>Ga0116204_1000432_pt1 | contig 23928 bp, 22 predicted proteins | sample LakKivwa52mmetaG_FD_94481 | JGI IMG/M metagenome (GOLD analysis project Ga0116204, IMG submission 94481) | Anoxic lake water microbial communities from Lake Kivu, Rwanda to study Microbial Dark Matter (Phase II) - Lake Kivu water 52m metaG | ecosystem: Environmental > Aquatic > Freshwater > Lake... | reverse complement strand
TGTTCATATTGTAGGTTGTACTGGCCGGGATGCAGTTCGGTGCGGCATGAACAACGCTGGGCAGGGTGTCATCGCGCAGCATCAGGTTGTCGCCGAACCCAATCGAAAAGGTGAAGACCGAGTTTTGGGCCACGATATCGGCGATATCGCGGGCGAAATCATCGGCGTCGTAATCGGCATTGCCGTCTGGGCGGCGCAGGTAGGGGTCCTTGTCGCGGCACTGCGGGGAGCGCGACCAGGTGTACGAGGGACAGATGGCGTCAGGGTTATAGCCGGCGTTGGCGCGGCCGTCTGAGAGCACAATAATCACCCAAACAGCTTCTTTGCGCACGGTTGGCACGAAGGGCACATACGGCGTGTAAGGGCCCAGGTTGCCTTGCAGGGAACTGAGCGCCAGGGAGAGCGCGCCGCCGAGGTTGGTCAGCGTGCAACGCGACAGGTCGTAGGGCGGTTGGTTGGTGTTGGGGCAGTCCACGTTCCAGTAATATTGGGTGCCGTCAGTGTGAAGGGCGTAGATGCTGCACGGCTCCAGGTTGGCATCGTTGGGGAAGTCAGACTTATCGGCCGTTGTCCACGGGCATTTGCCGGAGCCTTCATAGACGGTCATCGCTTTGAGCGCGTCGATGACCGTTTGCGCCGCTATCTCCGATTCGTTGCCCGGCGTGAGCGGATTGTCGGTAATGTTGCCGTACAGTGGCAGTCCAGGATAGGATTTCGTGCCTATCGTCTCGCCGATATGGGGCGTGCGGTTGAAGGTCACAATGCCCAGGCGGTCATACTCGAAGTTCAGCCGGTTGGCAAAACTGATGGAAGCCCACTTGACTTCTTCGAAGGGGTGGCATTCACCTGGCAGTCCATCCGGCCCGGCGGTGTAGGTTCCGTCGTAAGGAGGTGTGGCGGTGCTGGTTCCATACGGGTCCATCGAGTTGCAAATGATGGGATCAGCCACAATCATGCCTGGTTGCCTTCTTGGAGCATTGAAGGCCATGGTGGGGGAGTTGTCCAGCACCAGCATGACATCCAGCGAGGCTGCTTCAGAGACGGCTTTGACCTGGATGGGCGCGATGCGAATGCCAACGACCGAGAGGAAATAGAGCGGCACATCCTGGCTGACAACGACGCGCACCAGTTTGCGCTGGGGTGTTGTGCAGAGTTCCGAGTCGCCGGGCAGGCTTTTGCAGGTGTTGATTTCGATGTTGGTCGAATTGGTCAGGTCTACATTGTTGAGCGCCAGCATCTGCCGCGCGGCGGCGCGCATTTCATTCACGTCGTAATTGCGCTTGAACTCGCCGGTGGCGGCCAGGGCGGCGGCATCGACGGCGCGGTTCAGGCGCGAATAGGCCACGAAAACCAGCCCCATGTCGATGGCCAGCCCTACCACGGCGATTAAACCGATAAAAAGCAGGCCCATCAAGACCAGGATTTGGCCTTTTTCACGTTTTGCGAGGAGAGTTTTCATTTTATTCGTCATAAGATTAAATTTCCGCTCCGGGGGCTTAGGGACTGGGCCTGGGCGTGGGCGTAGGCTCCGCCGCCGAAAGAGGCATAATGGCGAAAACGTGCAGCGGGATGGGGTCAGGGACGACGGCGGTCACGAAGGGCAGCTTCAGCATCTGGGGGTAGCTGTAGAAAATTTCGATGACAATCAGACCGGTGTTGGGCGCGCTGGAATTCAACCGGGCGCCGACCTGGGCAGGAGTAAACCTGCTGGAGCGGTTGCTGCTACTATATACGCTAACGTGATACAGGCGGGTGGGCGTGCTTCCGCTCAGGACGCTGTAGACCGAGATGACGATATCATCGCAGGGATTGTCCGGCGCGTCAGCCGGGCTGCCTGGCCTGGGGCAAGCGGTGTTGAGTTCGATTGGTTTAAGCGAATTGACGACAATGCTGGGAACGCCATTGGCTACGTTGAAAAACAAGGCCGGGTCTGCAATCGGGTCGGCTACCGAGGCTTCGCGCGCGCCTGTGCGGGCCGCGTCCTGCACATCGATATATTGGTTGAGCAGCACGCCGAATTCCACCATGGTGGTCAGCAGGAGCAGCAATACCGAAAGCACCAGGGTCAGTTCGATCAGGCTCTGGGCTTTGCTTCGCTTTCCTGATACGGTTTTTTGCTTCAAAAGAACCATTTTTATAACTCCAACGCAATAAAACGCCTTAAAACAGGCAACAGGCAATCTTCGCCTTATTCCAGTTTACTGAAAACACCCTGCTTAACAATCCTACCTCGGTACTAAGGCCTAGCCTCCTGACAGAACTGTAAATATTTTTGGCGTGTAGAGAAGCAGGAAGGCGCCCAGCACCAGGTACGGGCCATAGGCGGTGAAGACGGTCATGCTCTGGTAGCGCCGGGTCAGCACCAGCGCGATAATCATCAGCAGGCTGACCACGCCGCCCGCGACCACGCCGAACGTCAACCCGACCAGGATGCGCGGCCAGCCGAGCAGCAGTCCCAGCACGGTGGCGAGGTAGACATCGCCCAGGCCGAGGGCTTCCTCGCCGTCATCCAGGCCGCGTTTGCGGGCGCGGTAGCGGGCGAACAGGATGCCGAGCAGGTAGAAGGCGCCCATCACGCCCAGGCCAGCCAGGCCGCCAATCAGGGTGCTGGCCAGCCCGTGCAGGTAGAGTCCGGCTCCCAATCCGAGCACGGCCCCCGCCAGGACGGTGGTCATCATGATGTAGCGATGTTCGAAGTCGATGATGACCACGACGGCGAAGTAGACCAGCACCAGCATCCCCAGCCAGTAGCCCAGTTTGGCGGGCGGTGAGAGCCACAGCCAGAGCGAAACGGCGATTCCCAGTGCCAGGGTCAGGAAGGTCCGCCACGAGCGGCGCTTGCCGCAGTGCGGGCAGGCGGCGAGTGTGAGATAATTTGCCCAGGGCAGCCCCTGTTTGCAATGCAGGCAGGCCGGGCGGCCCGGACGCTCCCCGCTGGGCAGGGTATCGCCCAGGTAGTTGACCAGCGCGGCAGCGATGAACCCGACAATTCCGGCAAAGATTAAATCCATAATGAGATTATACCAACTCTCACCTCAACCCCATTGCGCTTAATCAAAATTTTGCTTGGCGAAAGCGCATTCTCGGCTTACAATCACGTTACAACTCAAGGAAAATTGGTGAAAAAATGGAAAAGTTCATTATTGAAGGAGGAATTCCCCTCAGCGGGGAAATAACCCCCTCCGGCAACAAGAACGCCGCCCTGCCCCTGCTGGCGGCCTGCCTGCTGACCGAGGAACCGGTCACGCTTCACAACGTTCCGCAAATCCGCGATGTGAACGACATGCGCCGGATGCTGGAAAGCCTGGGCGTGGAAGTGACTGACCTGGGCAACCGCTCCTGGCAGATTTGCGCCAAAAACGTGCGCCCCGCCGACCTCGACCCGGACCTGTCGCGCCGCATCCGCGCCTCGATTTTGCTGGCCGGGCCAATGACTGCCCGCGCCGGGGGCGTGAAACTGCCCCCGCCTGGCGGCGATGTGATTGGACGCCGCAGGGTGGATACCCACATCTGGGCGCTGCGCAACATGGGCGCGCAGGTCACTTACGACCGTACTTTTGAGTTCAAGGCCGACCGCCTGAAAGGGGCCGATATCCTGCTCGACGAGGCCTCCGTCACCGGCACCGAAAACGCCATTATGGCCGCCTCGTTGGCCAAGGGGATGGTCATCCTGCGCAACGCCGCCTCCGAACCGCACGTCCAGGAGTTGTGTCACCTGCTGAATGCGATGGGCGCGAAAATTGATGGAATCGGCTCGAACACCCTCCACATCGAGGGCGTCGACCGGCTGCACGGCGCGGAATTCACCATCGGGTCAGACTATCTCGAAGTGGTCAGTTTCCTCGGCGCGGCGGTCATGACACGCGGCAGCATCCGCATCCGCAATGCCGGGCCGCAGTACCTGGATATGATTCGGATTGTCTTCAACCGGCTGGGCGTGGATTGGATTGTCGACGGGCCGGACATCCTCGTGCCAGCCGAACAGCGCCTGGAAGTGGAGCCCGACCTGGGCAACGCCATCCCCGAAATCAAGACCAACATCTGGCCGGCCTTCCCAACCGATTTGATGAGCATCGCCATTGCTGTGGCGACCCAGGCGCGCGGCAGCGTGTTGTTCCACGATTGGATGTATCCCAGCCGGATGTTTTTCACCGACAAACTGGTCAGCATGGGCGCGCAAATCGTGCTGTGCGACCCGCACCGCTGCATCATCACCGGGCCATCGAAACTGTATGGCGAAAAAGTGGAGAGTCCCGACATCCGCGCCGGGATGACGCTGGTATTGGCGGCGCTGGCCGCCCAGGGCACATCTGTCATTCGCAACGTCGGTCAAATCGACCGGGGTTATGAAGATGTGGATGGCAAACTGCGCTCGCTCGGCGCGAAGATTGAGCGGCAGAAAGAACAATAAGAAACGTCCCGAAAGTCCCGATGGGGTTGCAGGAAGGTTTGGTTTTTCACAGTGGCGGCCTTTCAGAAACCTTCGGGACGATATTCGTAGATATTTTGGAGATTCCATGAAATCAGACCTCGATGCCCTGATGCAAGAACGCAATTTCGATGCCATCCTCGTCTTTGGCGCGGCGGAGAACAACCCGCCCATGACTTACCTGACCGGCGGCGGGCATGTCGGCGGCGCAACGCTCATCAAAAAGCGCGGTGAAAAAGCCCTCCTGTTCTGCAACCCCATGGAACGCGAAGAAGCCGCCAAGAGCGGGCTGGAAGTTCATCTTTATGACGAATATCCCTGGCAGGAGATGCTCAAGCAGGCCGGCGGCGATACGGCCCTGATGTCGGCCTTGCGCCTGCGCAGTATTTTCAAAGACTATGGCGTCAGCGGGCGCGTCGGCATTTACGGTCATACCGATTTCAGTTCCCTGTTCGCAACCATCACGCACTTCCAGAAATTGATGCCTGAAGTCGACCTGGTGGGCGAACCGCGCGAAACTTCGCTTTTTATGTATGCGATGGAAACGAAAGATGAAGCCGAAGTGGCCCGCATCCGGCGGATGGGAAAAATCACGACCGATGTGGTCGGCCTGACCCGCGACTTCCTGACCGCTTGCGCTGTGCGTGACGACGAAGTGTTGCTCAACGCTGACGGCTCGCCGCTGACGATTGGCGATATGAAAGGCAAAATCAACCTGTGGCTGGCCGAACGCGGCGCGGAACCGCGCGAGGGCTTTATCTTTGCCATCGGGCGCGATGCCGGTATCCCGCATTCATCCGGCAACCCGGCGGATTTGCTGCGCCTCGGGCAGACGATTGTTTTCGATATTTATCCCGCTGAAATGGGCGGCGGCTACTTCTACGATTTCACCCGCACCTGGAGCCTGGGATACGCCACTCCCGAAGCGGAGAAACTCTACGAGCAGGTGCGCGCTGTTTACAATCGCGTTGTCGAAAACCTCGCCCCTTCGACAAGCTCAGGGCAACGCTTGAACGCCAAATTCAAGGATTACCAATCCCTGACCTGTGAATTGTTCGAAAAAGACGGTCACAAAACCCCCCGCACCCAGAAAGCCCCGCTCGAAGGATATGTTCACTCGTTGGGGCATGGCGTCGGCCTGAACATTCACGAACGCCCCGCCAGCGGACTGACCGCAACCGACGATAATCTTCTCAAACCCGGCGTGGTCATCACCATCGAACCGGGATTGTACTATCCCGAACAGGGCATGGGCTTCCGCATCGAAGATACTTACTGGGTGCGCCCGGATGGGAGCATCGAACGGCTGGCCGAGTACCCGTATGATTTTGTCCTGCCGATGAAAAAGTAGCGCGCTGAAATTCCTGTTCACCCGCCAGACTCTTCAGCATATCCGGCCATTATTTTTTATCGAGTACAATAAATTCCATGACCACAGAAAACATCGGCACCATTCGCTCGGTGCGCGGCAGTGTGGTGGATGTACACTTCCCGCGCCTGCTCCCTGACATTTACTCCCGCCTCGTCACCGATAGCGACCCGTCGGCGGAAATCGAAGTCATCAGCCACCTCGACCAAAACCTGGTGCGCGGCGTGGCGCTCACCCGCACCAGCGGCCTGCAACGCGGCATGAACGCGCGCGACACCCGCGCCACCTTCCGCGTGCCGGTCGGCGAGCGCGTGCTGGGGCGCATGATGAACGTCTTCGGCCAGACCCTCGACGACGGCCCCTCGCTCGAAGGCGGCGACTGGCGCTCCATCCACCAGCCGCCAGTGGCAATGACCCACCAATCCTCCCAAACCGAAATCTTCGAGACCGGCATCAAAGCCATCGACGTGCTGGCCCCGCTCGAACGCGGCGGGCGCGCCGGCCTGTTCGGCGGCGCAGGCGTCGGCAAAACCGTCCTGATTACCGAATTGATTAACAACCTGGTCGGCCAGTATGAAGGCGTCAGCCTGTTCTGCGGCATCGGCGAGCGCTCGCGCGAGGGCGAAGAACTCTACCGCGAAATGGGCGAGGCCGGGGTGCGCGACCGCACCGTCATGATTTTCGGACAGATGAACGAGCCGCCCGGCGCGCGCTTCCGCGTCGGACACGCCGCCCTGACGATGGCCGAATACTTCCGCGACGACGCCCGCCAGGACGTGCTGCTCTTGATGGACAACATCTTCCGCTTCATCCAGGCCGGCACCGAAGTCTCCGGCCTGCTCGGCAACATCCCCTCGCGGGTCGGCTACCAGCCCACCCTGGCCACCGAACTGGCCGAATTGCAGGAGCGCATCGCCAACACCCGCTCTGGCGCGATTACCTCCGTCCAGGCCGTCTACGTCCCGGCGGACGACTTCACCGACCCGGCGGCAGTCCACGTCTTCTCGTATCTCTCGGCCTCGATTGTGCTCTCGCGCAAACGCGCCAGCGAGGGCCTGTATCCGGCCATCGAACCGCTCCAATCCGGCTCGAAAATGCTCGCCCCGCACATCGTCGGGGGGCGGCATTATGAAATCGCCCGCCGCATCCGCCAAACCCTGGCCCAATACGAAGACCTGAAAGACCTGATTGCCATGCTCGGCCTCGAAGAACTCACCCCCGAAGACCGTCAACTGGTCTCGCGCGCCCGCCGCCTCGAACGCTTCCTGACCCAACCCTTCCACACCACCGAGCAATTCACCAGCATCCCCGGCAAAACCGTCCCGCTCGCAGAAACCCTGAACGGCTGCGAACGTATCCTTAACGACGAGTTCGCCGACGTGCCAGAGCGCAAACTGTACATGATTGGGCGCATCGAGGAGCACGAGCAAAAAGCATGAACGCCATGCGCCTGCGCATCCTCCTGCCCGAAGAAATCCTGCTGGATGTCGAAGCCCGCAAGATTACCGCCGAAGCGGCCAACGGCGCCTTTGGCCTGCTCCCGCGCCACGTCGATTTCGTCACCGCGCTCGCGCCTGGGATTCTGACATTCGTCGGCGTCGATGGCCGCGAAGAGTTCGTCGCCGTGGATGAGGGCATCCTGCTCAAACGTGGGAAACAGGTACAGGTCTCTACCCGCAACGCAGTCATCGGGCAGGAATTGGGCGAACTCAAACGCCTGATAGCAGAACGATTCCGCAATTTGAGCGAATACGAACGCAAATCACGTGACGCGCTCTACAAACTCGAAGCCGACCTGATTCGCCGTTTCATGGAGTTGTGATTGTGAACAAACATCCGCAGGAAAAATGGCAGGCCGATGTCACCGGCAAAGAATCCCGCAAAATCCGCGCCCGGCGCGAAAAGCGCCGCAGCATCTGGTTTGGGCTGGGCACCTTCGGCATGGTCGGCTGGTCGGTCGTCATCCCAACCCTGGCGGGCCTGTTCATCGGCATCTGGATTGACAGCACCTGGCCCAGTCCATACTCATGGACACTGATGCTCTTTCTGGGCGGCCTGGCCCTCGGCCTGTACAACGCCTGGCGCTGGGTGCAGTTCGAGAGCGGACAAATCGACAACGAAAAAGAGAACAAAGATAAAAATGGATAGCACCCCGCTCGCGCTGGCCCTCTCCGCCCTGGCCGGAATCGTCCTCGGCACCCTGTACTTCGGCGGCCTGTGGCTGACGATTACCCGAATGCGTGCCAGCAAAAGCCCCGGCATTTTCCTGGCCATCAGTTTCCTGCTGCGCACCGTCCTTGTGATTGGCGGCTTCTACCTGATTACCGATGGAAAACTGGAACGCCTGGCGGTTGCCATGCTGGCGTTTTTTGTGACCAGGTTTGTGTTTATCAGATACTTCAGCCCTGAGCGGAGCGAGCCGACAGGCAAGCGCAGTCGAAGGGCGACTCGCTAAGGCAACAATTGTTTACAAGTAATCCGTCCCATTCACCTGCGTTCAGGGCAGGCCTTCGACTGCGGCCCTTCCCTTTGGTCAGGGCCTCCGCTCACCTGTGCTGGCGCACGACGCAAGCAGGACTTGTAGCATAAAGAAAGGAACCCCTCCACATGGAAATCAGCCCCGACGCAATCATCCTCTGGGAATCGGGCTTTTTCAAAATCAACGCCACCATCCTGTTCACCTGGTTCATTATGGCACTGATGACCATCGGCTCGTGGCTGGTGACGCGCAACATCAAGGGCACGCTCGAAATGTCACGCGGGCAAAACGTGCTCGAGGTGATCGTTGAAGGCGTGCTCGGCCAAATTGAAGAAGTCAGCCAGCAGAATCCGCGCCCGTATCTGTCCTTCATCGGCACGCTATTTCTGTTCATCGTCGTCTCGAATGTACTGGCAATTGTGCCGGGATTCCAACCGCCAACCGGTTCGCTTTCGACCACCACCGCGCTGGCGCTGTGCGTCTTCCTGGCCGTGCCGATTTTCGGCATCCGCTCCCAGGGATTGGGCGGCTACCTGCGCCAGTACATTGAACCAACCCCGGTCATGTTGCCTTTTAACATCATCGGCGAACTCTCGCGCACTCTCTCGCTGGCCGTGCGTTTGTTCGGCAACATGATGAGCGGCGGACTGATTGCCGCCATCCTGCTGACAATTGTGCCGCTCTTTTTCCCGGTCATCATGCAAGCCCTCGGCCTGCTCACCGGGGTCATCCAGGCCTATATCTTCGCCATTCTAACGATGGTGTATATCGCATCCGCAACCCGCGCCCATTCCGGGCATGATAACGAACAAGAAGGAGCATAACCACTATGGAATCTATCAACTCTATTGCCCTGATCGGCATGGCAAGCATCATCTCAGCCGGCCTGACCATCGCCATCGGCTCCATCGCCCCGGCCCTCGGACAGGGACGCGCCGTCGCCCAGGCCCTGGCCGCCATCGCCCAGCAGCCCGACGAAGCCAACACCATCTCGCGCACCCTGTTCGTCGGCCTGGCGATGATTGAATCGACCGCCATTTACTGCTTCGTCGTGACCATGATTTTGATTTTCCTCAACCCGTTCTGGAATTATGTCATTGCCGCAGGAGGTTAACCCGTGCTTATCGATTGGTTTACCGTCATTGCGCAAATCATCAACTTCCTGATTTTGCTGCTCCTCTTGCGCCGCTTTCTCTACAAGCCCATCCTGAACGCGATGGAAGAACGTGAGCGCAAAGTGACCGAGCGGCTCGAATCGGCCCGCCAGGAACGAATCAAGGCCAAAGAAGAACGCCAGCGTTACGAAACGCTCTACCAGGAACTGAACCAAACCCTGGACGAGAAAAAACGCCAGGCCGCCGAAGAAGTGGAAACCTGGCGGAAACAAGCCCTGCACGAAGCCCGCCAGGGCGTCGAAGCGGCCAAGGAATCCTGGCGCAAGGCCCTCCAGCAGGAACAGGACGCCTTCAATGCCGAACTGCGCCAGTTTGCCGTGCGCCAGTCCTACGCCGTCGCGGGAAAAGCCCTGCGCGACCTGGCCGACGATTCACTCGAAGCGCGCCTGCTGGCCCAATTCAGCGAACGTCTCGCCGGCGGCAAAATCGACCTGGGCAAATTCGACTCCAAAGACCGTCTGACCGTGCGCAGCGCCTTTGAACTCTCCGGCGAGGCCCGCAAAAGTCTGGCCGAATCCATCCAAAAGGGGCTGGGACGCAAAGCCGACCTGGATTACAAGGTCGCGCCGGAGTTGGGCGCGGGCCTCGAACTCAAATCTGACGAGGGCCATCAGGTGGCCTGGAACCTGAACCGCTACCTGCAAACCCTCGAAGAGGGCCTGTCCGAACGCCTGCAAAGCAACCAGCCCTGAATGTACGGTAGGCTTCAGCCTGCCCCTTACCGCCTGAAGGCGGTGGTACGCAGCGGTACGATAGGCTTCAGCCTGTCCTCGCCCCCTACCCTAGACCGCCTGCCCCCTACGGGGGTGCTTCGCAAGGCGGTGGTACATGCAGTACTCCAAAACACAAAATGACAGACAACATGAAAACACCCCTCAACCACATCCTCGACCAGGCCGGGCGCATCTTTGAAGAAAGCCTGCAAGAAATCCCCGCCGAAGCCCTCAACCTGGAAACCGGCCACGTGACCTTCATCGGCCAGGGCATCGCCCGCGTCAGTGGCTTGCCGGGCATCCAGTTGGAGGAACTCGTCCGCTTCGAGGGCGGGACCCTGGGCATGGCCTTCAATCTGGACGAAGGCGAAATCGGCGTCATCCTGCTGGGGCGCGACAACCGCATCCAATCTGGCAGCGAAGTCCGCCGCACCGGACGCCTGATGGACGTGCCAGTTGGCGAGGGTCTGCTGGGACGCGCCCTCAGCCCAACCGGCGCATCCCTCGACGGACGCGGCCCCATCGCCTTCGAGACGCGCTGGCCGGTCGAACGGGAAGCCACCCCCATCATGCAGCGCGCCCCGGTCGTCGTCCCACTCCAGACCGGGCTTAAGGCCGTCGACGCCCTCGTCCCGATTGGGCGCGGACAGCGCGAACTCATCCTCGGCGACCGGCAAACCGGCAAAACGGCCGTCGCGCTTGATACCATCATCAACCAGCGCGGCAAGAATGTCATCTGCATCTACTGCGCCATCGGACAGCGCAATTCGGCAGTGGCCCAATTCATGGCCGACCTGGAGAAACACGACGCGCTCAATTACTCGGTGCTTTTGGTCGCCAACGCCGAAGAAACGCCCGGACTGCAATACATCGCGCCTTACGCCGCCACGTCGATTGGCGAATACTTCATGGAACAGGGCCGCGACGTGTTGGTCGTGTACGACGACCTGACCCGCCACGCCTGGGCCTACCGTGAACTCTCGCTGTTGCTGCGCCGCCCGCCCGGGCGCGAAGCCTATCCCGGCGATATTTTCTACATCCACTCGCGCCTGCTCGAACGCTCCACCCGCCTGCGCCCCGAATTGGGCGGCGGCTCGCTAACCGCCCTGCCGATTGCCGAAACCGAAGCCCAGAACCTTTCGGCCTACATCCCCACCAACCTGATTTCGATTACCGACGGGCAGGTCTATCTCTCGCCGGAACTCTTCCAAAAGGGCATTTTACCGGCGGTCGATTTGGGAAAATCGGTCTCGCGCGTGGGCGGCAAGACCCAACTGCCCGCCTACCGCGCTGTGGCTGGCGACCTGGGCCTTTCGTATGCCCAATTCGAGGAACTGGAGACCTTCGCCCGCTTCGGCACCCGCCTCGACGAGGACACCCGCCGCACCATCGCGCGCGGCGAACGGGTGCGCGAAGTGCTAAAGCAGCCACAATACGCGCCCCTGCCCGCCGCTGAACAAATCGCGGTCTTCATGGCAGTCACGCGCGGCTATTTCGACGACCTGCAACTGACGCAAATCGGCGCAGTCGAAACAAAAATCCGCGCCGCCGTAACCGAATCCCTGCCCGACCTGTGCAAACGCATCGAAAATGGCGAAAAATTGGGCGAAAAAGACCTGGAAGCCCTGGAAAAAATAATCGGCGAAACGGTGTCGCAGTTTCGCCCTCACCCTAACCATCTCCCTTCGGGAGAGGGGACAAATCCCCCGTCTGACAACAATCCCCCCTCTCCCACCGGGAGAGGGGATGGGGGTGAGGGGAAAAACGAAATAGACGCAAAGGCACCCTAACACATGGAAACCCTCGACACCCTGCGCCGCCGCATCGATAGCGCGCGCGACCTGCACGGCATCGTCCGCACGATGAAGACGCTCTCGGCGGCCAGCATCCGCCAGTTCGAGCGTTCGGTCGAGGCAATCGGCGTCTACGACCAGACCGTGCGGGACGGTTTGCGCATCCTGCTACAGGATGTCTCCGCGGCGGGAGATGAATTCGACCTCCAGCGCGGCGCAAAAGATGCCGCGTTGGCCGTCATCTTCGGCTCGGATCAGGGCATGTGCGGACAGTTCAACGAAAACATCGTCTCGTATGCCCTGCGCGACCAGGTGGATACGCGACGGCTGCAACTGGTGGTTGGAATGCGCGCCGCTGCCCGCTTGCAAGAAGCCGATAGTTCCTTTCTGGAACTTTTCCCCGTGCCAAGTTCGGTCGATGGCATCAACCCGGCGGTACAGTCACTCCTTCTCGAAATCGAAGCAATCATGGCGCGCAAATCGACACGCAAGGTCATCCTGTATTACAACCGCCCGACCTCCGGCGCGGCCTACCAGCCGACCCGCGTCCAACTCATGCCGGTCGATATGAGCCTGTTCCGCGACTCAAAACCCAAAGAAAGCAATTCGCGCAGCCTGCCGACCTATACCATGCCGAGTCCGCAACTGCTCTCGGCCCTGCTCGGACAATTCCTGTTCTCGCAACTTTACCGCGCCTACGCCGAATCGCTGACCAGCGAAAACGCCAGCCGCCTGATGACCATGCAAGCCGCCGAGAAAAACATCGATGAACGACTGGCGGAACTCAATACCGAATATCACGGCCAGCGCCAGGGGCAAATTACCAGCGAACTGCTGGATATTGTCTCAGGGGTCGAGGCCTTGGCAAAGTAAACATCCGCGCAATATACAGTGATAGATGTATAAAATGGGATGCCCTTTCCAAAATCGAACGGGAAACATGTCAGAAACTGCGTGAAAATTTCAAGTTTTCAGAACCAACTCTGGATAGTTCATGTCCCTCCTCGCCATTGAAACCTCCTGCGACGAAACCGCCTGCGCCATTCTTGAAAATGGCCGCGCACTGGTCACTTCGGTTGTTGCCTCGCAAATGGACATCCACGCCCGTTATGGCGGCGTGTTCCCTGAAGTGGCCTCGCGCCAGCACGTTTTGAGTATCACGCCGGTTATCGAGCAGGCCCTTGCCCAGGCCGGAATCACGCTCAAGGATGTGGAGGCGATTGTCGTAACGCGTGGGCCGGGGCTGCCGGGGTCGCTGGTCGTCGGGCTGAATGCCGCCAAAGGGCTGGCGCTGGGGCTGGGCAAGCCGCTCGTGGGCGTGAATCACCTCGAAGGGCACATCTACTCGGCCTGGCTGCACGATGCAGCGGAGCAAAATCCGCCGCCCGCGCCGCAGTTCCCGCTGATGGCGCTGCTCGTCTCGGGCGGGCACACCGAACTGAACCTGATGCGCGGCCATCTCGATTACCAGCGCCTCGGCGCGACCCTCGACGACGCCGCCGGGGAAGCCTTCGACAAAGTCGCCCGGCTGCTCAAACTGCCCTACCCCGGCGGGCCGATGATTGAACAAGAAGCCCGGAATGGCAACCCGACCGCCTTCAACTTTCCCCGCGCCTGGCTGGAAGGCTCGTATAACTTCTCATTCAGCGGGCTGAAAACCGCTGTGCTGCGCGAAGTGCGCCGCCTGGAAGCCGCAAACCAGCCGCTGCCCGTCCCCGATTTGGCTGCCAGTTTCCAGGCCGCCGTCATCGATGTTCTCTATACCAAAACCATGCAGGCCGCTCGCCAGCATAACGTCAAAGAAATCGTCATCGGCGGTGGGGTTTCGGCCAACCAGGCCCTGCGTGAAGTATTTCAAGCCCAAAACGAGTTCAAAGTCCACATCCCGCCGCTCAAGCATTGCACCGTCAACGCCGCCATGGTGGCCGCTGCCGGGTACTACCGCTATACGCTCGGCCATCTCTCCCCCCTCGATATTGACGTGCTGCCCACCTGGCCGCTTTCCTGACCTTCGTTTATCCGTTTTGCCGCAGGCCATCCGTTCCCGAATCCGTTTTAAAACCCAAACCCCGCCTGGACTGGCCCTAGTCCGTGCGGGGTTTGTGAGGAGAATGCTTGATTGTTATTTTACGGATTTGCTTAAGTCTAACCTGAACCAGACTTAAACGTTTGATAAGAGAATCACGGCCAGGCGGTCATGCCCGGCCAGGTCTTTTTTAATCTCGATGTCGGCGGCTGGGAAGTGCTGCCGCGCCAGGGCTTCGACTGCCGCCCCCTGCCGGTTCTCGATTTCGAGCAGGATTAACCGGGCTGAAACCGTTCTCGCCGTTATATCATCGAGCAACCGGCGGATAAGTTGCAAACCGTCCGGGCCGCCATCCAGGGCCAGGGTTGGCTCTCTGCCAAAGATTTCCAGCGTTTTGAGCGTTTCGGTGGGAATGTAGGGCAGGTTGGCTGTTAGAACGTCGAATATTCGAGTATTTGAATTATTGAATATCGAATACTCGAGCAGGTTGGCTTTGATGAAACGGATGCGCCCCTCCACCCCATGCTTCTCCGCATTTTGGCGGGCAACCGCCAGGGCAGCGGGGGAAATGTCAATCGCCGTGATTTCGGCGGAGGGAACGTGAACAGCCAGGGTGACGGGGATAATGCCTGAGCCGGTTCCAATGTCAATGAAACGGTAGCACGGCCCCAGTGGGGGATGAGTCCGCGCCCAGGCCAGGGCCGTTTCGATGAGCAGTTCAGTCTCCGGGCGCGGAATCAGCACTTCGGGCGAGACATTGAAATCCAAACCGAAAAATTCCCAGTGGCCGAGGATGTACGGTAACGGGACACCCGCTTCGCGTTGGCGGACGACCGTTTCGAGGGCCTGTTCCTGCTCCGGCGTGAGACTTACTTCGGGGTGCGCCAAAAGCCAGGAGCGGCTGCGCCCCATGACGTGCGCCAGGAGGACCTGCCCCTCGAGCGTGCGCCGCAACTGGTCAATCACCGGCGGCTCCAAACATCATCCGCTCGAGCAGGGCGCGCTGGAGCAGGAGGAAAATCACCACGACCGGGATGGACATGAGAATGGCGAGCGAGCCGAGTTGGCTCCAGGGCTGGGCCGCGCCGGTGGTGACGATGGCGTAAATTGCCATCGCAAGCGTGACCGTATCAGGCTTCGAGACGAATAGCCAGCCGATGGTGAACTCGGAGTAGGCCGTCAGGAAGGCGATGAGCGCGGCGACGGCGATGGCGGGCAGCGAGAGCGGCAGGGAGATGTAGGTAAAGGTCGCCAGGTCGCCCGCGCCGTCGAGATAGGCGGCTTCCTCGGTTTCTTTTGGAATGGCCTGGAAGGCGGCGCGCAGGTTCCAGATGCAGAAGGGCATGGCAAAGGCGGCGTAAACCAGCACGAGCGCCAGCAGGGTAGTGCGGATGCCGAGCCACGAGAGCAGGATGTAGAGCGGGGTGGTGAAGGCGATGGGCGGCAGCAGGGCGGTTAGCAGGATGACGAACAGGCCGCTTTGCCGTCCTGGGAAGCGGAAGCGCGCAAAGGCGTAGGCCAGGCTGACGCCCAGGGCGAGCGCGAGGATGGCGGCGCTGAACGAGACGACCAGGCTGTTGCCCAGGATGGTGCTGAACTGCACCGATTGGTAAGGGCGGTCGAGGACGGCCAGCATGGGTTGGAGGCTAAATTGCTTGGGTAGCCAGTGGAACTCGGTGGCCGCGCCTTTCAGCGAGCCGTCGAAGGCCATGCGCAGCAGGCCGTAGATGGGAAAGAGGACGAAAATTCCGATGGCAAGCAGGGCCAGTTGCCGTCCGGCCTGTCTCCAGAAGGTGAGTTTACGCATAGGTCACTCCTTCTCCGGCCTTGCTCCAGCGGTTGAACAAAATCACGAAGCCGATGAGCATGAGGATGGTGATGATGTTGAGGATGGCCGAGACGCCAAATTCGGAGCCGCGATAGAGCAGGTAGTATGAAAAGGTCGAGAGCGTGACGGGGATATATTGCTGTCCGCCGAAAAACTGGACGAACATTTGGAACAGGTAGAACTGGTTGAAGGCGAAAATGGCGCGGATGATGATGGCCGGGACGAGCAGGGGTGTGAGCAGCGGCCAGGTGACGTGCCGGAAGGTCTGCCAGGGAGTCGCGCCGTCGATGGCGGCAGCGTCGAAGACTTCGGTTGGAAGCATTTTCAGCCCGGCGCTGGCCGCCATCATGAGGAAGGGGAATCCGTACCAGAGCGAGGCCAGCAGCAGGATGATGAGCGTCTGGTTCGGATTCCGTTCCCAGCCGACCAGGAAGGAGAAGGGGACATTCTGCGCCCCGAAATCCTTAACGGCCAGCGAGAGCCAGCCGGAGATGGGCGCGAAGATGTTCAGCCACATCAGCGCGCCAATCGCTTCGGGGATGGCCCAGGGCAGGATGAACAAGACCTGCCAGGTTTTGCGGAAGGCGACGTGTTGGTTCCAGAGCAGCAGGGCTGCGCCCAGGCCGAGCGCGAGTTGGAGCGAGACGGAGAGCGCTGTCCACAGGATGGTGAAAACGGGCAGGCCAATGCTGCTCACATAGTCGAAGACCCAGCCGTAGCCACGCAGGCCGATGAAGTGCACCTGGTTGGGGCTGGCGTCCTGCCCGGCGGCGGGGATTTGCCCGGTTAACCCGCCCCATAATTCGCGGACGAGGCCGCCCTGAAGCCCATCGCGCAGGGATTGGGCGTTGAGGCTGGTCATCGACATGCCGAGCTGGAACAGGAGCGGGAAAATGGTCAGGAGGAGGAAGGCCAGCAGGCCGGGAAGCAGCCAGGGGAGGGAACGGATTTGGGAACGGATTGCCTGCGGCAAAGCGGAGAAACGGATGGGGGAACGGATACTCTTGCGAGTACTCGTTGCCTGCGGCAAAACGGGGAAGCGGATGTTGGGAACGGATTTGGAAACGGAGAAACGGATGGTTTCGAGTAGGGAGATTGCGCCTTCGGCGGCGGCCAGGGAGAGCGGGACAGTGAGGACGAGAAGGTATTGCGGCCATTTGGTGGGCCAGGCCAGCAGGAAGAGGATGGCGGTGATGAGCCAGATGACGTACACGCGCTCTTTTTTCCACAGGCGCGCCAGGCCAAAGGCGGCCAGCAGGGTGATGAAGGGGTCGAGCAATACCCGGAAGGCTTGCTGGCTCCAGGGGACGGACATCCCAAGCCAGTTGAAGGGCTGCCAGAGCGGGAAGTTGGCCGAGGCGACTTCGGCGGCCCCGGTCGAGTAGCGGGCGTGGTAGAAAACGGAGTCAGCCAGGCGGGAGAGCGGGTCAGGCCACAGGTAGGGGTTGGCGGCGAAGAAGACGATGATGGAGAGAAGGCCCCAGGCGAATATGGTGAGCCAGTTAGCCAGTGTTCCGGTTTGCCGGTTATCCGGTTTGCCGGTTTGCCGGTTTTGGAGAAACCAATCGATTAAGATGGCGATTCCGACCAGGCAGTAGATGTATTTGGAGACGGCGGTCAGGCCGAGGAAGGTGGCAGAGAGGGCCAGCCAGGGGAGTTTGGGGCGCAAAATGCCATTTTGCGCCACGCTTCGCCGGTAGGCCAGCACGGCCAGCAGACTGGTGAGGGCCGGCAGGGCTTCGAGCATGACCTGGGCGGTGTATTTGATGGTCCAGCTGTGGATGGCGAGGAAAAATCCGGCCAGGGGATTGAGCAGGGCGACCAAAAGCGTCGTCAATGTGCCGAGGACGGCCCCGGCAGTGCGGGCGTTGCGGAGTTGGTCACGCGGCAGGGTTTGGTCTGGCCCGGCGGAGGTGGGGCGGTCGGGGAGCAGGGGCGTTTCCGACGCGGGTAGGATGCTCAGGCCATAGATGATTTTGGAGAGTGGGGGATGTTCGGGGCGGTAGTTGAACTGCGTCAGCCCGGTCAGGTCACCGGAGCGGAAGACGATGGCGTATTCCTGGGCGGCTCGCAGGTAGTCGTCCTCGTCATAATCCACCGGCAAGCTGGTGAGGGCGTAGGAGCGCAGGTTCCAGGCCAGCAGCACGGCCAGGAGGATGGCCAGTATCCGCAGGATGAGCAGGTATTTTTTCATGGACCTCCAAATAAAAAACCCGTAATGCGTCAATCGTTCTTCGAGATTCGTTGTTCGTCTCTATCGCGTTGCGCATTACGGATTACGGGTTGCGGATTCTCTCGTCCTACTCGTCATCCTCTGCGCCAGCCGAGAGACGGTCAGCTTCATCGCGGGTGGAGAGTTCCTCGATGAACATCTCGATGTCTCCTTCCATGACGGCGGGCAGGTTGTAAGATGAAACGCCGATGCGGTGGTCGGTGACGCGGCTTTGCGGATAGTTATAGGTGCGGATTTTTTCGGAGCGTTCGCCGGTGCCAACCTGTGAACGGCGGTCGGCTTCCAGTTCCGCGCGGCGTTTGTTTTCTTCAATCTCAAACAGCCGGGCGCGCAAGATGCTCATGGCGCGCATTTTGTTCTGGAGTTGGGAGCGCTCGTCCTGGCAGGTGACCACCAGTCCGCTGGGCTTGTGATACAGGCGCACGGCAGTTGAGTTTTTCTGCACGTTTTGCCCGCCCGCGCCCGCCGATTTATAGACTTCGATTTCGATGTCGCTTTCAGGGATGTGGATTTCGACATCATCCACTTCGGCCAGCACCGCGACCGTCACGGTCGAGGTGTGGATGCGGCCCTGGGCCTCGGTAGCCGGGACGCGCTGCACCCGATGAACACCCGATTCCCATTTGAGTTTGGAGAATGCGCCCTTACCTTTGATTTCAAAAATGATTTCCTTGAACCCGCCGATGCCGATTTCGCTGGCCGACATCACCTCGCTTTTCCAACGCTTCAGTTCTGCATAGCGGGTGTACATGCGGAACAGGTCGGCGGCGAATAGGGCGGCTTCGTCGCCGCCCGTCCCGGCCCGGACTTCGACGATGACGTTTTTGTCGTCACGTGGGTCTTTGGGAACCAGCATTCCCTTGAGTTGGTTTTCCAGCGCAGGGATTTGTGCTTCGAGTTCGGCCAGTTCCAACTCGGCCAGTTCGCGCATTTCAGCATCGTTGCCTTCGAGCAGTTCGTTGGCTTCTTCCTGGCGTTTGATGGCCAGGCGGTATTGGCGCGCTTTTTCGACCAGTTCTTCCAGGTCGGCGCGTTCCTTGTTCAAATCCGCTGCGCGCTGGTAGTCGTTGCCGACTTCCATCAATTGGCGGGTGAGTTCTTCATAACGTTCTTCGATTCCAGAGAGTTTATCGAGCATAAAAACCTTTGTGGTTGCGGAATGAATTCCGCGTTACGATAGGCGACAGAAAGCGCGGCCTCGTGCGCCGCGCCTGGGATGTGTACGTGGGATGGGCGAAGTTAGAAAGAGGCGATTGCCGAAAGCGTCAGGGCGAGAATCAAAAGGATGGCGACCACGGTGAAGATAGCCTGGTTGCGCTTGACCTGCCGGTTGTAATAATCATTATTATCATTCTTGCTGTTCTTGCTTTTTCCTGCCATAGCTTGCTTGCCTTTCAGAGTCCTGATTTGAGTCTAAAATCTCCTGATTTTAGACTCCCTGACTGGATTGCCTATATTTTACCGTGTTTTCGGAAGACCATCTGCATAGCGGTCTCTAGTTCATCTATGCTGACCGGCTTGGTGGTATAGGCATCCGCGCCCAATTGCATCGCCTCGTCGATTTGCACCTCGGCTGCCTCAGACGACAGCATGATAATGGGAATCTGGTTCCACTCCGGGCGGCGGCGCACAAATTCGAGCATCATCATGCCGGTTACTTCGGGCATGCTCATGTCGAGAATCATCAAGTCGGGGCGTTTGCCCGCCAGCAGTTCTTTGGCCGCGCCGCGCGCGCTCAGGTAGTGCTTTGACTGGCAGTCGAGCAGTTTCAACATCAGGCTGACCGCTTTTGCCATTTCTTCGTCATCGTCTACAATCCAGACTTGTTTCATTTTTGATTACTCTACTCCAAATGCGCCTTGACGCTTTCCGCAACATCTTGCGGAACGACTTCGGACAATTCATCCAACGACGCTTCTCTTATATTATCCACAGAACCGAAATGTTTCAAGAGGGACTTTCGGCGGGTCGGGCCGACGCCGGGGATGGCGTCCAAAATCGAGGCCATGCCTTGCTTCGAGCGGCGCGCGCGGTGGGCGGTGATGCCGTAGCGGTGGGCCTCGTCGCGGATGCGCTGGACGAGGTACAAGCCTTGCGAATGGCGCGGCAGCAAGAGGGGCTCCGATTTGTGGGGAAAGAAAATCTCCTCCTCGCGCTTGGCCAGGCCGATCACCGGGACTTTGTCGAACAAGCGGTATTTTTCGAGGACGTTGACGACGCGCCCCAACTGGCCTTTGCCGCCATCGATGATGATTAAATCTGGCAGGCGGGAGAACGACTCATCGACCTTTCCCGCTAGAGAGCGCGGGACAAGCGCCCCCGGGGCCTGGGTCGCCGTTTCGGCGACAGATTCCCACCGCCGGAAGCGGCGCGTCAGCATCTCTTCCATACTGGCGAAATCGTCCGGCGCGCCGATGGAGGTGCTGTCGATGTTGAATTTGCGGTAAAACTTTTTCGCCGGGACACCCTGCTCGAAGACGACCATCGACCCAACGGTGGCGATGCCCTGGGTGTGCGAAACATCATAGCACTCGATACGGTTGGGGGCCTGGGGCAGGCCAAAGGCCGATTGCAACTCGGCCAGCGCCATCTCCTGCTTGTGGGTATCGGCCTGCCATTGGGCGCGCAACGATTGGAGCGTCTCGGCGGCGTTTTCGGCGGCCATCTGCACCAGTTCATGTGGTTGGCCGTCTTTTGGCACGAGCATCTCCACTTTCTCGCCGCCGCGCCGCGAACGCAGCCATTCCTGGATGATTTTGGCTTCTTCGATTTCCTGCGGCAAAAGAACCTGCTGCGGGACGTTGGCCGCCTCGGTGTAGAACTGCTTCAGGAATCCGGACACTACTTCCGCATCGGCAGCGTCCTCGGTTCCCTCCAACACGAAATATTCGCGCCCGATGAGTTTCCCGCCGCGAATGAAGAAAATCTGAACGCAGGCTTCGCCATCGGTACGCGCCATCGCCACCACGTCCGAATCCTTGTAATCCGAAGCGAAAACCACTTTTTGGCGCTCGACAATGTTGTGAATGGCCTTCAGCTGGTCACGCAGGGCGGCGGCTTTCTCGAAACGCAATTCCTCGGCGGCTTTTTCCATCTCACCTGTCAGGCGGGTTACGATTTCATCACTGTGTCCGCCCAGGAAGGACATCAGGTCGGCAATCATCTGGCGGTATCCGGCCTGGTCCATCGCGCCGATGCACGGCCCGCCGCACAGTTTGATATCATAGTACAGGCAGGCGCGCTTGTCTTGTCCGGTAATTTCGCGGTCGCAGGTCAGGTACGGGAAGACTTTGCGCAGCACGTCGAGGGTCTGGTAAACGGCCCAGGCCGAGGTGTACGGCCCAAAATAACGGGCGCCGTCCTCCAGCATTTGACGGGTTACGGTGACAGTAGGGTAGGGCTGGTTCCACAGGATTTTGATGTACGGGTAGCGTTTGTCATCCTTCAGTTTGATGTTGTATTTGGGCCGGTGGCGCTTGATGAGATTCATCTCAAGGATGAGCGCTTCCAGTTCGGAACCGACCACAATCCATTCGAGATGGGCGATTTCGCGCACCAGGCGGCGGGTTTTGTTGTCGTGGCTGGCATCGGCGTGGAAATAGGAGCGCACCCGGTTCTTGAGATTAATTGCCTTGCCGACGTAAATAATTGTCCCCTCGCTGTTTTTCATCAGGTAACAGCCGGGCTTGGGCGGGAGGGTATCGAGGATGCCTTGCAGGTGTGCTGAAATTTCCATAGGCTGTGATTTTATGCGATTTTCGGCAATTACTCAACACAATCTGTCGGATAGTCAGACGTAGAGTCCGATGGCACTTGGCTTCGTCCAAAATCTCCCGATTTTGGACTTCGCTTAATAATCAGATAAGAATTGTCCTAAATTTCACAAAGCAGGGTAAAATAAGACTAAATTTATCGCAAATTGGCCAAAAAGGATGATGCAATGGATACGTTCTGGAAGTCCCGGAAAGTGGTGATTGTGGGGGCTGGCGCGGTCGGCTCGACGTTTGCCTATGCCCTGGCACAGCGTGGCGTGGCCGATGAAATCTGCCTGACCGACATCAACCGTGATTTTGCCGCCGGGCAGGTGCTGGATTTGGCGCACGGCCTGCCCTTCTACCCCTCGGTGCAGATTCGATTAGGAGAAAACAGCGACTACGCCAATGCCCAGGTGGTGGTCATCACTGCCGGGGCCAAGCAGTCGCCGGGAGAGTCGCGTCTCAATCTCTTGCAGAAAAATGCCGCGATGGTCGAAGCCGTTGTTGACGAGATGGCCGCCCAAAAATCGCAGGCGGTGCTGGTGCTGGCCACCAACCCGGTCGATGTGCTGACTCACGTCGCCCTGAAGCGTTCCGGCTGGCCGAAGGGGCGGGTCATCGGCTCCGGCACGGTGCTGGATAGCGCGCGTTTCCGCTACCTGCTCAGCCTGCACTGCAAGGTGGATGTCGGCAACGTCCACGCTTACATCCTGGGTGAACACGGTGACAGCGAGGTGGCGGCCTGGTCGATGACGCATGTGGCGGGCGTGTCGATGGACAAATACTGCCCGGTGTGCGGCAACTGTAAAAACTGGCACGGCGAACGTGACCGGATTGTCCAGGAGGTGCGCGATTCGGCCTATCACATCATCAGTTACAAAGGCGCAACGTATTTCGGGATCGGGATGTCGTTGGCGCGCATTGTTGGCACCATTTTACAGGACCAGAACAGCGTGCTGACCGTTTCGACCTATCTCGACGGCGAGTATGGGATTGGGGACGTTTGCCTGGGCATCCCGGCCATCGTCGGGCAGGGCGGCGTCAAGCGGATTGTGGAAGCGCCGCTCTACCCGGAGGAGCAGTCGGCGCTGGAGGCTTCGGCGAAGACGCTGAAGCAGAGCATTGCCAATCTATATCGGGTTGCAGATGCGGAACAATTTGGTGAAGAATTCAAGGGTACGAAAATGTAAAAATCGTGCTAAAGTATAAATAGGTGGAGCCAAATTTGGGGAATACCGGCTCCGAAAGGAGGTCCAAATGATTGCTCCTGCAAAGAATCGCCTGCTCAATATCTTGCTGGCCGATGATGGGTCGTTGAATGCGCGCGCTGCGGTCAAACTCCTGGTCGATTTACCGCACGACAAAGAGTGTGTTGTGACTGCCCTGCGGGTCTTTACGCCCCTCGAAGCCGCCGAGTATGCGGAGGTGGAAGAATCCATCACGCATACCAAAAAGCTGCTCCAGAGCCGCCACTTGCACGCCCGCGCCGAGACACGGCTGGGATACCCGACCGAAAAAATCATCGAACACGCCAGCGAACACCATCCCGACCTGGTTGTGATGGGCGCACGGGGCACGGGCGCGAACCTGGGGTTGCTGCTCGGCAGTGTGGCGATGAATGTCGTCCACGATGGACGCTGGCCAGTGTTGATTGTGCGTGAGCCGGTGCGCGGGCTGCATAAGATTCTGCTCGTGACCGACGGTTCGCCTTGCAGCCAGTTGGCCTGCAACTATACGGGCGTCTTCCCGCTCCCTTCCGCGGCCAGCCTGGAAGTGATGCACGTCCTGCCGCCATTACAGGCTAGTTACCTGGTTGAGCCACTGGGTGTGTCTGTTGTTGCCATCTCTGAAGAAGACCTGCAGCGTATGCGCCAGGACCAGGAAGCCGAGGGCGAGTCGCTGCTCCACAAAACGGTCGAAGCGCTCGCCGGTCATGGCTTGCAAGCGCGCAGCCTGCTCATGCGCGGTGAGCCTGCCGAGCAAATCATCGAATATGCCCGCGAGTACCAGGTGGATTTAATCATCTGCGGGTCGCGCGGGCTTGGCACGGTGACGAGTATGCTCATCGGGAGCGTGTCCCGCAGGCTGGCGCACCATGCGCCCTGCTCGGTGTTGGTTGTCCGCTGCC
>Ga0116204_1000431_pt1 | contig 23966 bp, 25 predicted proteins | sample LakKivwa52mmetaG_FD_94481 | JGI IMG/M metagenome (GOLD analysis project Ga0116204, IMG submission 94481) | Anoxic lake water microbial communities from Lake Kivu, Rwanda to study Microbial Dark Matter (Phase II) - Lake Kivu water 52m metaG | ecosystem: Environmental > Aquatic > Freshwater > Lake... | reverse complement strand
GTCGAGCATCCCGGATTCGCCAAAGTCGCGCGCGTCTTCGACACCGCCGGCGCGACGGTCGTCGGGGTACCCGTGGACGCGATGGGATTGGAAGTCGACGCGCTGGAGAAAAGCGGCGCCGGCGTCGTCCACGTCACGCCGAGCCATCAGTTTCCGACCGGCGTCGTGATGCCGTTTCGAAGACGGACCGAGCTGTTGCGGTGGAGTCAGGCAAGTGCGGATCGATACATCATCGAAGACGATTATGATTCGGAATTCCGTTTCGGCAAAGCTCCGATGCCCGCGCTTAAACGTCTCGACGAGACGGGAAGCGTCATCTATCTCAACTCCTTCACCAAATCGCTGGCGCCGTCGTTGCGCATCGCCTACATGGTTCTTCCGGAAAGGCTCGCGACATTGTTTTCCGATCGGTTTTCGCATTTGAACTGCCCGGTTCCGAACTTGGAACAGGAAACCCTGTCGATGTTTTTGGAGGACGGCCATTTCGAGCGTCACGTCAACCGCATGAAGATCGCCTACCGCGAACGTCGCGACCGGTTTCTGGAATGGATCGCATCGTCCCCGGCATTGTCCGATGCCGTCGTCTCTGGCGAGGATGCGGGACTTCATTTTCTGCTTTCTCCCAACTGCGGTCTTGAAGAAGGCGAGCTGATTCAACGCGCCTTCGAAGCGGGAGTCAAACTCTACGGGTTGTCCCAATTCGGCGCGCCACGTGTCGAAGGGACCAAACCGACGATCGTCGTCGGTTATGCCGGCGTTCCCAACGAACGTCTCGACGATTTGTTCGAGCGGTTGAATCGGGCTTGGAGCGCTGGTCAGCACTCGCGTTTTGTGCTAGAATGAAGCCGAGGTGAGAACGATGAATCTCAATGATCTGAAAGTCTGGTACCTAGATCACAAGCTTTCGGAAGCGGATTTCCTCTTGGCCGCCGATTTGGCGACCCGCTTTTCCACCCTGTTCGGGCTTTCGCTCGAACGTGCAAACCCATCCGAGCTTGACGCCTATCTCGCGATTCTCTTCGCCGAACGTCAAACCACGGTGACGACCTTCCGCCAACTCATGCGGATGATGCGCTTTGCCAAACGCAACGAGCTGTTCGTCCATCTCACCAAATACACCGGCGGACTCGGGGTCATGGAATCGATTCAGAACCGGATCCGTCGGGTTGTGGGAAATGCCAAGGCGGAAGAAGTCCTGAACGGTTTTTCGGTTCCGCCGCTGGGCACGCCGCCTGCGGTTTTGCCCGAGGCATCGCGCGAACTGATGGCGCGGCTGAACCGCTGTCTCGATCCCGCCGTCGTCCACGACATCCTGGCGGACAACCACCACGGCATCCCCAAAGAAGCGTTTTTGGAAGAGAAGGTCCGCTACGAGACTTCGCCCTCCCTCGCGCAATATCTGAAAGAAGCCCATGACCGCCAGGTTGCCGTGTTGGAAGACCACATGCATCGAAACGATGTCTGGTTCGAGCAGCAAATCACTTCGGAAGTCCTTGATTTCGTCAAGGGGAATCAGGAAGTCCTTTCGGCCCGGCTCGAGAACGACACGCTGTACATCACGAAGATCCCCTACGACACGAAGGCCTATCTGGAAGCGAAGGACTCCGTCACCCGTCGTTACTACGCATGCCATTGTCCGTTCGCCAGGGAGACGATCCGTCTGAAGCAAGACGTCGTCGATCCGCATTGGTGCTCCTGCAGCGCCGGATTTCACAAGTATCCCTATGAGATTCTCTTTGACAGGAAGTTGAAAATCCGGTGTCTCTCGAATGCGCTCGAGGAAGACACGCTGTGCAAATTCGCGATCGATCTGAGGGATGTGGAGTATCGTGGAAAATCCGCCGCCGCGTCGACATCATCGTCTTTTTAAAGGACTTCGGTCCTTTTTTCTTTCTTTGAAAGGCGATCAAAAAACCTTTGTCATGTAAGCGTTTGTATGGTAAACTAGAAAGCGTGAAAGCGGTGATTCCATGCGCATCCAACAGCATCCGATCCTGGAATTCAAGACCACGGATCCCATTCCCTTCGTCTTTGACGGGTCGCCTCTGACGGGGCAGTCCGGCGATACCATCGCTTCGGCGCTTCATGCGGCCGGAGTGAAACTACTTTCCCACAGCGTGGAACGGAAAAGACCGCGCGGGTTCTACTGCGCGATCGGCAACTGCTCCTCCTGCCACATGACCGTCGACGGCGTGGCCAACGTCAAGACCTGCATCACCCCCCTCAAACCGGGCATGGTGGTAGAGACTCAACCCGGCAAGGGCGTGATCCGATGAAGAAGATCGCTTGCGCCGTCATCGGCGGCGGACCCTCCGGTCTCACCGCTGCCCTTTCGCTTTTGCAGTCCGGTGTCGAGGTCCATTTGTTCGAGCGCAGCCACAAGCTCGGCGGACAACTCATCAAACAGACCCACAAGTTCTTCGGATCGAAGGAACAATACGCGAAGACGCGCGGTTTCGACATCGCGAAGAAACTGATCGCCGATCTCGAACCCTACCGAGATCACCTCACGATCGAAACCGAAGCGACGGTCGCGGCGCTTTATCCCGACAACGTGTTCACCGTGACCAAAGATGACCGCTACGTCAAATACCAGGCCGACGCGATCGTCGTCGCCACCGGCGCGAGCGAGAAGTTCATCGCGTTCGAGAACAACGATCTCCCCGGCGTCTACGGCGCCGGCGCCGTTCAGACCTTGATGAACCTTTACGGAGTCCTTCCGGCCAAACGCATCGTCATGGTCGGATCCGGCAACATCGGCCTGATCGTCAGCTATCAGCTCATGCAGGCCGGCGTCGAAGTCGCCGCCGTGCTCGAAGCGGCGCCGACGATTGGCGGTTACAAAGTGCACGCCTCCAAACTCGCCCGCCTCGGCGTCCCCATCCTCACGCAAAGAACCGTCAAAAAGGCGATTGGTTCGACATGCGTCGAAGCCGTCGAAACCGTCGCCCTCGATCAAAACTGGCAGATGGTTCCCGGTTCCGAAACGATCATCGCCGCCGACGCGATCTGCGTCTCCGTCGGTTTGAGTCCGCTGCACAACCTGCTCTCGATGGCGGGCTGCGAGATGAAATTCGTTCATGAACTCGGCGGGATGGTTCCGTTCGTGGACGACCGCCGGATGACGACGAAGGCTGGCGTCTTCGTCGCCGGCGACTGCATCGGCATCGAGGAAGCCTCAAGCGCGATCGTCGAAGGATGCCTGACGGGTCTGTTCGCCGCCTCGCATCTGGGCAAGACCCATCCGCAAATGGCGGAACGGGTGCGCGCCTACGAAGCCCAACTGACCAATCTCCGCAGCGGTCCCTTCGGCAAGAAGACCCTCGTGGGTCTGGCCAAACTGAAGGAGGCCCGCCATGCTTAACAAAACCGGCATCGCGACCAAAGAACAGGTCGCTTCGCGTTTTCCCGAGAAAGCCAAGCTCGTCAGGCCGAAGGCCGTCATCGAATGCTACGAGGACATCCCCTGCAATCCTTGCGAGACGAGCTGCCCGTTCCAAGCGATCACCGTCGGCCCCGACATCAATCAGCAACCGAAACTCGACGTCGATCGTTGTACGGGCTGCGGCATTTGCGTGACTTCATGCCCCGGACTCGCCATCATCGTCGCGCAACTGACCGACGACGTCGCCACCCTCAAGATCCCTTATGAATTTCTCCCGCGTCCCGTCAAAGGCGAGACGTGGGACGCCGTGGACCGGTCCGGTCAAGCCGTCGGCGACGCGCACATCGTCGCCGTGCAGACCGCAAAGACCCAGGACCGCACGGCTTTGGTCACGATCGCATTCGACGCGGCGCTCCTCACCGACGTCGTGACGATCCGGAGGCGCCATGGATAACCACAACGTCATTCTCTGCCGCTGCGAGGACGTCAGCCGCGAGGACGTCCGCAGACTGCTTGATAAAGGCGTCGTCACGTTCGAAGAACTGAAACGTCAGCTCCGCGTCGGCATGGGACCTTGCCAAGGCACGACCTGCGCCGAACTGATCCAACGCGAAATCGCGGCGTTCCTGAACGTCAAATACGACACGATCGCCCAGACCAAGGTCCGCCCGATGGCCGCCGGCGTCAGACTCAAATCGATCAAGGAGGCCGCCGATGAAGAAGACCGCTAAGATCGTCATTGTCGGCGCCGGGATTTCCGGCTGCGCGATCGCGTGGAATCTGGCGATCCGCGGCTACACCGACATCGTCGTCCTCGACAAAGGCTATCTCACCCATGGCGCGACCGGCCGCTGCGGCGCCGGCGTCCGCGCCCAATGGGGGACCGAAGCGAACTGCCTGATGGCGATGCGTTCGATCGCGTTCTTCGAACACGCGAAAGAAACGCTCGAATACGACGGCGACATCGAGTTCAAACAGGAAGGATATCTGATCTTGGCGACATCGGCGGCCGAAGAAGCCCAGTTCGCCAAAAACGTCGCGCTTCAGAACCGCCTCGGCATCCCATCCCGCGTCGTATCCAAACAAGAAGCGCTCGCGATCGTTCCCCACTTGAATCCCGAGGCATTCCTCTCGGCGACCTTCTGCCCCAAGGACGGGCATCTGAATCCGTTCAAGATGACCGACGCCTATTTCCGCACCGCCAAAAAGAAAGGCGTCACGTTCCGTTTCTTCGAGGAAGTCACGGGCATCGAGGTCATCGATCGCAAAGTCCGTTCCGTGCGGACCGTCAAAGGCATCTATCCGGCCGACATCGTCGTCGACGCCGCCGGCGGATACAGCCAGGAGATCGGCCGGATGGCCGGCGTCGAAATTCCGGTGTATTCTGAAAACCACGAGATCCTGGCCACCGAACCGATCGAGAAGATGCAGGGACCGATGGTCATGTCGTTTTCCAAAAACATCTATTGCCAGCAGGTTCCCCACGGTTCCTTCCTGATGGGTCGAAGCAATCCCTACGTTGAACACAACCACGACATCGCCTCGACGCACCATTTTCTGGACGAGATGGCGAAAACCGTCTGTCACATCCTACCGAAGATCGGCGAACTGCGCGTCGTCAGGCAATGGGGCGGTTCGTACAACATGTCGCCCGACCGTCAGCCGATCGTCTGCGGTTCGGACGAGGTCGGCGGGTTCTACATGGCTTGCGGGTTCTCCGGACACGGCTTCATGTTCGCGCCGATGACCGGCGAGCTGCTCGCCCAGCTGATCGCCGGCGAACCGACGAGTCTCGACGTGAAGGGGCTCGACATCAAACGTTTCGAAACGCACACCGACGCGGCAATCGAAAAGTCCGTCGTCTAAAATCGAGGAGGACATTATGGCGATTTATCCGTACCAAACCGAACCGCTGACCGATTTCGGCGTCGCGGCCAACCAGGAGGCCTATCGCCTCGCGCTGGCCAAAGTCGAGGCATCGCTCGGACAGACGTATCCGCTCATCATCGGCGGAAAAACCGTTCAGACGGGAAAGACATATACGTCGAAGAATCCCGCGGACTACCGGCAGGCGGTCGGCATCATCCACCAGGCCGGCATTCCCGAAGCCGAAACGGCGATGACCGCCGCGCTCGACGCGTTCGAATCCTGGAAGAAGGTCGCACCGTCGGTCCGCGCCGACGTGTTGTTCCGCACGGCGGGGATCCTGCGCCGTCGGAAACACGAATTCAGCGCCTGGATGACGTTCGAAGCCGGCAAACCATGGGCCGAGGCCGACGCCGATACCGCGGAAGCCATCGATTTTCTCGAATACTACGGGCGGCAGATGCTCGCTTTGGAACGCATCGACGACGTCGTCCTTTCGCGCCGCAACGTCGAAAGAAACGCCTACCGCTACATTCCGCTGGGCGTCGGGGCCGTGATCGCGCCGTGGAACTTCCCGCTTGCGATCCTGGTCGGCATGACTTCGGCCGCGATCGTCGCGGGCAACACCGTGCTGATGAAACCCGCGATGACCACGCAGGTCATCGCCTACCAGTTCGTCCAAGCCCTGATTGAAGCCGGTCTGCCCGCCGGCGTGGTCAACTTCCTGCCGGGCAAGGGGTCCGAAATCGGCGAATTCGTCATCAAGCATCCGAAAACCCGGTTTATTTCGTTCACGGGATCCAAGGAAGTCGGCATCCACATCTACGAAGAAGCCGCGAAGGTCCGCCCCGGCCAGATCTGGCTGAAGCGCGTGATCGCGGAAATGGGCGGGAAGGACGGCATCGTCGTCGACGCCGAAGCCGATCTCGACCTCGCCGCGGACGCGATCGTCAAGAGCGCCTTCGGGTTCTCCGGGCAGAAGTGCTCGGCCTGTTCGCGGGCGATCGTCCATCAGGACGTCTATGACCGCGTCGTCCAGAAGATCATCCTGCTCACGAACAAGATCACCGTCGGCAATCCCGTCGATCTCAAACAACAGATGGGTCCCGTCAACGACGAGAAGGATTACTTGAAGATCATGGAATACGTGGAGATTGCACGAAACGAAGGCAAGATCGTCTGCGGCGGAACCGGCGACATGTCCAAGGGCTACTTCATCCAGCCGACCGTTGTCGTCGACGTCGATCCGATGGCCCGCGTGATGCAGGAGGAGATCTTCGGTCCCGTCCTCGCCGTGGCCAAGGTCAGGGATTTCGACCACGCCCTGGAGATCGCCAACAACACCGAGTTCGGCCTGACCGGCGCCGTCATCTCCAACAACCGCGCGCATCTGGAACAAGCCAGGGAAGCGTTCCATGTCGGCAACCTGTACTTCAATCGGAAATGCACGGGCGCGATCGTCGGCTACCAGCCGTTCGGCGGCTTCAACATGAGCGGCACCGATTCCAAAGCGGGCGGTCCCGACTACCTGGTGTTGCACATGCAGGGCAAGACCGTTTCCGAAGCGTTCTGAATTCACCGCTCTTTAGAGCGGTTTTTTCTCGACTTTTCGGAAAGGGGATTCTTTCCCCCGCGAGTTGTGATACAATGACGATAATGGAGGATCGCGATGAAGGATTTTCTCAAAGATCGGAAATATCAATACGTGATCCCCTTCGCGCTGATGGGGTTTTACGCCGCGCTCTACCTTATCTCGATGCTGTTTGGCGAATGGTTCGATCATCATCGCCTCTTTTTGATTTCCCTTCTGATGATCCTCCTCATGAATCTCTCGTTCATCGCGATCTCCCACAAAAGCAAGACCATGGGCCTCGGCATCGGGTTCGTCGGACTCGCGGCGACCATCGACCTGACCTGCCAGATTCATTTTTTGACCGGCATCGCGGTCGAAATCAACATCGTGTTCGATGCGGTCATGCATCTCCTGTACTTGGTCGGCATGTTCGTCGTCACGATCATGCTTTACAAATACACGCAGATCCAACGCGAACGGCATCGGCTGTTCCAATTGTTCTTCACCTACAATCACGCGGTGTATTATGAATACGATCGCAAAAGCGGCATCTGGTCGTTCACCTTCTCCGAATCGTTCCTGAAGATGCACGAGCTGTCAAACCGCATCCTGCATTTGGACGACAAGGACTTCCGCAGCTGCGTGGAAACCGAGGACGCCGAGTTGCTTTCGGTCTACGCCGACGAATCGTCGCTCGAGGAAGCCAATCTGCGCATCCGTTTTCCGGGCATGGAAAAGGCCACTTGGATTCATACCAAAGTCGTCATCCGCAACGAGTCCATGATCATCGGCGTCGACTTCGACGTTTCCCATTACCAGTCGCTGATCGACGAGCTCGATCTTTCCCAAACCCGATTGCGATCGATCGAAATGGAGGAACGCGCGATCCTTGAACACACGAGCGATCTGATCGTCAAGTTCCGACCCGACGGCCAAATCGTGTTCTCGACCGAAAACTACGCCTCGATCTTCGGCGTTTCGACGCAGCAGCTGTTGTCGATGAACGTCGAGGACGTCAACAAACTGACCGGCGTCACCGACGACGTCTGGTACAAGGAGACGGTGGAGAACGGCTACACCGAATCCGTCGTCGAAATCACGATCCGCGGCGAGAAGCGTTGGGTGTTTTGGAAGAATCGGACGCATTACGATTCCAACGGCAAACCCGAATACGTGCTCTCCGTCGGCCACGACATCACCGACCTCAAGCGCCTCAACAACGAGCTGTATCAGAAAAGCCTGCGCGACGACCTGACCGGACTCTACAACCGGGCGGGCTTGTTTCAGGAACTCGAGAAGATCGCGAAGGTCGATTCCTGCGTGCTGTTTTTCCTCGACCTCGAGAATTACGCCTACATCAACGACTATTTCGGGCACGAGGTCGGCGACCTGATCATCCAGGACGTGGCGACCGAGCTGCTGTGGTTCCGCCGCAAGGGGGCGATCACCGCGCGCATCTCCGGCGACGAGTTCGTGATCGCCGCCTACGAAGTCCAGACGATCCAGGAATCGATTCTGAACATCTACCGTTTCCTCGAGACCGCCCACACGGTACAAGGCGTCTCGATCACCGTCAAGAAGAACATCGGGTATGCCGTCTATCCCGACGACGCCCCTTCGATCAAGTCGCTCGTCTCCCTCGCCAGCATGGCGATGCTCGAAAGCAAAGCCGCCAACGTCCAGACGGCGGTCCGCTACCGGCCCGAGTTCCAGCAGAACGTCAAGGACAACCTGATGATGGCCGGCGCCATCAAGCACGCGATCGAGGCCGGCGAGATCGACATCCATTTTCAAGGCGTCGTCGACGCCTCCTCCGGCGAGACCGTCTTCCTCGAATCGCTCGCCCGCTGGCACCGCCAAAACGGCGAATACATCGCCCCCTTCACGTTGTTTCACCACGCGACGCGCTCGAAGCTGGTCCAGGATCTCGACCGCTACCTGATCGACAAATCCTTGCGGTATTTCCAGATCCTGTTGCGACGGCCCGAATACCAGGATGCGGTCCTGTCGGTCAACGTCACCCCATCGACGCTGCTCGACAAGAAGTTCCCCGATTTCCTGAGGCTCATCATGTCGAAATACGCGCTGGCATCCTACCAGATCATGGTCGAAGTCGCCGAAACCACGTTCGTCGGCAATCTCGACGTCTGCTTCCAGCAGCTGCGCAGTCTTCGCAAACTCGGCGTCCGCATCGCGATCGACGACTTCGGCAGGGACTATTCCTCTTTGTCGATCCTCACGGCGCTCGACTTCGACGTGATCAAGATCGACCGCGTCTTCGTCGACAAGATCAATCTGCCGATCAACCGCGAAATCATCAAGATGGTCCAAAGCATCGCCCACGCCAACGGCAAAACGGTCATCGCCGAGGGCGTCGAAACGAAGGCGCAGGCGGAGAACCTGTCGCTGCTCGGCATCTATCTGCATCAGGGCTATTTGTACTCCAAACCCAAAAAAATGACCTGACAAACAAGGCGGTCCTTAAGATGTAATCTTAAGAAGGCCGCCTTTTGTTTTTGTTCGTCGACGCCGATTTTTCTTTGAAAAAGAAGATGGGAATGATATAATACTTTTGTAAGCGTTTTCGACACGCACTCAAAACGACTAAGGAGGAACAACATGAACAAATTCGATTACATGGAAAAGCACGGCTACGAACAGATCGTCTATTTTTACGACAAGACGACCGGTCTGCGCGGGATCACCTGCATCCATGACACCACCCTCGGCCCAGCCCTCGGCGGGACACGGATCTGGAACTATCAGACGGAAGACGAAGCGGTCCTCGACTGCCTTCGCTTGTCCAGAGGAATGACCTACAAGGCGGCTGCGGCGGGACTCAACCTCGGCGGCGGCAAAACCGTACTCATCGGCGATGCGAGCCAGGTCAAGAGCGAGGCGTACTTCCGCGCGCTCGGCCGCTACGTCCAAAGCTTGAACGGCCGCTACATCACGGCCGAAGACGTCAACACCTCCACGAAAGACATGGATTTCGTCAGCATGGAAACCAACCATGTGGTCGGACTCGAAGGCAAATCGGGCAATCCCTCGCCGATGACGGCGCTGGGGGCCTTCCACGGCATCCGCGCCGCCCTGCGGTTCACGTTCGACAACGACGACATCTCCCAATACAGCTTCGCCGTCCAAGGCGCCGGCCAGACCGGATACTATCTGATCAATCTGCTGTGCGAACACAAGGCGAAAAAGATCTATTTCACCGAAATCAACCAAAAACACATCGAACGCATGAAGAAGGAACATCCCGAAGTCGAGTTCGTCAAGCCCGAGGACATCTTCGCCTGCGACGTCGACGTCCTCTCTCCCTGCGCGCTCGGCGGCGTTTTGAACGACGAGACCATTCCCCAAATCAAGGCGAAGATCATCGCCGGAACCGCGAACAACGTCCTTCAGGATGAAGAGAAGCACGGCAACATGATCAAGGACAAGGGCATCCTCTACGCGCCGGACTTCGTCATCAACGCCGGCGGCCTCATCAACGTCTATCACGAACTGAAGACCTACAACCGCGAACGCGCCGTCCGCGATATCGAGAAGATTCACGACCGTCTCCTCGAGATCTTCACGATCGCGAAGAAAGAGAACATCGACACCAACAGCGCCGCGAAGCTTTTCGCCAAGAAACGGATCCAGACGATCAACCAGCTTCAGGCGAACTACATTCCCCGCTAAATGAAGCGCATCGCGATTCTGACCGGATTCTACGGCTCCGGCAAGACCGAGGTGTCGGCGAATCTGGCCATTCGCATGAAATGCGACGTCCTGATCGATCTGGACGTCATCAATCCGTATTTCCGCAGCCGTGAGCTGGACCTGATCCTCCAGTCTCACGGCGTTCGCGTGATTTCCAGCGCGCTTCAAGACACCAAGTACGCCGACATGCCCTACATCGGCGGCGAGGTCTTCCTGCCGTTTCAGGACAAGTCGATCAAGGCGGTTCTCGATCTGGGCGGCAACGACCTGGGCGCGAAACTGCTCCGTCAGTTTTCCGATTATCTTGACGAGACCGACGTCGACTGCTTCGTTGTGGTCAATCCGAACCGGATGGAAACGGCGACGCCCGAACAGATCGGCACGTTGATCCGCAAGATCGAGGGCGCATCGGGCGTCAGGGTAACCGGAATCATCAACAACACCAATCTGCTCGGACAAACCGATTTCCAGGTGTTGGAGGAAGGCGAAAGCGTCGTCCTCGAAGCCTCGCGTCAAAACAGCGTCCCCATTGTCTATACGATGGTTCCGCACCATCTGAAGGCATTCGTCCCGAAGATGGGCGAAGCCGTTCCGTTCACGCGATATTTCCAATTCCACTAAACGAAGAGGTACGACATGCCAAAAGGAAAACTCACGTTTCAGTACGAACGCTGCAAGGGATGCCTCCTGTGCGTCCACTTCTGCCCCGTCAAAATCCTCGAAATGGATCGCCACGCGATCAACAAGTCCGGTTACAACACGATCCGCGTGACCGAACCGGACAAATGCATCGCCTGCGCCCAATGCGCGACGATGTGCCCCGACTCGGTCATCACGGTGGAGGTGCTCGACAATGCCTAAGGTTCTGATGAAAGGCAACGAGGCGATCGGCCTCGCCGCCGTTTTGGGCGGCTGCGACGCGTTCTACGGCTATCCGATCACGCCGCAGAACGAAGTCCCCGAATATCTCTCCAAATACATGCTCGAACACGGCAAGGTGTTCGTCCAGGCCGAAAGCGAAGTCGCCGCGATCAACATGGTCTACGGCGGCGCGGGCGCCGGCAAGCGGGTCATGACGTCCTCGTCCTCCCCCGGCATCGCCCTCAAGCAGGAAGGCATCAGCTACATCGCCGGCGCCGAACTGCCCTGCGTCATCTGCTCGGTCATGCGCGGCGGTCCCGGACTGGGCGGCATCCAGCCCTCCCAGGCCGACTATTACCAAGCGACCCGCGGCGGCGGAAACGGCGACTACCACGTCATCGTCTTCGCGCCGGAGACGATCCAGGAGACGATCGACACGATGAAGGAAGCCTTCGACATCGCGGACTACTACCGCAACCCGGTCATGGTCCTGGTCGACGGCCTACTCGGCCAGATGATGGAGTCGGTCGATCTGAACCGTCCCGTCAAAAAACGCTTCCTCCCGCCCAAGGACTGGGCGACGACGGGCACCAGGAACCATTCCGGCCGCAACATCGTCAACAGCCTGAACATCGATCCCGTCAAGCTCGAACAACAAAACCTGAAGATGCAAAAAAAGTACCAGAACGTGATCAAGAACGAGACCAAATACGAGCTCGTCGGATTCGAGGACAATCCCGAATACGTCATCGTCGCCTACGGCACGATGTCGCGCATCGTCCGCTCCGCCATCGAAAGCCTGAAGGAGCAAGGCATCCGGGTCGGCCTCCTGCGTCCGATCTCGCTGTGGCCGTTCCCCAAGGAAGCCTTCGCGAAGATCCCCGCCTCGGTCAAGGGCATCCTCACCTGCGAGATGAGCCTCGGCCAGATGCTTGACGACGTCCGCATCGCGAACAACGGCAAGTTCCCGGTCGGTTTCTTCGGCCGTACCGGCGGGATGATCCCCGAACCCGAAGAAGTCGAACACGCCATCCGGCATTTTTCCGAAACGGTGGTGAAATAGATGTCCGTCAAATACAAGAAGACCGGCGGTCTCACCGACGCGCCGCTCACCTACTGCCCCGGCTGCACGCACGGCATCATCCACAAGCTGGTCGGCGAAGTCCTCGAGGAGATGAACCTGCTTCCCGACACGATCGGCATCGCCTCGGTCGGCTGTTCGGTCTTTTCCTATGAGTTCTTCAACTGCGACATGCAGCAGGCGCCGCACGGCCGCGCCTGCGCCTTGGCGACCGGCATCAAACGCGTCCTGCCCGACAACATCATCTTCACCTACCAGGGCGACGGCGACCTCGCTTCGATCGGCATCGCCGAAACGATCCATGCGGCGAACCGCGGCGAGAACATCACCGTCATCTTCGTCAACAACGCGATCTACGGCATGACCGGCGGTCAGATGGCGCCGACGACACTCTTGGGCCAGAAGACGACGACCTCGCAGGCCGGACGCACCCTGGCCCAGCACGGCAATCCGATCCGCATCAGCGAGATCTTCGCCCAGATCGAAGGCGTCGCCTACATGGAACGCGTCACCGTGACCAATCCCAAGCACCTCCGCAACGCGAAGAAGGCGATCAAGAAGGCGTTCGAATACCAGCAGCAGAAGAAAGGCTTCACGATGATCGAAATCCTTTCGACCTGCCCCGTCAACTGGGGCATGAAACCCGTCGATTCGCTCAAGTGGCTCGAAGAGAACATGATCCCCGTGTTCCCGCTGGGCATCTTCAAGGACAAGGAGGCCAAACATGAGTGAGGCCACCAACATCCGCATCGCCGGATTCGGCGGCCAAGGCGTCATGATGGCGGGCCAGCTGCTCGCCTACGCCGCGACCGCGGAAGAGCTTTACGGGCTTTGGAGCCCCTCCTATGGTCCCGAAACCCGCGGCGGAACCGCCAACTGCGCCGTCATCGTCAGCCGCAAGCCGATCCACTCGCCCGTCTTTCAAAAGGCCGATCATCTGCTCGCTTTCAACGGACCTTCGCTCGACAAGTTCCACGACCGCGTCAAAGCGGGTGGACTGATTATGTATAACGCCAGTCTGATTCCCCATTGCGAAGCCATCGACCAGGTCGCGACGATCGGCATCCCGATCAACGAGATGGCGATCGAGCTCGGCAACATCCAGGTCGCCAACATGATTCTGCTCGGCGCCTATCTGGAATGGTCCGGGCTCTTCGGCGACGCCACGATCCACAAAGTGCTCAAATACTTCCTCGGCGAAAAGAAGGCGCATCTCGTCGAGATCAACGTAAACGCGATCGAGGCGGGCCGCCGCTTCATCCGGGAAAGGAATCCAAACCATGCTTAAGCGCGTTTCCGATTTGGCCCGCCTCTTCGCGGGAAAACCGAAAAAGCGTTTGATCGTCTGCTTCGCGCAAGACGACATGGTCATCCGGGCCGTCAAGGACGCGCTCGATCAAGGGGCCGTCGAAGCGACCCTGGTCGGCGACGGTCCGGCCATCCGCAAGCTGTTGCAGGAAGAAGACGTCCGTCATCCCCTTGTCGTCGTCGACGAACCGGACATGGCGAAAGCCGTAAGGTTGTGCATGGACATGATCAACCATAAGGAAGGCGACGTCCTGATGAAAGGTCTGCTCGACACGAAGGATCTGCTCAAAGGCGTCGTCAACAGCGAGTTCGGCATCAAAAGCCGGCCGCTGCTTTCCCATGTCGGCATGGTCTCGTTTCCGACGTTCGACCGCGTCCTCTTCGCCACCGACGGCGCGATGAACATCCAGCCGTCCGTCGAGGAGAAGATCCAGCTGATCGAGAACGCCGTCTGGCTCGCCCGCAAGCTCACCTACGAACGTCCCAACGTCGGCCTGGTCAGCGCCGTCGAGAAGGTCAATCCCAAGATTTTGTCGACCGTCGAAGCCGACGCGATCAAAGCGCATTATGCCGGAAAAGACCTCGATTTCGCGATTGACGGGCCATTCGCGATCGACAATCTCGTCAGTCTGGAATCGGTCAAGCACAAGAACATCCAAAGCCCCGTCGCCGGCAAAGCCGACATCCTCGTCTTCCCGAATCTGGACGCCGGCAACGTCTTCTACAAGACCAGCGTCTTCCTGAACAACGCCGAAGCCGCCGGCATCATCGTCGGCGCGAAGGTTCCGATCGTGCTCACGAGCCGGGCCGACGACGCCAAGACCAAGTACCATTCGATCCTGCTGGGGGTGATGCTTTGTGACTGAACCGTTGATGCTGATCATCAATCCCGGCAGCACGTCGACCAAAGTCGCGCTGTTCCGCGGCCCGAAGTCGCTCAAGGAACAGACGCTCCGCCACGAGGCTTCCGACATCGCGAAGTTTCCCGAACTGAACGACCAGCTGCCGTTCCGCACCGCGATCATCCGGTCCTTCGTCCATGACAACGGCTTCCAAATCGAAGACATCGACGTCTTCGTCGGCAGGGGCGGGATGCTCCGTCCGCTCCACCAAAGCGGCACCTATCCGATCACGCCGCAGATGGTCGAGGACTTGCGCAGGGCTCCGTTTGGCAAACACGCCTCGAACCTAGGCGCCCAGATCGCCTTTAAGTTCGCCAACGAAGCCGGCGGTAGACCGTCCTACATCGTCAACCCCGTCTCGATCGACGAGATGGAGGACGTCGCCCGCGTCAGCGGGATGAAGGAGATCGAACGCACGAGCGTGTTCCACGCCCTCAACCAAAAGGCGATCGCGATGCGCCACGCCGACAACGTCGGGTTGGATTACCACAAACTCGACCTGATCGTCGCCCATCTCGGCGGCGGCATCTCCGTGGGCTGGCACCACTTGGGCCGCGTCGTCGACGTCAACAACGCCCTCGGCGGCGACGGACCCTTCAGTCCGGAACGTTGCGGCCAGGCGCCGATCTATCCGATCGTCGACCTGTGCTTCTCCGGCAAACACACCAAAGACGAGATCAAGAAAATGCTCGTCGGCGGCGGCGGACTCGTCAGCTATCTGGGCACCTCCAACGGCGTCGAGATCACCAAACGCGTCGAACACGGCGACGCGCAGGCCGCCTTCTACCTGCAGGCGATGGCCTATCAGATCGCCAAGGAGATCGGCTCCCTGTATTTCGTCGCGGGCGGAAAGATCGACGCGATCCTGCTCACCGGCGGCCTCGCCTACAACAAACCCCTCGTCGAACGCATCCGCGGCTACGTCGATCCGATCAAGCCGCTGATCGTCTATCCCGGCGAAGACGAGATGAAGGCCCTCGCGGAAGGCGCGCTGCGCGTCCTCGTGGGCAAGGAATCCCCCATCGCGTACTGATCAACGAACCTCCTTCGGGAGGTTTTTTTGATCGGCCGCCGCGATCCGCGTGGTATAATGTTCACGGGAGTGATAACATGCCTTCTTGTCTCATCGTCATCGACATGCAAAACGATTTCATCGACGGCGCGCTCGGGTTTCCCAAAGCGTTGGAAGTCGTCAAAGTCGTCGAACGGAAACTACGGGATGCCCGCGCGAAGGGCGTCGACGTCTATTTCACCCTCGACACCCATCGAAGCGACTATCTTCAGGGCGAAGAGGGATCCAATCTGCCCGTCGTCCATTGTCTAAAGGGCACCCGCGGCCATCGGCTTCATCCCTCGCTCGAGCCCTATCTTTCCTTTGCGGCGGGCGTTTTTGAAAAGCCGACGTTCGCGTCCCTGGAACTCGCCAATCATCTGCAGGGCAAAGCCTACGACCGCGTGGAACTCTGCGGCCTGGTCTCGAACATCTGCGTGTTGTCCAACGCCGTGATGGTCAAGGGCGCGCTGCCCGAGGCGCATCTGGTCGTCGACAAGATGGCGACCGCAAGCTATGACGAAGACCTTCACGCGGCCGCGCTGTCGGTGTTGCGAAGCATCCATGTCGAACTGACGGAGGATTCCCATCTTGGATAAAGCCCTGCTCGTCGATTTCTACGAACTCACCATGGCCCACGGCTATTTCGCCGCCGGCCGCGGACACGAGATCGCCTACTTCGACCTGTTCTTCCGCAATGTGCCGGATCAAGGCGGCTACGTCGTCGTCGCGGGTCTCGAACAGGCGGTCGACTATTTGCGCAACCTGTCGTTCGACGAGGCCGAAATTGCCTATCTGCGGTCCCGCAAGCTGTTTTCGGAAGCCTTTTTGGACCATCTCCGCCGTTTTCGCTTCACCGGTTCCGTCTGGGCGATTCCCGAAGGCACGATCGTGTTCCCCAACGAGCCGCTCCTCACGGTCCGCGCCAATCTGATCGAGGCCCAGCTGATCGAGACGGCGCTGCTCCTTTTCATCAACCATCAAAGCCTGATCGCGACCAAGACGCAGCGCATCGTCCGCGCCGCCGAAGGCAGGAACGTCTTCGAGTTCGGCACGCGCCGGGCGCACGGCGCCGACGCTTCCGTTTTGGGTGCCCGCGCCGCCTACATCGGGGGCGCCGCGGGATCCTCCAACGCGCTTGCGGACCATCTCCATCATGTGCCGGCGGTCGGCACGATGGCGCACAGCTGGGTGCAGCTGTTCGACAGCGAATACGAAGCGTTCGCCACATATTGTGCTCTCTACCCGCGGTCCACGACCCTGCTCGTGGACACCTACAGCGTCCTGAAAAGCGGCGTTCCCAACGCGATCCGGGCGATCAAGGCCGTCCTCCATCCGCAAGGCATCCGCAAAGCCAACATCCGCATCGATTCGGGCGATTTGTGTTACCTTTCGAATCAGGCCCGCAGGATGCTCGACGAAGCCGGACTCGTCGAAGTCGGCATCCTCGCCTCCAATTCGCTCGACGAGCAGAAGATCGCCGATCTGATCCGTCAAGGGGCGAGCATCGACGGCTACGGGGTCGGCGAGCGTCTGATCACCGCCGCAAGCGACCCGGTCTTCGGCGGCGTCTACAAGCTGGTCGCCGTCGAGAAGGACGGCGCGATCATCCCCAAGATCAAGATCAGCGAGAATCCCGACAAGATTCCCACCCCGTCCCGAAAACGGCTCTATCGTCTCTACGATGAATCCGGAAAGGCGATCGCCGACTACCTGACCGACCACGACGAGACGCTGTCGCCGCGAAGACCCGTCGAGTTGTTCGACCCCTCGTTCACGTGGAAGCGCAAGACCGTCGTTCCGGCACGCATCCGCGAGTTGCAGATCCCGGTGTTCCAAGACGGAACGTTGGTCTACGAACTTCCGACGATCGAAGCCATCCGCACGCATCGCCAGACGGAACTGGCGTCGATGTGGCCGGAAGTGCTGCGTCTTCAAAACCCCCACAAGTACTACGTCGACCTGTCGACCAAAGTGTGGAACGTCAAGAACGATCTGATCCGCTCGATGGCGGAGCTGGTGCCCGGCGATGGCGACTAGGCTCGGGGTCGCCACGCACAACCTGCGGCTCGATCTCGCGGTCGACGGCCCCAATCGGTTTTGGGAACGGTTTCCCTATCTTCCGGGGTATTGGAAAAGCCTGGACTGCGACGTCATCGCCTTCCAGGAAGTGACGCCCGTGATGATGGACGCGATCCGGACGGCGATGCCCGACTACGAACTTCGCGGCGAGTACCGTTCGCCCGGAGCGGAAGCCTGTCCGATCGCCTACCGGAAGGACCGCTTCGAACGCGTGTCGGACAAGACGATCTGGCTGACCGAAACGCCGGACATCCCTTCCAAGGATCCGGAAAGCAAGTATCCCCGGATCGCGACGATCGTCGTGCTGAAAACAGCCGAAGGTCTGCCGCTTCAGTTCGTCAGCGTCCATCTGGACTACGCTTCGGAAGCGCTTCAGCGCCGTCAGATCGAACACGCCGTCCGCGGCATCGATTTGGACCTGCCGACCGTGCTGATGGGCGACTTCAACGCGACGCGTTCCTCGTCGTCGTGCGTTTACCTCGAACAGGGCGGCTTCGAGAACCTGGTTTCCCGTTTCGATCTGAGGGGAGCCACCTTCCACAACTTCACCGACCGTTTGGACGGCGAACCGATCGATCATGTGTTCGTGACGGACGGCTGGAAGGCCGTCGACGCCCGCATCGACCGTAGCCGGCCGCCGCGCGGTTACCATTCGGACCACGATGCGGTGATCGCCGTCCTCGAAACGACCGCTTAGGGCCCAAAAAACGCAACTTGCCCGACCCTTCTTGCGGATCCGGGCGACCCGTGAGACAATCGAAGCGAAAGGGGGCGCGATGCATGAAACTGCAAACCATGGTGGACGAGACGCTTTCGGAACCCGAACTGACGATCCGCACGCCGAGTCTCGCCGATCCCGGGTATCAATCCCTGCGGCAGTTCCTGGAACGTCCGAAAGCGCTGTTCGGAAAAAAACGCGGCAACGTCCATCCGATCGAGATCGGCGACGTCTTCTGGTTCGAAAGCGTCGACGACAAGGTCTTTTTGTACACGGAGAAAGACACGTACGAGACGGTCTACCGGCTGTACGAGCTGGAACTCGGACTCGCGGACAGCGGGTTCGTCCGGATCGGCAAATCGCAGATCGTCTCGCTGCAAAAAATCCGTTCGTTCCGTGTCGCCTTGTCGGGCAAAATCGAAGCCACGCTGAAAAACGGCGAGCGGATCCTTGTCTCCCGCTCGTATGTGAAATCCGTTCGCGCCAAACTCGAAGAAATGGGAGGTGTGCGCCATGAAACGAACTAAATCCACGATCACGGCGTTCGCCGCGTTCGTGCTCTTGTGGCTCTTGTTCTTCATCCCCGTCGCGTGGTACGTCCAAACGAACTTCGGATTGGACGTCGGCTACATCCGTCTGGCGCTGGTCGTGTTGACGCTTTCGGCGATCTCGACATTCGCGTGGTGGATGTTTCTGAACGACCGCCTCCCCGCCTGGCTCAGGATCGCGCTGGGGTATTTGATCCTGCTAGCGGGAACGCTGGTCGTGCGCCGCGCGATGGGCGTGTGGCTGTTCCGCCGCTTCGTCGTCCTGTGGTTGTTCGCGTTGATCGCGGCGGTGGTCTACTCCTTCATTCTGGTCCTCGTCCGGCTCAATCAGAAGAAGCAGGAGAAGGATTTCAACCAAGCGCTCGACAACGTCCGCAAAAAAGAGCAATAAGCATCAAGCCCCCTTCCAAAGGGGCTTTTTCTTTTGAAAAATAGGTTGTAAGCGCTTGACAAATCGACGCATTTTTATTTAAATGGAATTAAGAAACCGATTTCCTAAGAGAAGAGAGGGAAACCCATGAATGGACTGGTATGGTTTTTAATCAGTGGGTAGCTCATGATATCATATGGGTAGAAACCTAGGAGATGAGAAACCATGCCAGTCTAAATCATCCTCTCTGCGTGTTTGGCCGTAACCGAATACGCTCAATCGACGGAGTCGAAAGCGAGCGCATCCTGCTCGCTTTCTTCCGTTTCGGTTGCAAACATCGGTCCACTAGGGTATCATAATGGAAGAAAGCGGGGATCATCATGCGCAAAACCATCTACGATGTCGCGTCGGCGCTCGATCTTTCGCCGGGCACCATCTCCAAAATCCTGAACAACACCGGCAACGTCAGCGAAGCGACGCGGGAGCGTGTGCTCGCTTACGTGAAGGATATCGGATACGTGGCCGACACCAATGCACGGATTCTCAAATCGAAATACAGCTACACGATTGGGGTCATCTTTTCGGACACCTCCCTGGTCGGTCTCGAGCATCCGTTTTTCGGCAGCATCATCCAGCATTTCAAGACGTATGTCGAGAAACAAGGTTACGAAATCGTGTTCATCACCAGCAAGATCGGGACCCATGAACTCAGCTATCTCGAATGGTGCAGAAACAAGAAAGTCGACGGCGTCTTCATCGTTTCCGGCAACATCAACAACGCCTACATCATCGAACTCGTGAACTCGGACATCCCCTGCGTGTCTTCCGACATCATCATGAACGGGTTGAACTCCGTCATGTCGGACGACGTCATGGGCATCCGTCTGGGCATCGAACACGCGCTCTCCATGGGACAAAAGAAGATCGCCATGTTCGCCGGACCGCAGACCTCCCGCGCCTTCTACGAACGCAAGGACGCCTTTCTGGCCTTGACGAAGGAGCAGGGGCTCGATGTTCCGGAGGAATGGATCCACGAGGCCAAAGGCTTCGGATTCACATCGGGCTATCAGGCCGGGACGGCGTGGATCGACCGTTGGAAGACCGCGCCGGACATCATCCTGGCGCAATCCGACGATCTCGCGTTCGGTTTGATCCGGGCGCTGGAGGATCAGGGGTTCCGCGTTCCCCAGGATCTGTCGGTCATCGGCTTCGACGACATCTCGTTCGCAAGGCTCTTCACCCCGACGCTTTCGACGATCCGTCAGAATCGACAAGCCATCGGCGAGACGGCCGCTTCGCAGCTGCTTGCCTTCATTCAACAAGAAAACGGTGTAAAATCAACTGTCGTCAAGCGAATTCCGGTGGAACTGATCCTTCGTGATTCCACGCTGCGATTTCATGAATAACGGCCCGAACGGGCCGTTTTTTGTTTTCATTCAGAGTATATTTTCGATTCGATGCCCATTTGAATAAACCTTGGCACTCAACATTTGACAGTGCTATAAGCATGCGTTGTAATGTTGTTGGCGCACGAAAGGATCAAGTGCCAAATATCGAACGAGGAGTGATAATATGATCAGACCCCTGCATGACAACATTGTATTGCGCAAAGAAAACGTCGAAAAGAAGACGGCATCGGGGATCATCTTATCCGGTGATTCCAAAGAACAACCCATGATCGCGACCGTTCTCGCGGTCGGACCGGGAAGAATGGTCGACGGCGCGTTGGACGTTCCGGCTCTCAAAGTCGGCGACAAGGTCGTCTATAAGAAGTATTCCGCCACCGACATCAAAATCGACTCCGAGGAAGTCCTCGTCCTCGGCGGCGGCGCGGCGCTCGTCGCGGTCTACCGCCGTCTGAAAGGCATCCTGAAGGATGACGTCGTGGATGTTCAAAAAGGCATCAACGTCGTCTTGGAAAGCCTGCTCGCGCCGGTCCGCCAGATCGCCGAAAACGCCGGTTACGACGCCATCGAGATCCTCGAGCGTCAGAATCAGGAGACCGGATTCGTCGGCTTCGACGCGAAGAAGGGCGTTTGGGGCGACATGTTCGAAGCGGGCATCGTCGACCCGACCAAAGTGACGCGCAGTGCGCTGCAGAACGCCACTTCGATCTCCGCGCTCTTCATCACCACCGAAGCTGGCGTCGCCGAACGCAAGGAACCCAAGCCGCAGACCCCGCCGATGCCCGATCTCTACTAGGAAAGGAAATCTCCTTTCCTTTTCTTTTTGAACATCGCTTTGACTTCGATGTCGACAAAGCGTATAATAGAAACCAAAATTGACGTCTTGGAGGACCCTATGCGAATCGGCATCATCGGACCCATCGGAAGCGGAAAATCGACACTTTCGAAGAAATTGGCTGCGTATTACCATTGTCCCATGGTGCAGGAGCCCGTCGAAAAGAACGAGTACCTGCCCTATTTCTATCAAGACAAGGAAACCTTCGCGATGCTCTCGCAGAACGCCTTCTATTCCTCGCTGTTTCTGGCGATGTGGAAGACCAAGGACGAGAACGACCTGATCTGCGACTCTACGCTGTTCTCGAATCTCGTCTTCACCGAACTGCTCCGTCTCGAGGGGTACATGTCGGCGATGGAGGTCGCGCTCACCTACGCTATCGCCGACGAGCATCTGAAACGGCTTCCCGACGTCGATCTTCACATCGTCATCCAGCGCCGGATCCCGCAATTGTTCACCAACGTCCGCAAGCGCGGCCGCGTCATCGAGCAGGACCAGGAGGATTACCTCAACTTCCACTACCATCATTACGAGGATGTGCTCCGGCGCATCTTCAAGAACTACAAGGTTCCGCAAGCGAAGATCCTCTGGCTTCCGATCGAAGACATGAACGATCCCGCGGAATTCGCCGAAATCATCCGCAAGATCGAAAGCCGCTTCGTCACAAACTGATCGACAATACCTCGCCGCGCGCCAGTGCGGCATTCTTCATGGGAGGCTCGCATGGACATCCGCATGCTCGTGAATCAACAAAAACAATGGTTTCTGACCGATCGGACCAAACCGGTCGCGTTCCGCATCGCCATGCTTCACAACCTCGACGCATCTATTCGGAAGCACGAAGACGCAATCCTTTCGGCGTTGCACGAGGACCTCGGCAAATCCAGGACCGAATCCTACATGACCGAGCTCGGCATCGTCTATGACGAACTGCGCTGGTTTCTGAAGCGCGTCGGACGGCTTGCCAAACCCAAGAAGGTGCCCACCCAGCTGAGCCTGTTCGCCGCAACGTCGTGGCGGATACCCGAACCGTTCGGGACCGTTCTGATCATGAGCCCGTGGAACTACCCGTTCCAGCTTGCGATCGTCCCCCTGATCGGCGCCATCGCCGCCGGCAACACCGCCGTCGTCAAACCGGCCAGTTATACCCCAAGCGTGTCCCGCGTGATCGCGGAGATCCTCGCCGAAGCCTTCGATCCCGCCTATGTCGCATGCGTCGAAGGCGGCCGGGCCGAGAACCAGGCGCTCCTCGACCAGCCCTTCGACATGATCTTCTTCACCGGCAGCACCAGCGTCGGGAAACTCGTGATGCAGAAAGCGTCCGAGCATCTCGCTCCGGTCGTCCTCGAACTCGGCGGAAAGTCCCCATGCATCGTCGACTCCGACCACCAGCTCGCGCTCGCCGCGCGGAGGATCGCGTTCGGCAAGTTCATCAACGCCGGGCAGACCTGCGTCGCCCCCGACTACCTGATGGTCAAAAAATCCCTATTCGAACCGCTCGTGGCGCATTTGAAGACGGAGATCGAAGCGTTTTACGGCAATGATCCGCTCCACAATCCCGATTATCCGAAAATCGTCAACCTCCAACACGTCGCGCGGCTGCAAGGCCTGATCGCCCCGGAAACGATCCTTCACGGCGGTCATGCGGAAGGTCAGCGGATCGAACCGACCCTCCTCGGTCCGGTCGAACGTTCGGCTCCGATCATGAAAGAGGAGATTTTCGGTCCCGTCCTTCCGATCTTGTTGTACGAAGAACGCAGTACCGTTTTCGAAACGATCCGTTCCATCGAGAAACCCCTGGCGCTGTATCTGTTCACCGACGACAAAGCGTTCGAGAAGGAGATTGTCGAACGGCTGTCGTTCGGCGGGGCCACGTTCAACGACACGATCATGCATTTCGCGTCGCGGACGCTTGGCTTCGGCGGCGTCGGCGCATCGGGGATGGGCCGGTATCACGGCCCGCACAGTTTCGAAGCCTTCTCCCACTTCAAAGGCGTGCTCAAGCGGGCGAAGTGGATTGACCTTTGGTTCCGTTACCATCCCTTCACGAAAAGCAAAGAATCCCTGTTGCGGCGGTTCTTGAAATAGGAGCCGCCGCTTCTTTCGTGAACCGATCGCAATCTCGTTTTCGGCTGTTCCATAAAAACTGTTACTTCTCAAAGTAGACGCAAGTCTGAATCCGTTTCTTAAATAGAAATACCAAAAACAGGAAAAAGGATGGAAAAAGAGCGGAGAAAGACTTTCTTTTTTGAAGGAAATCAAGTACGAT
>Ga0116204_1000427_pt1 | contig 24035 bp, 24 predicted proteins | sample LakKivwa52mmetaG_FD_94481 | JGI IMG/M metagenome (GOLD analysis project Ga0116204, IMG submission 94481) | Anoxic lake water microbial communities from Lake Kivu, Rwanda to study Microbial Dark Matter (Phase II) - Lake Kivu water 52m metaG | ecosystem: Environmental > Aquatic > Freshwater > Lake... | reverse complement strand
TAGTGCCTTGTTCACGCAACATACCAAATAGCGCTCCAACTTGACTTGCATTTTTTGAAATTTTTACGTCTACGTCACTTGTTGCGCCGGCTGTAGACGAAGATGTACTGGCAACAACATCTGACAACTTAACCTGCTCCAATAGCGTGCTTAGTGTATTTAAGACTTCTTGATAAATACCTGCACCTCCGGTTTGAGCTATAACATGGTCAGTGATTGTTTCGATAAGTTCAACACCTCCCATATTTCGTATCTTCTCAAGAGTTAGTTTGCTAGCAGCCTCTTGTGCTTTGTGCTGTACTTTATCGTATCCCGAGTCACGTACCGCATCCTTCATAACTTTTTGTCCACGAGCCTCAATAAATGTTCTTAAGCCGGCATATTCTGCTGGTAATGCTGATACATCAACTGATCCATCTTTGGCAACCTTCAATACTGGCTTAATACCCGTAGCAACAGCACTCAAAGCAACGACATAGTCTGAATAGATTGTTTTTGCAGACTCAGAAATACTCCGTGCGATCGACATGCTGTGTTCTATAAAACGTGTCTGAGCCTGTAGCGGTCTCATGGGTCCAGTCTGAACTAGCATAAGCGCATCTTGACGACCCAAATTTTCGAGAATTTTTACGAGCTCTGCTTTTTGTTCTTTTGTACCGTACCAAGTAACATTATTAATGGCTTGGAAAATGAAGTTCATTTCCTTTGGTGCCACTTTTATATCAATCGTTTCAACACCTGGTGTTCTTGTATCGGAAACTATGTCATACGCTAGACGAACATTTCGTGGACCACTTAAAAATGTGTAGCTTCTTAATATGTTCAGTGTTGCATTAACCGCATGCTTGGCAACTGTTACGCGTGTCAAGCCATCAAGTCCGCTACGCTCATCCATAAAGGTTGGTGTATGGTCTTTAGGCAAAACTGCCATCGCATCACACAGTTCTTTCCATCGGCCTTGCTCAATCCATGTGCTAAATTCATTATTGTTTGCATGATTGTACATGTCGTTAAAAAAGTCTTTTACCAGCTCTTCATCCCAGTGTGGGAGAGAGAACTTAAGGATATGGTCGGCCACATTGTGCACATTCTGATCATATTTTCTATCAGATCCATTATTTTCACGATCAAGTAATATACCTCTTAATATTTTGAAAAACTTCTTATGTGGACCTCGTTTAACCTCGGTCATATCCCCCGCAAACTGTTCAAACATCATGCTTACAGCCAAAAGTTCTGTGGCTACTACTTTTTTCGCTTGTTCTGTTTTTATCTCGCCACTTTCAAGAAGTTCAAAACGGCGGGCAAATCCTGCCATATACAGTTCAAATATGTTTCGCAGTCGGGGCGCAACGGCTTTTGGGTTGTCCCAATCGCGTCCGAAAAAGTACTGCAGACCTGGAGGTTGGTCAACTACTCGACATACATCCCCTCTAAATGTTTGTACTAATGTGATAAGATTTTCACCGTCCACTTTTACCGCTTCTGAGATCATTTTACGTAATGCTGGTGAAAATTCAGTGGCGTTTGCCAAGTTAAACTGCTCTTTACCCAGGGTTCTCCACATTTGGAAATATTCCTCATCGGGAGGCAATCCTAGTGATTCTATGTGGTGCATACCCTCCATCACTTTTTTTGATCCCTTTCTAATATTTTTTTCATTTCTGAGATCATCAGTTGCATAGCTAAGCCTTGTGAGTGTTTGAGGTGAGAACATGCCAAATGCAGCGAGAAGTTCAAAAACCGCATTCATTTCAGGAGTCTCCCCTCTCAAATTATTGGTTAAACTCTCAAGCGATGCAATAAGCGCGCTTTCCTTTAAAAAGGACTGCAGTAAACGAATTAATTCCTCCATTGACAAACTGCTCCATAAGCTCTTCATAACCAGCTATTTGTGAATGATCTCGTGAACTCTTTACGTGTACAAAATGAGGGTCTGTCGCTGGCTTTGTTAAAATATCTAACGCTTCATGAAGATTCATATTTCGAGCACGTTCATAGGCCATACCAATAGCGGCCCCTCCCATAGCTCCTACTCCAACAAAACTCGCTAAAATTCCCAAAACTCCACCTGCATTAACTAGTATTTCTGCTGCACTTGGAGAAACTGGTCGAGGAAGAGGCTCCGCAACTCCAACAACGGCATTTAACGCATAAACATCTATTGGTTTTGATTGAGTATGTCCATTAGACTCGGTCATTGTCATTGAAAATGCACCAAGTTCACCATATTGGCCAATTTGAGGATAGGGTAGATCGCATGTTGCAGACCATTTATCTTGCGATACCCTTTGTGTTTGACAATCTACTTCTCCACCAGATTGGGTCTCAAGAAATTTATGGAGCCAATTCTTTTCTGAAAATGGAGGTTTTTGAGTACCAGAAAGATCAATATCAACAATACTTTGTGTTTCATCACCTTCAGTAGAAATTGTTATTTGCAAAGTTTGTTTTTAAATCCCCTGGAAAAAAGCTTGTACACCATCAAATGGATTATAAGGTGGCTGAGTAAATGAAGTAGTTGTACTACGACCCGCTAAGTCACTTACTGCAATGTTGACAGAGTTTCCACCTGGACCTAGCACTACTGGTGCAGCTGCAATATCTATTGTTGATCCAACTGGAATTTGTGAACCGTTTACTACGCAGGGAGCGTTTAGTACTGTCTGTTGACAAGTAAAATCGTCAAGGATGATTTTTCCATCTCGAATATATATATTTGCAGCGAATACTTGGGGGGGGTTGGTTTACTATTGGAGCAATAAAGTCGACTTGTGTTGTGAAGTTATTTCTGGTGGCTGTTATTGCAGTATGTTCTCCATCTCCACCCCTAACGGGAACGTTTACAACTTCATTTGGACCTGATACACTAGTAACGCTTCCATTTACATCACTCGTAACAGTTGCGGGATTATCACAACTGAAGGGTACTTCGTATTGATTGTTTTGATAATTTATGGCGCCCGTCACATTACAATTTGCGCCGATTGCAATATCCAACTCTGATCTATTTCCATGACCATCATCAACTTGTGCAGTTGTCTTACCATCTGTATCAAGTATTGGAACGTTCGCATTTCCATTCGTAATTGGCGTTGTGGCACCATCGGCTGTAATCGTACCTGGATCATCACATACAAGCTGTGCCGTATTTTGTACAAATGAAGTTTGTGTACAATTAGTTGCTTTTGTATCGATTTCTGCAGAACCAGTAGCAATGCCTGCAACCACACACGTGCCGCTTTCCCCAACGGCTTTTAATTGAGCGGTTACACTAACTAAACCCTCAACATTTTGCTCAGGTGCAATACTAAATGTGACTTCTCCGGTACTTGGGTCAAATTTAATTACCGCAGAAGCTAATTGTGCGTTTGATATTGAAATATCAGGAGGACACTGTGCTAAATTAATATTCTCGATTAAATGTTGTGGTATTGTTGTGATTGTTTGATCAAATCGTTCCCTTAAATGGGGTGGAAATACCATTGAAAACTGCTCTGGAGGATTGGCGTTTGGTCCACAGGCTGTGAAGATAAATTGTGAAACTGCTGCAAAAGCAAGTGCTTTGGAGAGTCTTTTAGCGGTAAAAGTAGGAGGCATTTCTGCCTTGCGGTGTCTTCGTTCTTGCTTTCGCTGTTCGCGAAGTTTCGACTCTACTCCCATGATGGGGGCAATTATACCACAAACTATAGGTATTTACAAGTTTACGCAGTATGGGTAATATATGCTTATTGAATAGGTGTGAAACACATATTTTACTTTCTAGTATCCGTGCTATAAGCTATTTTTTATCTTTCGTTATTTAAGTATTAGATATGTATAAATCTCCTCACTCCTCGCATGGCAAAGAATGACACAAGAGATAGTCCTACAAATGCCCAATAATGCCCCATAGATACCACCGGCACACTAAACATATCTGCTGCGAATGGAATACGTAAAATGATGAGTTGAGTTACATATGGAAATAGGAAAGCTGCTAGAAAAATAGGATGAAACATATGCTTTGGGTGAGCAAAAATAGACCTATTTCCAAACCATAAGTCAAACAGTACAAACTGCTGAATAAAGGTAAGACCTGAAAATACTGCCGCCTGTGCAAGTGGAATTGTGCTATACGCCGCATAGAGATGGTACATCGCAAGCATACCTATGGCTGCAATGACTCCCATCACAGCAATATATGTTTTTTCACGCTTTTCCAGAAGTTCAATCCCTCTGTGTGGAGGCTCTTTCATGGTCCTACTACTGCGCGGCGCAAAGGCAAACACTAAGGCTGGTGGCCCGTGGGTAACTAAGTTGACGTACAGAAGCTGTATAGGGAAGAAAATGTGATTTACCCCAGCTAACAGTCCCACAATGAGTGCTAATACCTCAGATACATTACAAGGGAGTAAGTACTGAATGGATTTTTTAATGTTTGCTATAATACCCCTTCCCTCTTCTATTGCTACTACGATAGACGCAAAGTTATCATCGGTTATTACCATATCTGCTGTTTCACGTGCCACGTCTGTACCAACCATACCCATTGCTACACCTACATCGGCTTGTTTAAGCGCTATAGCATCGTTAACCCCATCTCCAGTCACTGCAACCACGTGACCCAATTTTTGATACAGCGATACAATGCGATGTTTATGAAAAGGAGACGTTCGTGCAAAAATAGCTGTTTTGGGCAGGATCTGCATGAGCTGTTCATCCGAGTATTCTTCCAGTTGTTTACCAGTCAGAATATCGTCACCCTCCTTTACAATTCCTGCGGTAACTCCTATTGCCTCGGCTGTTCGTTCATTGTCGCCGGTAATCATGACTACGCGAATTCCTGCTTCATTTGCACGTTGCACTGCTTCCCTCACCTCGGGACGTGGAGCATCGTGAATGGCTACCATGCCAAGGAATACCTCATGACCTAATTTCACATTTCCAATTTCAAAATTTGAATTATTTTCGTGAGTTGAATAACTAAATGCAAGTACACGTAGACCTTTTCGCGCCCAATGTTCCATTTGTGTTTCTATTTTTTTTCGTTCTTCCAACGTGAGCGGATGCACTTGATTGCCTTTTTGTATCGATTCTGATATTTCAAGAATTGATTCAGGTGCACCCTTGGTATACATAACAACACTGTCATCCCGAACTTGGTTCGCAACAACCACACTCATCCGCTTTGTAGTACTGTCAAACGGAAGTTCGTCTACGATCTTCATCTTTTTTCTCACATCTTTTATATCAAGTCCGAGATCTTGCGCCATATACAGTAGTGCTCCTTCTGTGGGGTCACCAAGCACGTCGTGTGTACCATGATCATGTTTATAGACGAGGGATGCAGTAGAACAAACCACGCCATTATATAGCATATGCATAAAGGGGTGATTTTCTACATGTGGCATTGCCGTGTCATATAATTTTTCATCAACAAAAACTTCCTTTATTTTCATTTTGTTTGTTGTCAACGTGCCTGTTTTATCGGTTGCAATAAGCGTAATACTTCCCAGTGCTTCTATAGCGGAAAGTTTACGGACGATAGATTTCTTCTTAGCCATTTCGCGCACTCCTATTGCAAGGGTTATCGTCATAACCGCAGGAAATCCCTCCGGTACAACTGCTACTGCAAGCGAAACTGCAAGTAAAAAAGCAGGAAAATATGCCTGGCCTTGCGCAAGTGAAATAACAAATACAAATACTGCTGCGATAACTCCGGCAATACCTATAACGCGCGTGAGGTCGTTCAATTTACGTTGAAGTGGTGTCTCCTTATCTTGAATATCAAGCAGGTTATCGGCGATTTGTCCGAATTTAGTCTGCATGCCGGTTTTAGTTACCTGAATAACTCCACGCCCCTTTGCAACTATGGTTCCTGAGTAGACTTCCTCATTCTGTTTTTTCACGACCGGGAGTGATTCGCCTGTCAAAACAGACTCGTTAATCTCCATATTCATTCCCTCAAGAACGACTCCATCTGCAGGTATTTTGACCCCTTCTTCAACAATGCAAATATCACCGGGTACAATTAAGTTACTTGTAATTTCCTGTTCAACGCCATCTCGTAAAACACGTACCTTGGCAACCGACATTTTTTTAAGGGCAGCAATTGACTCTTCTGCTTTTGCTTCTTGATAAATACCAAACAATGCATTTAATACGACGATCGCCACAATTAAACCACCATCAAGATACTCTCCTATAACAATTGAAATTCCTGCGGCACTTAAAAGTAGAAAGGTGAGAATATTATTAAATTGTTCAATAAATTTCTCGAGTAACGTCTTTTTCTTACGGTCTGTTATAACATTTTCGCCAAATTGTTTGAGAAGTTGGGTTACTTGATGAGTTGTTAATCCTTTCATAGCCTATATTAGAAATATTAAAAATCAAATAGTAAAAATTAAAATTTGAAATCTTAACAGTAAATCTACAGTCTCTGATTTTTGATATTTGATATTTGATTTTTAATTTATGCTCAATGCTTTTAGTTTATGCATCACCTTCATCTGCCCAAGCGCAGCATACGCTACCTCCATAGTTTCAATAATATCTGAGACTGTTTTATTTGCTTCATCAAATGTAACCGCCCGTACATTATGAGGAAAATAATGGAAAATCTCATTTCTGCCCAGTTTCCAGGTTTTCCAAATGCGATCTGCAAGCTCTCGTGATCCGTCAAGTCGAATTTTTTCAAACAGCGACCTATCTCCTAACTTTGCAACAAGATGAGGAGATAATAACTTGCCTAGTCGGAGGTGATCAGAGATATAATCAAGATGAGAAATAAACCCGACATCCTTGAAGAGTTGCTTTAAAAATCCCTCATAAGCCTTTGCAAACGGAAAGATAAGAAACGAATAGTCTTTAAAGTGATACGCATGGTCTTGGATAACCTCGTTCATAAGGTATTGACCCTCATTTATCAAATCTTTTTGCGTCTGTGAAAGATAGGTCCAGAGCATGCCTTTTTGCGAAAGTCCATTTTGTTGAAATTGTGGCTGCATATATAATATATACCATATACTCACCTAAAGTTCAGCCTCAAATGGTTGCATATACCTATAGTATTTGGTATAATACTCGATGGCACTTCGTCACTTAATCACGCCCGATCAAGTTCACCCTGTATTTAGTGACTCGATTAACGCTTGGGCTCAAAATAAAGAACCTTTGAAAATGCGTAGTGCATTACGAGATTTACTCTCTGTGCCAATTCACAATGTCTATACCGCTAAAGATCAAAAAAATAGAAACGAAGTCGTCGCTTCTATATGGACTACTCCTTCCCTCCGGCAAATGCAGGTACTAATAGAGGACACATTACAAGAACCGGTAGCAACCCTTGCTAAAAAAGAAGTCTCTCTCGAACATATGACTCAACATGATAGAGAGATGGTCGGTCTTTATCTTCTTACTCAGTTAGAAAAGCCTGAACCATCAGTGTCATGGTTTCGATTGAAACCACATAAATTTGTAAATCGTCTACACAATGTAATACAGCTTCAAGTTCCAGACAGTCAGGAAGACTGGCTTACTTCAGTTTCATATATCCTTGAGGTTGATGGTATAAGCGTGCAAAATTGGCTTAAGTTTACAGCTAAAAACCAGATTGATTCTTTTTTAAGAGAAAACCGAAATCAGCAAGTTGGCGCACAAGAAGTAATACATATGGGCACTGTAATTGCGACGACACTGTATGGGGATATTAAGGACCCAGTCAACGGTATGTTTAAAAAACATCCCGTATATTTTGAATTTGATACCCTAATGGAAGGTTATATAGATAAACTACCTCCATTTTTCGGAAAATACTTTCCGTTTTCAAAAAAGACAAGCTTTGAACATATGCAGGCGTTAGAAGATTTTTTAAGTACTGAATATAAGGTATTCAAATCCAGTTCGTATTGGGACAAAAATTCTCTTGCACTTGAGTGCGCAAAAATATTTGCGGAGTTTATGACCCTGCACCCTCTCACTGACGGAAATGGCGTACTCATACACGCACTCATTGATGATGTTTTGGAAAAAAATGGATACCAGCCTATTCCTGATTGGAATGGTATTAATATTCAGAAACCTCTGGGCGAGTTGCGAAGTTGGATGCTGGGTCTAGGAAGATCGCTTAACGACTGGTTTGAGGTTCGATTGCTTCCGATCAATAATTAGTAGCATCTACTACTACTTATAGTATATACTATTGACATTTTGTACCTATCTGATATACCTTCGTTAGTTGTATAGCATACAACTACCTATGAGCACATCAGTTCTTGAGTCTATCGGACTCACACAAAATGAAGCACTTGTTTACCTTGCGTTTCAAAAAAGTGGCAGTAAGACTGCTGCAGAAATTGCACGAACACTTCATATGGACAAGTCATCCTGCTACCGCGCTGTAGAGTCGTTGGTTAAACAAGGCCTCCTCATCACTAATCCCAAAAAAAGAGGTACCACTCATACAGCAGTTTCTCCGGACGTACTAAAAGAACTGTATCATCAGAAACAACGAGATCTTTCGCATCGAGAATCACAGCTTGATGAATTTATCCAAAAGCTTATCCAGCAGTCGGAAACACAACGGTCAACGTATATCACGGTGCAAACCGGTCTTGATGCCATTCGAGAAGGAATGGAAGAAAACTTAAGAGCCGCAGAGTCTACAACTAAAATGATAAAAGAGATATACCGCTTATCCTTTCCCTATTTTAATGATCCATATCATGTGAAATGGGTTAATGCATTTGCGAAACGTCGAATAGCCGCTGGAGTATCAATACAGCAAATAGTGGATTTTGCTCAGAATACAGTGTTTGCACCGATAATGAAAACTGACGCGAAACTTTTGAAGGAAATACGATTAATGCCTCCTGAAATGAGGGGGCTGTATGCCTTAGAATATCTGGAGATATTACACACATCATCAGCTTTGATGAGAAACAAGACTACATAGATATTACGATTAAGGACCGCTTTATTACTGAGTTATTGGAGTCACTCTTCAACTTCGTGTGGATCCATAGCAAACAATACACATGAACTGGGTAATTTCAAGTTTACTGATGATGCTTTCTTCTATTGTCTATTATGTGATTATTCGGTATGCACAACGAAATGGTATACCGAATAAAGCATACATGCTTGCTAACTTTTCCGTTCCTGCATTCTTTTTTTATTGGTTTTCCACTTCTCAAAATCAATCCATCATTATTCCATTTCTGTATATCGCCATTATATTTGTGCAGTCTTTTTTTCTTAGTTATCTAGGATCAATTATTTCATTTAAGGCTATTCAAAATGCTCCAAATGCCGGATATAGCTTAGTAATCCAAAAGAGTTATGCAGTATATACAAGTATTGCTGCTATCTTTCTATTCGGTTCAGAGCTTTCTCTCATTAAATTTGGTGCTATTGGTTTAGTATTGGTCTCATCTGCACTACTCTCTATCCCAGCAACAACAAAGATAAAAGGAGTTCATTTAACTTGGGTATTTTTCTCTTTTATCGCATTTTTCTGTTATGGAACAAGTGCATTGGTAACTAAATACATCTTTATGCAGGGCATACCATCTCCTGTAATTTTATTTTGGATAACCTTCTTTGTTACACTGTTCTCACTTATTGATTTATACCTACATCGAACTCAACTCCAATTTAGCCTTAAAACAGCTAAACAATATTTGCTTTTATTCCTCATTGGATTTAGCGTAACATTTTTTTACTACTTCAAACAGATTTCAGAGGTTACAGCCCCTAATATTGGATATGTCGGTGCAATGAATACTGCTTCAAATGGACTTTATACCGTAATAATTGCATATATTTTTAAAGAACATCTTACTTGGAAAAAATTTGGAATTGTTATGACTATCGTAGGTGGTATTTTAATAATTATTCTTTAATTACATGATCAAAGCACTTGTGTTCGACCTAGGAAACGTAGTTGTTACTAACGATTGGAACTACTACTGCCCCGAAAAGGATAAGGCTTTTACTGAGTACTTTGGAGTTACTATGTCCGACTTTAAAAAAGGCTGGGATGCGGCATGGCCACTTATTCGGGTGGGTAAAATAACCGAAGATGAGATTTGGAAGCAATTTTTAACCGAATCTGGGGTAAAAAATGTGGACGTGCAACATGCAAAAAAACTATGGAGACAGTACCAGTCGGCTATTCCTGGCACGCTTGAACTTATCATGAGACTTCGTAACTACTACCCCATTGTGGCCTGCACGGACAATGGGAAAGAGTGGGTCGAGTACTATAAATCAGAATACCACTTGAATGCCTTATTCGATGCAATAGTGTGCTCAGGAGATGTTGGTGACCACAAACCAAATCCTGCCATATATGCTGAGGCAATAAAACAAACAGGGGTAGATGCTCATGAGATACTGTTTATTGACGATAACGACAAACCACTAAAAGGCGCAGCAGAATCGGGAATGCAGATACTTAAATTTACATCAGCCCCTCAGCTTGAACAAGACCTACAAAAACTTCACGTAAGTACGGAAATACTTGATATTTCGTCTCGCACCCATTCTTTTTATTGGCAAACAGATCGCAAAATATCTGAAATTCAGATAAAACATATTTTCCAAGACCGTCACACATTTTTTGACAAGGTAAACGCCATTAAAGCTATTGAAACGAGTCTAGGTACAAAAGTAGCATCACTCATTCCTCCTATAAAATCAGGAAGTATAAATAGTGTTATTCAAGCTGAACTTGAGGATGGTGCTCAGATTATAATGCGTATGCATCCTAACGCTGTAAAAAATGGATACTTTTGGGCAGAAAAAGCAGTGGCAACTCATGCACTCACGGCAGGTGTACCCACCTATACTACACTTGCAATAGACGACACAAAAATACACGTCCCGTTTGATTTTATGATTATCTCGCGTGTACCAGGTAACAATATGAAAAATAGCGGTCCCTATGATGCAGTCACAGATAAGATGCTTATCGAAGATACAGGAAAGCTCCTCGCACTCACCCATTCTGTATCGACGCAAGGGTATGGATTTTTTAACAACGATATCGCAAAGCAAAAAGGATCACTTGTTGGCATACATAACAGCTGGACCGATCATGTATTTGCTTCGCTTGCTGACAACCTAACCTATCTAGAAACACGAAAATCGATAACAAATGAAGAACGTAAAAAAATCGAACGTATATTTTCAGAAAACAAACAGATTATTGTGTGCGACAGTCCCCGACTTATTCATAACGACTTGGCAGACTGGAACCAGCTCACCGATGGAAAAAAGATTACCGCATTTATTGACTGGGACGAGTCATTTTCAGGTGACCCTGTATGTGATTTTGCCGCATACTCTGTATTTTTCGATGATGTTCGACTCACTAATCTTAAACGTGGATATGAAACTGTCAGCAAACTACCGACTGATTTTGAATATAAATTTCATATCTATCGATTACGGTATATTATTTCAAAAATGACATTACGCACGAAGCGTTCGGTCTATGATTCGAGTGAATTGGTACAAACACTCCTTACTTATTCACATGAATTATTACAACAGGAGTTTGACTGGTATGAAAAAAATAACTAACCATAATCGAGTTGCACTGGGAACCTTTCCGCTTGCGGGAGTGTTTAATCCGATAACAAAAGAAACTGCATTTCAAGTGGTTGAAACATTCTTTAGTGAAGGAGGGTTTTACATTGATACAGCTCCCATGTATGGATACGGAGGTGTTGAGCGACTACTCGGTGAGGTACTCCAAAGCAAAAAACGAGATGACTTTTTTATTATCTCAAAATGCGGTAAACATATCGATGAAGCGAAACAGGCGTGTATGCCAAAAGCAACATATACAGACGTAATAGAACAGTGTGAACAAAGCCTGAAAAGACTCAAACTCGATTACATCGACCTCTACCTCATACATGAACCCGACAGAGTTACCCCATATGAAGAGACTATGAGGGCGCTTATAGAGCTTCAGAAACAAGGGAAAGTGAAAGATATTGGCATATCAAATGTAACGCTCGCTGAGCTAAAAGAGTTCAGAAAATATGCGGACGTGAAAATAATACAAAATAAGTTTAGTTTTATAAACAGGAGCATTGAACCAGATTTCGATCGATATTTATCAAACAATGATATCCAGTTTATTCCCTATCATGTATTGGAAATTGCACAACTTACCGGAACTGTGTTAGAAGAAAAAAATCTTGGTAAAAATGATTTTCGAAATACACTCGCGTATTTCCAGGATGAAAAACTTAATACAATCCGAACGTGGGTAAAAGAATACATTAAACCATTAGCTCAAAAACAAGGGTGCACAATTGGACAGCTTATGATAGCCTGGACATTAAAACAAAATCATATTCCCTATGTCCTTGTTGGAACCACTAAATCTAAGTATATGAAGTTAAATATGTGCTCAAATTCAATTCAACTCTCAGATGAAATGCTCCCATTACTTGAACAGGCTTATAACGCTCTTGAAAATCATATAGTACACACGTTTAACAAATCTACGAGAGAATTTAGAGGGTTAAATTCATGTTATTTTTGATCTATGACTCACCCTTTGATTACATACCTATCAACACATCCCAAAAAAACAATCATTTTTGATTTGGACAATACGCTAATCCAACTTACAATAAACTGGTCGGGTGTATATGACATGCTGTTTGACGCTGCAAAAAAGCTATATCCAGATCTTAAAATAACAATGCCCTTATCATCATATGAGTTTTATACCCTGTATTCTCAACTAGTAGTCCGAGGAGGGCTTAACACAAAAGAAATACTTGACCATACCATTGAGACATTTGAAGTTTCAAATTACCACGGATATATCCCCAATTCAACACTGCTTTCGTTTATTCACAATAATACCAATCAGTATCAATTTGCACTCTGGACATCAAACACACGAGGAGCAATCCAAGATTTTTTAGAAAAAGAGTCTCTTAAGAATGTATTTAATACGATCGTTACGTTAAATGATGTTTTTAGGGCAAAACCTCAACCTGATGGATTTTTAACTATTTTTAACAATAGCTTGTCTAAAAAAGACTATCTCATGGTTGGAGATCGTTCAATTGATAGAGATGCGGCTCACAATGCGGGGATAGACTACTTCCAGGAAGAATATTTTAATAGCTTGACAAACTGATATACCTAAGTCTACAATACTCAGTAGTTACATATTATTGAGGCTGATGAAGAAACTATTTGAACTAATTAACAAAAACTTTGAGTCTTCTAATTTATTTCGCACTCCCTCACATAACAAGATAACTCATCCCATAATAACCATTTCGCGCGAAAAAGGTTCTGCTGGAAGACCAATTGCGTATTTACTTGCAAAAAAACTAGGTGATCCATGGCAGGTATACCATCGTGAAATTATTGAGGAAATCGCAAAAGAAACTGAACTAGAACAAGATCTAATAGATGAAGTTGATGAGGGACGAGTACCTCTTATTAAACAACTTGTAACGAACCTTCTTGGTCAAAAACAACTTAGTTTGAATGCATACTATAAACATTTATTACATATCCTTTCTACAATTGGAGCTCGTGGACATGCAATAATTGTAGGTAGAGGAGCTAATTTTTTGTTTCCTCATGCACTGAAAGTCCGAATAATCGCCGAACGAAAAACACGCTTAGATTGGATTATGAAGTATGAAAAAATAACATATAAAGAAGCAGTAAAACGAATTGAAGATTCAGACGCTCAACGTGACGATTTTGTGAGAACACTATTTCAACATACCCAACGAAAGGCACATCACTACGATATTGTGATACGCACTGGACCTGATATTGATGTGGAAGAAGCCACAGACCTCATTGTGTATCTTGCAAAGAAGAAGTTTAGACTATAATGCTTCTTCTTGTAGCTTATAACTTGCATCTTGTAACGTCTTATTCAATACAATAAGACTCATGTGTTAAAGCTATAAGTTTTGAGCTGCAAGTAGTTTTACTCTTCAATCTCAATCTCAACCGAAGGCCCCATTGAGGAAGCAACAAACACATTTTTAATGTTTGGCTTTCCAACAGCATTAATGAGTGCTTGGGTGTTTTCAGCAAGTTTTGAGGTGTCATAGCTTAGTTTTCCTACCATTTGGTGAAGAATAGGAAATTTAGGCTCAGTTTTCCATCGAAGAGTACCTTTCATAAACTTTTTTGCAACCTCTTCAGGGTTGGGTGAAATGGTGCCCGCTTTTGGATTAGGCATCAGTCCCTTAGGACCTAAGAGTTTTGCAAATCGTGCTAACTTAGGCATGAATGATGGGTGCGTAATCAGAATATCAAATTCGATTTTATTTTCTGCAAGTTGATCGAGCACTGTGTCATTTACTATTGCAACGCGAACAGATTTTCCGGTTGAATGAGGAAGTTCGACCTCTCCTCTGAGGCCAGTTTTTACTACATTCATGTGAACATCAACCGACTCATCAAAAGATGTGTATTTTACTTTTTTCAAAAGTTCTATTGCATCGACAAGCTTTAGCTTTTTTCCTGTTTGAGCTGCTTTCTTTGCTGCGAGATACTTTTTACCGCGTACTCGAGCATTGGAAACCTTTTTTTGCTCTTTAACTTCTTCTTTTTTCACGTCTGCTTTTTTTTCAGCCTTTTCTTCCTGATTTTTTTCGACTGATTTCTCAGCTGAGCGTTTTTTTTGCTCGTCTTTTTGTTGTTTTTCAATATCTTCAAGTCCTAATATTCTGGTTCGAATTTTTCCCATAGAGTCAATGTAATAAATAACTGTTATTCTGTTTCAACGCCCATTGAACGTGCAGCTCCAGCTACAACTTTTTTTGCTGCTTCAATATCATTTGCATTCATATCAGGCATTTTATCTTTCGCAATTTCTTCAAGCTGTGCTTGAGTAAGCTTTCCTACCTTTACGGTGTTTGGTTTACCTGATGCAACTTGAAGTCCTAATTTTTTCTTAATCATTGCTGATACTGGAGGTAGTTTTGTAATAAACGTGAATGATCTATCCTCAAAAACAGTAATAACGGCAGGTATAACATTCCCCTTCAGTTTTGCTGTTCGCGCGTTGTATTCTTTAATGAAGTCCATAATGGGCACTCCATGTTGTCCAAGTGCTGGTCCAACGGGTGGCGCTGGTGTTGCTTCTCCTGCTGCAAGATTAAGCTTTAATATTGTCTTTACTTTTTTAGCCATAATACCTTACAAATTATAATTTGTTGACCTGGAGGAAGTCGAGTTCCACCGGAGTCTCACGATCAAAAATAGATACGAGAACACGAACCTTGCCCCGTTCGTCGTCCACTGCCTCAATCGTTCCAAGAAAGTCAGCAAATGGGCCCTCGGTAATTTTGACCGCTTCACCAACCGAAAATTTAGTTTTAAACTTAGGTTGCTCTTGTTGTACGAACTTCATGATTGCTTGTACTTCTTTGTCGGTGATTGGTGTAGGTTTAAGACCTGCACCCACAAATCCAGTTACACCTTCTGTAGTGCGAACTACAAGCCATGAATCGTCGTTGAGAATCATCTTTACTAAAATATACCCTGGGAAGACTTTTTCAGTTGCCTTTGCTTTTTTACCCTTTTTAATTACGACAACATCTCGCATTGGGATTACAATCTCGAAAATTTTATCTTCGACACCCAAACTCTTAATGCGCTGTTCGAGAGCTTGTTTTACTTTGTTTTCATATCCGGTTTGAATATGAATTACGTACCATTTGGCATCGTTACCCATGGCAACCGCAGTTTTTGCTGCTTCTTTTTGTTCTTGTTGGACTTGTGATCCGTCCATAGACGAAAATAAATGTATATAGTAACAAACAAAAGACTTTGAGAATTATCGGGTTTTAGCCAACATTTCCAAACCTTTCGTCAATAAGACATCAATTATACCTATATATAATCCAATAATCAAGGATATCCCCAAGACAATTGATGTTAAACGAACTGTCTTTTTGCGAGTAGGCCAGGTAACTTTCTTAAGTTCCTCCATGATACCATTCGCAAACTGAGGTCGAAATGATGGCTTTGACATGAATACCATTGTAGCACATTTTTTTTCATTATAATGAGTAATATATGACTAAAGAACTACTCCACGCAGTACTCCTTGTACTTAGCATTGCCCTTATGTTTGTATTCCCACAAACACCACTTCGGGTGTATGAGCTTGAAATTGCTGCGGGCCTTTTTATTGTTTTATTTGCGGTACGTAAATTTTCCCTTTTTTCTAAAAAAACTCGACTTTTTGAATCGATTATTTTTACCCTCATCATTATGGGCATCGTAAACACTACGGGGGGAATTACCTCTCCTTATTTTTTTCTAATTTATTTTCTTTTATTTGCTCTTACGTTGTTGCTTGAGCCAATTATTTCAATTATTACGACTATAACTCTCATGATTTTTTATGTCTTTACCATACCTGGTACCGCTACAGTTTCGCAACTGATACCGATTTTTTCACTCGCCCTCATGACTCCATTTGCCCTTATTATGGGAAATGAGTATGAGGAGACAAAACGCCTGCGCAACTCTATGAACGCGCAGACAGAAAATACATTCCTCTTTTTGTCATTACTCATAAAGAACCATTTGAAAAACATTCAAGAGCAGCTTGATAACTTTGTAGGCGACCATCAACTTCACTCAATCCAAAAATCCATTTCAGCAATGCGTAAACAGATTGATATGTTTGAAAAAGAACAATAAGAGTCTATAAAGTTCATAAAGTCAGTAAAATCTTAAGGTCGAAAGTCAGAAGCAACGAGTTATGAATTACATTTATGGTATTTGATTTTTCCCACATGGTAAAACGATGCAGTTTAGTGTACATGGTTTCACTTATTCTTTTAATCTTTGGCTTTTTGCTTTTAGCTTTACCTTCGCAAGCGGTAAATATGGATTCAAATCAATATCGCATTCAATTTGGAACAATAGGCACAGGAGGAGGAAAAATGGAAGATACAGATGACAATACGTATACGCTTACCTCAACACTTGGGCAAGCTGCTGCAAAAGAATTTCAATCCAATGGATTTATTGTCAAGGCAGGATTTCAGTATATTTACTCTCGGACTCCATTTACCTTCTCCTTGTCCTCCTCAAAAATGGACTTTGGCACTCTTATCCCAAACACTCCTGCAACGCTCCCCCTTACACTTTCCGTTTCATTTGGAGGAGCAGGTCAGTATGTTGTAACTGCTCGTGCTGATGGTCCGCTTACTCGGCCAACTGGTGCAGAAATAATTCCATTTACCATCTGTAATGGAGGAGTAGATACCTGCACTATCTCATCGGCTAAAAATTGGACTTCAACTTCTGCGTACGGCTTTGGGTACTCTATGTCTGGAGAGGATATTCCCACCGACTTTTTAAGCTCAAATTACTATCGTCCATTTGCAAGTTTGATAGCGCTTGAAACACCTCAGATTGTGATGTCAAGTATTAACGTAACCGATTCCATTTCTCCAACACCCAACCCAAGTTATACTCCGGCACCACAGTTAACTGGTGTTGAACGAGATAGTATTCATGAATCAATAATGACTATGAAAGTGAATACTTCAGCTGTTCAACCAGCTGGAACATACACGTCCGTTATTCGTTTCCTAGCAACTCCGTCGTTTTAATATGAAAAAATGGGCGTACTTACTATCGTTTGGATTTATAGCTTTGTGCTTTCAGCTTTCAGCAAATACTATATATGCTCAACAAGTGCGATTGTCTATCGATCCTCCCATTGTGCAAACGAAAATTAAACCAGGCAAGTCGATTTTGGTGGCATATACAACTGAAAATACAGGCGACCCACTTGCGTTACAGTTTGTAATCTATACATTTCGACCTGTCGGTAAGACGGGAGGTGTGGAACTTGGCGACCTAGATGGACCGATTGAGTTTTCTCTTGAAAATGCAGATATATCGCTTAAAACACCATTTTTTTTTAACACGAAAGAGCGAAAACAGGCTTTAATTCGAATTACCATTCCCTCAACTACCCCTGAAGGTGATTACTATTTCATGATAGTTGCAGAGTCAGTCCCCACATCGCCATCCGAAGGAAGATCAACATCGCTCACAAGTGCACAGGTTGGAGCTCCACTTTTAGTAACGGTAACTGAGTCTGGAAAAAGTGAGGTACAAGCCCGTATTGCAGAATTTAACGTACAAAATACCTATGACGTTCGGCTCTTTCATAAAAATATAAAACTCATCGACTCTTCTCAACGTCTTCCAGTTATTCTTGTCATTGAAAATATGGGGGCAAATAGTATTCAACCCGAAGGTGCAATAACGCTACGAAAGGGAGATAAGGCTACTACCTATACCCTCCTTTCGCAAAATGTTCTTAAAAATTCACAAAGAGTTATTCATACATCTCCAACAACCGGTGCACCTACCCATATAAGCGCGTATGTTTCAGGTTTTAGTATTGGTTCCCACTCATTATCTGCACAAGTTTCGTATGGGTCAAATACTCCTGTTCAGTTTTCAACCGTCGAAGTTTTTGCAATTCCATTTCGGATACTAAGTCTTGTGTGTGTCACTCTCCTTCTTAGTGTGGGAATCGTTTATTTCTCCAAGAAAAAAAAGAGAGCCGATAAAGACTCTTATTAGACTGTCGTATCAGCATTTTTTTTAAAAATGTGGTTTATAAACTATTGCTCCACATTGCTTTCCAGTCTATGGTAGTCTTATATGAGGGGTTTTATCGATTCGTGCAAGCCACTTTTTCAAAAAGTAACAAATTCTTCTCATAGGAGTGAAGCAATGCTTTTGGGTATGAGCGTGCTTACGCTTTTAGTGACCATTACGGTTTACAGTGTAATGACTACAACAGACTATACCCAAAAACAAGAATCTACTCCAATTCAAACAAAAGTTGTTAAGAACATTCCAGAACCAGTGCGATCAGCACCTATTTATATTCATGTTTCTGGTGGGGTGGTAAATCCGGACGTATATAAATCAAGTTTTGGAACTAGAGTATATCAGGCAATTGAAAGAGCAGGAGGTTTGTCAGAACAAGCCGCTACTTTATTTATTTCGCGCAACATTAACTTTGCACGAATCATGTTTGACCAGGAAAAAATATATATACCCACCTATGATGATATTCAGAATGGATATATAAATGAGTACGGTCGTGTCATTAATGATTCTTTTGCTCCCCCATCTCCACAACCTCAATCTAGCTCTACAGATGTAATAAATATAAACTCAAGTCCTATTGAAGAACTTGATAGTTTGCCCGGTATTGGACCTGCTTTGGGTCAAAAAATAATAGATGGACGACCTTATAACACAGTTGATGATCTTGTTGTAAAAAAAATAATAAGCGATTCAGTTTTTCAAAAAATTCGACAGTTGATTACAACGTTTGAATGAATAGTTCGCTTGTTGAAATTCGACATATTATTGAGTCATACATAAAAGAACCATACTCGTCTCTCCTTATGGGAATAACCTATGGAGTTCCGGTACACATTACCAAAGAAATGACGAATCAAATATTGAAGAGTGGACTCACTCATATTATTGTCTTATCGGGTGCAAATATAACTGCATTACTATTTCTCGTTGAAGAACTCTACAAATACATTGGGAAAAAGATTGGTTTGCTTGTGTATTTTCTATTCTTAAGTTGGTTTATATCAATTGTTGGGTTAGAACCACCATTGTTTCGTGCATTTATTATGTACCTGTGTGGATATGTATGTATAACCTCTGGACGTCCTGTTTATAAGCTATGGAATTTGTGGCTTTCGATATGGTTTATTGCGATGATAAAGCCTGAGTGGATTTATTCACGTTCACTCCATTTATCGGTAATGGCAACAGTCGGACTTATTATTGGAGGAAGATTATCTCATCGGTTTTTTCCAAAACAAAGTTCATTTGTGCGTGATAGCGTTAGCTCTCTTTTTGTATTTATCACCACGCTTCCCCTAACCATATTGTATTTTCATTCCATAGCTCTCATGAGTCCATTTGCAACCGTTTTAGTTAGTCTATTTGTATCTCCGCTTATGATATGTGGATTATTTCTTCCACTTCTCCACATTATATTTCCCCCACTTGCATTTCTTGTAGCTATTCCAACACAGATAATGCTTGTTGCAATTGAGTATATTATCCAACACGCATCTTCTATTCCAAATACATACATACAATGGTAGTTAAATGGTTAGTGACCATTTTTTGTTGTTTTGTTCTGTTTACTATTGTTCAACGAAGTTTTTTACACAAAGTTGTATTTTGTAATGTCGGTCAAGGATCTGCAACCTTAATACAAGTGGGATATATCCAAGTACTAGTAGATACAGGTCCGAACCGTGCGGTTCTAGCCTGTCTTGGAAGACATATGCCCCTTTTTGATGACACTGTTGAATATATTATCATAAGCCATCCCCAAAAAGATCATGACGGAGCACTCCCTCTTATTGCAAATCGATACAAAATACAAACAATAATCGCGCACAAAAAGTATTTACTTAGTAGGTCAGATTCTTCAGTAAAATCCATGTCATTATTTATACATATACCTAACGTACATATTACTGTTTCTAAGGCTTCTCAAATATACAAATCTGTAAATGAGTCTGCATATGTTGTGACCATACAAAGCAAAAAAGAACTGTTCTTTTTAAGCTCTGATATTTCGGGGTATCAACTGCGTAAACTCATACCAAAGTCTGTAACCATATTTACTGTACCTCATCACGGATCAAAAAATGGCATGTATGCAAACTCACTATCAGATGTTTCGCCACGCCTTGCAGTAATAAGTGTTGGTAAGAATAATTATGGACATCCACATGCGACTGTAATTAATTTTTTAAACGAAAGGAATATCCCAATGTGGAGAACTGATATAGACGGTGAGTTGTCTATCCCGTTATGAAAGGAGAATTCCGCGAATCTCTTTAAATATATTGATTGCCTCAAAACCAATCCAACTTTCTCCCACAAGATCTTTAGGCAATCCCGGATCGTCCCGAAGTACAGTAACATACTCTTTTACCACGTTTGCAAATTTGTCTGTTTTTTTTCCGTCAGCAGAAAGTATGCCGTGCCATTTACGAAATAGCTCTCTATACTTCTTATCAAGTGCTGATTTTCCCCACACTTTTTCAATTAATGTGTCTCTATCTCCAAATACATGATCAGACTCAAATGCTTGAATATATTTTTCTTCTTCTTTTCCATGTACCAACTGTCGTAAGGACTCCAAAATTGGATGAGGTGTTACCCAAAATGAACGATGCCATGGCCCAAGACCCCAGCCTTGCATTTCTCTTCTCAATCTATCACGAAGCTCCCGCTTTGATTCAGGAATTTCGTATGAAATAATTCTCCATTTTTTATCCCATTCTTCACGAACAAACCTAAAAAATGGAAATTCAAGCGCAAGCTCGTGAAGGCCTTGCTCAGTAAGAGCATAGGATGGCACCTCATCTACTGTCTCAGCTTTCTCAATTGTTCCCTCTTTTACGAGCGAGGCAAGGGTAGTTTTTGTTTTTTGATTTAACGTAAAATCAAAAATACGTTGAACACTCTCACTCAGTGATACTCCCGATAACTGTCCGTCGGAGAGAAGATATAACGCAAGTAATATTTTCGTTCGTCGTTCTTTAATTCCCATATATGGCATCAATATAACAGACGAAAAAATACATGTCAATACCTATATTAAGATTATTTGGGCATATGTCATTTGCCATTTTTCATTGAGATATGGGATATTGGGATGACGGTAATTAATCATTGGTCATTACCCCTTATGTTATTTGCTAAATGTTTTTTGATTTTTGACTTCAAATTTTTGATATTTGCTATTTGATATTTGATTTGAAATTTATATTCCATTGACATGTGATAGAAAATATACTTAAATAAATCTAATACGCGAAATTGCATATTTTTATGATTAAACAATATAGAAGGATCGTAGCACTCTTTGTTATAGTTGCTTTTGCATTTATTCAACTCATACCATTCGTTCAAAGGGTTACCACTCTTCCCGCATATATCGCAAAACTCGGCAATCTATCACTGGTAAAGCCTGTTGAGTTAGATGCAGCTGGCCTTTCATCAGCATCTGCTACCCTTTCAAATCCTCGACTTTCATATCAGGCTGGAGTAAGCACAACCATATCGGCAGGTAATATAGTTATTACCATCGCAGGTAGTTCAAACGCAGACAATGATACTGATCATTTATTTCCAAACGACATAGTGACGGTTGGGCCTAATTTAGATCTGCGAGTGTCATCTATAGTCGACTCTACTACTTTCATTCTTACAAGCGGACTAGGTACTGGTGTAACAAATGCTGACGAGGTCTATTCCACTCAATCGGGTACATTGACCGTTAACTTCTACACCGGTAGCGCCATACCTGTTGGAGGCAGTATTCGAATTGAAGTGCCCGCCTCAGCCGGATCGGTATCTGGTAGCCCTAACGACGGCGCACCCGACACCGCAACGCTTGCTAATAATGGATTTGACCTCAACTTTATAACCACTTCAAATATTACCTGTCCAAATATGTTTACGGTGGGTACGCTTACTGCAGGCACAGGAGGACCATCTAATCCACATGTAATTACTTGTAATTGGAACGGTGCATCGCCGCTTGCTTCAGGAGCAAATTTGACCGTGGTTGTGGGAGACGGCTCAAGAGGACTTGTGAATCCTGCACCAGTCTCAAGTCATACTCAGGGAGTTGCAGACTCATATACTATTAACGCCTACACAAAAACTACCACAAACGGAACAGGTACTACTATAGAAGATATTGGTACGAAAGTTGCACCGGTTGAGGGAGTACTTGTTTCTGTCACGATTGATGAAACGCTCAACTTTACTATTGCAGGAGTTTCATCTGCAAATATTAACTCTGTATGTGGTCTGACACCTGCTGGCAACCTTGTTACATCAACCGCTATGGCTGTACCCTTTGGAACCGGAGTGACCGCTAATACCTTTTATAATGCAGCACAACAACTTACTGTTTCTACAAATGCTCCGGGAGGCTACTCGGTTAAGGTGGAAGAAAATGATCAAATGGGTAAAGACGGTAAGGTATGTACTGGCGCGGGGGCTGGAGAGTCGGTTAATTGTATCCAAGATACCACATGTGATGGAGCGTCGTGTACCCAAGTTACTTCAGGTGAGTGGGCTACAGCAACCAATAACGGTCTCGGATACTCACTTTCAAATGTATCTGGGACTGACGCAAGTTTTGTTTACAATGAGTCATCAAGAGCTTTTTCTGCAAAACAGTTTGCAGATCAAGAAGTCCCTGAAACCAAGCAAAATGTCATGTCTAATGCAAGCGTTGTAAATGGTAACTCTGCCTGTGTTCTCTATAGATTATCAGTATCGGGTACACAACCAGCAGGATATTACTATAACAAAGTTAAATATACGGCAAGCGCGACATTCTAATTTACTATGACTAATACAATTAAAGCGTTTTCAAGAATTGCTATCACCCTCTTTTTGGTTATATTTCATATGTCTTCTTTAGGCTCTGTAATGGCTCAAAACGCAATTCCGCTTACTGTTGGTCCAGCACGTCAACAGATATCACTTAATCCGGGTGAAGAAGCTCAGATTGCGGTGAAATTTTATAATCAAAGTGAGATGCCATTGTCGGGCTTTGTTAAAATAAATGACTTTGTTGTAGAAGACGATGCGGGCACTCCAAGAATTGTGGAAGATGCTACACAAGCATCTCCTAAATATTCAGCTTCGATGTGGATGGAGTTACCGTTTGATCGCATGACAATTGCTGCAAATGATAGAACAGTTGTACAGGCTACTATTAAAGTTCCTCAAGATGCACGCCCGGGTGGTCGTTATGTGGCTATTTATTTTGAACCAACAACACCGCTTGCTGAACCAGTAACCGAAGCAGGCACTAGTATTACTCCTCGTATTGCGTCTTTGCTTTATATTCGAGTGCAGGGACCAATCTCCGAAAACGCATTTATTTCTCGTCTTTTTGCGCAGTCCTTTAGCGAATATGG
>Ga0116204_1000426_pt1 | contig 24090 bp, 16 predicted proteins | sample LakKivwa52mmetaG_FD_94481 | JGI IMG/M metagenome (GOLD analysis project Ga0116204, IMG submission 94481) | Anoxic lake water microbial communities from Lake Kivu, Rwanda to study Microbial Dark Matter (Phase II) - Lake Kivu water 52m metaG | ecosystem: Environmental > Aquatic > Freshwater > Lake... | reverse complement strand
CTTTAGTCTGGAAACAGATGAAAAACCAATAAGAAAGAAAATGAAAAACCTGAAGTATTTTACAGCTGCTATCCTGTGCCTTGCCATAAGCGCCTGTGTTGACGGACAAATGAGAAAAACAGTCTACGGCAAAGGCGAAGTGGTTAATAAGGAAAGAAATGCAGGATCATTTACCGGGGTGAGGGTAAGCACCGGGATTGATGTGTTCCTGTCGCAGGGTGATAAGATGAGCATTTCGGTAGAGGCCGATGAGAATCTCCATGAATACATCCTTACCGAAGTCAAGAACGATGTCCTTCATGTGTATACCGACGTTAACATCCGGGATGCCGAAATGAAAAGGGTGCATCTTACCATGAAAGAGATAAAAAGCCTCAGCACAAGCAGTGCAGGTGACCTTATAGGGCAGACACCTGTGAGAACCGATAACCTTAAGCTGAATGCAAGCAGTGCCGGTGATATCAAGCTTGAAGTATATGCAAAAACGGTGGAAGTCGACATTAGCAGCTCCGGAGATATGACACTGACAGGCGAAGCAGACATGCTTAAAGGAACTCTCAGCAGCGCAGGCGACCTGAACGCCTATAACCTGAAAGTGAGAGAAGCTGATCTGAGTGCTTCAAGTGCCGGTGATGCCGATATTTACGTGACTGAAAGATTAAGGGCAAGAGCTTCCAGCGCCGGGGATATAAACTATAAAGGAAATCCGAAATACGTCGATGCCAATTCTTCCAGTGCCGGAAGTATACGCAGCAGGTAATTTTCATTAAACATATATTTCCTCTCTATTATGAGCCGCCAGGGGTCATCCCTGACGGTTTTTTGTTACTTTTGTATTATCTGACCTTGGAATAAAAAAATATTTATGAAAGAGAATATAAGCGTCAATCTTAAGAATACCTCCGGATTTGTGGCTTATGAGGAGGTTCTTGCCCTGGCCCAGCAGTCTGTCAGGCACCTCGATTCCTTAAATGCCGGAACAGGCCAGGGGAATGACTTTCTCGGATGGCTTTCGCTTCCCGGTGATATACTTTCCCAGCTCGATAGGATAGAAAAAAAAGCGAAACACCTGAGGTCGGTTTCAGATACAACCGTCATAATCGGAATAGGAGGCAGCTACCTGGGAGCCAGAGCTGTAATAGAAGCTCTATCCCACTCTTTCAGGTCGCTGCAGAAATCAAAACATCACGAAATACTTTATGCCGGCCAGAATATATGCGAGGATTATATGACGGATCTTCTTGAGATACTGGAAACCAGGAATTATTCAATTATTGTCATCTCAAAATCAGGAACCACAACAGAACCTGCAATAGCTTTCAGGATGCTGAAGGATCATCTCGAAAGAAAAGTTGGCAAACCGGTTGCAGCCGACAGGATCATTGCCATAACCGACAAATCAAAAGGAGCACTCAGATCACTGGCCGAACTGAACGGCTATGAAACTTTCGTAATTCCTGACAATATCGGCGGACGTTATTCGGTACTTTCTCCTGTCGGACTTCTTCCTATAGCTGTCAGCGGTAAGGATATCAGGGTCCTGGTTGCAGGAGCAAAGGCAATGGAAGAAGCATCAAGGCATAATAAGAATGCAGCCGTAAACCCTGTTTTGATGTACGCCGCTGCCCGCAACCTGATTCTTCAGGAAGGCAGGCCGCTTGAAATCCTTGTCAGATTTACCCCCCGGCTTCATTACCTGGCTCAGTGGTGGAAGCAACTTTTTGGTGAAAGCGAGGGAAAAGACGGAAAAGGAATTTTCCCGGCTTCAGTTGATTTTACTACCGACCTCCACTCTCTGGGGCAATATATACAGGAAGGACAAAGGATCCTTTTCGAAACAATTATTTCAGTAAAAAAACCCGGAAATAAACTGACAATCCCTTTTGAAAAAGAGGACTACGATCAGCTTAATTACCTGGCTGGCAAAAGACTTTCAGAGGTTAATTATAATGCTCTTCTCGGAGCAGTGCTTGCACATAACGACGGTAACGTTCCGGTAATAACAATCAACGTTCCTGAACTTGATGAGTTTTACATCGGCCAGCTGGTTTATTTCTTCGAACTGGCATGTGCAGTAAGCGGTTATATCCTGGATGTGAATCCGTTTGACCAGCCGGGAGTGGAAGCATATAAAAAGAATATGTTTGCCCTTCTTAATAAACCGGGTTATGAGGAAGAGGGGAGGAAGCTTAAGGAGAAGCTGAAGTAAAAGATAAAAGACAAAAGATCAAAGATAAAAGACAAAGGAGTTATAAAAAGGGGGTGAAGAGGAAAGGATCCCCTGCTGGAGCAGGGGCAGGTTAGTATTTTCATAAATTATAACTTGTTACGCAACAGCAGTAATGAAAATAGAACTCAGAAAAGATGCGGGATGGGCGCTCGTGGTTCCTACGAGCATGGGAGTACGGATCACTCCTGCAAACGGGCAGCCTGTACATTGCAGCGACACCTTTCATATGCAGGTTACCAGTGCCGAAACAAATGTGGCAAGTGTATCATCCTATCTCGGGCTTCCTGTTAAGGTCCTCACAGCTTTTGTCAAAGAGAGCCCGATAGCCAGGAAAATAAAGGATAATCTTGCGGGAAGACATATGCACTGCGAAGGACCTGAGGTTGACCAGGGAGGTCCCTGGGGTTACCGGCATCAGTTCAATATTGCCGATGCAGGATACGGATCACGGGGGCCGAGAGTCCATAACGACCGTGCCGGGGAAGTGGGGAAAACACTGAATGTTAAGGATTTTGACCTTGAGAGAATATTCGGAACGGAAGGAGTAAAGATCCTTCACCTTTCAGGATTAATCGGAGCCCTTTCTCCTGACACAGGCAATTTCTGCATTGAGCTGGCACGATCGGCAAAGAAACACGGAACAATGGTATCCTTCGATCTGAATTACCGTGCCACCTTCTGGAAAAACCGCGAAAAAGAACTGGGAAAAGTGTTTCAGGAGATCGCCGGAATTGCCGATATTCTTATTGGCAATGAGGAGGATTTTCAATTATGCCTGGGTATACAGGGCCCTGAAGAGGGAGGCAATGATCTGGCTTCAAAAATTGAAAGCTTCAGGGATATGATAAACAAGGTGAAAAAGAATTATCCCGGTGCATCTGTATTTGCCACCACACTCCGCCAGGTTATAAGCTGTGATCAGCATCTGTGGGGAGCAATAATGCTTGAAGGAAATAACTGGCACATAGTTGAACCCCGTGAGATACATGTGCTTGACCGTATAGGCGGCGGAGACGGATTCGTCGGAGGTCTGCTTTACTCAATTCTCAAAGGATGGGACCCGGAGAAATGGATAGAGTTCGGATGGGCTGCAGGGGCACTGGCCACTACAGTAGTAACAGATTACTGCCAGCCTGCCGACGAAGAGCAAATATGGAGCATCTGGAAAGGCAATGCCCGTGTTCGCAGATAACACTGGTAATTTATATCAAATAATAATCACTATGAAAAAAACAGTATCTTATTTCATGGCTTTAGCAGTTATTGCCTCACTGATGATGACCGGCTGTAAAAAATGGAGTGAAACAGGAACAGGTTCTGTCAGAATAGTAATCAACAAGGATGGTCAGACACTCGGTTATGACACAGCATCGGGTGTTAAATTATTAACAGTGAAAGGCTTTGCATTCAAGGACCTCAATAAGAACGGGGAGCTCGATAAGTATGAGGACTGGCGTCTCAGTGCTGATGAAAGGGCAAAGGATCTTGCGTCAAAGCTGAGCATAGAACAGATTGCCGGATTGATGCTCTACAGCGCTCACCAGTCAATCCCTTCAATGGGCGGAGGACGCCGCCCGGGCGGTGGTGCCACCTATGCCGGGAAACCTTTCAGGGAGAGCGGTGCAAAAGAATCAGATCCGTCCGATCAGCAGATCAGGTTCCTCACCGACGATAATCTGCGTCATGTGCTTATCACCTCTGTAGCCAGCCCTGAGGTCGCTGCTGTCTGGAATAATAATGTCCAGGCACTTTGTGAAAGCATAGGATTCGGCATTCCCGCGAACAACAGCTCTGATCCCAGACATCGCGCCATGTCAACAGCAGAATATAATGTGGGTTCTGCAGGCCAGATATCAATGTGGCCGGGTTCGCTCGGAATGGCTGCAACCTTTGATCCTTCCGTTGTGAAGCAGTTTGGTGATATAGCTTCCCGGGAATACAGGGCACTTGGGATTACCACTGCATTATCGCCACAGATTGATCTTGCAACCGAGCCCCGCTGGAGCCGTTTCAGCGGAACTTTCGGCGAGAGTCCGCAGCTGTCTGCAGATATGGCACGTGCGTATGTCGATGGCTTCCAGACATCAACAGGTGATAAGGCGATTTCGGGCGGTTGGGGCTATACAAGTGTTAATGCAATGGTTAAACACTGGCCCGGCGGGGGACCTGAAGAAGGAGGCCGTGATGCTCATTACTCTTACGGCAAATATGCTGTTTATCCGGGGAACAATTTTGCTGACCATCTGATTCCATTTACAGAAGGAGGATTCAAGCTGGAAGGAGCAACACTTATGGCTTCTGCCGTGATGCCCTATTATACAATATCTTACGGAATTGACAATGTGAACAACGAGGATGTCGGCAATGCCTTTAATAAGTATCTCATCACCGACCTGCTAAGAGTCAAGTATAACTATGACGGAGTTGTATGCACCGACTGGGGGGTCACAAGTGATTATACAGCAGTAGACGGCTTCGGAACAACATGCTGGGGTGTTGAGACCCTGACTGAAGCTGAGAAACACTATAAAGTGATTATGGCAGGTGTCGACCAGTTTGGAGGCAACAACAGGATGGGACCTGTGATTGAGGCATACAATATGGGTGTAAAGGAACATGGAGCGGATTTTATGCGTGCACGAATGGAACAGTCTGCCGTCAGGCTTCTGAAGAATATTTTCAGGACAGGGCTTTTCGAGAACCCTTATCTTGATCCTGAAGAAACCAAAGCTGTTACAGGAAATCCTGAACACATGAAGGCCGGTTATGATGCACAGATCAAATCGGTGGTACTGCTTAAGAATAAGGATAAGGTACTCCCTATCGAAAAGAATAAAACAGTATATGTCCCTAAGAGGAAGGTCCCTGCAGGAAGAAATTTCTTCGGGATGGAGACTCCGGCATCTGAATCATATCCTGTAAATATAGAACTGGTAAAGAAGTATTTCAATGTAACGGATGATCCTGCCGGTGCAGACTTTGCTCTTGCGGTTATAGAGAGTCCTAACGGAGGCACAGGATACAGCCGTGAAGATGTAAGCAAGGGAGGCACGGGATATGTGCCGATCAGCCTCCAGTACCTGCCATATAAGGCTGTTGATGCCCGTGATCCGAGCATTGCGGGAGGCGATCCGCTGGAGAAATTCACCAACCGTACATTCCGGAACAAGTCGGTCACAGCATTCAATGCCAGTGACCTGGCAATGGTTCTGAATACGAGGAAGGTAATGAAAAACAAGCCGGTGATTGTAGTAATTAACGTGTCCAAACCAATGGTCTTCAATGAATTTGAGAAGAATGCTAATGCAATTATTGCAACGTTCGGGGTACAGGATCAGGCTATACTGGATATTCTGACCGGCATTTACGAGCCGTCAGGACTGCTGCCCTTCCAGATGCCTGCCGATATGAAGACTGTTGAATTGCAGAAGGAGGATGTTCCGTTTGATATGACCTGCCACACTGACTCAGAAGGTAACGTGTACAACTTCGGTTTCGGGCTCAACTGGAACGGACTGATCAGGGACGCAAGGACGGAGAGGTATGTGAAGAAATAAGGGGTGCACGTACCCACCCCCTTTGTCACCCTTCCTACTGCGTAAGGAGGGTGATTGTATTGATATACAATAATATAGCCCCCTTCCTTGCGAAGCAGGGAAGGGGGTTGGGGGATGGGTACATGTCCCCTATAACTTAAATTTCTTTACAAACTCATCCAGCACCTGGGTCAGGTTCGGAAAGCCAATTTCCTGCAGATCGTAATAGACCCTTGTATTAGGTTTCTTTATATTGATGATCCTGTTCAGATCAATCGGAGTGGCAACCACAACACTGTCGCATTTCGTCTTGTTGATAGTGCTCTCAAGGTCACGAAGCTGTTGTTCTCCATAGCCCATGGCAGGAAGAAGGGTCCCTATTCCGGGATAAGTGCTGAATGTCTCTTTCAGCCTTCCGACGACAAATGGCCGCGGATCAACAAGTCCGGCAGCTCCGAATTTACGTGCAGCTATAATACCTGCCCCGATTTTCATCTCACCGTGAGTCAGCGTAGGACCGTCTTCAACAACAAGTACTCTCTTCCCCTTTATAACTGAAGGATTATCTACTTTTATGGGTGAAGCACCATCAACAACCACTGCTCCGGGATTAACTTTTTCAATGCTTTCGCGGACGACCTGAATGTCATCAGGCGATGCGCTGTCGATTTTATTAATCACCACAACATCAGCCAGGCGCAGGGTCACTTCGCCGGGATAATAACGCAACTCATGGCCTGCCCTGTGAGGATCGGTGACTGTTATCATCAGGTCGGGTTTGTAGAACGGAAAATCATTGTTTCCGCCGTCCCACAAGATTATATCACAGCCTGAAGGATCTTTTTCGGCTTTACGCAGGATAGCTTCATAATCCACCCCGGCATAAATGACATTGCCTCTTACCACATGAGGTTCATATTCTTCCATTTCCTCAATAGTGCATTTATGTTTCTCAAGGTCTTTTACAACTGCAAATCTCTGCACTTTCTGGGCATCAAGGTTGCCGTAAGGCATCGGATGACGGACCGCGACAACCTTCAATCCTTTGGACATCAGTATCTCTATTACTCTTCTGGATGTCTGGCTTTTGCCGCAGCCGGTTCTGACAGCCCCAATAGCAATAACGGGTTTCGAGCTCTTTATCATCGTATCACCCGGACCGAGAAGGACAAAATTGGCTCCTGCTGAATTCACTATCGCGCTTACAGACATTACTTTTTCATAAGTAATATCGCTGTAAGAAAACACGCAGTCATCAACTTTCAGCTTGCGGATCAGATCAGGCAGATTTTCCTCTGCATATATCGGTATACCTCTGGGATATAGCTTGCCTGCAAGACCTGCAGGATACTTCCTGTCGTCGATATCAGGGATCTGTGCTGCAGTAAATGCGACAACATTATACATATCGTTATCCCTGAAGCAGGTGTTGAAATTATGAAAATCCCTGCCCGCTGCACCAATTATGATGACATTCTTCTTCGCCATAAAACCTCCATGATCAGTTCAGAAAATTTTTATAAGTGACAGACGTTTATTTTTATAATGAATCAACAAATGTATAATTTGCATACTGAAATTCCGAACGTTTCAGGGGATTTTTTCAGACACCGTAGGCAATATGCAATACCCTGTTTTTCACGCTTATAGAATCATTATTCATAATACTGCCGGGTATGGAGGCAAAAATATATTTCATGTTATAACTGAAATGGTAAATTCTTTGTACTATTATATCACCGTATGAATGTGCTCGCCCACATATACTTATCAGGTGATTCTGAAAAAATAATCATCGGAAATTACATAGGAGACTATGTAAAAGGGCGGGACTATCTGAATTATCCGGATTCGATAAGGAAAGGTATAATACTTCACCGTCACATTGACGGGTTTACGGATCGTCATCCTGTTGTCCACCGGAGTAAAATCTTCTTTTCACGAAAATACTACAGGTATTCAGGAGTTGTGACAGACATCATCTATGATCATTTTCTGACCAGGGAATGGAACTTTTTCTCACGAAGGCCCCTCGAAAGTGTTACCTATAATTTTTACAGGGCTCTTGTAAACAATTACGACATATTGCCTGCCGAAGTGAAGAATATGATGCCTTTCTTCATCATTAACAACTGGATTGAATCGTATCAGACAATCGGCGGTATCAGGCATGTGCTTAAGACTTTAAGCAAAAGGACCACATTGCCCGGTGAAACGAGGTTTGCCATAAGGGCTCTCAAGAAAAACTATTATTCATTGCAGGATGACTTCATGGAATTCTTTCCACAGCTTATTGATTATGTCGAAAAGGATTTCGGCATAGAGATCTCACACAGGATCACAATCCCGTTCTGATCATGCAAGGAATTCGGTACGGCTCGCGTCAAGCCTGAGGAATATGAAAAGCAATATTGTAAATCCCCAGAGGGAGCTTCCGCCATAACTCAGAAAAGGCAATGGGATGCCTATTACGGGAACCAGGCCGATGGACATGCCAGTGTTAACAAAGAAGTGTGTGAACAAAATTGCAGTTACTCCGTATCCATATATCCTTGAAAAGACCGATCGCTGACGTTCAGCAAGAAATATAAGCCTCAGAAGAAGAAAGATATACAATCCTATCACAGTTACAGACCCGATAAATCCCCACTCCTCTCCTATGGTGCAGAAAATAAAATCGGTGCTCTGGGCAGGTACGAACTTGAATTTTGTCTGTGTCCCCTGGAGATACCCCTTACCCTTTAAACCACCCGACCCGATTGAGATCAGCGACTGATTAACATTATAACCCGTCCCATGAGGATCTGACTTAAAGCCCAGCATGATTTCAACTCTTTCCTTCTGATGCGGTTTCAGAAGATGACTGTACACATAATCCACGGAATCGATATACAGAATAGCGCCGAGCAGAAAAAGGTAAATTATCAGAACCTGGACGGCTTTCTTCTGATAAATATAATAGGCAAACGCCAATCCTGAAAGGATTAGTGAGATCAGTATAACAACCTTCTCGCCCAGTGAATTGATCACATAATGATCAAGCGCATATAACGGTCCGGCAATGAGGATGAATATCCCGAGCCCGGTAAGGCAGAGCTTTAATTTCCTTGTGGCGAACCATGTGAGAAAAAAAGCAAGGAGTATGAGTCCCAGTTCCAGGTAAATATCGGGGAATAAAAGTGTAAAAAAGAACAGGATAAGCATCAGCAGTCCGGAGACAAAAATGTAAGGGCTCATCCCCTCCCTGAACAGAACAAGGAAGAAGGATAAGAATACGATTGCGGAGCCCATATCAGGCTGAATCATAATCAATAGAGCCGGCGACAGGAAAATGGCAACGGCCGGTATTAAGATTTTAACCCTGGTAAGCTCCTGCCTACGTTTGCTCAGGTAATCGGCAAGCACCAGTGCTGTTGCGAATTTTGCAAACTCTGAAGGCTGAAAACTGACCTGTCCGAATTCGAACCATGATCTTGCTCCGTGTATCTCTTTCCCAAAAACAAGAACCAGCAACAGAAGCAGCATTATACCCCCGTAAATAAACCAGGAAAAGAAGAAATAGAAACGTACATCAATTATAAGAATGAACACGGCCATGATAAGTGTGGCAATTATCCAGATGAATTGCTTTCCATATCGCTGTGAGAGATCAAGTATTCCTTTATGTTCCTCGTTGTATACTGCAGCATAGATGTTGATCCATCCTAATATTACAAGTACAAGGAAAAGAAGCACCGTAATCTTATCGGTTCTCTGCCAGATATTAATGTTCCGTTTCATCCTCGGGCGGATTGCTGATCAGGTCGAGAACTAGTATCCTCTGTTCCTTCCATTTATTGGAAGCAGATATATGCCCTTTCAGGTATTTTTCAATCATAAGGCTTGCAACCGGGGCAGCATATGTAGCTCCAAATCCGGCATTTTCAACAAAAACGGCAATTGCAATCCCGGGTTTTTCTTTGGGAGCAAATGCAATAAAAACAGAATGATCTGCACCATGAGGGTTTTCTGCAGTACCGGTCTTACCGCAAACGATTATATCACGCAGGGCTGCTATCCTTGCTGTTGCACCTGCTCCCCCATTAACGGCAGCTTCCATTCCCAGGATCACTTCTTCAAAATTTGCCGAATCAATGTTTATGTTATGCCTTGCAGTAAAGGCTGTGTCTATACTTCCTCCTGCTCCAATTGATTTGACGATATGTGGAGTATAAAAATATCCCCTGTTGGCTATTGCAGCTGTCATATTTGCCATCTGTAACGGAGTTGTGCCTATCTCTCCCTGCCCGATTGCCAGGGAGATCACAGTGAGCGCTTTCCATGAACCCCTGCCATGATACCTGTCAAAGTATGATGAGGATGGTATCAGCCCCGGAAGCTCATTCACAAATTCAGTTCCCAGCTTCTTTCCAAAGCCGAATTCACTGACATAGCTTTTCCATTTTTCAAATGCATCTGCAACAGACGGGTATGCTGGATTTTCCAGTATCCGCCTGAATGTCTGGCAGAAATAGGAATTGCATGAATTCATAATAGCCCCTTCAAAGTCAAGTGGCGAAGAGTGCGGGTGGCAGCCGACAAAAAGATAGCCGTTATTGCACCCGAATTTTGTTTCCGGATTAATAACTTTTTCCTGAAGCGCTATCAGCCCGTTAAGGGGCTTGAATGTTGACCCGGGAGGATACGATGCCATGAATGCCCTGTTAAAGAGAGGAAGCAGCTTGTCATTCTGAAGCCTGGTAAAATTCCCTGACCTTATCCTGCCGACCAGCAGGCCCGGGTCGTAACCTGGCGAGGAGACAAGAGCCAGAATTTCGCCGGTTGCAGGTTCTATTGCAACAATACTGCCGGTTTTATGCTGCATAAGCTTTTCACCGTATTCCTGAAGGTCTAGGTCAATCGTGGAAATGATGTCTGTACCCTGGACAGCGAGTGTATCCATCTCTCCATCAGCATATGAGCCTTTAATGCGGCTGTAAACATCAACAAGGTATATCTTAACCCCGCGGGTGCCCCGCAATTCTTTCTCATAAGCCTCTTCAATCCCCAGCTTGCCTATATAATCACCGGGCTTATAATAGGGATTCTGCTTTATAACTGCTTCATCCACCTCGCTCACATAACCTAGCAGATGTGCTGCAACAGGCCTGGAGTACTTCCGGAGTGTACGGGGCTGGACATAAAAACCGGGGTACATGAACATCTTTTCCTGGAACTTTGCATATGTTTCAGCAGATATCTGCTTAAGGAATACCGATGGAGCCCTCCGGGAATAGCCTGCAGCAGCCCTGAGCCTCTCTGTAAAAATATCCAGAGTAATATCCAGTTCACTGCAGAACAGGGCTGTATCCATCCTGCCTGTCTGGGCAGGAACAACCATCAGATCATATGCTGCCTGGTTGAAGACAATCAGTTTGCCATTCCGGTCGTAAACAAGGCCTCTTGCAGGGTACTGGGTAACATATCTCAGAACATTATTTTCAGCTGACAACCTGTAGGTGTCTTCAACAATCTGAATAACAAAAAGCCTGACTACCAGAACCAGCGCTGCGATTACGAACATGCCGGTAATAATGTATTTTCTGCTGGCGTGTGTATCTTTCATATACCGGTCATTTATCTGCCCCTTCTGGCATATTCAAGAAGAAGTATAAAACTTATTGAGAAGAAAGAGCTTAATATTACTCTCAGAAGGGTCATGAAGAAATCGGTGAATCTGAATACTTCAATGTAAAACAGCGCCAGATGATGAGTCACTACCATTAAAACTGAATAGAGCATGAACCATCTGAATCCATATATAATCATTGACGGATCAGAACCGGGTTCATAGCCATCCCTTGGTGCAATGAGTCTCAAAATATATGGACGCACAAATCCGGCAAGAACAGTGGCAGAAGTATGCATACCCGGAGATCCGCAGAAGAAATCGATTGTAAGTCCTGTGAAAAATGATATCATCAGAAGAAGCCATGATGAGATTTCAAATGGCAGCAGGAGTATGAACATTATATATACATACGGATTGACATATCCGCTGAATTCAACATTATTGAACAACAGAACCTGCAGAAGGATCAGCATAACAAAAATCAGGCTGTATCTGAATACCGGGATGATCATTGAAATGAGTTTTGCAATTCAGTCTGTTCCGTTTTCATCAGGTTTCCTATCACATTAACATGGTAGAGTTTCCTGAAATCTGTTTTAATAGCCACCCGGATGGTATAGAAATCACCCCCCGGTTTTTCATAGCCTGTCACTGTACCAACCATGATACCTTCAGGAAAAACCGCTGAAAAACCTGTTGTTTCAATTGTATCGCCTTCACTGACAAGCACATGCCGTGGAATCTCGCTCAGCACTGCCACGGTCTGATCACGCCCGTCCCAGCTTAATGATCCGAAATACCCGCTTGATCTGATCCGGGCACTCAATCTGAAATCAAGGTTTAGAAGAGACATTACAACAGAATAGTTATCGGAACAACCGACAATCACTCCTGCAACACCTTCATCCGATGTAACCGCCATATCGACTGATAACCCATGGTTTTTACCTTTATTGATGGTGAAAAAGTTTTTCTGCCTGTTCACAGAGTTATCAATGACCCTGGCAGAGTAATAATGATAGTGCTGGCCATAAACTGAATCTGAAACCGGGACGAAAAGCAGGTCTTCTTCTACTGAAAGCCGGTTGATAATATTTTTCAGCCGGGTATTTTCCGATATCAGCTCCTGGTTTATATCCCTGAGCCTGAAGTATGACCTGGTGTTGTTTATTTTCTGTTCCACTCCCGCGGTTATCCCCCGGACACCCTTTACCACGCGTGTATTATGATAATCATTTCCGGTAGTGATAAAATAAAATGCTATACCTTCAAGTATAAGAAAGATTATCAGGTTATTATACTTTGCAAGAAAATTCAGCAGGTTTCTCATTCATCCTGTCAGATTATCTCATAAGGAACGGAAACTTATCAACATTCTTAAGCGAAACTCCTGTACCACGGGCAACAGCATGAAGCGGATCCTCAACCACATTGAACTTGATATTTATCTTGTCGGAGAACCTTTTATCAAGTCCTCTCAGCAGGGCTCCTCCCCCGACCATGTAGATTCCCTTGTTCACCACATCTGCATAAAGTTCCGGTGGTGTCTGTTCGAGTACATTCAGCAGGGCAGCTTCGACTTTTGACAGCGACTTATCAAGGCAATAAGCGATTTCCTGGTATGATATTGGAATTTCAATCGGCAGCGCGGTCATAATATTTGGACCCCTGACAATATAATCGGGCGGCGGATTATCGATATCCGGGAGTGCAGCTCCCACACCTATTTTAATATCTTCAGCAGTCCTTTCTCCTATCTTAATATTATGCTGATGCCGCATATATGCTTGTATATCAGATGTAAAGCCGTCGCCTGCTATTCTTATTGACTTATTGCAAACGATACCACCAAGGGCGATTACGGCTATTTCTGTAGTGCCTCCCCCGATGTCGATAACCATAAATCCTTCCGGAGCTTCAACGTCCAGGCCTATTCCAATTGCTGCAGCCATAGGCTCGTAGATCATATAGACATCCCTGCCTCCGGCGTGTTCTGAAGAGTCACGCACAGCACGTATTTCAACCTCTGTACTTCCGGATGGAATACATACGACCATCTTCAGCGACGGAGAGAAGAGACGGGGGCCCTTGTTTATCATTTTGATCATACCTCTGATCATAAGTTCAGCAGCGTTGAAGTCGGCAATTACCCCATCTTTCATCGGCCTTATAACTTTAATGTTTTCATGGGTTTTTCCATGCATCTGCCTTGCTGCTTCACCAATTGCAATCAGCTTTCCCGTGTTCTTGTCTATTGCAACTATCGAAGGCTCATCAACAACAATTTTATCATTGTGAATAATAATGGTGTTCGCCGTACCGAGATCAATAGCAATCTCCTGAGTCAAAAATGAAAAAAGTCCCATATATACTGTCAGTGTTTGAAATGTCTTATCCCTGTAAATACCATCGCCATCCCGTTGGATGAACAATAATCAATTGAATCCTTATCTCTGACCGATCCTCCCGGCTGAACGACAGCGGTTATGCCTGCTTTATGAGCTATCTCGACACAATCGGGGAAAGGGAAGAATGCATCAGAAGCCATAACAGCTCCATTCAGATCGAATCCGAAAGATCCTGCTTTCTCAATCGCCTGCCTGAGGGCATCAACCCGTGATGTCTGTCCTACACCACTGGCACAAAGCCGACTCTCTTTTACCAGGACGATTGTATTTGATTTGCTGTGCTTAACAAGCTTATTCGCAAAAACAAGATCTATGAATTCAGATTCTGAGGGTATTCCCGGCGTTACAGGCTTCATATCGCCGGCCGACTGAGTGCTGTAATCTTTCTCCTGCCAAAGGACCCCGTTAAGCAATGACCTGAATGAATGAGTGTTTTTTTCAAAGGCTCTGAGCCTGAGTATGATCCTGTTTTTTTTCTGCATCAGGATTTCAAGAGCTACATCAGAGTATTGAGGCGCCACAACAATCTCAAAGAATATCTTATCCATTTCAACAGCCGTTGCTTCATCAATTGCCCGGTTAGAAGCAATCACTCCGCCGAAAGCTGATACCGGATCGCAAGCCAGGGCAGCATTCCATGCTTCCGTCAGATTGCTTCTTGACGCTGCTCCGCATGCATTATTGTGTTTTATTATTACGATTGTGGTCTCGCTGAATTCATCGATAAGGTCAAGGGCTGATTCAAGATCGAGAAGATTGTTGTATGAGATCTCCTTCCCGTGAAGTTTATCGAATATTTCGTCCGGGTTGCCAAAGTATACTCCTTTCTGATGAGGGTTCTCTCCATACCTGAGGGGATATGACACATTAATGCTCTCCCGGAAAACCGGAATGTGTGCTTCCCTGTTGAAGTACCTGAAAATAGCAGTGTCGTAGTTTGATGAAGTCTTATAAGCTTCAGCAGCATAGTATTTCCTTTCCTGAAGAGTGGTAACGCCTACTTTCTGCTTAAGCAGATCAAGAATCGCCGGGTATTGTTCCCTGGCGGAAACAACAATTACATCGTTATAGTTTTTGGCTGCAGCTCTTATCAGCGATATTCCGCCGATATCAATCTTTTCGATTATCTCTTCCTGGTCCTGCGTATTCTTTAAGGTCTCTTCAAACGGATAGAGATCGACAATTACAAGGTCTATTTCAGGGATCTTGTATTTCCTTATATGCTCCTCGTCTTCAGGATTACCCCGGCGTGCCAGTATCCCTCCGAATACTGAGGGATGAAGCGTTTTCACCCTCCCTCCCAGTATTGAAGGATAAGTGGTGATCTCCTCAACTTTCTCTGCAGGTATGCCGAGCTCCCTGATGAAACTGAAAGTGCCTCCGGTAGAGTAAATTTTTATATTCAGGCTGTGAAGTGTTCTGACTATTTCGTCGAGTCCTTCCTTGTAATAAACGGATATTAAAGCGCTTTTGATTTTTTTGTCACTCATTTCCTGATAATTATGACGATCAGACCATTTGTCTTAGGGCGATTAAAAGTATATATTTTTTTATTATCCTCAATAAATGATTATCAGTAAATGTGCTGACAAGGAATTATCTGGTTGCTTATCACTTTTTTTTTATCTTTGATCCTCTGTAATTAATAAAAGCTGCCAGGTGTTCATAAGATTATTAAAGGAAGGTTTTCTTTATGCAGTTAATTCATTTGCTGTCAATAAATTAAGAACTTTCCTGTCTCTTTTCGGCATTACTATCGGTATATTCTCCATCATTTCGGTATTTACAGTTCTTGACTGGATGGAAAAATCAATCCGTGATTCCATAGCTACTCTTGGTGACAATGTAGTTTATGTTGAGAAATTTCCCTGGTCGTTTGATCCTGGCCTTGAATACTGGAAGATAATCAGGTGGCCTGTGGTTTCAATGAACGACTACGAGGCAATTATAAGAAAATCATCGGGGGTTGATGCCGCCTGCTTCGTGGTTGTTGAACCAAAAACCCTGAGGTATCAGAAAGCGCAGGCCGATAATATTATTCTGTGGTCAGTGACTCATGAGTTTGAAAACCTCAGATCATTTGAAATCAATGAAGGCAGGTATTTCACCCCGGAGGAATCGGCTTCAGGAAGAAATGTCGCAATTATAGGCAGTGAGATAGCAGGAAGATTCTTTGAAGGGATAAACCCGACAGGCAAGGAAATAATTATTGCCGGCAATAAAGCTACAGTCATCGGGGTATTTAAAAAGGAAGGTAAGGGCGGAATCAGCGACAGTGGCATGGATGAGTCGGCCGTGGTTCCGATTAATTTTGCCAGGAACTTCATCAATATGAGAAACCCGTTCCTGGGATCTGATATTATGGTAAGGGCAAAAAAGGATGTTTCGGTTGAAGAGCTCAGCGAGGAGGTGACAATGATACTGAGAGCTGCCAGGAGGCTTCATCCCGGAGAGGAATCAAATTTTTCGGTCAACAGGGCGAGCATGCTTTCCCAGGCTTTTGACCCCGTATTCCAGGGGATAAATATAGGCGGCTGGATTATCGGAGGATTTTCTATCCTTGTCGGAGGTTTCGGAATTGCCAATATAATGTTCGTTTCCGTGAGAGAGCGGACAAATATCATCGGTATCCAGAAAGCACTGGGAGCGAAACGTTTTTTCATACTTCAGCAATTCCTTACCGAGTCGGTACTGCTTTCTGTTGCAGGCGGACTGGTAGGTGTTTTCCTGGTGTTCATTGCCACTCTGGTAATAAACTATCTGTGGGAGCTGAACATGCACCTCACCCTGGCAAATACATTTCTTGCAGTGATTATTTCCGGAGTGATAGGGATTGTTGCAGGGTATGCTCCTGCTTATTCCGCTTCCCGGATGAACCCTGTCGATGCTATTGGCTATTCATTCGGATAGAATCATGTTCTGATCAATCCAGTTGGTTAGATCTATGAACTGTCCGACCGACAACTGCTCCGGCCGTAATCCGAAATCTTTATAATCTTCCCTCTTAAGCCTGAATGCTGCTTTCACTGAATTCCTGAGTGTTTTTCTTCTCTGGTTAAAACTTGCCTTCACCACCCTTGAGAAGAGCGGTTCATCACATCCGAGCTTTGTCACCTGGTTTCTTCTCAGTCTTATAACTCCTGATTGCACTTCAGGCGGTGGTATAAATACATGAGGCGGTACTGTGAAAAGGTATTCTGCGTTATAAAATGCCTGGACAAGAACACTCAGAATACCATATGTTTTTTTCCCAGGCCGGGCACAGATTCTTTCGGCGACCTCTTTCTGAAACATGCCGCATACTTCAATGATCTTATCCCTGTGATCAAGGACCTTAAACAGTATCTGTGATGAGATATTGTATGGGAAATTGCCTGTCACTGCCAGTTTATTAGGGAAGTATTCATCAATGTCCATTACAAGGAAATCGCCCCTGATGATCTCCTTCAGTTCCGGGAAGTCCCTTCGCAGGTAATGAACCGATTCATTGTCTATTTCAATTACCCTGAAGTCGCTGAATCCTCTTTTGATCAGGTATTGTGTCAGGATACCTTTACCGGCGCCTATCTCCAAAACAGAATCGTAGCCTGAACCTGTCAGGGTACCAGCTATTTTAATTGCTGTATCCCTGTCTCTAAGAAAATGCTGGCCGAGGTTCTTCTTTGGCTTAATCATTTTTCAGATCTGAAGAAGTTCTCTTCCGAATTTTCTCCAGAAGGGTAACCGTTGTTTTTCGAGGAACAGGATAAACCGCTTAAGAACATTATAATATAATGCTATGAAAAGCACCAGTGTCATGATCCAGATTGCAGCAACATTGAATACCAGTGTTCCGATCTTCAGGTTTCCTATTATCTTATAGGAGGCGAATAAGTGTGCACGTCCGTATTTTGAACCGGGCCTCATATAGACCGGGTCGGCTTTCTGTATCAACCTGGTCTCTGTCTCATATATCTTGCTGGTAGTAAGCCTGCTCAGCATAATATCGGCCAGGCTTTCATTATAGCCCATCTCTCTTGTCCTGATAAGATTTTCATGACCCGTTGCCACGGTTTTAAGCAAATAAAGTGAGTCCCGTTTAAGCGATATGTTCCTGCTCTTAAGTCTTAAGAGTGTCCTCAGGCTGTCGAGATACATTTTTGCATCATCCCCGATTATATCATTGAACTTTTCATAATTCAGACTGCTGAACCATTTCCCGGGTTCTACCCCTGTTATCTCGGAGAGTTCCCTGAAATGGTGATTTATCTTTTTAAAATTGTTTTCCACATATTCCCTGTACTCGGGGTTTCTTCCTGCAACAATGCATTCGTTGACTTTTACCCTGAGAGTTGGCAGAAGGAAAGAAGCGTACCAGTCGTTCTGGCTTATCTCCATGTCATATTTGAAGAAAGGCCTCTGGAACCTGTTGCTTTTAAACTGCTCCACGCTAAGGGCTTCATAGGCCCAGCGGGTTGCCATTATATCCCCGATCACGGGTACAAATACCTTTTTAGTCAGAGATTTATGAAGGTCATCAAATTTAATCATCGCTCCGCCAAGCAGCAACTGGGGAACAAGTATGAGCGGTATAAGGATATAAATGCTTACTGCTGAACGCATACCTGCGGAAATATTCAATCCGACAAGATTCCCGAAACAAGCTGTTGAAAAAAGGATTATCCATTGCCGGAAAAGCATACCATGTACTTCGAGCACTGCATTTGCGACAATAATAAATGAGAGTGTCTGGATTGCCGAAAGCACAAACAGGAAGTTGACCTTTGAAATCAGATAGCTTAACCTGCTGAGGTTCAGGAACTTCTCCCTTTCACTGATTTTCCTGTCCCGGAAAATCTCCTCTGCACTTACTGTGAGCCCGAGAAAAAGCGCAACAATTATTGACATGAACATGAATACCGGGTAATTCTTGTTAGCGGAAAACATGTATACGTTATTCTCGCTGTATCTGGAAATAAATGCCAGGATAAGTGCAAGCAGAGGGGCTTCAAGAAGGTTAATGGTCATATACTGCGCGTCAGCAAACTTCCGGATAATATTGCGCCTGATGAATGTTTTTATCTGTTCTGATTTTGAAGGTACCCTGAAGATGCCGGGTGTTACAGGTATTTTTTCAGGGGTTCCTTCAACAGCAGGCATCATTTTTTTTATGTACCTGCCATACCACTCTTCAGGGCTGACCTGTCTTTCCTTCCCCGGATAACCTGCATTATCAATCACCTTAACCTCAATGATCTCAAGGATATTATCTGTCTTGATATTGCCGCACGATGGGCATTCGCTTTCTGCAGCGTTTGCCTGTGAGGTTTCGGTCTTGAAGTAGACAAGTGCCTCAACAGGATCGCCGTCATAAATCATATAGCCGCCTTTATCGAGTATCCAGAGCCTGTCAAACATCTTCAGTATGTCAGACGAGGGCTGATGAATTATTGTGAAGACGAGCTTTCCGCTTAAAGCCTGCGATTTTATGAGGTTCATTACCTTTTCAGAATCGAAGGATGATAACCCGGAAGTCGGTTCATCAATAAACAGCACAACCGGTTCTCTCATCAGCTCCAGCCCTATATTGAGCCTCTTTCGCTGACCGCCGCTTACTTTTTTGTTTAGAATATCGCCCACCTGAAGATCCTTAATCTCAAAAAGATCAAGATCCCTCAGCACTTTCTCCACGGTATAATTAAGTTGTTCTTCAGTATAGTCGCCAAAGCAGAGACGGGCATTGAAATAGAGGTTCTGCCATACTGTAAGCTCTTCAATAAGCATGTCATCCTGCGGAACATAACCTATGAGCCCTTTTAGTCCGCCGGAATCGTCATAAATGTCAAAGCCGTTGATATACAGGTTCCCCGTGGTTGGTTTAATCTTCCCGTGAAGCATGTTAAGCAGGGTTGTCTTGCCAACACCGCTGCCTCCCATAATACCGACAAGGTTCCCAGATTCAACCCTGAAATTCATTTTCCTGACCCCGTTGTCGGAGTTTTTAAAGAGGTATTCAATGTCATGTCCTTCAAAGATTACTTTTTCAGGGAATTTTCTTGAAACAAACTTCTTGTAGATCTTTGAATAATAGATGGGTTCAATCCCCTGACCTTTGATATTTACTCCTCTTTCAAGCAGATACGCCCTGCAGGCAATGATATCCCTCCCCTTGAAATAGAGTGCAAGCGGACCGTCATAAGTAAGCAGAAGTGTTCCGGTGCTTTCGATATGGAGGATAATCATGAATCCTTTGAAGCCCTTTATTCTTATATGACGCCATTTATCATAGTTCCTATAGATCCCGGCACCTGAATGTTCGGGTTTATCGCTCTCAATAAGCAGAACACAATCGGGGCTTATCTCATCAAATGTTCTGCCGATCATGAAGGCAGAAGCATTATCGAATTCCTTCCTGGAAATATTGAATGTCCGTGCAACAATTTCGATTATGGTATGCTCCTGATCGGAGAGTGTTCCATCCTCAAAGGCAAACTCAATAAGCTGAAGAAAAACAACCATCCTCTCCTCAAGGAAGAGCCCTTTTTTAATCTGACGGCAGATATTGGTGATCTGGAAGGATATCAGGGAATCCTCATCTGCCAGCTCGGCTTTATCGACACTCTTTAACTCGTTTGAGTAAAACTCAAGGTTGTTTTCAAACAGGGCATAATATTCTTCTTCAAGCTCCCTGTTGAGATATCTCCTGAGGTAGCTGCGAAGTATCTTTTTACCGCGTGAGGTTATGCCGGCCGGATTAACCGTCGATACGATCGCAAAAATATGTATCAAAGCCAATAAAACAGACTCCCTCATATGACCGCAATTAAAAAAAAGACCGCAAAGACTGTCGCTTTGCGGTCATTAAATCAATATCAGATTAAACTATTTTGGTTCTGATTTCCCTGATTGCTGTTGTGATATCAATTATATTCTTCTCGGTAAGGCTTGTGCCGAGGCCTTCATATACCTTCCTGATCGGTTCGAGCTTGTTTACAAAATTTGCGACGATCGGATCATTCATATAGGGCTCCGTGATTTCAAGATAGAGCTCAAAGGATTTCTTCTGTTCAAGAAGGTTTTTTGAAATACCTGCAATATTGTATGCAGCTTCTGAAACGTGGGTCGTTAAATACATGCCTTCCACCCATGCCCCGCCGACAACAAGCAGTGCCAGCGGCTGCTGCTCATTATCGCTCAGGTATTTATATGTAGCATCAAATGCTTCCGAAAGAATCTGAACCAGTTTATCCTTGTAATCATAATTCTGCCTGATCTTGTCATACAGGGTTTCATCATATATCTGCGACATGTTGAGTTCTGCCGACAGAGACCTTATGGCCGACAGGTAATCCAGCACCGCCTGCTGGATATTATATAATGTTGCATAGCTGAGATCAGCCCCATAAACTCCCATGTTTATTGCCTTGGCGTCGCTGGTGAAATATTTTCTTGTGTTTTCAACAGGATTAGAAATTCCGAAACTATACCCGACTTCAAGATCGGTAAGCATCCTGATCACTTCGGCTGAAGTGGGGAGCGAATCAACATTCGTCTGCATCTGCTGCTCCAGCGTCCTAACCTGACTCAGTTCTATCTTCTTCTGTTCATTCTGTTTCTTGTCTTTGCTTTTACATGAAGTAATGCATGTGAGGCCTGCCAAAATCAATGGAAGCATTAGTACTGCGAAAATCCTTTTCATATACAACTATTTATTTAATGTTACGATCAAAAACTGCCCATAAAAGTAATAAAAATATTGATAATAAGGCTGAAGTACTGAAAATGAAGTAAAATTAGTTTGGAGTGACTAAAGTACCTAAAGTACTTAGAGTTAAGTTATATGGCAACTTTAAGTACTCCAAACCTGAGCTCACTCCAAACTTTATTATATATCTTTGACCCTCTGGTTTTATACCATTTCCGACGGGCTGGAATTTTGATGAGCCGGTAGTTAAGATCAGGTAATAAATGCTGGTAAGGTGAAAGAAAGAACAAAGGTCAGATTAACACTTGAGGATGGTACCGTTTATAACGGGAGATCGTTCGGCGCCCCATTGGCTGCTGCGGGAGAGGTGGTATTCAACACTGCCATGACAGGATATCCTGAAAGCCTTACTGATCCTTCTTACCGCGGGCAGATACTTTGCCTCACTTACCCACTGGTCGGCAATTACGGAGCTCCTGCAAAAAGCGAGGAGAACGATCTGTTGATGTTTTATGAATCCTCGTCAATTCATATCTCAGGCCTGATAGTATCTGATTATTCATTTGAGTACAGTCACTGGAACGCTTCTGAAAGCCTTGATGAATGGCTCGCAAGAAATCATATTCCGGGAATCTACGGCATAGATACAAGAGCGCTGACAAAGAGAATAAGAGAGAAAGGGTCCATGCCCGGCAAAATTGAACCTGAAGGAACTGAAATTTCATTCTATGATCCCAATAAGGTGAACCTTGTTGCAGAGGTAAGCACCAGGGAAAAGAAAATATACGGTGCAGGCAGATACAGGATCATCCTTGTTGACTGCGGTGTTAAATATAACATAATAAGGAACCTGCTTAAGCGTGACACCACAATAATAAGAGTACCCTGGGATTATGATTATCACCTTGAAGAGCATGACGGGCTTTTCCTGTCAAACGGACCGGGCGACCCGAAAATGTGCAGTGTGACCATTGATAATATCCGCAGATCGTTTGAAACGGAGACTCCTGTTTTCGGTATATGCCTTGGAAACCAGCTCATGGGCCTTGCTTCAGGCGCCGATACCTACAAGCTGAAGTTTGGCCACAGGAGCCATAACCAGCCGGTCATACAGGTCGGGACCAACAAAGCCTATATAACTTCACAGAACCATGGATTTGCGGTTGACAATAAGACACTTGGGAAAGAGTGGGATCCTCTTTTCATAAACATCAACGACCATACCAACGAGGGTATGAAGCATAAAACCAGGCCGTTCTTCTCAACACAATTCCATCCCGAGGCTTCGGGAGGACCAACAGATACCGACTATCTCTTTGATGAATTTATTGAGAATATAAAGAGATACCCCCGTTCACGCTGACGCGTGACCTGCCCCCTGAAGGGGGGATGGGGGGTCAATCCACAAACGCCATCAGCTTATCTGCTATTTCCTGTGCTGACCTGTTCTTAAAACATTTCATCCTCCCGTTGAAGATCTTTGCTATTTCAGCATTGCACAGATTCCCTATACTGCCTTCATGAGCATAATCGGATACAGATGTCCGTGAGAAGGAAGAGCTTTTCACCATTTCCGAAACAGCCTTGTAGGCATCCCTGAAAGGAATTCCCTGCCTGACGAGCCTGTTGACCTCCTCGGTGCTGAAAATCGGATTATAAAGGGGATTATCAGTGATATTCTTTCTGATCTTAATGTTTCGCAGCATCAGAAGCATTATCTCAACCGATTCCTGTAGATCCGTGAATGCGTCAAAAACAATCTGCTTGAGAAGCTGAAGATCGCGGTTATATCCTGATGGCAGGTTGGATGTAAGCATTGAAACCTGTCCGGGCAGTAACTGAATAATATTAGACCGGCCTCTTATGAGCTCAAACACATCCGGGTTTCTTTTCTGGGGCATTATGCTTGATCCCGTGACATATTCATCAGGGAAATCGATGAACCTGAACTCGGCGCTCATGTAAAGGCAGATATCCATTGAGAATCTTGAAAGTGTCTGTGCCAGCGAGGCAAGGGCTGATGCCACAGCCAGCTCCACCTTGCCCCTGCTGAGACTCGCATATGCTGAGTTGTAAAGAAGATCGTCAAACTCGAGAAGCTCTGAAGTGAGCTTTCTGTTGAGCGGAAGGGTTGTTCCAAACCCGGCTGCAGTTCCCAGCGGATTCCGATTGTTCAGCGCCCTGGATTCAGCGAGAAACAGAATGTCATCGGCAAGCGATTCGGCATAAGCTCCGAACCAGAGCCCGAAGGATGACGGCATGGCAGGCTGCATATGTGTATAGCCGGGCAGAATGACCTCCCTGTACTGTTCGCTCAGCTCCTGAAGCCTGGCGAACAATTTCGCAACAAGATGTGCAAGCCTGTCAATCTCCTCCCTTGTATAAAGCCTTATATCAACAAGCACCTGGTCATTTCTCGATCTCCCGGTATGAATCTTTTTACCGGTAGTCCCAAGTATTGACGCCATTTCCTTTTCAATCTGTGAATGAATATCTTCCATGTCATCCTCAATGATCAGGCTTCCTTTTTCATCCCGGACAAAAAGTGAATGCAGGGCATTCAGCATCTCATTTTTCTCATCGTTCTCAATCAGTCCCACATCGTTCAGCATTATGACGTG
>Ga0116204_1000425_pt1 | contig 24105 bp, 23 predicted proteins | sample LakKivwa52mmetaG_FD_94481 | JGI IMG/M metagenome (GOLD analysis project Ga0116204, IMG submission 94481) | Anoxic lake water microbial communities from Lake Kivu, Rwanda to study Microbial Dark Matter (Phase II) - Lake Kivu water 52m metaG | ecosystem: Environmental > Aquatic > Freshwater > Lake... | reverse complement strand
CGACCACCTGCTGCCTGATACTTACTGGAGGTCGGAACGGGATTTGAACCCGTGTAGCGGGATTTGCAGTCCCGAGCCTCGCCTCTCGGCCATCCGACCTTGCTTTTCCCAGAGTAAATTAATTTTTTAGCGAGCGGACGACCGGGATCGAACCGGCGACCTGAACCTTGGCAAGGTTCCGCGCTACCAACTGCGCTACGTCCGCGAAAGTGCGTAGGTGAAATCTATCGCATTTAGCCACCCTTGGCACAATTGTATTTTTTCACACCTTTTTTGTCACAGGAGGTAGCGTTCAAACATGGAGTTAAACAAATCAATCTTTTGGATGGCTGGTCGGCTGGCAACTGATTGTGTTGAGATATCAACTGACCCTTCCTGCTTGGACCGGCCCGGTTTTTGGGCGGTGGTAAATACCTTTGAAGGGCAATGGTTTTGCGCAAGATTTGCAACTGTTATTGATGCTCCACTTCCAAAAGCGGATTGGCATCCACTAAGTTACAAATGGAGCTCCTCGCAAAGCCAAGATCAGTACCAACAAAATGTTGAAGTAATAAAAGAAAAGATTGCAGCAGGTGATTTTTATCAGGTAAATCTCTGCCGGGTATTAAGTACTAACTCAAATCAGGGATTACAGGGGTTGGCTAATAGATTGCAACAAGATAATCCTGCTCCATACGCCAGCTATCTACACCTGCCAAATCTTGAAATTGCCTCCGCCTCACCTGAGTTGTTTTTGCAGCGGCAGGGGCAAAGAATTAAATCCACACCAATTAAAGGAACTGCCAAGGTTGATGATTTTGGTGAAAAGGATCGAGCCGAGAATGTGATGATTGTGGATTTAATGCGAAATGATTTTGGAAGTATCTGCCAAAGTGGCACCGTTGATGTGCCAAGATTGTTAGCAAGTGAGGCTCATCCTGGCCTATTTCACCTAGTCTCTGATGTTGTGGGTCAGTTAAAACCAGAAACTAAATGGAGTCAGATTGCAAAGGCATTACTTCCAGCTGGGTCAATTAGTGGTGCACCAAAATCATCGGCGCTGCGCACAATTGCTGAGATTGAAAAGGTGCCTCGGGGACCATACTGCGGTGTAATTGGATGGGTAGAGGATGATCAGGCATTACTCTCTGTTGGTATTCGCATTTTTTGGTCAACAGGTGAGGGTCAGTTAAATTTTGGAACTGGCGCGGGAATTACCTGGGCAAGTAATCCAGATAGTGAGTGGGCAGAGACGCAGTTGAAAGCAAATCGATTAATCTCAATTGCATCAGGGGAGTTAAGTTGAAGTTAATGGTCAACGGCAAGGTGGCCACAGAGCCACTTTCACTACCTTTTTCACTTTCATTTATTAGAGGCGATGGCTTATTTGAAACAATCTTAGGTATAGATGAGAAGATAATTGCCTGGCAGCGACATTATGAACGATTAACCAAATCTGCTGAAAAGGTATTGATCACAATTCCAGCCAAAATCGATCTTGAGGTGGGAATCAATCAGTTACTAACGGGGGTTGTGGGTAGATCTCGGATTCGAGTTGCAGTCCTTGCAGATGGTAATTGGCTAATAGCGATAGAACAGCTTGGTGAGGGTGAAAATCTTCCTAGCTTGATAAAAATGAGTCAGGTTATAAATTCAAACGCTCCCTTATCAGAGGTCAAATCTATCTCCTATGGTGCATCGATGCTGGCGGTCCGCCAAGCGCAATCTCGAGGGTATACCGATGGAGTTTATTTAAATCGAGATGGGTATGTAGTTGAGACTGGTTCAGCAAATATAGTTGTTTTAAAAGGTAGTGAATTTATAACCCCTAGCCTTGAGTCAGGGTGTTTACCTGGAATCACAAGGCAAATTTTGATCAACAATTTTGATATTTCAGAGAAATTGTTTACCTGGGATGAGATGCTCACCTGTAAAGCAATTTACTTATGCTCATCAATTCGGCTTTTGATACCTGTTACTAAAGTTGAGGATAGATTGTTTGAACCCAATCAATTAGGTGAAAAATTGATTGGTGAACTTAATCAATTAATTAGGAGTAAGATTGAGTTATGACCCCAGTTATTAAACGGATATTGGTTGGCTTCATTGGGGGGTTAGTAACCTTAGTAGGCGTGGTGGCGCTAGTTACTCCTGGTCCTGGTTGGTTAATTGTCTTTACTGGCCTTGGAATATTAGCGACTGAGTTTGCTTGGGCGGCCAGGGTTTTAACTTCAGCAAAGGGTGTAGCAAGCCGGGCTGCAAATGCAGCAAAGATTAAGAAGAAGCATCGATTGATGATTATTGCGGCTTTGACATTTTTATTACTGGTTTTATTAGTTATTTGGTACGAATACACCTTTTAATTCAACACCTTTACCGCCTGCTTTGATAACCTAGCGGTATGTCGGCTCAAATAAAGATCACAGTTAATGGCCAATTAAAAGAGGTTGCAAGTGATCAAAAGCCAACTCACCTATTTCAAGAGTTAACCGATGTAGTAGTTTGTCGAATCAATGGCGAGTTACGTGATTTGTGGAGTGATTTAACAAATGGAGATGTTGTTGAATCGGTGAGTATCACATCCGAGGATGGATTAAATGTCTTGCGCCACTCAACTGCCCACGTATTAGCTCAGGCAGTACAGGAGGTGTTTCCTGAGACAAAGTTAGGGATCGGACCTCCTATTCGAGATGGTTTTTACTATGACTTTGATCCAAAGGAGCCATTTACTCCTAGTGATTTAGAAAAATTAGAGAGCGCCATGCGCAAAATTATCAAAGCAGGGCAGAGGTTTCGAAGACGTGTTACAAATGAGAAGGATGCATTAAAAGAGTTAAAGGCTGAACCATATAAATGTGAGCTGATTGGGTTAAAGAGTAGTAATCCAAGTGATGAATCAAGTGTTGAGGTGGGTGGTTCAGTTTTAACCATCTATGACAACCTGGGTAGAGATGGCAATCCAGTATGGAGTGATCTATGTCGTGGTCCGCACCTACCTTCTACTAAACACATTCCCGCATTTAAATTAATGCGAGCAGCAGGAGCATATTGGCGAGGCTCTGAGAAAAATCCAATGTTGCAGAGAATTTATGGCACAGCTTGGCCAACACAAGAGGCGCAGGATGCATACCTTCATCTTTTAGGGGAGGTAGAGAAAAGAGATCATCGAAAATTAGGTGCTGAGTTGGATCTATTTTCATTTCCGGAGGAGATTGGTTCTGGACTGGCAGTTTTTCATCCAAAAGGTGGTGTAGTTCGTAGAGCGATGGAGGATTACTCCCGCAAACGTCATGAGGAAGAGGATTATCAATTTGTTTACTCACCACATCTGACAAAAGCTGCTTTATTTGAAACTAGTGGCCACCTGCAGTGGTATGCCGAGGGAATGTATCCACCAATGGTGATGGATGAGGAGTTACATGCAGATGGAAGTATAAAAAAACCTGGTCAAAAGTATTACATGAAGCCGATGAACTGTCCCTTCCATAATTTAATTTTTCAATCTTCACCCAAGTCATACCGTGATTTACCACTTAGATTATTTGAGTTTGGCACTGTTTATCGGTATGAAAAATCTGGTGTAGTACATGGCATCACTCGCGCACGAGGATTTACGCAAGATGATGCCCATATTTATTGCACGAAGGAGCAGATGGCAGATGAATTAGATAGCCTGCTGACATTTGTGTTAAACCTTTTGCGAGATTACGGCCTAACAGATTTCTACTTGGAATTATCGACTCGAAATCCTGAAAAATCAGTAGGGCATGAGCAGGATTGGCAGGATGCAACTGAGGCGTTGCGCCAGGCTGCCCAAAAGCAGAGATTAGAGCTGGTCTTAGATCCAGGTGGAGCAGCTTTTTATGGTCCTAAGATCTCAGTGCAAGCACGTGATGCAATTGGCCGCACCTGGCAAATGTCAACCATTCAAGTAGATTTTCAGTTGCCACAAAGATTTGATTTAGGTTATGCAGCTTCCGATGGTTCTCGAAAGCAACCAGTAATGATTCACCGAGCATTGTTTGGCTCTATCGAAAGATTTTTTGGTGTTTTAACTGAGCATTATGCGGGTGCTTTCCCTCCATGGCTATCACCAATTCAAGTACGTGGCATACCAGTAGCTGACTCGATCAATTCCTACCTTCAAGATGTAATCAAACATTTTAAGAAGGCAGGCATTAGAGCAGATATTGATATTTCAGATGATCGGATGCAAAAAAAGGTTAGAAATGCTCAGCTAGAAAAAATCCCTTATATGTTAATTGCCGGCGATGAGGATATGTCAGCCAAGGCAGTCTCCTTTAGATATCGAAATGGTGAGCAAAAAAATCAAATTTCAATTCAGCAGGCAATTGATGAGGTATTGGCAGCAATTAAAGATCGTAAGCAAATTTAATGAGTGATCAATCAATCACAGGTGGAGCTGGCATGCCTGATGGCTGGCAAAGATTATGGGCTCCACATCGAATGTCTTATCTAGAAGGAGAGAATCGACCACTTCCAGATAATGAAATTGTCTGTCCATTTTGTCGAATTACTACTTTGACTGATGAAGAGGGTTTAATTGTTTTTCGAGGTAAAGAAGCTTATGTAGTTATGAATTTATATCCATACAATGCAGGACACTTACTTGTTTGTACAAATCGTCATGTGGCTGAATTACCAGATTTAACCATCTCGGAACGAAATGAGGTGCAGGAGCTAACGGTTCATAGCATGAAAGTTTTACGAAAAGTTAGTAAGGCAGTTGGATTTAATATTGGAATTAATCAAGGCGCAGTTTCAGGAGCTGGAATTGCTGGGCATCTTCATCAGCATGTGGTGCCACGATGGAGTGGCGATGCAAACTTTATGCCGATTATCGGTAAAACTAAGGTATTGCCTAAGCTATTGCAAGAAAGCCGGGATCAGTTAGCTGCGGCTTGGGATCAAATTTAAAAACCGTTTAATCTCTGCAACCCCGAGGTTATTGCTGATAATGAGCGGAATAGCCGGAATTATTAAGCCAGCTACAAATTGTTCCCAACCACCTTCTTGCAAAGCATTTTCTAACTCCTCTTTAAACTCAAGAATTAACTCTCGATGCTCATGCTCACTTGGGATCTTTACAATCTGATTCGATGAGTAGTCGGTAATAATTTGATCCTCTAAGTTAATGAGTGCTGTAGGTTTGCCATCCTCGGCATGCAAAACTAGGTATGGCGTAACAACTGGTTCCAGCATCTTTCCAACTATTGCGCTCATATCTTCGAAGTCAACATCTCCTTCTTCGAAATTAACTACCGCCACAATTGTTGGGATATATAACTCTCTAAAGGTTTGCCACTGAGCTACGACTTTGGGATCAATTCCGGTCTTGGCACTGGCCACGACAATCACTACATCTGCAGTGATCAAGAGTGGATCATCAATCTTGGCTGTACCTACGCCAAGGAGCTTAGAAATCTGCTCACTCTCAGGGGATATTCCAAGGAGAAACCGTGCGTTAATTAGGTCGGCCATGATCGATAAGCCTACGATGGGAATTATGTTGCAGCGTTCATTGCGTGATCCTGTCGCAAAATTAATCGCCCCATGGGTCAATATTTTGATCAAATTACGGATTAGCGCCAACGTCATCTCCACCATCGGCGGAGTTGGTAGCGCAGTTAGCGCTATTTACTTTTTCTCAGATGGCCAGTTTTTCATAGGTGTGCTATGGGTAAGTGGTTTTGTTTTATTTGATTTATTTGATGGAGCTGTCGCCCGTGCCTCAAGTAAGGGTGTAAGTAGGTGGGGTGCGGTTTTAGATTCAACCTTAGATCGAATCAGCGATGCAGCTATTTTTATTGGAGCACTTTTGTTTTTTATAAAAACCAATGATCCATTGGTGCCATTAATCATTATCGTAGCTGTCTCATCCTTTATGGTTTCTTATATTAAAGCCAAGGCTGAAGCTTTAAACATCAAATGTGATGGTGGGGTTGCTGAGCGTGGTGAGCGATTGATTATTGCCCTTGTTGCCTTTGGGCTTCATGGGTTAGATCTTGATTACGCAATGAGTATTGGTATGTGGATATTGGGATTGCTTTCCATAATCACTATGGCACAACGTTTGATGATTGTTTATAAAGCGGTGCGATAGATGTATTTGCTATATCTAGCTGCTTGGAAATTGATTGGCCTACTGCCGGAGAGAATGGCTTATAAGCTGGCAAATTTTGTGGCAAATCAGATATACAGGAAGAATGGCAAAGGTATTCAAAGACTGCGAAGCAATTATCAACGAGTAAAACCAGGTTATTCAAAAGAGGAGTTAGACAAATTAACTAAACTTGGTATGCGCTCATACATGCGCTACTGGTTTGATACGTTTCGCTTAAATAAGTGGAGTAAAGAGCGGATTGTAAAAACTACTAAAGTTAATGATGAGTATCTCTTACGGGATCCGATTACAAACAAACTTGGTTGCATCGTTGCTCTGCCACACGCTGGTAATTGGGATCACGCCGCGGCATATTTTTGCTCAACTGGAATCAATTTGACCGCAGTTGTAGAAAAACTAAAGCCAGAGGCTATATTTCAAAAGTTTTTAGATTATCGACAGAGTATTGGAATAGAGGCTATAAGTCATAAGGAAAAGAGCATTCCAATTCTGACTCAACGACTGCAAGATGGAAAACTTGTGGCTTTGGTTGCAGATCGAGATATGTCCCGAAATGGGGTAGAAGTTGATTTCTTTGATGGTATTGCCAAGATGCCTTCAGGGCCAGCAATTTTAGCGATAAAAACTGGAGCTCCTTTGATTACTGCTTACATCGGTTATTTATCTACAGGTATTGAAATATTTTTCGATCAAACAACCCCACCTCCTGCTACGGGAAGTGATTCAGAAAAAATTAAGGTGATTACTCAGTCGATTGCTGATAATTTTGCCCGCAGAATTAAAGAAAACCCAGTTGATTGGCATATGTTGCAAAGGATTTGGGTAGATGCGCAAACTTAGAGTTGGAATGGTTTGCCCTTATGGTTGGGATACTCCAGGTGGGGTGCAAACACATATAAGAGATTTGGCTGAACATTTAATTGAAGAGGGCCACCATGTTTCAGTTCTCACGCCAATTTCAGATGACTCAATTACCCAGCAAGATTATGTGGTCAATGCTGGTAAGCCAATCTCAATTCCAGTAAATGGTTCAGTTGCAAGAGTTTTATTTGGACCGATAGCAAGCTCTAGAGCCAAACAGTGGATCGCCAGTGGTGATTTTGATTTATTACATTTACACGAACCTGCCATTCCATCCTTGTCATTATTGGCATGCTCTGCTGCGGCTGGGCCATTGGTTGGTACATTTCATGTTTCTACGCCAAAGAAAAAGGCCATTTATGCAATCGGGCCAATTTTGGAGCCGATCGTAGAAAAGTTAAATGCGCGAATTGCAGTCAGTGAGATGGCTAGATCTACCCTAAAAGATCATTTTGAAACTGATGCGGTTGTGATTCCAAATGGTATTGATGGACAAAGATATGCAAATGCCAGAGTCAATCCAGCATACGCAAAGCCAAACACTGTTGGGTTTATTGGTCGATTTGAAGAGCCCCGAAAAGGGTTACAGGTACTACTTGATTCGCTCCCGATCGTTGCCAGATTTATACCCGATGTTGAGTACCTGGTGGCAGGACCAGGAGAGAGTGAAGAGTTTTTAAAGGATTTAAACCCGCAATTACGGCACCGAGTTAAATTTTTAGGATTGCTTGGCAATGAAGAGAAGCAAAGTTTTTTGAAGTCAATTCCTATTTATGTGGCACCAAATACGGGTAGTGAGTCCTTTGGCATAATTTTAACTGAGGCACTCTCTGCCGGCACTGCAGTAGTTGCAAGTGATATCCCAGCATTCAAAGCTGTACTTGAAAATGGATCTGCTGGTGATTTGTTTAGAAATGGTGATTCAGCTGATTTGGCTAAGGTTTTGGTGGCGCTTTTGCGAGATGATGAAAAGCGAAAAAAGTTATCGGAAAATGGCAGCTTAAGTGCACAAAAATATGACTGGCAAGTAGTTGCCGAACAGATTGAGAGTGTTTATGAGATGGCTATTGCAGGTGGGCAACGAGTTACCCTTGCCTCCGAGAGTAGATTTTGGAGCAGAAGATGAGTTACCAAACGCTTCTTATTCTTCTATTTGTTGTTTTAATAGGGTGGTATCTCTCATTCTCAGCCTCTAGATTAGATCGCCTGCATCATAAAGTTGAGACCTCTTGGGCCACCTTGGATTCACTACTGCAACAACGAGCAGCACTGGCTCACGATATTGTGAGTGAATCTAACTTGGATCCAGCAACGGCCTACTTAATATCTAGTTCAGCGGCTATTGCTCGTAATGCAAATATTGTTGAAAGATCGGCAGCAGAGAGTGTGCTATCTGAATCTTTAAAATTGGTGCAGGGTGCTGCTATCGACCACTCACTGGAGCTACCAGGTGATTTATTGGTGGAGTTATCAGATATAACAAGCAAGGTGAAGATTGCTATCAATATTCACTTGGAGGCGGTTAATGCCACAAGAAATGTCAGGGCAAAACCTTTGATTAGATTGTTCCGATTGGCAGGTAAGGCTCCACTGCCTGTTCGATATGCATTCGAGGATGATGTTTTGTGAAGATTGCTCGTCGATTATTTCTTTTACTATCGATTGCAGTGATTGTTCTTTCCCTTTCAAGCACCTCGCCACTTGAGGAGTTTTTCGATGAACCAGAGGTTCCAAAGAATTTCTTTAATGGTATGCCAGGGGTTAACAATCAAATTTTGGTTGTAAAAATTGATGATACAAACGCAGCCCATCCACAAATTGGTGTTGAGGATGCAGATGTGGTTTATGTCGAACAGGTAGAGGGTGGGGTTACTAGATTAGCTGCTGTTTATTCATCCAAGCTTCCAGCTCTTATTGGCCCAATCAGATCGGCGCGTATTTCAGATATTGAGTTGCTTGCACAATTTGGACGAGTTGGGTTTGCTTACAGCGGTGCCCAAACAAAGATGCGACCTGTGATTGCTGCGGCTAATTTAGAAAATTTATCAGCAGAACGAAATCCACCATCTATTTATGGGAAAGATCCAGATCGACCTGGACCATTCGATATGATTTTAAAACCAGATTTGTTGTTGGAACGAGCAAACTCAAATCCTAAAATTAAGATTGACACTGCTACAGCCTCGGTATTCCCTTTTGGAGAGGCACCAGCGGGTGAAACAATTACTGCAGTTGCAAAAATAAAATGGCCAAGTGCTAGGTATGAATTGCGCTGGGATGCTGTAGGCGGTAAGTGGCTAATTTACTTTAATAATAAGCCTAAGCTTGCTGCGACGGGGGAGCATTTATATGCTGATACTGCGATTATTCAAATTGTTTCAATTACTCCTTCAATATATGGCGATAAATTTGGTGGGGTAACTCCATTTAGTAAAACTACTGGAACTGGAAAAGCTGTCATGCTCAGGGATGGATTTAGCTACCAGGTAAATTGGCAACGTGATTTAGAGACAGAATTAACGAAATGGCAAACAATTACGGGAGAAGATGCCAACTTCAAGCCTGGGCGGATCTGGATATTTTTAACTGATCAAGTGCCTATATTGACCCCTTGATAAGCCTGCCGGTGTGATTAAGGCTTCAATTAAATGTTTTTCTCTAATCCTTTGGATTAGTACACTAGGGGGCTAGGAAATTGCAGGGGAGAAAAATGTCGAAGGAAACAGGCACAGCACGTGTAAAGCGCGGCATGGCAGAGATGCTAAAGGGCGGCGTGATCATGGATGTTGTCAATGTTGAACAAGCAAAGATCGCAGAGGATGCCGGCGCAGTTGCGGTTATGGCACTTGAGCGAGTTCCGGCTGATATTCGTGCACAAGGTGGTGTCGCCCGAATGTCAGATCCAGACATGATCTCTGCAATTCAATCAGCAGTTTCAATTCCGGTAATGGCTAAAGCCAGAATCGGTCATTTTGTTGAGGCGCAAGTCTTACAAACATTAGGTGTTGATTACATAGACGAGTCAGAGGTTTTAACTCCGGCAGATTATGCCAATCATATTGATAAGTGGAACTTCACCATTCCTTTTGTTTGTGGCGCAACCAACCTTGGCGAGGCACTTCGCAGAATCAATGAAGGTGCTGCCATGATCCGCTCAAAGGGAGAGGCTGGTACTGGAGATGTATCAAATGCCACTACTCATATGCGCACTATCTCCGCTGAGATTCGCAGATTAACTTCAATGCGTGAGGATGAATTGTTTGTTGCAGCCAAGGAATTACAAGCTCCATATGAATTAGTAAAAGAGGTAGCCAGTACAGGCAAGTTACCTGTGGTGCTATTTACTGCAGGTGGAATTGCTACTCCAGCAGATGCTGCCATGATGATGCAATTAGGTGCAGATGGTGTATTTGTTGGCTCAGGCATATTTAAATCTGGAGATCCTGCAAAGCGTGCAGCTGCCTGCGTGAAAGCTGTTACCTACTTTTCTGATGCAAAGGTAATTGCAGATGTATCACGTGGTTTAGGCGAAGCGATGGTAGGAATAAATGTTGCAGATATTCCGGTGCCACACCGACTTGCGGAGCGAGGCTGGTAATTGTGAAAATTGGAGTACTTGCACTCCAAGGTGATGTTCGAGAACATATTCAATCGCTCAGCGATTGTGGAGTAGATGCTCGGGCGGTAAAAACTAAAGGTGAAATTCAAGATATTTCAGCTTTGGTGATACCAGGCGGTGAATCAACCACTATTGCTAAATTGGCTAGAGCTTTTGATTTAATGGATTTAATCAAAGATCGCATTAAATCTGGCATGCCAACCTATGGCTCATGTGCTGGAATGATTTTGCTTTCAGATAATGTGGAGGATGCAATCGAAGGCCAAGAAACCTTTGGCGGAATTGATATGACCGTTCGTCGTAATGCCTTTGGTCGCCAGGTAGATTCATTTGAAACGGAGTTAAAATTCAAAGGGATAACTGACCATCCGGTGCGAGCAGTTTTTATTCGTGCACCATGGGTGGAGTCGGTTGGGCCATCTGTTGAGGTGCTAGCTCAGATTAGTGATCAAGATGGAAACTCTCGTCCAGTGGCTGTTAGATCTAATAATTTGCTTGCTACCTCATTCCACCCTGAATTAACGGGGGATAATCGGGTACATCGATTTTTTGTTGAAAATATCTGTCGCCAGTTAACAGGCTTGAAGGGATAGTTGGTGATCAGTTGAGCGGTCATTCCAAGTGGGCAACCACCAAACATAAAAAGGCGATTATTGATTCGCGCCGAGCAAAAAACTTTGCAAAACTAATTAAGGCTATTGAGGTATCTGCGCGGGCAGGTGGCGCGGATGTTTCTGGAAATCCCACCCTATTTGATGCAATTGCCAAGGCAAAGAAGAACTCTGTACCGGCAGACAATATTGATAGAGCAGTCAAACGTGGTGCTGGACTTGAAACTGGTGGTAAAGAGTGGGAAACCATTATGTATGAAGGTTATGCCGCTGGTGGAGTGGCCCTGCTTATTGAGTGTTTATCAGATAATAGAAATCGAGCTGCCTCTGAAGTGCGGGTGGCTGTAACTAGAAATGGTGGCAATATGGCAGACCCTGGCTCTGTTTCATATTTGTTTAATCGCAAAGGTGTAGTTATTGTTTCAAAAAATAAGGGTCAGGTAACAGAGGATTCTTTGCTGCAGGTCGTATTAGATGCTGGTGCCGAAGAGGTAAATGATCTAGGTGATTCTTTTGAGATTGTTGCTCAACCATCAGGTTTAGTAGCAGTACGTACTTCACTGCAAACAGCTGGTATTGATTATGACTCGGCAGATACATCATTCCTACCCTCCATCTCTATTCCAATTGACTCCGATACCGCGAAAAAGGTGTTTGATCTAATTGAGGCAATTGAAGAGTTAGATGATGTCCAAAATGTTTATGGGAATTTTGATGTTTCAGATGAGGTAATGGCGAGCCTTAGTTAGCAGATAATTTTTTACTGATTACGCTAGGAGTGTGCGAGTACTAGCAATCGACCCAGGTCTAACTCGATGCGGTATTGGAGTTGTAGATTCATCTGGACCACAGATCTTAAAAATGATCTCAGTCGGGGTAGTAAAAACCGATACCCAAGCAGCCCTTGAGTTTAGATTACTTGAGTTAGAAGCAGAGATTTCAAAATGGATTTCAAAATTTGATCCAGATGTAATTGCAGTGGAGAGAGTTTTTTCTCACCTAAATGTTAAAACAGCCATGGCTACGGCTCAGGCTGCTGGCGTGGTTCTCTTGTTGGCAGTAAAAGCTGGTAAGCCGGTTGTTATGCATACCCCCAGTGAGGTCAAAGCTGCGGTTACAGGCTCAGGTAGGGCGGATAAAAAACAGGTTGCTCAAATGGTTAAACGGCTACTTAAATTGAAAGAAATTCCAAAACCAGTAGATAGTACTGATGCTCTTGCCCTGGCTATCTGCCATCATTGGCGAGGAGTAGGAAATGCCAGATTAACAAGTGCAAAGAAAAAGGCAGTTAAAAAACGATGATTAGTTGTATTACCGGAGCGGTTAAATCCACCGCTGTGAACTCCTTAGTGGTTGAGGTAGGTGGCGTGGGTGTGCTGCTCCAGGTCCCGATTCGATTGGCGGCAACAATTCAGGTTGGACAGGTGGTGAGTTTTCATACCTATTTAGTTGTTCGTGAAGATGCATTAACGCTATTTGGCTTTACTGAGATCGCAGATCGAGATTTTTTTGAATTGTTATTATCGGTAACAGGAATTGGACCTAAAGTTGCTCAATCTATATTGGCAAACAGTGATGCAAGCTCTATTGCCTCTGCAATCTTGAGTTCAAATCTAAAGTTTCTAGAGGCTGTTCCTGGTCTAGGCAAGAAAAGTGCTCAGCGATTGGTGCTTGAGTTAAAGGATAAAGTCTTAGTATTTGCTAGTGGCAAAACTACGCCAAATGTTGCTATCTCAAGTCAGGTTGAAACTGCCTTACAAGGTTTGGGGTACTCAAATAAAGAGGCTACTGCAATGTTGAGTGTGGTGATGAAAGATGAAAAAATTGATGGGCTCACATTGGGCGAAGTATTAAAGTTGGCACTTAAGAGTAGTAGTAAATAAAGATGAACGATCGTGTGATTCAAGATGGCGCAGATGATGCTGAGCGGATTGCTGAACTAGCTCTTCGCCCTAAGACCCTGGCAGAGTTTGTTGGGCAACTTAGAGTTCGCGATCAATTAGATTTACTTTTATCTGCAGCAAAGCAACGAAAATCAACAGCAGATCACATTCTTTTTTCAGGCCCGCCGGGATTGGGCAAAACAACCTTAGCGATGATCGTTGCAGCGGAGATGGATTCGCCAACTCGGATTACCTCTGGCCCTGCCATCCAGCATGCAGGAGATCTTGCCTCGATACTTTCATCCTTAGTCGAGGGAGAGATCTTATTTTTAGATGAAATTCATCGTATGTCTAGACCCGCTGAGGAGATGTTGTATTTGGCGATGGAGGACTTTCGAGTGGATGTAATTGTTGGCAAAGGTGCAGGTGCCACCTCTATTCCGCTTGATCTGCCCCACTTCACTTTAGTTGGAGCAACCACCCGAGCAGGTTTGTTGCCAAGTCCTTTGCGAGATCGTTTTGGCTTTACCGCACAATTAGATTTTTATGACCCAAGTGATCTATCCCAGATCATTAAACGAAGTGCTAAATTGCTGGAGATTGAGATCGATTCCAATGCGGTTGCAGAGATTTCATCTCGTTCTCGAGGTACACCAAGAGTTGCAAATAGATTACTTCGCAGGGTTAGAGATTTTGCTCAGGTAAATAATGAGAAGTTGGTAAAAATTGAGCATGCAAAATCTGCACTTGAAATATATGAGGTTGATCAAATTGGTTTGGATCGATTAGATAAATCAGTTCTGACGGCATTAATTAAAAACTTTAATGGTGGGCCAGTAGGAGTTTCTACTCTGGCAATGGCAGTTGGTGAGGAGATTGAAACGATCGAGTCCTTAGCTGAGCCATTCTTAGTTCGAATGGGATTTTTAGCTAGAACCCCGCGTGGACGGATTGCTACCGCTGCCGGATGGTCTCACCTTGGATTAAAACCACCATTGTCGGCTCAAATTGGAACCGGTGCCACATTATTTGATCAAGACCCAGATATTGCTCAGTAATCTGATCTTTCTCAATTTTATGCATAACTCTTTGCCTGATTTCTCAATAATCTAACCTGAGCCTAGAATTACCTCTCATGTCTGCCAACAAAATTGCAAATACTCAAGCAAGAGCGGTTCGAACTATCTCAATCCTGCTCTTAACAGTTTTGGCATTGACCGGGCTTTCATTTGTAATTGGTGCAACATCATTTAAGCTTGGTTTGGATCTTCAAGGTGGCACTAGCGTCACCCTGCAGCCAAGAATTGAGGATGGCCAAAGCGGACGGGTTACTGCAGAGGCAATAGATCAAGCAGTTGAAATTATTCGCCAACGTGTTAACTCTTTAGGTGTGGCTGAGTCTGAGGTTTCAGCGCAAGGAACCGGTATCAACCGTCAAATTGTTATTCAAGTTCCTGGTGAAACTGGTAGAAGAATCGTGGATTTAGTTGGTCAAACTGCAGAGCTTAGATTTCGTCCAGTATTAGCTGAAGGTGCTGCAAATGCCACCACTGCAAATACTGATACAACAACTGCAATTCTGCCGCCAGGTGTGACACCGGAGATTAATGCGCAATATGCAGCATTGGATTGCACACTTCCACAAAATCGACAGGGTGGTAGCAGCGGCAATGAAGCGGCCACTATCGTAAGTTGTGATCGTGGTGGATTTAATAAGTACATATTGGCACCGGCTGAGGTATTAGGTCGCCAAATTACTAAAGCCTCTGCGCTTTTGGATCCACAAGGTGCCTCTGGTTGGTATGTGACCTTAGAGTTTGATGGCGAAGGTGCTTCAAAGTTTGGCGCAATGACAACACGTTTAACCTCCCTGCCAGCACCTCAAAATCAAGCAGCAATTGTTCTTGATGGATTGGTTTACTCAGCACCTCGAATCAATGAACCGATTAATACTGGAAATGCACAGATAACTGGAAACTTCACTCAATTAGAGGCCCAAGATCTATCCAATGTACTTAAGTATGGTGCGCTGCCACTTACATTTGACCGTGGTGAGGTACAGCAGGTATCTCCGTCACTTGGCGCGGACCAATTACGTGGTGGTTTACTTGCTGGAATTCTTGGTTTGGCACTAGTGGTTGTCTATTCAATGTCCTACTACCGTGGCCTGGGAATTGTTGCCGTTAGCTCACTGATGATTGCTGCAGCAATATCTTTGCTTTCATTTATCCTTTTGGGTGAGTTGATTGATTTCACTTTGACATTGGCAGGTATTGCAGGAGCAATCGTGGCGATTGGAATTACGGCAGATTCATTTATTGTTTATTTTGAACGTATTAGAGATGAAATTAGAGAGGGTAAATCAATAAAGTCAGCTGTAGAAACTGGGTGGGTACGTGCACGTAGGACTGTAATCGCAGCAGATGTGGTCTCGATGCTTGCAGCAATTATGCTTTATATATTTGCAGTCGGTGGCGTGCGAGGATTTGCATTTACACTTGGTTTAACCACCATAATCGATCTGCTCGTTGTATTTTTGTTCACCAAACCATTAATGACAGTTTTAGTTAAGTTTTCATTTTTCAACAGCGGACATCCATGGTCTGGTTTTTCAACAAAATCAATTGGAATGGTGGATAAGAATTCGGTAAAGACCGAGGAGGTATCAAATGCTTAATCTCTCAGGGCTGGGCGGAAGACTATATCGAGGTGAAACCTCCATTGATTTTGTTGGCAAGAAAAGAATTTGGTACACCTTTTCCTCATTGTTGATACTCGCTTCGGCAGTTACCTTATTTATCCAGGGACTTCACCTTGGAATTGAGTTTAAAGGTGGATCCTCTTTTACCGTAACAACCCCAAATGCATCTATTGATACAGCAAAACAATCACTAACTGATGCGAAGATTACTACCCAAAATATTATTCAAAAGGTTGGTGATAATAAAGTAAGGATTCAAACCGATGCTCTGACTTCATTAGAGCAAAATACACTTGAAGCCACGTTGGCAAAGAACTTTAATGTAAGTATTGAATCAATTGATTCCCAGATTATTGGGCCATCTTGGGGTGAAGAGATTACTCGTAAAGCACTATATGGTTTGTTTGGATTTTTATTGGTTGTAATGCTCTATCTTGCGATGACATTTGAAGCAAAGATGGCGATATCTGCCATCGTTGCAGTGGTTCATGATGTTGTGATTACGGTAGGTATCTATGCAGTAGTTGGATTTGAGGTGACACCAGCTACAGTCATTGGCTTCTTAACAATCTTAGGCTACTCCTTGTATGACACAGTGGTTGTCTTTGACAAGGTTCGAGAAAATACTAAAGGCATTGCAGCTAGTGGCAGAACTACCTACTCTAAAGCTGCAAATTTGGCGGTAAATCAAACCATCGTTCGTTCATTTAACACATCCTTAGTTGCCCTGCTACCAGTTGGATCTATTTTGTTTGTCGGTGCAGGATTACTTGGTGCTGGAACATTAAAGGATTTATCACTTGCTCTGTTCATTGGATTAATCACAGGAACTTACTCTTCAATCTGCATTGCAACTCCATTCTTGGCTGGGCTACGTGAACGCGAGCCTGCTATGAAGGCACTTGCTAAAAGAGTTGGTACTCGAGGTGAGAAGGTTTCAAGCACCACCACTGTGCCAAATATCGAAATTAAATCTGATCGCGGTCCTCGAAATCAGCCAAAGCGCAACCGTCGCCGCTAACTAAATTGATCTAACAAAGACAGCCAGTGTGCTATGACAACAGTTGAATTGTTGAAGCCGCTCTCGGACGGGTTAGCTCGAACTCATCCAGGTTTTTCTATCTCCGATTTGGAGCGTGCATTCACCGCAGCTAATAAAGCACACTCAGGACAATTACGTAAATCTGGTGAACCCTATATAACCCATCCAGTTGCAGTTGCCCAGATTCTCACCGAACTTGGCATGGATCTACCAACGATCATGGCCGCACTCTTACATGACACTGTTGAAGATACCACCTACTCAATTGAACATATTAAGAGAGAGTTTGGAGAAGAGGTAACCTCCTTGGTTGATGGTGTTACTAAGTTGGACAAACTCACCTATGGACCAACAGCAGAGGCTGAAACTCTTCGCAAGATGGTTGTTGCGATGTCCCGTGATATTCGAGTTCTTGTAATTAAGTTAGCTGATCGACTTCACAATGCCAGAACTTGGGAGTTTATTGCCAGAGAAACCGCCGAACGCAAAGCCAGAGAGACGCTAGATATATATGCCCCACTTGCTCACCGATTGGGAATGAATGCCATTAAGTGGGAGTTAGAGGATTTATCATTTAAAACTTTAGAGCCGAAAAAATATGAGGAGATCGAAAGATTAGTTAGTGAAAGATCTCCCGCTCGAGATTCGCTCACAAATGAGGTGGTTACCGCCATAGACGCCGATCTGCACACAGAGAGTATCAATGCGAAGGTAAGCGGACGCCAGAAGCATTTTTATAGTGTTTATCAGAAGATGGTGGTGCGTGGTCGTGAGTTTAATGATATTTATGATCTGGTTGGAATAAGGATTTTGGTTGAGTCAGTTAGAGATTGTTATGGCGCGCTTGGAGCAATCCATGCCCGCTGGAGTCCAGTACCAGGAAGATTTAAAGATTACATTGCGATGCCAAAATTTAATCTTTATCAATCCCTACATACAACAGTTATGGGACCAAGTGGTAAGGCGGTTGAGATACAAATACGCACCTTCGATATGCATGCGAGAGCTGAGTATGGAATTGCTGCCCATTGGAAGTACAAATCAAAAACACCTGATCAACAAAAAAGCCCAGAGGTTTTATGGTTAAAACAGCTACATGAGTGGCAGCAGGAAAGTGAAGATGTAAGTGATTTTCTTGAGACGCTGCGATATGACCTACGAACTCCGGAAGTTTTTGTTTTCACCCCCAAGGGAAGTGTGATCGCACTGCCATCTGGATCCACCCCAGTTGATTTTGCATATGCAGTACATACTGAGGTGGGAAGTAGGTGTATCGGAGCTAAGGTAAATGGAAAGTTGGTTCCGCTGGAATCACACCTAGTAAATGGTGATGTGGTTGAGATCGTTACAAATAAAAATCCAAACGCAGCCCCTAGCCATGATTGGCTTAACTTTGTGGCTTCATCGCGGGCTAGGTCCAAGATAAAGGCTTGGTTTTCTAAGGAGCGTAAGGAAGAGGCGATCGAAGCTGGCCAGGAGTCAATCGCTCGTCAGATGCGAAAAGCAGGACTTCCAATTCAAAAAATTATGGGTGGGCAAGCTCTCTTGGAGTTGGCGCATGATTTGAAATTTGAAGATATTGCATCAATGTATGAAGCGGTTGGAAACGGCCACATTTCAGCTCATTCAGTTGTAGAAAAACTAATTGCTTTGCTGGGGGCGGGAGAGAGTCACCCTGAGCCAGATTTAGCACCATTACACACTCCAGTTAAGAGATCTCAAAAGAGTGTTACTGGCATAGATGTTGAGGGCTCGGCAGATGTTTTAGTGAAATTGGCAAGGTGTTGTACGCCTGTACCAGGTGATCAGATCACTGGATTTATAACTAGAGGTAGTGGTGTCTCAGTGCATAGAAGTAACTGTATAAATGTCAATGATCTTCAGATACATCAGGGGGATCGGATGATTGGGGTAAAGTGGAATCTCTCGGCAAAAAGCACCTTCTTAGTAAATATTCAAGTTGAAGCACTAGATCGAGCCAGATTGCTCTCAGATGTAACCAAAGCACTCTCTGATCAACATGTAAATATTCTCAGCGCTTCTGTGGTAACCAACAAAGATCAAACTGCAATCTGCAAATTTACCTTTGAAATGGCCGATGCCTCACATCTAGATGCGGTGCTTAACGCAGTTAGAGGAATTGAGGGAGTTTATGATGTGGATCGAGTATTTAATACTTAGTTTGTAAAATCAGTAAGTCCTCTTTGTGCCTGCTCTAGCCAGGTACGTCGTGCTGCCGCAGCCTCTCGAGCCACCATAGCTTTTGCGATCTGGCCGGCAGCCTCAGCCTTTGCTGCCTGCTTTTCATAATTTTCAATCGCCTCTGCTAAACCTTGCACCACCTTGTTAGCTTGGGCTTTAGCGGTTGGATCACTCTTTCGCTGGAAGTTGCGTTCTAATTCATTAATCTCATCTTCAACTTTTTTAATTCTTGCATCAAATCCAGCACGCTTCTTTCGATCGGTCATTCCAATTTTTTGCCATTTACCCATCAAATCATAAAATTTCTTTTTGGCGCTCCTGAAATCAGTTACTGGCAACAGTGCTTCAAACTCAATGATCATCACCTCGCGCTTCTTTAAATTCTCGGCCATGGAGCCTTTTCTTTTTTCTAAGTCAGCATTCTTAGCAGCAAAAAAGGTGTCTTGGGCAGTTTTAAATCTACTCCACAGGGCTGCATCAGTAGATTTCTTACCTCTACCAGATGCCTTCCATTTATCCATTAACAATTTAAATTGTTTTGCAGTATTCACCCAATCTTTTGAGTGGGAAAGTGATTCGCCCTCTTTAACAATAGCTTCCTTAGAGGATGCAACTTTTTTATGCTCAGTGGCAAGATTTGCAAAGTGAGTTCTCCGTCTTTTATCAAACTTATTACGAGAGGAAGAAAACCTCTTCCAAAGTTGAGCATCCGTCTTTTTATCTAATCTAGGAGCTTTTTTCCACTCTTCTAACAAACTCTTTAAACGTGCAGTGGTCACCTTCCAGGCCACTGAATCAACTAAACCTTCTGCCTCGGCAACAATTTTCTCTTTAATTGCAATCGACTCAGCTTTTCGAGCTTTACGGTCTGCAGTTTGGGCAGCTTTACGTGCGATGTATGCACCTTCATGTTCCGTAATTAGGGCAGGAATTTTCTCAAGTGATTGGGATAAGGTAACTAAGTCGCCAACTCCGTTTAGCTCTGAAATCTGGGTTCGTAACTTATTTACCGCTTCATGGGCATCACTTGGCACCATCGCGCCAGATCTAATTCTTGCTGCTAGGAGAGCTACTTCAGATGCAACCATTTCAAATTTCTTTACAAAGTAGGCAAGAGCTTCCTCTGCACTCTTACCAGGGTATGAACCAACGGCGCGATCACCAGTTGGAGTGATTACATAAACAGTGCCATCTTCGCCTACTCGGCCGAATTTTGATGGATCACCAATAAGTGCAGATGCTGCCCCAGTGTTTGAAAGGTTTGGTGTTGTTACTTCCTGCATTGGATTGACCTTTCGTTGCACGAGATTCAAATTTGAATCTCGATATGTGGGGGCGTAGCTATCAATTCTGCGTCTAGCATCTTTGATTGCTGGGTTTGGTGCTGGCTAAAAGATAGCCTAAGCACCATATTTTAGGGAAATTTGAACCTAAAAATAGATTAGAAGGTGGGGTGAAATTTGCTGATTGATCGGGTAGTAGCCCCTTACTTTGAAACAAATTGTTGGATTATCGCCTCAAAAGTCGCAGAAGAGTGCATCATTGTCGATCCAGGTATTGCACAGCCAAATTTAGTTAACGAAATCGTAACCAAAGTTAATGAGCACAGGTTAAAGCCGGTTGCGGTACTAATAACTCATGGTCACCTCGATCATACTTTTTCTGTAACACCATTGACTGCTCAAGTACCGATGCGCACCTTTATGACTGCCGCAGATCGATATTTACTTACCAACCCAATGGGGGCACTTGCGCGGGGTGGAGTAACTGAACAGCTTTTAAATGCATTTGGTGTTGATAAGTTTAAAGAACCTGATCAGGTAGTTGAGTTAGAGGATTTTCAAAGATTTGAGTTGGCGGGAATGCAGTTAACTGCAATCTTTGCACCTGGTCACACAGCAGGTTCAGTGATCTTTACAATCGATGACCAACAGTTGATTTCAGGTGATGTGTTATTTGCAGGAAGTATTGGTCGAACAGATTTACCGACTGGATCGGCAAATCAGATGAGAGGCACGCTAAAGAATCGAATTTTGACCCTATCTGATGGGTTAAATGTCCTACCTGGACATGGTGGGCAAACTACAATCGGCATTGAGCGTGTGAGAAATCCTTACCTGCAAAGTGATTTTCTAGATCAGAGTGGGCGGTGAAGTTTTGAGTAAGTTTCAAGCGCCCAAAGGGGTTAGCGAGTACTACCCACCAAATTCACAACAATTTGAGTATGTGAGAGATCAACTTTTAAGAACAGCACGACTTGCCGGGTATAAATTAATTGAGTTACCTGTATTTGAGGATACTGAGGTTTTCACCCGAGGTGTTGGTGAATCCACCGATGTGGTTAGCAAAGAAATGTATACCTTTGAAGATCGAGGAGGTCGCTCGATCACTTTACGTCCGGAGGGTACTGCGGGGGTAATGCGAGCCGTCATAGAACATAATTTAGATAAAGGCCAGCTGCCAGTAAAACTTTTTTATACCGGACCATTCTTCAGAGCGGAGCGGCCACAAGCTGGGAGATATCGTCAGTTTTACCAAGTTGGAATTGAAGCAATTGGTTTTAATGATCCAGAGATTGATGTTGAGGTTATAGCTGTTGCACAAACTGCATTTAAAGCTTTGGGTTTAAAAAAATTCAAGTTGAATATCACATCTTTGGGTGATTCAAGTAGTCGAGAAAACCATCGAAAGGATTTAGTTAAGTTTATATCGGGATTAAAGCTTGATGAGGCGACCTTAGCTCGAGCTCAGATTAATCCACTTCGCCTCTTTGATGATAAGCGAGAGGAGGTCAAAGCGGCTATGGCCAAGGCGCCACTACTTCTTGATTATTTAAACAAAGAAAGTAAACAGCACTTTGAAACTGTCCAGGGATTACTCAAAAATATAGGAATTGATTTCCAAATAAATCCAAGAATGGTTAGAGGTTTGGATTACTACACTGGAACTACCTTTGAGTTTGATCACCAGATGCTAGGTGCCCAATCTGGAATTGGCGGCGGCGGTCGTTATGACGGGCTCATGTCATCGCTGGGTGGGGCAGATGTAAGTGGAATTGGATTTGGGTTAGGGATTGATCGAATCCTATTGGCCTGCCAAGCTGAAAATTCTCTTCCAGCGGAATTAAATGAGATCGATCTATTTGTAGCCCCGATCACTGAAGCAGGTAAAGCGGCAGCATTTAAGTTGATCTCAGAGTTACGCCTATCTGGCGTTACCTGCGATATGGCTTATGGCGATCGTGGATTAAAGGGTGCGATGAAGGCAGCTGATAGAAGTGGTGCAAAGTATGGCTTAGTAATTGGCGATGATGAGTTGGCAACTGGTAATTGCCAATTGAAATCAATGAGCAGTGGTCAATTGATCTCTAGTAACCTAGATGCTTCAGATTTACTCGAAAAGTTAGGTAAGAAATAATTAATGTTACGCACACATGATGCTGGATCTCTAACCGCCAAATCAATCGGTACAACGGTTCGCTTGGCTGGTTGGGTTGCCCGCCGAAGGGATCATGGTGGTGTTGCTTTTATTGACCTTAGAGATTCATCCGGTGTTGTGCAGGTGGTGATCAATGATGAAAAAATTGCAGCAGAGTTACGTGCCGAGTGGTGTGTCTTGATCTCAGGTGCTGTGAAAGCACGCCCAGCTGGCAATGAAAATAAAGAGATCGCAACTGGTGAAATAGAGGTTGTATGTGACTCACTAGAGGTTTTAAGTGAGGCAGCCGCACTGCCATTTCCGGTAGATAGTGGAGATATCTCAAATATTTCAGAAGAGGTAAGACTTAAGTATCGCTACTTGGATTTAAGGCGCGAAGGGCCAGCTCGGAATTTAAGGCTGCGGTCCAAAGTAACCTCTGCGATTCGTGAGGTTATGGCGCAGGCAGATTTTTTAGAGATTGAAACTCCTTATTTAACAAGATCAACACCAGAAGGAGCGAGGGACTTTTTGGTACCAGTTAGGTTGCAACCGGGATCTTGGTATGCCCTTCCACAATCTCCTCAGCTGTTTAAGCAGCTGTTAATGGTGGCAGGAATGGAGCGGTATTACCAAATTGCTCGTTGTTTTCGTGATGAGGATTTTAGAGCAGATCGCCAACCAGAGTTTACCCAGTTGGATATTGAGATCTCATTTGCTGATCAATCTGATGTGATTGCGGTAGCAGAGAAAGTCCTACTCGCTGTATTTAAAAAAGTCGTCGATTACAAGATTCCAACTCCAATCCCACATATGACCTATCACCAGGCCATGAAAGAGTATGGATCGGATAAACCAGATTTAAGATTTGAAAATAAAATCGTCGAGGTAACTGAGTTTTTTAAAGATACCTCGTTCAGAGTCTTCCAAGCTCCATATGTTGGTGCTGTAGTAATGCCAAACGGAGCTAACTCACCAAGGCGTGAATTGGATGCTTGGCAAGATTGGGCCAAAGCACGTGGCGCTAAGGGATTGGCTTATATATTAGTTGGACAGGATGGAAGCTTATCTGGCCCAGTGGCAAAGAATTTGTCAGAGAAGGAAAGCAGCGGTATTGCTAGTTTTGTCGGGGCAAAAAATGGTGATGCCATCTTCTTTGCTGCCGGAGCTAAAGCCACATCCCAAAGTTTGCTAGGTGCGGTGAGATTAGAGATTGGCCAGCGATGTAATTTAATTGATGAAAAGGCATGGAAATTTGTTTGGATAGTTGATGCGCCCATGTTTGAGCCAGTTGACCCAGAAAATCCATCGGCAGGATGGACGGCAGTGCACCATCCATTTACCGGTCCAAAACCTGAATTCGCACAAAGCTTTGATAAGAATCCACAAGATGCGCTGGCTTATGCATATGACATTGTCTTAAATGGAAATGAAATTGGTGGCGGATCAATACGTATTCATCAACGAGATTTACAACAGAGGGTCTTTAAGACAATTGGTTTAACCCAGAGTGAGGCAGAGAGTAAGTTCGGCTTTCTGCTGGAGGCTTTTAATTATGGACCTCCACCACATGGTGGAATTGCACTTGGGCTAGATAGATTGTGTGCATTACTGGCTGGGGCACAATCGATTCGCGAGGTTATTG
>Ga0116204_1000424_pt1 | contig 24109 bp, 26 predicted proteins | sample LakKivwa52mmetaG_FD_94481 | JGI IMG/M metagenome (GOLD analysis project Ga0116204, IMG submission 94481) | Anoxic lake water microbial communities from Lake Kivu, Rwanda to study Microbial Dark Matter (Phase II) - Lake Kivu water 52m metaG | ecosystem: Environmental > Aquatic > Freshwater > Lake... | reverse complement strand
TCAAAGCCACGCAACTCAAGAAACACAACCCGCTGCAACGCCTGGCCTACTTGTGGGTTCTACTCATGGTAGGCCCCATGATCTGGGTGACCGGCTGGTTCTACCTGTTTTATGACCAGTGGCTGGCCTGGGGCTGGGATGCCTATCTCACCCTAGAGTGGGTTGCCCTCCTGCACACAGCAGCGGCCTTCATGATGCTGATCTTCCTGATTGCACATGTTTACCTGACTACGGCCGGCCACACCCCCACCGCCCACATTAAGGCCATGATCACCGGCTGGGAAGAGGTGGATTAACAGGATGTAAAAAATAAGGTTTCGTACGATTTCGCAAGGCACATTTAATTTTTACAGGAGATTTATTATGAAAATGCATACATGGTTGATGGCGGCTTCCGTTGGGTTTGTGACCCTGATGCCTACGCTGGCGCAGGCCGAAGCTGACTGGAAGCGGGGTCGGGTTTATTACCGGATGGTGTGCACCCAATGTCATGCCGAGAAGGCAGGTGGAGCGATTTCCCCAAGCGTTAAAACCAAGGCCGAATGGGTCGCTTATTTCCAGGCTGACAAGCATGCCAAGGGCAAGGACACGGTGAAGTATTACTTCAGCAGCCATTTCCGCGATAGCATCAAGGCGACCAACAAGGCTGCGGCTAAGTTTGCCGAGGTGCCGGAGGCCGACTTGGCAGCTGATGTGAAGGAATTCCTGCAGAAGGGTGCCAAGGATGGCGATGCCCCGGCGCGTTGCAGTTAAATGCTGGTGATGTGCGACTGAGTGCAGCTGAACAGAGGTCACCATGAGCGAAGGGGCGTGGGTACAGGGGTTGCGCGAAGATTTTCAGCGGATCTTGGTTGAGCCATGGTCACCCTATATCGGGGCGATCCTCATGGTGCTGGTTGTGCTGGGTCTGATGATGGCGGGACTGTTCTGGGGCGTCTTCGGGGGAATGAAGTTGTTCGGGGATTGGTTCAACAACCTCATCGGACTCGGCCCGTTGCTGGGTATCAAGCCCGATCTCGATACGCCCCTGATGCACCGTATGGCCTTGATGAACATGACCCTGGTGTTGGGGGCCTTTGTGGCGGCCATGATCTCGCGGCAATTCGGCATTCATCGTCCGCCGCCGCTGGAGTATGTTTGGGCGGCCTTGGGCGGAACGGCCATGGGCCTGGGGGCAACCTTGGCCGGTGGCTGTACGACCGGAGGTTTCTTTACCCCGCTCGTGCACGCCTCGCCAGCCGGTTGGGCGATGTGGTTGGGCCTTCTGGTTGGGGCGGCGATTGGGCTGAAGGCTCTGCTTTGGACCTTGGAGAACATTGCATGGGGGATGATGGCACCGAAGCCATTGCCTTTGTCCGCACCCATTCAGCGCGCCATGCCTTGGCTAGCCCTGGTTCTGCTGGGTTGGCTACTGGTCTGGACGGTGAATTGGTACGACAGCCCAGATGAGAAGCTGCGCGCCCGTGCCATCCTGATTCCGGCGGGCTTTGCCCTCGGCTTCATCATGCACCGTTCTCGCCTTTGTTTTGCCCGCGCTTTCCGTGAACCTTTTATGACGGCCGAGACCGAGATGACCAAGGCGATCATTATTGCCCTCGTCGTGGCCATGCCTTTGGCGGCGTTACTGTTTGCGGCCAAGGTGATTGATCCGTATCTTGGCATCCCGCCCACCTTCTGGCTGGGTTCCTTGTCCGGTGGCCTGATATTTGGGGTCGGCATGGTCTTCGCCGGCGGTTGTGCCTCCGGTTCTCTTTGGCGCATGGGTGAGGGACACCTCAAGCTGTGGGTGGCCGGGTTCTTCTTTGCCTGGGGTGGATCGGTGTCTAGCGCCCTTCTCAAGCACAGTGGCCTGATGGTCACGGATATCAATATCGATGGACTTGAGTTTACGGCCTTGGGTACCCAGGCCTATTGGCCGGACCTGCTGGGTGGTTGGGGCTGGTCGTTGGCCATCAGCTTTGCGATTCTGGCCATCTGGTATCTCTGGCTGCGTTACAACGAATTGACCGAACGCTTTACCTTATTATGAAGGAGATCGTCATGAAACGAGTTCTGTTGAGTGCCTGGGTATTGGCAATGGCTGTGGGCTGTTCAGCCCCTCCCAAGGCCTCGCTGGTGGAGGCAAAACCGGCGCCGACTCCGGTGGCAGAGGCGTCAATGGTGAAGTTTCACACCATTGTGGATGCTGATTTTGTTGCCAAATACGCCATCATTCCCAAACCGCAGGGCGTGATGCTTATTGACTCCCGTCCGACCGGTCGCAAGTTTGACCCGGGGCATATTCCTACGGCCATCAATATTCCGGATAGCGCTTTTGACAAGATGATCGACAGATTGCCAGGCGACAAGAGCACTCTGTTGATTTTTTACTGTGAGGGCGAAACTTGTGTGCTCAGCCATAACTCGGCTGCCAAGGCTGAAAAATTGGGCTACAGCAATGTCAAGGTCTATGCTGCGGGTTATCCGGACTGGGTTGCCAAGGGCAATATGAGTGCCGTCAGTGTGGCCTTTATCAAAAAACAGTTGGACGCCAAGGCACCCATGCTGTTGGTTGACTCGCGGCCCAAGGACCGCAAATACGACAAGGGGCATATCCCTGGTGCCATCAATATCCCAGACAGCGCTTTTGACAAAATGGTCGACAAATTACCGGCCGACAAAGGATTGGCCTTGTACTTTTACTGCGAAGGAATGTCCTGTGTGCTGAGCTCAAACTCGGCCGCCAAGGCACTCGCGCTCGGCTATAAGAATGTCAAGGTTGTCCCTGAGGGTTATCCGGGTTGGGTCGCTGCCTATGGTGCGGGGCCAGTTGTTGCCGCTGCCCCGGTCGCCCCGGTCGCACCTGCAGTCACGGCCGCGGCTGTGGCGCCAGCTCCGACCGGCACGCTCATGGCAGATTTTGTCGCAGGTAAAGAGCCGGGCTCACTTCAGGTGAGTGCCTTTGAGAAGTTGTTGGCTACAGCGCCGGACAGTATGCGTTTGATTGATGTGCGGGACCCGCATGAGTTTTCCGCCGGGACCTTCAAAGGGGCGAGTAATGTACCCATCAATGGCCTCGAAAAACACATCGAGAGCCTCTCGGCCGATAAACCCATTGTCTTTTTTTGCGGGGCGGGCGGGCGTGGCGGCGAGGCCCATGATATGGCCAAGCTGTTGCGTTCTGAATTGAAGACCTGGTTCCTCAATGCCGACATCACCTTTAGCAAGGACGGAAGCGCCAAGATCGTCGAGAAGAAGTGAGTGCAGTCGCATCTTGCGATGCAAAGCGCAAGACGGGGCCTAACCAGGGCGCAAGCCGGCGCCTCGCCAGCGGCGCCAGGATCAGGAGATAAATCGCGCCACGAAGGCGCCTACGCAATGGGCAGGTAGGTCGACCCAGGCCCGGTGATCTCCACCGGGAACGACCGCCATTGCTTGGGCGTCAGCATTTTCGAGGCGGGACACGATGTACTCACGGACGCCATCGGGCTGGATGACCTCCAAGCGGTCGCCGATGGCAAAGCGGTTTTTTGAATACACTTCACACAGTCCTCGCCGTGCGTCGTAGCGAACAACATCAGCGACATAGCGGCTGCGGCCCGACTCGGAATGGCCACTCAGATAGTTCTGATAATCAGCCGGGGTATGCCGTTCGAAGAAACCATCCGTATAGCCCCGGTTGGCCAGCCCATCGAGTTGGCCGAGCAGCGCGGGGTTCAGACCGCGCCCGGCGACGGCGTCATCAATGGCTTGGCGGTAGGCCTGCGTGGTGCGTGCCACATAATAGGGTGACTTGGTTCGGCCTTCGATCTTGAGAGAATCGATGCCGATTTCAACCAGCCGTTGTACATGTTCGATAGCGCGCAGGTCCTTGGAGTTGAAAATATAGGTGCCGTGGGCATCTTCCTCAATAACATTGAAGGCCCCCGTACGGCGTTCCTTTTCCTCAACCACCCAGGTATCGCCGGCGGCATCGATGTGGGCGGGCTGTGGTTTGAAATCCCAGCGGCAGGAATTAGTGCAAGTCCCCTGGTTGGCGTCGCGGTGATTGAGGTAACCCGAGAGCAAACAGCGTCCTGAATAAGCGATACACAGGGCGCCATGAACGAATACTTCCAGCTCCATGTCGGGACAGGCTTGGCGAATCTCGGCGATCTCGTCCAGCGCCAGTTCGCGTGACAAGATGATGCGGGATAGGCCGATTCCTTGCCAGAAGCGGACGCTGGCGGCGTTAACCGTGTTAGCCTGAACTGAGAGATGAATGGGCATTTCGGGCCAATTTTCGCGCACCTGCATAATCAGACCGGGATCGGACATGATCAGCGCATCAGGCTGTAGAGAAATGACCGGGGCCATGTCGTTGCGGAAGGTCTTCAACTTGGCGCCATGCGGCACGATATTGGAGACGAGGTAAAAAGCGGCTCCGGCCTGATGGGCGCGCTGTATCCCATCGGCCAGCACCGGCAGGTCACCGAAATCATTGTTGCGCACCCGCAGGCTATAACGCGGCTGTCCGGCATAAACGGCAGTGGCACCAAAGGCCAGAGCCGTGTCGAGCATGGCCAGCGAACCGGCGGGGGCGAGTAATTCAGGACGCATGGGCGGATTTAAGGACGCCGCGTGGTTTGCGGCGATGTATTGTTGCGGGGGGCCACCGACATGACGATCTGGCTACTGTTACTGATGCCGCCGCCTTCACTGATTTCCAGCGTGACGGTGCGTTCCTGACGGGTTAGGACCAGGATGCTGTTTTTGGCCTTGACCGAGGATAGCAGCATCCAGCCACCAGCCTGAAATTGTTCACGCAGGGTATTGAAAACCTCGGCCGCTCCGAGCGGGACGCTGAGCACTACGCGGCCGGTCCAGTTTTCCCCCGCGCCCAAAATCAAGGAGGCCTCGTTGTTGATCTTGGCTCCCAGAGGCAGAGGCATCTCCCCTAATAGCTGTTTGCGAATAGTGTCGATATCTTCCTTTGGGCCATCGATGACGGGCAGGCTGTTGCACCCGGCGAGCAGCAGCACGATGGCAAGGAACGGGATGAATCGATTCATGAGGGTCTCCATGCGGGGTTGGCTGGATTGGGTCGGATTCGGCCAGATTGGGGCGCCGCACCGGCTGACCATTGTGCCAGATTCGTAGCGTGGGCGGCCATGGATGCATGGCGTAACAAAAAACGGGACAATAGTCGCCATGACAAAAAACCTGTTTTCCCTCCTCATTGGCGCGGCCATAGCCTTGGGCGGCGTGTTTAGCGGGCTGCTGCCGAGTTCCCTGTCTCTGCCCCCTGATAGCCGTCCCATACCGCTGACCGGGCAAGTCGAGATTGGGTTCTCGCCAGAGGGCGGGGCCGAGGCCTTGGTGATTCGGGCCATTGGTGCCGCGCAGCAGGAAATTCTGGTGGCGGCTTATTCCTTTACCAGCAAGCCGATCGCTCAAGCGCTGCTGACGGCCCACAAGCGAGGGGTGCAGATTCGCGCCGTTCTCGACAAGAGTCAGCGCAGCGAGCGCTATAGCGCCGCCACTTTTCTCGCCAATCAGGGTATTGGTGTTCGCATCGATGAAAAGCACGCCATCCAGCACAACAAGTATTTGGTGATCGATGGCCACACTGTAGAGTTGGGCAGCTTTAATTACAGCCGTGCGGCTGCCGAGCGGAACGCGGAAAATGTGATGGTGATCTGGAACCAGCCCGAGGTCGCTCGCCGCTACCGCGAGGATTGGGAACGCCTCTGGGGCCAGGCCACACCTTACACGCCAAGGAGTGGATCATGACGGAGGCCGCCATTCAGCCGCCTGATCTTGAGACCCTGTTTAATGCGCAGACGGGCCAGGTAAGCTGGGCCGAGCTGGAGAGGGCGTTTGCCCGCGGGGTGCTGATCCGGGTCGATGTAAGTCTGGATTTGGTCGCTGTGGCTTGTAGCGTCGCGCGTGACGAGGCATCAACCCTTCAGGGCTGGATGGCTGCCGGGCAAGTGGCCCCGGTCAGCGTCGAAGAGGCGCAGCGTTGGTCTTCAAGTGCCGCGCAGTTTTGGGCCGTGGTAGCAGCCCCGTTGGTCTTGGCGCAGCCCATTCCTGACAGGATAGCCCCTGAGAAGGTTTTTTGAATGAACGGATTACGCTCCCTCCTGTTTTTGTTGTTGCAAACGCTGTTGACCTTGCCTTACGGCGTGCTAGGTCTCGTCACCTTCGCGTTGCCGCGTCTGACCCGTTATCGTCTGATTCGCACTTGGAGCACTTTGGTGACAGCCCTGGCGGTCCGCGTTTTAGGGATACGCTACACGGTAGAGGGCCTGGAAAATCTCCCCGTCAGTCCGGATGGTCAGCCGGTCGCCCCGGTGGTGATCCTCTCCAAACACCAGTCGGCCTGGGAAACGATTGCCTTTCAGCAGATCTTTCCGCCGCTGTCTTTTGTCCTCAAGCGGGAGCTGTTACGGCTGCCTTTTTTTGGCTGGGGTCTGGCCGCTTTTAGCCCGGTGGCCATCAATCGATCGGCAGGGCGCGAGGCGCTCAAGCAGCTCGTCGAACAGGGGCAGGCCCGCCTGGCGGCCGGATTCTGGGTCATTGTCTTCCCGGAAGGGACGCGCATGGCCCCGGGCGAGCGGGGGAATTATCAGATCGGGGGTGCATGGCTGGCCTGCAAGGCGGGAGTGCCGGTCGTGCCGGTGGCCCATAACGCCGGCGAATGCTGGAGGAAAAATGCGCTGGTGAAACAATCTGGGCGAATTACAGTCCGAATCGGCCCCCCCATTGCCACGGCTGGGCGCAAACCCGCAGAGGTGAATGCCGAAGTGGAAACATGGATCGAGACCCAGATGCTGACTCTGCCATTACCCCGTTGAAACAGACTTGGATGAGGTGGTTAAAAGCGCGGCTGTCTAATGGGCAAGAAACGGGGGCGCGGCCTACGATTCGACGCAGTACTTCCACTTGCACACTGACCAGGCTCGATCTGGAACTGACCTATCAATTGCGGCGTAGCAATGCCCGGCGCACCCTGGCCCTGCAGGTGCGGGAGGTGGGAGGGGTTGTGGTGCAGGCCCCGCAGCACACACCCCTGAGTGAGGTGGAAGGTTTCATCCTGAAACACCTGCGCTGGTTGCAGGCCCGCTTGGAGGTCTCCGCGCGGCGCGGTCTCGTCTGGAGTAACGGGATGTCACTGCCTTTTCAGGGCGGCTATCTTTCGCTGAGTTGGCGAGAAGATGCGCCGGTCGTGCCGCATCTGAAGGCTAAAAGCCTGCATCTTGGCGGGGCATGGACGGATGTCCCGGCCTGTGTGCGCGCCTGGTATCAGGCGCAGGCGGCAGAGATCTTGCCGGCCCGCTTGGCCATGCAGGCCGCTCGCATGGGGGTGGCGGTTCCGCCCTTACGGCTCTCTGCTGCCCGAACGCGCTGGGGCAGCCTGTCGGCAGACGGGCGGATGGGCCTGAACTGGCGGTTGGTGATGTTGTCCGCTGACCTGATCGACTATGTCATCTGCCACGAACTGGCGCATCTGCGGCAACACAACCATTCGCCGGCTTTCTGGCGCGAGGTCGAGGCGCTCTATCCCGACTACCGCGCGGCACGGCTCCGCTTGCGGCGTGAAGGAGCTGCAGCGATGGCCCTAGGGTTTGATATTGAGGCGGCGGGAAGGGCTGTCCCAGAGCCATAGGCCATTGACGGGCGGTTTGCCACTGGCCTCACGCTCTGCGTTGAAGGGGGTTTCGTGGAGCAGCATCTGGATTTCGTTCAGCCGCTGCGCGAGGGGTCTTGCCAAGGGGCGTGCCTCGGTCGTCGAGGGCCAGTGACTGGCAATAGGGCGACCAATGATCTCGCTGATGGGCAGGGGACTAAAAGCGAAAGGGGTCGTGACGCGCAGGAAAAGTCGCGGGACTGGGCTTTCGTTCAGGAAGAATCGCCATGTCTCGTCATCGAAATAGGCGTTCAGCACCGCCTCAAGTTGCTGCCATTCGTTCGCATCAAGGCTGGCTGAGAGGTCTGCGCTGGGAACCAGATGTTCCATGCGGGCCTCAAGATGAATGGGCTGGGCAAAGTACCAGATCCAACCGGCGGTCTCGAGCCCAGCCTCGGCCGCACATTGCGCCGCACAGGGAGAAGCCCCAGGCAAAGCCTTAGCTGAAGCAAAAGGCGGCAGGGCTTGGCCAAAGAGGCGCGCAAAAAAATTTTTCAAGCGGGGTCACTCACGCAGCAGGCCAGGCGGGGGTGGCGATGCCCTCGCCTAGATCGGCTCCGATCAGGCGCTGGCGCACGGCCAGGAGCTTCTCGATCAGGGCGGGCTCAGCCTGAGCGTAGGCCTCGGCATCCGGCACCCGCTTGACGACCACGCCAAGGAGCTCAGTGATGGCGTTGCCAATGGAGTTTTGGCTGATGGTAACAATGAGATTGCCGGCATCGTTACGATAGATCAGTTGTTTGAAGGCGGGCTGCCAGCGAATCGCGTTGGCATATTTGGCATCCTTGATACAACGGTCGCGCACCATCTTGGCGGTTTTAAGGAAGTCGTTATTGAACTGCAGTTTGTTCTCGACCAGCTGCGGAAAGTTCAGATCGCGGGGCGGCGGCGCATTGCGGGTCGAGACCTGGCTAAAAAAGCTGCGGTAGAAATCGATGAAGCCTTTGAGCAGGATGTCGTATTCCTTCCAGAAGCGCGGATCCTTGAGGGCGGCGGCCCCGCCGTGAACTTCCCAACTGGGCAGCCCTTGCGGATAACCGGTCAGGGCAATGCGGCAGGAACCGGACTGGCAGGGCTTGAGAATGGAGAGGTCTAATTCGTCGAAAAAGGCGCGGTAGATATCGCGCATGTGGGCCTGAAACAGAGAATGCTGGCCACCGTCGGTCAAGTTGGGGTTGGCCTCATCGGCGAATGGGGCGGCCTGCAACTCGACCTTGTCAAAGACGATGAAGTGGTTATGTAGCATACGGATCGAAGGAACCCCGGGCGAGGTCAGTGGCCAGGTGGCATCCAGGCTTGCCTCGCCGGCCAGGATGAGGTGTTTTTCCGGGTCCGGGTAGAGTTCCAGCATGTAATCGAAGAGGATCTGGTTCATGCGGTTCCAGACATTCTTCACAGCCTCGGGGACCTGGGTGCGGCGCACCGGACGGCCCAGCGGGTCGAGAACGGACTGCGAGGTGTTGTAAATGATCGAGGCGTCAAACAGGTTGCTGTGGCCGATGGCCTTGCGATAGAGGAGCAGGTCTTCCGGATTTTTCAGTAGACCGTTGTTGTGCATCAGGTCGTTGAGATTTTCGGCGCTGTTGAAAAACTCGTTGGGCTTCATTCCTTCCGGGACATCCAAGGGGATGGGGCGGTAAGGGGTGGTGATTTCGCGGGGACCGGACGACATGGCAGGTTGAATTGGGTTGGATAGCTGATGCGCGTATTCTAACGAAAACCGGCTCATCGCCGATTGATGCGCATCAACGCGGCCACCGCAATGCGATGAGGACGGACGGCGGAGCGGAGGGCCGTTACAATGTCTTCCCATGTCGGTGGCCCTTTTTTCTTTTTGCCTTGTCAAAGGCTTTACATGAATCTGTTAGGTTGGCCTTTTGAGTTGTGGATTGGCCTGCGTTATACGCGGGCCAAACGCCGTAACCATTTCATTTCATTTATTTCAGTCGTCTCCATGGCCGGTATTGCTTTGGGCGTGATGGCTCTGATTGTGGTGATGGCGGTGATGAACGGTTTTCAGGAAGAGTTGCGTAACCGTATTCTCGGGGTGGCGGCGCATATCGAGATGAGTAGCCACGATGGCCGCCTGGAGAACTGGCCGGCGCTGGACACTCGGGTGCGAGAGCAATCTGCGGTCATCGGATCAGCGCCCTATATCAACGGCCAAGGCCTGCTGGCGGCGGGTGGTGAGACGCGTGGGGTGATGTTGCGTGGGGTGTTGCCGGACCGGGAAGGGCAGGTCGATGAGGTACCATCGCGGATGAAGTCGGGCCGCCTCGAGGATCTGCGAGGCGGTGAATTCAATATTGTCCTCGGTGCCGAACTGGCCAGAACACTGGGTGTGTTTCGTGGTGACCGCTTGACTCTGGTGGTGCCCCAGGGCGTAGTGACGCCCGCAGGCATGATCCCGCGCATGAAGCAATTTACGGTGGTTGGTGTCTTTGAGGCGGGCATGTATGAGTACGATGCCGGTCTGGCTTTCCTTCATATCGATGATGCTGCCAAGCTCTTGCGCACCGGTGCGGCGGTCTCGGGCCTGCGCCTAAAATTGGCCAATATGGATGCGGCCCCGCAGGTTCGTCGGGCCTTGGTCAATACTCTCAACAGCGAATATGCGGTGTCGGACTGGACTCAGAGCCATGCCAACTTTTTCCGTGCCGTACAGATCGAGAAACGCATGATGTTCATCATCTTGTCCCTGATCGTGGCGGTGGCGGCGTTCAATATTGTCTCGACTCTGGTGATGGCGGTGCAGGACAAACAGTCCGATATTGCCATTCTGCGCACCCTGGGGATGCAGCCCGGTTCCGTAATGCAAATCTTCATGGTGCAAGGTAGCCTGATTGGCGTGATCGGTACTCTAAGTGGCGTGTTGCTCGGTGTCTTGCTGGCGCTTAATATCGAGACCGTGGTGCCATTCATCGAGCGAATCCTCGGCCAGGACTTGTTCCCGGCTGATGTCTATTACATCTCTGAACTGCCTTCCAAGCTGGTGTTGGGTGATGTGTTGTGGGTTGGGGGGATATCCCTGTTGCTCTCCTTCCTGGCCACGCTGTATCCGAGCTGGCGTGCTTCACGCGTGCATCCAGCGGAGGCCTTGCGTTATGAATAATCCCACGGCCTTGGCCTGTCAGGGCCTCTGCAAAGGTTACCAGATGGGTTCCGTTGCGGTTCCTGTGTTGACGGGGGTTAGCCTCAGCGTTGGGGTAGGCGAGAAGGTCGCGATTATGGGTGCCTCGGGGTCCGGCAAGAGCACGCTGCTTCACCTCTTGGGCGGGCTCGATCGGCCCGATGCCGGTCAGGTGATCCTGAATGGCCAGGATCTGGCTTGTATCGGAGAAAGCGAACGCTGCAGGTTGCGTAATCGCAGCCTTGGCTTCGTGTACCAGTTCCATCATCTCCTACCCGAATTCACGGCCCTGGAGAATGTGGCCATGCCCCTAATCCTGCGTCGAATGGCGTGGGGCGAGGCGCAGGCGCAGGCTTCCGCCGCCTTGGAGGAGGTGGGATTGGGACACCGCTTGGCGCACCGTCCTGGCGAGCTGTCCGGAGGTGAACGACAGCGGGCCGCCATTGCCCGCGCCTTGGTGACGCGTCCGGCTTGCGTGCTAATGGACGAACCGACCGGCAACCTGGACCGCCACACGGCGAGTCATATCCAAGATTTGTTGCTGAGCCTCAGTCAGCAGCACCAGGTCGCTTTGCTGGTGGTGACCCATGATCCGGTGCTGGCGGGCCGCATGCAGCGCATCTTGACCCTTCAAGACGGTGCACTTATTGGATGACGCCCACGCCGCTGGGCGTGATAGACTTGCCTATATAAGGGATTATGGAATCCGGATAATGCATTAGAGGAGTGGCGTATGCATACGATATGGCGGGTAATTCTGGTGACATTTTTGTGCGGGAGTCCTCTTGGCTATGGATATACCCCAGGCGAGATGGTTGATTCCAAAATACCGACCAAAACCTTGATGCCGAAGGTTAAGGTGGATAGTGGTCGCTTGGAGTGGGTTCCTTACGCCATGGATTTATCACCTTGGCCTACTTTAGGTGAAGACGATCCCCGGGCTATACCACGGCCGCAACTCGCGCAATATGTGGCTCCATTGCGGGGCGATGCGGTACGCGGCCGGATGATTGCCATGGATACCCGGCGCGGCAACTGCGTGACCTGTCACGAAATTCCCGGCGAAGATTGGCCCGGCACCTTTGGACGCAAGCTCAATCACTACAAGCAGATGCGGATGAGCGATGCCGATATTTACCAGCAGATCTACGATGTGCGCATCACTGCACCCAGGGCCGAGATGCCTCCTTTTGGGGCGCTGGGTATCCTGTCTGATCAGGATATTCGCGATGTTGTGGCCTATCTGCAGAGTCTGGAGTGAGTATGCGTAACCTGATTGTCGTGCTGGGCCTGTTATTGGCACCGGCTTGGGCGGATGAGCCTTACAAAGAATATACCCCGGCCGAACATTTTGAGCCGCATGTCAGTGGCGATTCGCAACTAACCGGAACCTATCGTTACTGGAAGGATCCCACCAAACTGGATCTGCGTTTGGCTGGACATCCTGATGATAGCTGGAAGCTAAATTGGAAGCACCTCGACTATCCCTTCAACAAGGAAATGCATGCGGGCCACTTGGCCCTGGACCGGGGCTTGGTGCTATTCAACAAGCTTAATCGCTCGGGAACCTTCAAGAACTGTCTGGTCATGTATCGCCTTAACGGTCAATACGTGACGACGCTGCGAGGTTTGCGGACGCATTTTCCGGCCTATCGCACGGATCTTAGACGGGTCGCGGGCTTGGAAGAGGTGATTGAGCATTGTGCCGCTCTGGAGGGTGAGACCCTGCAGAATGGCAGCTATGATAACAGCGCTGTATCCATTTACATTGCTTCCCAGAGTCTGGGTATGCCGATCAAGATTGATGTCAGTTCGGGCCCATTGCGCGAGGCCTGGAAGCGGGGCGAGCGACTTTTTCATCAGAAGGTCGGGCGCAACAACATGTCCTGTGCCTCCTGTCATGTCGGGCGCGTGGGCCAGTCGCTGCGGGCCACCGTGGTCACCTCGCCGTATGGCGATGCGGCCCATTACCCAGTCTATCGAGATCGCTTTGGCATCACCTCCCTGCATGTGCGCTTTGCCCAGTGCAGTCTGGACTTGGGGTTCAACGCCCTTAAACCCGGCAGTCCGGCCTATACGGATGTAGAGGTGTTCCTGACCGCACTGACCAATGGCTATCCGGTCAGTGTACCGTCCGAGCGTCCCTGATTAAGGCTTCTGTCGGCGCGCTTGGCGGCGCTTGAGGTAAGCCAGCAGATAGAGCCGCCAGCCGATGCGTACAGCCGCATAGCCGAGAGCGGCAAGGAGGCCGGCGAGGACCACTGCGCCGAGCAAAAAGGCTTCGCCCAAACTGAGCAGCCAGTGCCAGAATTCGGGCAGGAAGGCAGTCCAGTCGCTCCAGTCAAACTGCAGGTCAAGCGGGGGGACGGTCGCCTTCATGCCGAGCAGGAATTCTCCGATGGCCAGTGCAGCGATGATAATGAAAGGCCAGGTCAGGGGGTTCGAGATCAAGGTTGTGGCGACCGCGACTGGCAGGTTGACCCGAAAGAGAATGGCCAAGAGGGCCGCAGAGAACATCTGTACCGGGCCCGGAACCAGGGCGCCGATCATGCCAACGGCGACACCGCCAGCCACGGAGGCCCGATTCAGGTGCCAAAGGTTGGGGTGTTTGAGCCAAGCCCCGGCCCAGCGCAGATGGCGGTGATCGCGGATCGTAGCGTGATCGGGGAGAATCTTGCGAAAATGCTTGCGGGGCATGGTGATGAATGATGACATTTCTTGGCGCACGGCAGGTCATTGTAGCCCGAACCACGGGACGGGCTGATTCATGCGTTGGCTGATTGTCTGGTTCACGGCAGGCGCGGCCCTGCTCCAGACCCAGGCCGTCTTGCCGAGTTTCGCCCCTTTGTGGGGGGCACCGCTGGTCCTGCTTATTGGCTATTACGGTTTGCGGCCTCTGCCCACCACGGGTTATCGGGGCGTGCTCCGCTGGGGTGGCGTGGGGCTCATGGCTCTCGCCACAGGGTTTTATTACGCGGCCGGACGCGCCGAGCTGCGCCTGGCTGACCGTGTTGAGCCGCATTGGATTGGACTTGTCACCCCGGCCACCGGCGTGGTTGAGGGTTTACCGCAAGCGACGGCCTATGGTTGGCGCTTTGTCTTGCGGGTTAGCCGCGACGAGGCTGGGGTTCTGCCTGAGCGGCTGCAGGTTATGGCCGCGACGAAGTGGTTGGCAATGGCCCCTAAAGGCGGCCATTGTCTGCGCCTTGATTTGCGTCTTCGGCAACCGCATGCCAGCCAGAACCCCGGCGTCGCCGATCGGGAGGGCTGGTTGTTTGAACGCGGTATTCGTGGCTTTGCGAGCGCGACCGGGCCGGTGCAGAGGGTCGATTCGTGTGAACCGCGTTTCCGGACCCGGATCGATGCTTTTCGCCAGTATCTACACGACGGTATGGCGCAGCGGCTGGTTGATGAAGAGGGCAGGGCTCTGCCCTTTGCCGGGATCGCCATTGCGCTGGCGGTGGGCGACCAGAATGCCATTCCTGACGCGCAGTGGCGAGTCTTTCGGATGACCGGGGTAACGCACCTGATGAGTATCTCCGGCCTGCATATAACGCTCCTGTCCGGGTTGGTTTATGCCCTTGTGTATGGCCTCTGGCGGCGGGTCGCCTGGCTGACCCTGCGCGTGCCGGCTGTCAAGGCGGCGGCCCTCGCAGGCTTGGGGCTGGCCATCGTCTATACACTGTTGTCCGGATTCGGGATCCCGGCGCAGCGTACGCTCTACATGATCGCGGCCATGGTTTCCGGAGTTTGGCTGGGCCTGGCGCACTCGCCCTCACGCGTTTTGGCGGCGGCTTTGGCGGCGGTGGTCCTGATCGATCCGTGGGCGGCGCTGTCGGCCGGTTTCTGGCTCTCGTTCATGGCGGTGGCCGCTCTTTTCTATGCTGGTGCAGGGCGCTTGCGTCCGCCGCGTTGGTGGCAGGCTTGGGCGATGACGCAGTGGGTAGCCAGTCTAGCCTTGTTGCCTCCGCTGCTGCTGATGTTTCATGAATTTTCTCTGGTGTCGCCGTTGGCCAATGCCTTTGCCATCCCGGTCATCAGCCTGTTGGTGGTTCCGCTGGCGATGTTCTCGGCGCTATTTCCATGGGACGGGTTGGCGGCGCTGACGCATAGTTTGATTGCCGCTGTGATGTGGGGCCTGGAGGCCTTGGCGGTCTGGCCACAACCCGTTTGGCATGTGGGTGAGGCAGGCGGCGGGCGCGGGTTTGTTACCCTGTTTCTGGCAGCTATCGGCTTATTTTGGCTGCTCTTGCCGGGTGCTTTTCCGCGCCGATCTTTGGGCTTGTTTTTGTTGCTGCCGCTGCTTTGGCCCGTAAACGACCGTCCGGAGGAGGGAGCCTTGCGCGTCGAGGTCCTCGATGTAGGCCAAGGTCTCGCTGTGGTGGTTTCGACGGCGCGGCACACGCTGCTGTTTGATACGGGGCCAGCTTTCGATGGGAGTGATGCAGGGCAGCGGATTATTGCGCCACGACTCTGGGCAATGGGGCTACGGCATTTGGATGGACTTATTGTTTCGCATAGCGATTCGGATCATAGCGGCGGCGCGGCGAGTATTGCGGCGGCATTTCAGCCGGCTTGGTCTCTGTATGGTCAGCCCCGGGCGGGTTCGGGGCAGGTGCGCTGTGTGGCGGGTCAGACATGGCAGTGGGATGGTGTTCGCTTTGAGGTGTTACATCCTCCGGTACATTGGGCTGAAAATCCGTATTTCTCGGCCAATGACCGCAGTTGTGTGGTCAGGGTAGAGTCTCCTTGGGGCAGTCTTATGCTATTGGCCGATATTGAGCGTCTGGGCGAACTGGAACTGCTGGAAAAACAGCGCGGACGCTTGCCCAGTAGCGCCTTATTGGTTGCGCATCACGGCAGTCGGGGGGCCTCATCGGAGGGCTGGGTCGCGGCAGTACGCCCGTCTGAAGCCCTTATTTCAGTGGGCCACGGAAATTCCTTCGGACACCCCCATGCTGAGGTATTGGCTCGCTATCGTGAGGCGGGAAGTCGGATCTGGCGAACGGATCGGGGGGGAGCCATCCGTCTGGATTTTACGCAGGAAGGGTCTTTTGTCCGTTCGTGGCGCCACGAACAGCGCCGCTATTGGCACGCTCTTTGAGGCTGAGGTTTGCTGCCGAGGTTTATTTACCCCCGTCGATCAAGGTATAGTTCAACATTCGCAAAAAACCGCTGTTTTGCGGGCTACAAAGGTTAGAAGCATTATGTCAGACCATCTCATGCAGACTTACGCGCGCCAGCCGATCGCATTTACCCACGGGGAAGGTGCCTGGCTGGTGGCCGAAGATGGACGGCGCTATCTGGATGCGCTGGCCGGTATTGCCGTCAATGGCTTGGGCCATGCCCACCCGCGCCTGACCCAAGCCCTGTGCGAGCAGGCTAGACTTTTGATTCACACCTCTAACCTGTATGAAATTCGCGAGCAGTCCGCCCTGGCCGATCGCCTCTGCGCCTTGGCCGACATGGATCGGGCCTTCTTTTGCAACTCGGGTGCCGAAGCCAATGAGGCAGCCATCAAACTGGCGCGACTCTATGGTCATGGCAAGGGCATTGAAACTCCGGCCATCATCGTGATGGAAAAATCCTTCCATGGCCGCACTTTGGCCACCTTGACGGCGACCGGAAACCGTAAGGTACAGGCAGGGTTCGAACCTTTGGTGCAGGGCTTCTTGCGGGTGCCGTTTGATGATATCGCGGCGGTCGAACAGGTCGCGGCCCACAATAAATCCGTGGTGGCTATTCTGGTGGAGCCGATTCAAGGCGAGGGCGGCGTGCATGTTCCCAAGCCCGGCTATTTGCGTGAATTGCGTCGTATCTGCGATCAGCATGGCTGGCTGCTGATGCTCGACGAGGTGCAGACGGGTATTGGCCGTACCGGAAAATGGTTCGCCTTTCAGCACAGCGAGATCCTGCCGGATGTCGTCTCTCTGGCCAAGGGGCTGGGTTCTGGCGTGCCGGTTGGGGCGTCGTTGGCGCGCGGCGCCGCCGCCGCTTTATTTACGCCGGGCAAACACGGCACCACCTTTGGCGGCAATCCGCTGGCCTGTCGTGCGGCGCTCACCACGCTGGAGGTGATGGCCGACGACCACTTGCTGGCGCGGGCCACGGCCTTGGGCGAACGGATCAAGGATGGCATGCGGGCAGCGTTGCAGGGCGTTGCCGGTATCCGCGACATCCGGGGTCAGGGCTTGATGATGGGCATTGAACTGGATCGCCCCTGTGCCGATCTGGTCGCCCGCGCGCGCGATCAGGAGCAACTCATCATCAATGTCACCGCTGACAGCGTGATCCGTCTGCTCCCGCCGCTGATCTTGTCCGACGCTGACGCCGATTTACTGGTTGAGCGCTTGGCGCGTTTGATTCGCGCCTTCCTCGCGTAAGCCATTGCCTTACGAGTCAGGTCACTCTCATGGAACTGCGTCACTTTCTGCAATTCAAGGATCTATCCCGCGCTGAACTGGATTACCTGTTCGATCGCACGCGCGTGATCAAGGATCGTTTCAAACGCTACGAGGCTTATCATCCGCTGACAGATCGGACATTGGCGATGATCTTCGAGAAGAGCTCCACCCGTACCCGCTTGTCTTTCGAGGCTGGTATGCACCAGTTGGGCGGCTCGGCCATTTATCTCAACACGCGCGACACCCAGTTGGGCCGCGGCGAACCGGTCGAAGATGCGGCCGAGGTTATTTCGCGCATGGTTGATATCGTGATGATCCGCACCTTTGAGCAGCGCATTATTGAGCGCTTTGCCGCCCATTCACGGGTGCCAGTCATCAACGGTCTGACCAACGAATATCACCCTTGCCAGATTCTCGCCGATATCTACACCTTCATTGAGCAGCGCGGCCCCATTCAGGGTAAGACCGTGGCCTGGATCGGCGACTCTAACAATATGTGCAATACCTGGCTGCAGGCGGCCGAGATCCTCGATTTCAATGTCCATGTCTCGACCCCGCCCGGCTACGAGGTAGAGCCGGAAGGCGCGGGATTGTTTGGCACGGATCATTTCGAGTCCTTCGCTGACCCGCTGGCGGCCTGTCGCGGGGCCGATCTGGTGACCACCGATGTGTGGACTTCGATGGGTTTTGAGGCCGAAAACGCCGAACGGCAAAAGGCCTTCGCTGACTGGTGTGTCGATGCCGACATGATGGCCGTGGCCGCCAAGGATGCGGTGTTCATGCACTGCCTGCCGGCGCATCGGGGCGAGGAGGTTGAGGCTGAGGTTATCGACGGCCCGCAATCCGTAGTTTGGGAAGAGGCCGCTAACCGTCTGCATGTGCAGAAGGCGTTGATGGAATTTTTGTTGTTGGGACGAATTGAAGCATGAGTGAAATCAAAAAAGTCGTGCTCGCCTATTCAGGCGGGTTGGATACCTCGGTGATCCTCAAATGGTTGCAGGATACTTATCAGTGCGAGGTGGTGACCTTTACGGCTGACTTGGGTCAGGGCGAAGAACTTGAACCTGCGCGCGCCAAGGCTTTACAGTTTGGAATCAAGCCTGAACAGATATTTATTGATGATTTGCGTGAAGAGTTTGTGCGCGATTTCGTGTTCCCCATGTTTCGTGCCAATACGGTGTACGAGGGCGAATATCTGCTCGGTACCTCGATTGCCCGGCCGCTGATTGCCAAGCGCCTGATTGATATTGTCAACCTGACCGGGGCGGATGCGATTTGTCATGGCGCGACCGGCAAGGGCAACGACCAGGTGCGTTTCGAGCTGGGTGCCTATGCGCTCAAACCCGGTATCAAGGTCATCGCCCCGTGGCGCGAATGGGATCTGCTGTCGCGTGAGAAGCTCTTGGCGTATGCCGAGCAGCACGGCATCCCCATCGACATGAAGCACCGCCAAGGCGGTTCGCCGTATTCGATGGATGCCAACCTGTTGCATATTTCATACGAAGGCCGCCATCTGGAAGATCCCAACGCCGAGGCCGAAGAAGATATGTGGCGCTGGACGGTGGCGCCGGAAAAAGCCCCCGATGTGGCTGAATACCTCACGCTGGACTATGTGCAAGGGGATGTGGTGGCGATCAACGGAGTGGCCATGAAGGCCCACGAAGTCCTCGCCGAACTGAACCGCCTGGGCGGCAAGCACGGCATTGGCCGTCTTGATCTGGTCGAAAACCGCTTTGTGGGCATGAAGTCGCGCGGCTGTTACGAAACCCCGGGTGGAACTATTTTGTTGCGGGCCCACCGGGCGATTGAATCAATCACCCTGGATCGTGAGGTCGCGCACCTCAAGGACGACCTGATGCCGCGTTACGCCAGCCTGATTTACAACGGCTTCTGGTGGGCGCCGGAGCGTGTAGCGCTGCAGACCTTGATCGACCACACCCAAAAGACTGTCAACGGCACGGTGCGCTTGAAGCTATACAAGGGCAATGTCATCGTCGTCGCCCGCGATTCCATGACCGACTCCCTGTTCGATCCGACCATTGCAACCTTCGAGGATGATGCCGGAGCCTACGATCAAAAGGATGCAGGCGGCTTTATCAAGCTCAACGCGCTGCGCCTGCGCATTGCTGCCAACCTTAAAGCAAAAAGGAAATAACCATGAGTCAGTTTGAAAAAGCCACCGTCATCCAGAAGGCCAATGTGTTTTTCGACGGTAAATGCGTGTCGCACACCGTTTATACCGAAAACGGTGAGAAAAAGTCCGTCGGTGTCATTCTGCCCGGCGTGCAGCTTACCTTTAACACCAGCACACCAGAAACCATGGATTGCGTGTCTGGCCGTTGCCGCGTCCAGTTGCCGGGTGCCTCGGCATTCAAGGAATTCGGCCCCGGCGAGGCCTTTTCGGTCAAGGCGGGCGAGGCCTTCGTGATTGAGGCCGTGGATGGCCCCTATCACTATGTCTGTCACTTCTCCTGAGCTTACTGAACGCCATGCCCAGCTTTGATATTGTTTCCGAGGTCGACACCGTTGAGATCAAGAATGCGATTGATCAGGCCAGCAAGGAGATCGGTCAGCGCTATGACTTCAAGGGTTCGGACGCCCGCGTCGAGCAGGCAGACAAGGTTTTGACCCTGCATGCCGATACCGACTTTCAGCTCGATCAGGTCTATGAAGTTGTGATCGCCAAGCTAGCCAAGCGCAATGTGGATGTGCGTTGCCTGGAACGCGGCAAGGTTGAAAAGGTCTCCGGTAACAAGGTCAAGCAAGAAGTTAAGGTGCGCGCTGGCATTGAGCAGGAACTGGCCAAGCGGCTGGTTCGGGTAATCAAGGATTCCAAGCTCAAGGTGCAGGCCAGCATTCAGGGTGACACGGTGCGCGTCTCCGGTGCAAAACGAGATATCTTGCAAGACACCATTGCCCTGGTGAAAAAGGAAGTGCTCGATTTTCCACTGCAGTACCAGAACTTCCGCGACTGATTAGCCGATCGCATAGTCCAGCGCCAGGCCAATAAATACGGCAGCGCCAAACCAGGTGTTGTGCAAAAAGGCCTTGAAACAGGCGGCAGGTGCACGGTGGCGAATCAGCCGATAGTGATACGCCGCAATGCCGGCGGCGGCCCCCAGCCCAAGCCAGAACAGCCTCCCCAAAGCCTCTTGCGCACCGACCCAGGCCAAAAGAGCCAGGGTGATTGCGTAACACCCCATCACCGCAGCGACATCGAAACGGCCAAAAGTGATGGCCGAGGTGCGGATGCCAATCTTGAGGTCGTCAGCGCGATCGACCATGGCGTACTCGGTGTCATAAGCCACGCTCCAGAACAAGTTGGCCAGCAGCAACAGCCACGCCTCGCTGGGGATGCTGCCCTGCACGGCGGCGTAGGCCATCGGGATGCCAAAGCCGAAGGACAGCCCCAAATAGGCCTGCGGGATGGCCAGAAAGCGTTTGGTGAATGGGTAGCTAGCGGCCAGAAAAGCCGCAATAACCGCCATGCCCAGCAAGAGCGGGGTCGCAATCGGCAACAAAATTAGCAGGGCGAGTAAGGCCAGGGTCACCGCCAGCCAAACCGCTGCGCGCGGGTGGATCTCGCGGGTGGCCAGGGGGCGTTGGCAAGTGCGCGCCACCCGGCCGTCAAAGTCACGATCGGCGTAATCGTTGATGGCACACCCGGCCGAACGCATCAACACGACCCCGGCGACAAAAACGCTCAGGATGGCGAGGGGTGGCAGGCCACCGGCGGCAAACCACAAGCCCCACAGCGTCGGCCACAGCAAGAGCAGAATGCCGATGGGCTTGTCGAGCCGGGTGAGACGGATATAGGCGTTGAACTTGACGGTCATGTCAGGCCCGGCAGAAAGACCTCGCTGACCAACAACGGTGCGCCGCCCAACAGGTAACGAGCACGCCGCGCCCAGAGCTGGCGGGGCGGGTTGGCGATGTTCGCGGCGGCGGCACGGTAGAGCGGATGACGGGCGTCGAGGCGGCGATAGGACAGGGGCTCGCGCACGATGCGCGGGTTAAGAAACAGCGCTTCACCCAAGGGCTGGTTGCCAAGGCCGGCCAGGGCGCGCCATGGCCCCTGAATGCTGGCGAGCGAAGCGACGCTATGGGCAAAAATCAGGGGCTGGTCGCCGCAACGCAGCAAAACCTCACGCACTAACACCCAGCGCTGGCGTGGCAAGTGCAATAAATGGTGTTCATCGGGATGTGGATGCGCGTATCCCTGCCGCAAACGCAGCACATTGAAAGCCGGGCAATGCTGGCGTAGATGCGCGGTGAGCGAACCGGGGCGGGTCAGCCAGAGGTGCGTACGCCCGGTTAAGGTGGGGGAGGCAAGCCAACAATCAGACATAAGGGCGCATTTTACCTGCTTGCCCGCTGATCTTAGGCATACAGCCGCGCTTCGCCGCCCGGTAGCCAGCGGTCGAGGTGGCGGGCGACAGCGTCGGGATGGTTGCGCAGCAGTTCAGCAGCAGCCTGGCCGGCGGGCTCCAGCATCTGTGCGTCGGCCTCGATGTCGGCAAAGCGCAGCAGTTGCTGGCCAGACTGCCGCGCCCCGAGACGCTCACCGGGGCCGCGCAGGCGCAGGTCGTGGCGGGCAATGGCAAAACCGTCCTGGCTGTCCTTGAGGATGGCCAGCCGCTCGCGGGCGACAGCGCCGATCGGGTTGCTATAAATCAGCAGACAGGATGAGGCCCGCGCCCCGCGTCCAACTCGGCCCCGCAACTGATGCATCTGCGCCAGTCCCATGCGCTCGGCGTGTTCGATCACCATCAGGCTGGCGTTGGGCACATCAACGCCAACCTCGATGACGGTGGTGGCGACCAGAACATTAATTGCGCCGGCCTTGAAGGCGGCCATGACCGCCGCTTTTTCCGCCGCCTTCATTCGCCCGTGAACCAGGCCGATGACGAGTTGTGGCAGCGCGGCGCGGATCTCGGCGTGCGTATCAATAGCGGCCTTCAGATCGAGTTTTTCGGATTCCTCAATCAAGGGGCAGACCCAATAGGCCTGACCGCCCCCGGCACAAAACTCGGCCAGCCGGGCAATCACCTCGGGCCGGCGGGCATCGCTCATCACTCGCGTTTCGATGGGCGTGCGTCCCGGCGGCAGGCTGTCGATGCTGGAGATGGCGAGGTCGGCGTAATAGCTCATGGCCAGCGTGCGCGGGATGGGGGTGGCGGACATCATCAGCAAGTGGGGTAGGGTGGTTTCTGATTTACTGCGCAGGGCCAAGCGCTGTTCTACGCCAAAGCGGTGTTGTTCATCGACGATCACCAAGCCCAGGCGAGCGAAGGAGACATCGTCCTGAATCAGGGCATGGGTGCCGACTGCGATGGCGGCGCTGCCATCAGCCAAGGCGGCCAGAGCGGCGCTGCGGGCTTTGCCCCGGACGGCGCTCGACAACCAAACCACCGTAACGCCCAGGGGCGTAAACCAGTCGCGCAGCTTTTGATAAAGCTGTTCGGCTAGCAACTCAGTCGGTGCCATCAGGGTGGCTTGGCGACCGCTGCCGACGGCGAGGGCGGCGCAAGCGGCCGCGACACAGGTCTTGCCGCTACCGACATCGCCTTGCAGCAGGCGGTGCATGGGGTGCGGTGCGGCCAGGTCGGTGCGGATTTCGTCCAGACAACGCGCTTGCGCGGCAGTGAGGTTAAAGGGCAGGGCGGCCAGCAGGCGCGGGCTCAAGGTCTCGACATCATCAAGCGGCACGGCGGGTTGGTGCTGGCGCAGGGCGGCGGCGCGTTGCAGGGAAATTTGCTGGGCCAGAAGTTCGTCAAACTTGAGCCGCGCCCAGGCCGGCCCTTGGCGCAGTTCCAGTAGGGTCGTGTCGGCGTTGGCCGGTGGGTGGTGCAAAAAGCGCAGCGTTGCGGCGAATTCGGGCAGGCCCAGGCGCTGGCGCAAAGGTTCGGGCAGGCTGTCGGCCAGTTCAGCACGGTCTAGCGCCGCATCAATCGCATGGCGCAGGCGATATTGCGAGAGGGCGGCGACGCTGGGGTAGACCGGCGTCAGTGTTTTGGGGAGGGCTGTGGAAGGCCGCAAAACGCGGTAGCGCGGATGCACCATTTCCATGCCAAACAGACCGGGCCGCGCTTCGCCAAAGGCGCGGACGGTCACGCCCGGGGTAAGTGCAGCGGCCTGGTTGGGGCGAAAGTGCAAGAGCCGAATACGGAGCCGCTGCTGGTTTGCGTCTTCAATTTCGAACAACAGGTGCGAGCGAGAGCCGCGTTGCTGTTCCTTGTGGGTCAGAACGCCTTCGACTTGGGCGACCTCGCCGGGCCTTAGAGCGGCAAACGGGGTCAGCCGGGTTTCGTCCTCAAACCGCAGGGGTAGGTGCAAGGCCAGATCGGCTGCACGCGTCAGGCCGAGCAGGCGATGCGGCTCGGTGAGCTTTGCTGCCACGGGCGCGCCGCGTTACTGCCCCAGCTCCAGCACACCGTCGGCCTCAACCAAGGCACCGCGCGGCAGACTGGCGACGCCGACGGCGGCGCGGGCGGGGTAGGGCTGCTGAAAGTATTGCGCCATGATCTCGTTGACCTTGGCGAAGTGGCCGAGGTCGGTCAAAAACACATTGAGTTTGACCACATCGTTCAGGCTGCCGCCTGCGGCGTTGGCGACCGCGTGCAGGTTGGCAAAGACGCGGTGAATCTGTGCCTCGATGCCGTCAACCATGGCCATGCTGGCCGGATCAAGGCCGATCTGGCCGGACAGATAGACGGTGCTACCGACCTTAACGGCCTGCGAATAGGTGCCGATAGCGGCGGGGGCGTTGGGGGTGACGATGATGGTTTTCATGGGTCTTGGGGGCTAGGCTGGAGAGCGATGGGTGTGGCCTTCCGATGGGTTCTTCAGGCGGTGGATACGAGAGACCTCGGGCAGGGCGCGCATGGCGCGCATCAGGCGGGAGAGGTGGGCCCGATTTTGCAC
>Ga0116204_1000422_pt1 | contig 24181 bp, 17 predicted proteins | sample LakKivwa52mmetaG_FD_94481 | JGI IMG/M metagenome (GOLD analysis project Ga0116204, IMG submission 94481) | Anoxic lake water microbial communities from Lake Kivu, Rwanda to study Microbial Dark Matter (Phase II) - Lake Kivu water 52m metaG | ecosystem: Environmental > Aquatic > Freshwater > Lake... | reverse complement strand
CTGCGCCTGTCTCTCCAGCCGCCGTGGCGGCTGAAGAAGCAATACTCCGCCTCAGGGAAGAGTGAGTGATTAGGGCAATTGATGCGCCATTCCCCTTAAGATTCCTCCAAAACCACAACTTTTCGCTGCCTATTTAAACCTTCACTGAAAATAGGGCGTGCTCCTCACGGGGCGTGGGAGGTGGAATGGAGCCTTCGGGGTGTACCATTCCCCTCTAATATTCATCAGCTCCTTTTGCAATAGGTCGTCGGCATGGATTTGTGTGAAAAGGCAAGAAAAGCGCCCCATTTGCCCGGGGTTTACACATTCCGCGCAGCCGACGGCACGCCAAACTACATTGGCAAGGCAAAGGACCTTCGCGCGCGTCTTTCAAGCTACTTCGCCTCCAACATACCTGACAAGACGCGCCTCATGCTGCAAAAGTCGCATTTTCTTGACTGGACAGTCACCGACAGCGAGGCAGAGGCTCTCCTTCTTGAGAGCAGCATGATAAAGCGCCACTACCCGAAGTACAACATCGAGCTTCGCGACAACGACCGGTTCACCTACATCAGGATAACCGATGAGAAATACCCTCGCATGGAGCTCATAAGAAAAGCGCGGGGCGGGAAGATGCCTTCCGGCGGGAAAATATTCGGCCCCTTCACATCGGGCTCGGCGCACGTGCTTGTCGCCTCCACACTTCGAAAAGCATTCAAAATCCGCACCTGCCGCCCAAACCAGGGAAGGCTCTGCCTCCAATACCACCTCGGATACTGCACGGGCGTGTGCGCGGGGCTAATCAGCGCCGAAGAATACAACAAGGGCGTAGCGCGCCTTGCCGATGCGCTTTCCGGCGGGAAAAAACTCGAGTGTACAATCGCCACAATGGATGAAGAAATGCGCGCCGCTTCCAAAAAACACGAATTCGAGCGCGCCCTCCCGCTTCGAAACTCCATCCGCGCGCTCTCCTCGCTTCTTGAGCACCAGAAAATGGAGTCTGCCACTTCCCGCGACGAGGATTTCATCGCCTGCCAAGTGCATGGTGGAATCGCCCATGTCCAGCTCTTCAGGCAAATCGCAGGCGTCATCCGCGACCAGCGCAAGTATTCATTCCCCCTGCAGGCAGGCGCAGAAGCACTCTCAGAATTCCTCCCGCGCTTCTACGACACAGGCGGCATCCCGCGCACGATTTACGTTTCGGATGAGCCGGCATCCCTCGCAGCACTTGAAGAATACCTCTCAAGGAAGCGCAACGGGCAAGCAAGAATCGTGGTGCCTGGAAAGGGCGACAAGAAAAAGCTCCTTGACCTTCTCCAGAAGAACATTTCACTTGAAATAAGCGGGCAAGCCGACGCGTCGCTTCTTGAGCTGGAGCGCGCCCTCCCGCTCCCAACAATTCCCCGCGTCATCGAGTGCTTTGACATCTCAAACCTGTTCGGAACAAGCGTTGTTGGAGCCCTCTCGCGCTTTGTTGATGGAAAGCCGGACAAGGCGGGCTATCGCCGCTTCAGGATAAGGGGTGTTGGAGGGCAGGATGACTTCGCCTCAATTCGCGAAATAGTCTACCGCCGCTATTTCGGATTGAAAAAGCGCGGCGAGCCCCTACCCGATTTAATAGTAATAGATGGCGGAGTTGGGCAGCTTAATGCCGCGCTTTCCGCACTCGGCGAGCTTTCGCTTTCCATCCCCTGCGTTTCTCTTGCAAAAGAATTCGAGGAAATTTATGTGCCTTTTCCTTGTGGAAAAGGCATCAGGCATCGAGCAAAGCTCGATGCTGACTCTCCAGAACGCTCCGAACCCCTCACACTTCCCCGCTCCTCTTCCGCACTCAAACTGCTTCAGCACGCAAGAGATGAGGCGCACAGGTTCGTAATCTCGTATCACCGGCTTCTGAGAAAGAAGAGCATGAAGGAATAGCTATGGATGCCGGCCTATTCTTTTTGCCTCTGCCAAAAAATTGCGCGCCCAGCCTGCGACTTCTTCTGCCGATTTTTCGGAATAAATCAATCCGTAATCAGCGTCTTTTCTCAAATTCATACAGTCTCGGAAACGGTCAAAATGCTTCGTTTCAAGTGTGCCTACATCTACAAACAGCGCTTTTAATGCAATCGAAAGGCAAACATGGCTCCTCTCGCGATATCCTTTCCCAAGAACCAGCGCCTTTGCGGTATGGAACATCGAGTAATATGCCTGGATGGTGGCCCATTTCGGGTTCTTTTCCTTAAGCGACCTCTCGGCGCTCCGAAGATCATCCGCCGCATCAAGCTCCTTTTCACCAAATCCGGCTGAATAGGGATTTTGACAAGTCTGCCCTCATCCAGGCAGGTGCTGAACCGACTATCCATCTTCGCCACCATATATCTCGACTCCGGCATTCATCCGTTTATATAGCGGTTTGTCCTTTTTTTGAAGCCCGGAATATTCCACTGAGTTTAAAACTATCGCCTGTATCGAATCATGCCCGTCCAATATCCTGCGCACCTTTTCCTTTTCATTTGAAAGAATAAACAGGTCCACATCGCTCTTCTCTCCATTCCTGCCTTCCGCGCAGCTTCCAAAAAGCACAATCCTGCTGCAGAAAGGGGCAAGTTTTTCTATGAGCGGCATCAGTTCATTTATCGTGTTGAATACCTTGAATTGCCTCAAAAGAGGATTGTCATCGTTTCTTCTGTAAAAAAGCATCCTCCCCCGTATTACTTGTTTAAGGGCTCCGAGCCTGGCGAATCCCTTAAGCATACGGTTTGCAGAACCGACGCTTACGCCAGCGCCATCAGCAATCTGCCGCTCATAAAGCTCCCCGTCCTTTTTTGATACGAATGCAAGAAGTTTCCTTTCAGTTTTTGAAAACAGATTCAATTTTTTGAACATGTGTTTAATATTTCGAATAAAGAATATATTGTTTCCGGTGGCTTTCACGGTTCCGCTTCAAAGCGCCTTCTTCAAATATTCCCCAGTGTAGCTGTTCTTGTTCTTCGCGATTTCCTCAGGCGTGCCTTCTGCGACTATCTCCCCACCTTCCTCCCCGCCTTCAGGCCCCAAATCAATAATGTAATCCGCCGACTTGACAACATCAAGGTTGTGCTCGATTACGATTATGCTGTTCCCCTTGTCCACAAGCCTCTGGAGAACCGCCAACAGTTTCGAGACGTCGGCAAAGTGCAAGCCTGTTGTCGGCTCGTCAAGTATGTAAAGCGTGCTTCCGGTGTCGCGCCTGCAAAGCTCGGCTGCAAGCTTTATCCTTTGCGCCTCGCCTCCTGAAAGCGTGGTCGCAGGCTGCCCAAGCGAAATATAGCCAAGCCCCACATCATTCATGGTCTCAAGCTTGTTCTTTATTGACGGAATATTCTGGAAGAACCGAAGCGCGTCCTCCACACTCATCGAAAGCACATCATGTATGTTCTTGCCCTTGTACCTCACCTGCAGGGTTTCGGCATCATACCGCTTGCCGTCGCACTCCTCGCACGTGACATAGACATCTGGCAGGAACTGCATCTCGATGCGCTTCACCCCGTCTCCCTCGCATACCTGGCACCTGCCTTTCTGCACGTTGAAAGAGAACTGCCCCGGCTCATACCCCCTTGCCCTCGATTCCGGCACGCCTGCGAAAAGCTCGCGGATGGGGGTGAACGCGCCTATATAGGTTGCCGGGTTGGAGCGCGGAGTCCTGCCAATCGGAGACTGGTCGATTGCAATAACATTCGAAACATGCTGCGTCCCTTCAAGTTTTGAGAATTTCCCAGGTTCCTCGCGCGAGTGCCCGAAGTGCCTAAGAAGCGCCTTGTGCAGTATCTCATTGATAAGCGTGCTCTTCCCTGAGCCTGACACGCCGGTTATGCAGGTGAACACGCCAAGCGGAATTTTCACGTCGATATTTTTCAGGTTGTTTTCCCTTGCCCCACGGATGGCAAGCCACCTGTCGGCATGCCTTCGAAGCTGAGGGGTGGGGATGGTGATTTCCTTCCTCAGATAGGCGCCCGTCAACGAACCCTTGCTCTTCTCAACCTCCTCGGGCGTGCCTATAGCCATTATCTTTCCACCGTGCACGCCTGCGCCCGGCCCCAAATCGACCATGAAGTCCGCATTCCTCATGGTGTCCTCGTCATGCTCGACAACCACGAGTGTGTTTCCAAGGTCGCGAAGCGTCTTGAGCGTGGCAATAAGCTTCGCATTGTCCCGCTGGTGAAGACCAATCGAAGGCTCGTCAAGTACGTAAAGAACACCGGTCAAATTCGCGCCAATCTGCGTTGCAAGCCGTATCCTTTGCGCTTCGCCTCCTGAAAGCGTGCCCGACACTCTTGCAAGCGAAAGATAGCCCACGCCGACATTGAGAAGGAAATTGAGCCTCGCAAGTATTTCCCGAAGAACCGGCTTTGCAATCGTCTCCTCGGTTTTACTAAGCTTTAGCGAGTTGAAGAATCCGTAAGCAGAGTCGACGGACAGCTCGGTTGTGTCAATTATGCTCTTGCCATTCACTTTAACAGCAAGCATTTCGGGGATAAGGCGTTTCCCCTTGCACGAGGGGCAGGGAAGCGAGCGCATGTACTTCTCAATCTCCTGCCGCCTTGCTTCTGATTGCGTTTGCCGATAAAGTCTCTCAAGATTCGGTATCACTCCCTCAAATCTTGTGGTGCCCTCGTAGCTCGAGTCCCCGCTTTTCGATTCCAAATGGTACTTCACCTTCCCATCCATCCCATAAAGCACGGCGCGCCTTGCCTCTTCGGTTAGCACGTTGAACTGCGTGTTCATTGAAAAGCCGTACTTGTCTGCAACACCGTTAAGTAGCTGGGTATAGTAGGTGCCCATCATGGCATTCTTCCAAGGGGCAATCGCGCCTTCGGCAAGAGTTTTTGTCCTGTCCGGCACCACCAAGTCCTCGTCAATCTCGATTTTCACGCCCAAGCCATGGCACGCAGGGCAGGCGCCGTAGGGCGAATTGAATGAGAACATCCTTGGCGACAGCTCGCCGACAGAGACGCCGCAGTCAGGGCACGAGTTTTTCTGCGAGAACAAGAGTTCCTTTTTCTCCAAAGCGACAATCACCATGCCATCGCCGCTCTCGCGTATGCCTGCCTTTATAGCCTCGACAAGCCGCTGGCGGTTCTGGTTTGTCGCAGTGAATTTGTCGACAACCACTTCAATGGTGTGCTTCTTGTTCCTGTCAAGCTTCGGGATGGCGCTGCCAAGCTCCATCACGCTCCCGTTCACCCGCACTTTCGAGTAGCCTTTCTGGCGAAGCTCGTCAAAGAGCTTTTCATAAGTCCCCTTCTTGCCCCGAATGACTGGCGCAATCACCTGCGCGGTCTTCCCTTCAGCATTTCGCCGCTGCGAAATGTCTGATGCATTTTGCGAAGCAAAATGCACATCCGCATTCCCTTGGAAAAGCACGGCATTCGCAATCTGATCGGTTGTCTGCGTGGTTATTTCCTTTCCGCATTTCGGACAGTGGGGCACGCCAATCCTTGCGTAAAGGAGCCTCAGGTAATCGTAAATTTCCGTTGCCGTGCCGACTGTCGAGCGCGGGTTCTTGCTAGTCGTTTTCTGCTCAATGGAAATGGCGGGCGAAAGCCCTTCAATAGAGTCCACATCCGGCTTCCCCATAAGCCCAAGAAACTGCCTCGCATACGCGGAAAGCGACTCCACGTACCTTCGCTGCCCTTCGGCATAAAGCGTGTCAAACGCAAGCGTGGATTTTCCCGAGCCTGATAGGCCGGTGACTACCGTAAGCGCGTCGCGCGGAATCTCAAGTGAAATGTCCTTGAGGTTATGTTCTTTGGCGCCCTTGATAACTATCTTCTCCTGCATATTTTCACTCGCCGCGGGCGCCATCTCGCCAAATTGGTGCGCCAATTTGACGATGCCTTGCTCCTTTAATCACGATTTTGTCCTGCATCTTTCCACCTGCCAAAACGCTCGCGCGTTTTGACAATCAGCTTCGAGCCTGCTGCTCGAAGTCTCGCCAATTGCTTCAGCGTCGAGCCGTGCTCGACGTCTGATGCATTTTGCTCCGGCAAAATGCACATCGCAATTGACGATTTTCACTTGCCGTTCAGAGGTAAAATTTCGGCGCCTCGTTGTAGTCCGAGCGCGGACTACTTCGCGTCGAGGTGCGGTGCACCTCGCCGAATTCTGATGAAGAAGCTTTATATGGCAAGCTACGCCTATTTGCCGGTGGGTTTGGTGAAAAACACACACGAGCACACCTCTTCTTTTATCTAAAATGCATATTAGTTATTTCAAATTTAAATAAAATATACTATAGTTATTTAATACTTCCCGCCATATTCTTCCCATGCCACAAATAACATCGGAAGAAATCATTTCCAACAGCCCGCTCAATACTGGCGGCAGCGAGGAAGTGCCGGTTTTCGAGCGGAAGCTTGCGAAGAAAGTGCACTTTTTGCTGGAAAACAAGCCCAGGTTTGTGGTATCCGTCGAAGGGCTCAGGCGCGTTGGCAAAACCGTGCTTCTCAAGCAGGTGCTCAACAAAGTTTCACGCAAAAGACAGGCGTTCTACTATTCATTTGACAAACGCTCACAGCAGACAACATTGGGGCTCGAGCAGGTAATCTCGTTTTTCCTGAACAAAGACAAGGATGCGGTCATTTGCCTCGATGAGGTCGGAAGGATAGACGACTGGGCAGGGGTGGTGAAAAAGCATTACGACAGGTCAAACGCCGCCTTCCTGCTATCAAGCTCGGCAACCCTTCAGATGAAAAGAGGGGGAGAAAGCCTGGCCGGAAGGATGGCAAGCCTCACCCTTCCGCCGATGGGGTTTGACGAATATCTCTCGCTTGCAGGAGTTGCAAAAAGCGCAAATGGCTTTCGCCTCGACAAGCCCGAATGCAGGACCGAGCACGCAGAGCATCTTCCTGGCTTCCTCCTGAAAGGGGCATACCCTGAGCTTTGCCCTGTGAAGGATTCTGAGACGATAAGGCAGTATGTGGCGAAATCAACGGTGGAAAAAATGATATTCGAGGACATCCCAGCGACCTTCAGGGTAGCCCACCCTGCGAAGCTTCTCGAGATATATGACTATTTCGCCAACTACTCCAGCGAGCTCATGCACGAGCAGTCCATAGCAGGGCTTTCCGGGCTTTCTGCGCCAACGGTTTCCGATTACATCTCCTATCTTGAGGGAAGCCACCTGGTGCGGCGAGTATACAGCGAGGACAACTATTCCAAGACGATCCGCAAGAAGAAAAAGGGTTTCGTGGCATCCCCCACGCTCTATTCCAACTCGGCATCGGAATTCTCGGACGGGCGGCTTGCCGAAACCGCCGTGTTCTCAAAAATCGCTGAGCTTTCGCCTCGGACATACCGCGACGCGCAAAAACGTGAGGTGGATTTCATACTTGAGCGAAACGGGGCAAAGTACCCCATAGAAGTGAAATCCGGAAAGCAGGTCTCCCGCTCGGACATCCCGGGGCTTCTTCATTACCTCGGGGCGAATCGCCTGGAAAACGGCTTCGTGGTCTACCGCGGCCCGTATGACGTCCTCGAAGTTGGCAAGTCGCGCGTGCACCTGGTGCCGCTATCCACTTTCCTCTCATCAGGATTGCTCCCCTAGCTGCCAGCGCCTTTCTTCATAAAAGGAAAGCGACTCCGCACGCCTTCGCCGCCCAGCGGGCATTCAATAAGAAGAAGCTTTATATGGCAAGCTACGCCTAATTGCCGGTGGGTTTGGTGAAATGCAGCTCAGAGATATCTACTCATTAATAAGCAAGGACGCCAAGATACTAGATGTTGGTTGCCTAGGATTCCGGCAGTATGAGACATCAATATGGTTGAATCTAAAACAGCACAGACATTTTGGCATAGACTTGCAAAAAAAATGCAGAACCCCGCCAAATTTCACATACAAGCAAGCGGATTTGAACAGGAAAAAAATTCCTTTTGATGATGATTTCTTTGACTTAGTGGTCGCAAGCCATATAATGGAACATATGCACAACCCACTTGACCTGTTTTTAGAATTGGTTCGAGTGTGCAAGCCAGGCGGCTACATATATTTGGAAACACCATCAGAGCGTTCATTGCTGCTGCCAGGCATGCCATTCAAGCATGAAATGTTCTGTTCGCTCTCGTTTTATGATGATCCAACGCATGTTTCTCGCCCCTGGTCGCCACAATCATTGCACCGGCTTGCGATGTATTATGGATGCGGCGTAGTCCAGTGCGGCTATTTGACATCATTGAAGATCAGAATGCTATCGCCATTCCTGTTTGTTTATTCCATTATTACGAAAAATGCGCCCCTGTTGGAATACACGTGCTGGAACACGGTTGGTTGGTGCAGCTTTCTTATTGCAAAAAAACCTGGCGCTATGCACGGGAAACCAATATTTAGTTATTATATTCCAAAAAGGTAAATGATCAGAACTCGAGTCTAGCAAAGATGTCTCCTATGACGTGGATTTTACCTCTGCACTTTTCCCGGATTTCATCATAGGTGCACTTGCCTTCTTTCCAGGAAGGGAATTCAAGCTTGTCAACAACGTCGCCATGGATAGTGAAATTGAAAATATATCCTAATTTTGAGAGATGTTCAATGCAAACCAAAGTATCATCCAGCATCATACTGTGGAATTCAAAAGAAATGGCCGGTATTAGCATTTTTTTATTTATGCTGGTTATTATCCGTTTCTCAAACCCCTCTGTATCGATTTTGCAGTAATCCGGCAAGCCATACCTGCGAACCAGGCTTTTCAGCGTGACTACCCTTACATTCATTTTTGTCTTATAATCGATATTTTCGACTTGCATCGCCCATTTCTTAACACGCCGTGAAAACGTAGATGAAACATCCTGTTCGGCTACAAACATCTGCATACTACTTGGGCGGTCGCTGACGCCGCATTGGACGACCGAAATGCAGCCATATACTCGCCTTAGTCCGGCGAGGGTTTTAAAGCATTTTTGCTGCGGTTCAACAGAAACTATCCGTCGCGCGCCCAGCCTAGCAAAGGCTTCGGTATAAATGCCGTGATTGGCGCCTAAATCAAAAATTACTGTTTTCTGATTGAATATTTTGGCATTTTTATAGAATGCATAAACTCTGTTGACCTCTATTTCCCTGCTGTTAAATGCGGATTTTCCAGTAAATATGAATAGTTGCCGTCCAAGCTCCCGCAGCCATTCGGGGGCGTATTTTGAAAAATACATCTCAAGAAGGATATTGGGTAGAATCATCATTTTCAACCTTGCATCTAAGGATTGATATATAGCTCTCTGGGTTGTGAAACGCATGCCATCCTTTTATCTGCTCCGTAACGCGCTTCTTGTCAATTTTGCCATCAAGTGCCTCGCATTCTAGTATTGCGCGCGCAATGCTTTCAGGTTTTTCGCTGTCAAAAACAACTATTTTGTCATATTTCTGCTTTTGTGCAGACATCCAAGTGTTGGCAGGCACGACTACCCATTTGCCCATTGCGACCGCTTCGGCAAGGATGCCGGATGTGCCTTTGCCATATAGCTCTGCTCGATAAGGCAAGAGTATGATTGAACATTGTCTCATCAATCGTTCGTAGGCAGGATAACTTAGCGAAGCTTCGGTTAGTTTGAATGATTTTGGATGTTGGTGAGCCAGTTCAAGGAGCTTTTCCTTTGCCTCTTTCATGTCTGGGGAATCAAAATAGTTTGCTTCAATATAGGTCTGAAAGATGAATTTTGTCTGGTTGTTTGATTTTAGGGCGAGGGCAGCCACATCTGGGAGGAAATCAAACCCCTTTTCGACGCGCCCGCCTCCCAAATAGCCTATTACGGGTTTGCCTTTTTCATCAGACCGGACAGGTATGCGTGTGTGGGGGATGGGTAGTGTGAAAACACCCTTTAAGCCCGCCTTTGATAGTTCATCTCTTATCAGGTCGCTATCAGTTGCAAGCCCGATTCCTACAACACGATTCAGCCAGAAAACAAATGGGATTGTCATGAGCCAGGAAGCAGTTTCCTGGATAATTGCGGGCAAAGCAGTTCTATACTTGTCTTTCAGTCCCCTTCGCATAATCACCACTACTTTTGACCTTAACTTAATGCCAAAAAGTGCAAGGCTGAGAGAAACAAAAAATGGGTGGAAGACGGTGTGGAAAAGTATCAGGTCATCTTGCGTGAATTCAGGGCGGGATAGGATGGACCGAAATTCGATTGCCCGCTCCCAAATCTGTTTTATTAGCCTCAGCCTGCCGAATGGTTTCATTTCGCTGAATATTTTCTTCGCGTATCTTGATTTTATGCTGCAATTTACTGGGCACCAAATTTCAACATTCATTCCCCCGAGCGCAGCCTCGTTCGCCACGGCTAAGGAGTACGCCTGGTTGTGGCCCACGCTTCCTCTAGCCAGATAATCCATCAGGATGAGCTTTCTTATGCGCACTATAAACACCTTTTTCTGTTGCCTAGCATTCTTTTCACGGCTTTTTCATACTCCTTTTCTGCATTTGAAAATCTTGCAAAGTAGAATCTCTTTCCTTCTGCACCAAGCCTTTTGCGCAGGGGCGCGTCATCCAACAGTTGTTCTATGTGGTTTGCAAACTCAGCTCCATCATTGCAAGATATGATTGCAGGGCACTGGTCGCATTTATCGTGCCCGTTCTTCAAGAATGGCGTGACTAGTACTGGCAGCCTGGTTTCCAAACCATCTAGCAGCTTGTTGCAAATGCCTGCGCCCGCGCGTATTGGGATCAGGAATATTTTCGCAGACGAGATTGCACCAAAATAATCATCGACATTCTCGCGGTAGTCTATACGCACGTTGTTTGCAGTGGACAGGCGTTGTCGCAATCTTTTATTGAGGTTGATTCCAACCACAAGTACACTGCATTTTCTTTTCAATTTTGGGAAAATTGCATCGATAGCATATTCTAGAGAATCTGCGTTTGGTAGGTAATCCCAGTGCCCCGCTAGGACGATGTCATACTTCTTATGGGCTGACCTGAAGGGCGTCTTTTTTCTTATAAGGGGCAGTACGGCATATTCACCGGCTTTTAAGTTAAGCCACTCGCCATCAATTCTATTTATGAATGCAATAGTGTCGTAATGTTTCTTTATTTCTAGTTCATGCGCTGTCGATATTAACTGGTTCCATATCATAAACAATTTCATGGCAGGGTTTTTTTCAATCTTCAACAGGTTGTGATAGAGATAGCCGAGCGAGTCGCAGAGGTACAGTAATTTGTAGTCTAATTTCATATCCTTACAAATCCCGCCTCCGAATATGGAATATGCCCAGAGGTATCTGATGTTTTCCTTTTTTATCACCTTGCTGATTGTCTGTGTCGAACTTTCGGTATAATAGGGCGCAAAGTAAAGAGGTATGCCGTGCAGCATGCTATTTTTTGCCATATTGTAAATAAATTTCCATGAAAAGAGCATAGAGAGCATATTTTTGCTTAGGTCGGTTGACGAAACAATCTGTCTGAAGCCGGTTTTGAGCAAGTATTCCTTTTTAATGAATTTAGATATGTCGATGCTTTTCAGAGCACTGTTTTTTTTAAAGAAGTAAAAAAAATGGATGTCAAAATAGTTACTCAAATATTTTATCTGATTTGTAATATTGTTGCCATACCCTCCGCGATAGGGGTAGTAATGCGTCACATAGGCGAGCTTCGGTTTCTTTTTCATCCATTTCCCTTCTTGCGCTTCCTTTTTAAACTCGTTTTTATCCACCCAAGTAATCCCTTTCCCGCCTTTCCCTCAAGCCAGTTTTTCCTTCCGCTTGCCTTTCTTCTTCAAAGCCTTTTCATCCGCCCACGAAGCATCGCTTTCCTTCGTTCCCGCCTTTTTCTTCCCTTTCCCAAGATGCCGCTGCACGTCAAGAAGCTCGTCCCGGAGTTCTATCGTCGCCCGCGCATCCGGGCGGCGAGCAGTTGCGCGCTTAAGTTCCCTAGAAATATCCATCAACTCATCGCGCAACTCAATAGCCCTCTCGAAGTCAAGGTTTTCGGCAGCCTTCTGCATCTCCATCTCCAAATTGACGGCAAGCGAATGAAGCTCGCTTTTTGAAATTTTCTTGCCCTTCTCTTCTTCCTCTCCAGCTGCGCCAAGCTGCGAGGCGGCAATGTTCTTCCTGATTGTTTGGGGCGTGATATTGTGCTTCTTATTGAATTCCGCCTGCACCCCGCGCCTTCTCTCCGTCTCCCTAACCGCCTTGTCAATAGCCTCCGTCCTCTTGTCGCAGTAAAGGATGACCTTGCCATTCACGTTCCTCGCGCCTCTGCCCATGGTCTGTATGAGCGAGGTTTCGTTGCGCAAAAAGCCCTCCTTGTCGGCATCGAGAATTGCAACAAGCGACACTTCAGGAATATCTAGCCCCTCACGAAGAAGATTTATGCCAACAAGGCAGTCAAACTCGCCCAAGCGAAGCTTCCTGATGATTTCCGTCCTCTCAATTGTCTCAATTTCAGAGTGAAGGTAGCGCACCTTTATTCCTCTTTCAGCAAGGTAATCCGACAAATCCTCGCTCATCCTCTTGGTGAGTGTTGTGACAAGCGTGCGCTCGCCTTTCTCCGCACGCAGCTTCACCTCGTTCATCAAGTCCTCAATCTGCCCTTTTGTGGGGCGTATGGAAATTTCCGGGTCAAGTAAGCCAGTCGGTCTCACAAGCTGCTCCACGATTTGCGAAGAGGTATTCCTTTCATACTCAGCAGGCGTTGCGGAAACGAAAATAACGCTCTTGTCCGCCACCTTTCCCTCGAACTCCTCAAACTGGAGCGGCCGGTTGTCATAAGCGCAAGGAAGCCGGAAACCGTAGTCAATCAGGTTCTTCTTCCTCGACTTATCCCCCTTGTACATGCCGTGAAGCTGCGGAAGCGTCACATGCGACTCATCTATCACAACAAGCGCATCTTTCGGAAGGAAATCCATCAAAGTATAGGGCGGCTGTCCCTGCTGCCTTCCGTCAAAGTGCCGCGAGTAGTTCTCAATCCCGTTGCAGTAGCCGAGCTCCTCAATAAGCTCCAAATCGTAATTAGTCCTCATCTTAAGCCGTTGCGCCTCAAGTGGCTGCAACTCCGGAAGCCGCGCCTCAAGCTCGGTCCTTATCTGCCGAAGCGCCCTCTCTTTTGTCCCCTGCGGCACAATATAGTGCTTTGCGGGGAATATCCTCACCGCCCGGATTTCCTCAAGCCTGCGGCAGGAAATCGGCTCAAGAACCTCAATTTTCCCCACCCTGTCATCGTCAAGTATCACGCGGACGGTCTCCTGCTGGTAGCTTGGCACAATGTCAATGGTGTTGCCTTTCACCCGAAAGGTGCCGGGCACGATTTCCATATCGTTCCGCTCGTACTGTATTGAAATAAGCGAGGCAAGGAGCGTGGAGCGCGGGATTTGCTGCCCCACGGATAGCCCAACCGACATTTCAAGCCATTCTTTTGGCGAGCCCAAGCCATAAATGCAGGAAACCGTGGCAACAATCACCGATGGGCCAGGCGACATCAGGTAAGCGGTTGACTGGAGGCGCAGCCTCTCAATTTTCTCGTTTATCTGCGCGTCCTTCTCGATATAGGTGTCAGTTTGCGGTATATAGCTTTCAGGCTGGTAGTAGTCATAGTAGGAAACAAAGTACCCGACCTTGTTTTTTGGGAAGAATTGCCTGAACTCCGAGTAAAGCTGCGCGGCAAGCGTCTTGTTGTGCGAAATGACAAGCGCCGTCCTGCCAGTCTTTGCCACCACGTTCGCAATCGTGTATGTCTTTCCCGAGCCAGTGACGCCAAGAAGCGTCTGCTTCCCGCTTTTAGAAGCGCCTTCAATAAGCTTCGCTATGGCTTCGGGCTGGTCGCCTGCGGGCTTGAAGGATGCTTCCAGGCTGAACTCGGACATGAAAAGAAGATTAGGGGGAGGGGGTTAAATTGCTTAGCCCGGCTTCCTTCCGTTAGTTGTCCGATGAAATTAGGTGGAGAACAGCCATTGGGGCTGCACCTACCCCTGCGGCTCGCTCTGGCACCGCCTGTTCGGCAACTCGACTGGAAGCATATCCCCAAGAGCAACGACACCTACCAGCTTTTCAGCAGGAGCATCGCGAACGTGCCTATTGCGAACTCCTCGGTCTACAACACATCTTTCAAAACCGGGATTCTCTGGGACATGTCCGCGGGGGGCAGCGAATACAGCAACGTGACCAAGCAGCCGATAGCCTGGATTGTTAAGGTGAACGGAAGCGCGGTTTCGGACGCATTCGGAGACTACAACTACCTTGCGCAAATTCCCTACACGCTTGCCAATTACAACACTACGGACGGCGTGGTTTCCTACTACCTTGACTTGGGCTAGTTCGCAACCCCTAAGCATCAATTTCCTCAAGCATCATCGCCAGGCTGCTTTTGAGCGCGAGCCAGCTTTTGGGCCTGTTTTGGAACGGAATGAACGGATTGGTGAGGTTGCCTGCCTTTTTTATATCGCATCTCCTCACCTTTCCAATTGCTTTTTTAATAAATTCCGCAGGGGTTTCCTCCCTGCCTTCGCTGCGAAGCATGGCGGACAGCGCCCCGTGCATTTTTCCGCAGAGCGGAAGCGAGGAATGGGCATCATACAAATCCTTCCCTTCAGTGCGGCTTTCCAGCGCGCAAAGCTTCCTTGCCACCAAATCCTCAAGCGAATAAGTTGGCACGCCTGCCACGCTTTTCTGGCTATAGGCTGATGAAACCTGCGCCATGACGGGCTTTTTATCCGTGATTATTTTCTTTGGCGCAATATCAATGCGGATATGGTCGCTTCCGCCCAGAATGCTTTGGTATGCGCACTCGAACTGGTAGGTGCTTCCGACTTTGCGGATTCCACTAGTCTTGCAGCCGGCAATCGCATCCGCCATTTTGCCGCAGATGCTTTTTGCCCTTCTTGAATCGCCCTCGGAATCAAAATCCAAATCCTCGGAAAATCTTTGCGACCCCAAAAGATAGACCTTGTTGAGCGCAGTGCCGCCCTTGAACACGACATTCCCGAATTCTGCCTGATTTGCGGCAAGCTGGGAAAGCACATCCATCAGGCAAAAGTCCTTCACAATGAACTGGAGCGGCAGGGCGTGCTTTGCCGCCAGCACCCTGCAAACATCCAAATCTGGAGTTTCCATTCAAAGCACCCCGCACTTTTTTTTGAATCCCAGCATCCCCTTCCTTTTTCGTCCCCCGAATCTTTCAGCATATCTCTCAAATTCTTGCCATTCCCCTTTTTTCATTCCTGCGGCGGCATAGGCGTCCGCAAGCTTTTCCGCTTCCACCGAATACTGCGGGAGAAAGAGGCAGTCGAAAAGAGTTTTTGCCCTGCTTGAGACATCGTGCGCGCCGATTCTTTCGCTTCCCACCGCCCTTTCTCCAAGCGCCACGGCCCTGAATTCCAGGTTTCCCGCACGCGCGGTTTTGGATGTTTTCGGGGTGGCAACCATGATGGTGAATGGCTCCTCGGCAATTAGCCCGTGCAGGCGCAGGGCGGACGCAAATGCGATATAGCCGCCGAACTTCACCTGCGCAGCAGCATAGCCATCCCTGATTGGCGCAACGGAATATGCGCCCCTCTTCAGCCGCACAATCCTTCCTTCGCGCGCCAGCCTGCAAAGGGTTGCCAAAAGCGTCCCGCGCGAGGCAGGGCTGATGCTGGCAAGGACATCCAGCGGCAGAATGCCCGATGGCGAGCGCTCGATTGCGCGCAGTATGCCATCAGTCACACGCTGCGGCAAATCCCCGTGCACGCCACTCCAAGACTGAAACCGCGGGCATGGCTGAACTACGTGAGCCGCCGTTCCGCGCCTCTTTCCTGTTTTTTCCACCATTTTTATCAACTAGTGATAATTAACACCCTGTTAATTATAAAGGTTTGCTCAAAAAATGAAAAAGCGCTTGATAGATGGGAAGCCGAGATTCACATCGCCCATGCCAAGAGGAATCTCCGCCACCCCCATTTCAATGCCACATGCGCACACGCGGGAATAACATGCCGGAGCATGGGCTTTTTATAAATCTAACCTGCGCTTTCCATGCATTATTAGGGAGGGGTAACTATGCATTTGCTTACGCCAGGTCCAGTCGAGCTTAAGGAACCAATCCGCATGGCGCAAAGCCAGGAAATGATATACCATCGCGGCTCTGAAATAAAGGCGCTCATAGGCGACATCGTCCCGCGCCTGAAGAAGGATTTCAACGCCGACCACGTCTTTTTGATAGGCGGCTCGGGCACAGCGGCAATAGAGATGGGGTTTGCCTGCCTCACAAAGCCCTCAGACAAGGTGCTCGTGCTTGCGAACGGCACGTTCGGCGACAAGCTCGCCTCCTGCTCAAAGGTCTACTGCACCACGCAGGTAGAGAAGCTTCAACTTGGCAAGGGATGGTCGCTTGAGAGGGCGCGCGAGCTTATAGACAAGTCTGGAGCGCAGGTATTCGCAATGGTATACAACGAGACCTCGACCGGAGTACTCAACAACTCGAAGGAAATCTGCAATTACGCAAAAAGCAAGGGAATGGTTACCATACTTGACGCGGTTTCCGCATGGGGCGCGGCGCCACTCGACATAAAAGAGTTCGGCGCGGATTTTGCGGCAACCGGCTCGCAAAAGGCGATGGGCGCGGCGCCGGGCATCGCGATAGCTGCCTTCACCGACGAGATGATGAAGCGGGCGGAAGGCATAACCGCGCGAAGCTTCTACCTTGACATGAAGAAGTACAAGAAGGAGATAGACAGCTTCCAGACGCCCACCACTCCGCCGGTCTCCATTCTCTTCTCGGTGAAAGCCGCAATGGACTACATAGACTCAAAGGGGGGCTGGGATGCGCACCGCAAGCGCCACGAGGCAGGAGCCGCAAAGTCGCGCGAATTCGTAAAATCTATGGGCTACCCTCTCTTTGCTGAAGAAGGCTTCCATTCGCCCACAATAACCGGCTTCATACTCGAAAATGCCGATGCGATAAGAAAGCAGCTTAAGGAGCAGCACCAGCTCGTGACCGCGCGCGATTTTGGAGAGCTTCAAGGAAAGTTCTTCAGGATTTGCCACATCGGCAACTTCGATGACGCGCACCTAGACTACGCATTTTCGGCAATCAAGAAAGTCCTTGGCAAATAAGGAAGCGGAGCGGGATGAAACGCGGGAAAAAGAAAATGCGTTTGCGGGCTGAACTGGTTGGCATCTGAAAACAAAGCTTATGCCCGCGGGTGATGGGGAAGCGAACGGGTTGGCATCTGAAAATGATGTTTTGGTGAAGGTGGGAAAATGAAAATCGTAATCGCAGACCGCATGGAAGACGAGGTAGTGAAAGCAATTGGCGAGCTTGGCGAAACCATTGTGACGCCAACAGACCTAAAAGCCAGCCTCAAAGACGCTGACGCTCTTATTGTGCGAAGCGCCACAAAAGTGACAGAAGAGCTTCTTACATACGCCCCGTCACTCAAAGTGGTCGCGCGCGCAGGAGTCGGGCTTGACAATGTCGACAAGGCAGCCTGCGAAAAGCGCAAGATTAAGGTGATAAACACGCCAGGCGCCTCCTCGAACTCGGTTGCCGAGCTTGCGCTTGGCATGATGTTTTCGCTTTGCCGCCGCCTTCCATATGCAGATGCAACGATGAAAGCGAAAAAATGGGCGAAAAAGGAACTTACAGGCACAGAGCTACTTGACAAGACGGTTGGAATAGTGGGTTTTGGCAGGATAGGTGCGCTTCTTGCGCTTAAGTGCCAGGCCTTGGGCATGAAGGTGCTCTATACTGATTCACACACGCAAACTTCGGCAATCGGGCAGAAGATAGGGATTGAGGAAATATTCTCATCCTCAGACTTCATCAGCCTTCATGTGCCTCTCACCCCCAAGACTGAAAAGATGGTCAATGCAGCCGTGCTTTCCCGCATGAAGCCGGGAGCATTCATAATAAACACCGCGCGAGGCGGCCTCATAGATGAGGATGCACTCTACGATGCGCTTAAGGAGAAGAAAATCGCAGGCGCGGCACTCGACGTTTACCCTGCCGAGCCGTACGCGGGGAAGCTTTGCGAGCTTGACAACGTGGTCCTCACACCCCACATAGCCGGAAGCACAAGTGAAGCGCAAGGCAGGATTGGCCAGGAGCTCGTCGAGAAGCTTCAGGCGGAAATGGGCAAAAGCCAATAGAGGGGCTTCGGGCAGGGCTTGGCAGCACATATAGTATGCATTCTTGACAAGCATCTCATCTGCCAACCGTCGCTTTCCACACAAGACAGGCTTCCTGCGCCCCAAAAAAGGCTCACTTTTTTAACCTCATTTAGCCATACTCTTTCCCAATGAAGCCCACGCCGCCAAAGCTTCCAGGAATCTCCTTTCCAGAAGGCAAGCCAGACCTCACCCTTGACCACTTAAGCGACATAGCCGAGCTCTCCAAGGAATACCTCAAGCCAGAGGCAGCAGAATTCAGCGAAGAGGAGCTTTCGGCAAACCTCCGCTCGCTTTGGCACTTATCAAAACAGGAAAACAGCAAAATCAGCAAGCACCACTCCAAAAAGATAGAGAAAATCCTCATATCTGCATTCGGCATGGGCAGCCGGCCAGCCAACCGCTCTCCTCAAAGTGAAAGCGGCGGAGGGGCAGCAAGTCCGGAAAAGAAGAACTTCTCCGCAGCCCACAGCAGCAGCCATCAAGGCAGCGAGGGCATCATAGTCTCGCAGCAGGCAACCGAAGTCGCGCGCGAGAAAACGAAGGAAGAGGAAAGGAAAGAGAAGAAGAACATCCTAAAGAAAACAGGCGAATACGCAAAGCGGCAGTGGTATCTTGCGAAGGCGAAGCACTATGAAAATAAAGCCATAAATAAACATGCCAATATTCCGTCACAACCGGTATCTGATCTTTATGCAATAGCCGCTGACTTTTATGGTAAAGCAGGCAAACCTAAGAAAGAAGCGAAAACACTCAACTTAGCAGGGTTATATGCTCAAGATGTAGAACAGACAATCCAATATTCTACAATGGCGGAAGAAATCTATATCAAGTTAAATCTGCCTGAGGAAGTAGTAAAAATGTACATGAGGCTAGGGAATGGAGTCGATTGTGCACCCATGGCATTTGCAAAGGTTGTTGGGTTTTGTCTGAATATGGGGTGGCTTGAAAGGGCAAGCGAGCTGAATCAATATGCTATAGAGAATATAAATGTATATTATAGCTCACCTCTGCAATATTGTGAAGAAGTGGGCAAAATTAACCCGGAGTTGGGTGTAGCTGCGTATTTAGTCGCACTTGGCAAAAATCATCTTCATGATTATAAGGCAAAATGCTATTCAGGATTAAGAGAACTTTATGATAAACTAGAGCAGCCTTTAGAGGTAGCTCGAATGAGCGAAAAGGCAGCTAACAATACATCTTTTGCTATTAAGAGTGAACGCTATAATGAAACAAAAAAGCTTTACCTAAAAGCAGGTAAGCACTATGAAGCGCAAGGAGAGTTTGATAAAGCCGCAGCCGCGTATGATGAAATGGCAGCAATTACAGACGATTATGAAATCCAGTCGCAATACCGCGCAAAGGCAGGCGAGCTTTACGAAAAGGCGAACCGGCCAAGAATGGCAGCAGGTATGTATGTAAAAGCGGCAAACACCACATCCGACCAAGCCAAAAAAACAGAATACTACCAAGAAGCAACCCGCCTCCTCGGGCAATACGAAGCGCAGTGCATCGCAGCAGGCAAGCCACAAGACGCAGCCAACGCATACTCCAACGCGGCAGAGAACACACGCGACCGAGAACTCACATCGCAGTATTACGCAAAAGCAGGCAACTGCTACGAGCAGGCAGGCGAATTCACAAACGCAGCCAACACTTACCTTTGGGCGGCAAACAACACATCCGACCAAGCCAAAAAGGATGAGTACCACAAAGATGCAACCCGCCTCCTCGGGCAATACGAAGCGCAGTGCATCGCAGCAGGCAGGCCCCAAGACGCAGCCGATGCATACATCAAAGCGGCAAACAACACAAACGACAGAGAACTCAAATTGCAGTATTACGCAAAGGCAGGCCCACTCTTTGAGCAGGCAGGCGAATTCACAAAAGCGGCCGACGCATACCTCAACGCGGCATACTACACAAACGACCAAGAACTCGAATCGCAGTATTACGCAAAGGCAGGCAACTGCTACAAGCAGGCAGGCGAATTCACAAAAGCAGCCGAAGCATACATCCAAGCTCTTGTTGCGGATAAGCAGCACATAATTGCAAGTTTGCCTTTCCCTTTGAATGAACAGGCGGTTGCCGATTCCATACTTGCATTAAATACGACTTTGGGCACAGCTTTTGCATCCGGATTAGTTTCAGGAGCCCTCAATAATCCTGGCAGCAAAGAGGATTTTCTTGCGGTTTCAGGCTGGTTTTCTGAAAACTACGCACCAGCAAAGGAAGTAGAGGAAACCAGCTTCTTTTTCCAGAACTACCAGCCAAAATGCGGCTTATCCGTTGCAACAGGGATAATCAATGCGGGCTTCCGCCCAGATACTGCGCTTGCCCTGATGAGCATGGATGTGCAATGGTCCGCAGGCGAGATAAAAAGCCTTAGGGAGCTTCTTCCGCCAGGCGGAGAGGTGAGCAAGAACAAATACACACGGGCAGTCTTCATGTCATTCATCCAGAACAACGCACCACTCCAGGTGGAAATAATCCGCTCCTGCATCAGCCGCACGGAAAAATTCAACAAAGGTGACGACGAGCGCCTTCTCCAGGTGATGTCCTTTGCCCATTCGCTTGGGGCGGATTTTGCAGGCCCATTCGGTTCTTCCGATTTCAGCACAATGCCTAAAGCCGTCAAGGTTGGATGCGACATTGCAAGCAAAAATCTCTCCCCCTTCTACTCTCGCGCCCTTCTAAGGAAAACTCCGGCAGATGCCCTTGCAAGATGGCTTTCGGTTTTTCCAGAATTCGAGCAGACGATGAAAATCCACCATGACGAGGACCTCATTCCCCCTATGCGCGTCCTTGCAACAGTCGAGCTTTTGGGCATGCGGGAAGGCTTTGCCAAGCACGATCCCAAAGTCGCGGAATACCTCCAAACAAAGCTTGAGAAGCTTTTCCCAAATAAGGACGAGCAGCAGGCAATCCGCGAATACCTTGACGGGTATGCCTCAATGGATGATGAGAAGCTGATTTTCGCAACCGACGACTTATCAAAGATACGCGAAAAGCTTGCAACCTGGAGCTCTCCAACAAAAGTCGACCACGTCCTCTCAGAAGTCTCGATACGTGACCGGCTTCTTGAGGCGCAGCAGAAACTGGACGACATATTCTACAAGAACCATTTCTCAGAGGAATTCATCCAGATTGCCGGGCTTCATGAGGATGCCCCGACCATGAAGGCGCTTTCCGAGCAATTTAGGGAGCTCAAGGAAAACGGGGCATCGAAATCAGAACTTGATGCCATCCGTCAGCAGCAGGACAGCATCAGGAAATGGTCGAAACTGCAGATAATATTCCAAAACTACCAGCAAAAGTTCGACCTGCTTAATGCCGACATAGAGAATGCGGGAAAGAAGCTTGCGCCCTATAAAGACATGCTTGAGAAATGGGGCTTTGATTATGGCGATTCTTTCGGCAACAAGGTTTTCACAGGGGAGCTTCGGCTCCTTTCAGAGCGCTGCAAATCAGAATTGGCGAAGAATCCAAAAGATGAGCGCATAGCCGCGCTATCAGGCGAAATAGCCGACTTTGAGAAGGCATGCGGCAACGCAAACAGCTATGTTGCGGACCTTGCGGACAGGCTCCGACCCGTTGATGACAAAAAAAGCGGCATATTGGACGACCTCCAAGCAAAAAAGGCATGGTCTGAACGGCTGATTTCTGAACTCGAAGGAGGGCTGAGTGAGAAAGAGGGCTTGGGGCGCATACATGATGGGCAAGAACCCCTTTACAATATCATCTCTGCAAAGGAGAATATCGATAAAGCCGAGTTAATCGACATTCTTAGGCGCTACACTGAAACAACCGCAATAAACGACCTTGAGCATATAGTTTCCATGGCAAGGAACGAATCATCCACGCAGAATCTGGTTTACACATACTCTGCGCAGCAGGATTTCTCAGGAATGGAGCTTGCGATGGTCGGGCAGTGCCTGGACTACCGCTACCGCAGGAACTCAATAGGCAATGCGCCATTCACGGTTTCCTACCAGGATTCTTGGCGCCAGATGGTGGTCGCTTACCTGCCAGAAGATACTATGCAGATGCAGCCAAAGGTCGACAGCATTATTTTCCTTGCCCAAGTCGAGTCAAACAGAGTTAAGGAAACTTCGGTTGTGACTGACGGCGTATATGTGCCTGATGGGTCTGAACGCGGCTGGAGCAAAGTAGAAGGGCACATCAGGTTTGCCTGGGAAAAAGCGAAGGAACTAGGTATGCCCCTTGTTGTACCAGCGTGTACTGGTCCAGGCGCCCTCTTGCCCTATTTCCCGCAAATTAAGGAGCTTGCGCAGGAGTTTGGGGTGAAAGCAGATGAAAGGAGCGTCAAAGTGCTTGTGCAGCCAGGCCCTAGCAAAGCCACATACTGCGAATTGGCGGGCTATGAACACTACGAAGAGAACACCGAGCTTGAAGTCAACGCACTTGTTCTCAACTGGCCTCCGAACAAACCGTTATAAAACTCCACGCCTATCTTTTTGCTGGTATTCCTATGCTTTCTCTGAAGCTAATTCGTGAAAATCCTTCCATTCTTCGCACTGCACTTGAGAAAAGGCAGGCTTCAACCGAGCCTGTTGAGCGCCTGGTCGATTTAGATGGCAAGTGGCGCACCGCAAAGCAGGAAGCTGACAAGCTCAAAGCGGAAAAGAACTCACTTTCTCTTCAAATTTCCGAAGCTAAAAAGAAAGGCGCAAGCGTTGAGCCAATCCTCATAAAGACAAAGGAGCTCTCTGAGAGGATAAACGAGACCGACCTTCGCGCTTCGGCACTTGAGGAGCAGATGGGGCAAATACTCACAACCGTGCCGAATATTCCCCACGAGTCGGTGCCTGTTGGCAAGGACGAAAGCGAGAATAAGGAAATTCGCAAGTGGGGCGAGCCGAAAAAAACTAGCAGAGACACAAAGCCGCATTATGAGGTTGCGGACAAAAGGCTCATCGACTTCGAGCGGGGCGCAAAACTTGCGGGCCACCGCTTTGTCGTCCTCAAGGGATTGGCAGCGCGGCTTGAGCGCTCGCTCATCAGTTTCATGCTCGACTTGCACACAATGAACGGCTATATTGAAATTCTCCCACCATTCCTTGTGAACTCGAAAATCCCGTTCGGCACCGGGCAGCTTCCAAAGTTCGCCGAGGACCTCTACAAGTGCGAGAAGGACGACATGTACCTAATCCCCACCGCTGAAGTGCCGGTCACCAACCTTTTCGCAGGCGAAATACTCGACGAGGTGCAGCTTCCCATGCACTTTTGCGCCTACTCCACGTGCTTTAGGCGCGAGGCAGGCGCCTACCAGAAAGACATCAAGGGAATGATACGCCAGCACCAGTTCGACAAGGTCGAGCTCGTAAAATTCTCAAAGCCCGAAGACTCGTTTGCCGAGCTTGAAAAAATGGCAAAGGACGCCGAATCGGTTCTCAAGAAACTCGAGCTTCCCTACCGCACAATCGAGCTTTGCACTGGCGATTTGGGCTTCGCATCCGCAAAAACATACGACATCGAAGTGTGGCTGCCCTCTCAGGACAAGTACCGCGAAATTTCCTCCTGCTCAAACTGCACGGATTTCCAGGCAAGGCGCGCGAACATCCGCTTCAGGCGCGGCAACAAGCCCGAGTTCGTGCACACCCTCAACGGAAGCGGATTGGCAGTGGGCAGGACAATGATTGCCATAATGGAGAATTGCCAGGACGAGAACGGCTTTACCATCCCCAAGGCGCTTCGCGACTACATGAGAGTGGATAGAGTAGACTTCTAATCAAGACCAAGTCGCCTTTTTGCTTCTTCATGCGGGAGTGTCCTTCCTTTAGCCAAATCCGCTCTTGCTTTGCGAATTCCAGCGCGGAATTGGGCAGTATACTTTCCTTCGTTGTCCTCAGTAGGTATGCTTCTCATTCAGCCACCACCTTTGCCTTCCTTCTCTATCTTTTCTTTCAGCTCCGCAAGGAATTTCCCTTCAAGAAGGGACTCGAAAACAACTTCTGGGTCGCCAAGTGAATAGGGCGTTCCCTTCAATTTTGCGCGAAGTATCTCCATGCCCATCTCCTTCGGGCTTTTCTTCTTCTCGCGAGCGTCCTTTATCTGCAAAATCCTCTCACGCAAGTTTTCTGAGTT
>Ga0116204_1000421_pt1 | contig 24183 bp, 25 predicted proteins | sample LakKivwa52mmetaG_FD_94481 | JGI IMG/M metagenome (GOLD analysis project Ga0116204, IMG submission 94481) | Anoxic lake water microbial communities from Lake Kivu, Rwanda to study Microbial Dark Matter (Phase II) - Lake Kivu water 52m metaG | ecosystem: Environmental > Aquatic > Freshwater > Lake... | reverse complement strand
GTTAACACGGATTTGGATTTCATTAGTACGACTCCTTCAGTAGTCAAGAGGATATCAAACTCGTCGAGAATGACCATATGGCGAGTGCGGCGAAATATGAACCCGTGTTTTTGCCTAGTCCTTGATATAGATCAATATCAAGATACTTATAGCTGGATTGACCTAAATCAATGGGGATAGACTCGCCAGCGGGCACTATGCGCCCCGCAAACCAACCAAGGAGAGCTTCATGATTGTCGAACCTGTCGCGCTAGCCAACTTTTTCACCGTCTTTTTCTCGGCGGCCATGGTTATTCTAACGGGCGCTATTTATGCCCTGGTGTTTGCCTATTCGCGTCTGCGTCAGCGCCCGCGCTTGATGCCGCTGGCCTATGTGGCCTATCTTGGATTATCGGTGTCCGTGTACTCGCTGGCTCAAGCCGCGAATCTGTTCAACGACACCTTCTGGACCTTCATCGTGGGGCTCATGCTCCTCGGTTATTTCGTGGCCCCGCATGGGGTCTGGCATCTATGCGTGGCGACCCATGACCAGGAAGCGGTCGATGGGCATAAGCCGCACGATGAAGGTACTTCCTCGTTTGTTCGTTCCTAACCCACTGTAACAACCTTAAATAGGAGGCTTCGCTATGAGCCAAACTGCATGGTGGGCATCTGAATCTCTATGGCGTAAATCGGCCATCTGGGTGACAGGCGTCTCACTCATCTTCTTGATTTACCTTACCTTCGATACGCTACCGTATATCAAGGCGGGCGGTACCAATGTGCCCGGCTTTTCGGTGATCAACAAGCGCGTTGACTATCAGTACGACGAAGCCAAGCATCGTTACGTGCCGGTTATCGGCCAGGATGAGCCGTTGTTCGGCAAGATGTTGACCGAAGAGGAAGCCGAGGCCCTCGTATCCAAAGGCAAGTTGACCACGCAGGCCAAAAACTGCATGGAATGTCATACCTTGCTGGGCAACGGTGCCTATTACGCTCCGGATCTGACTAAGGCTTGGTTGGACCCGGCTTGGGGCTCCAAGGAAGCGCGTGAGGCTGATATGGTGGCCTTCCTGATGGATCCGACCGACAAGCTGCACAACAGCATCGGCCGCAGGATGCCCAATCTGGGGATCACCGAGGAAGAGGCTAGGGCGACCGTGGCCTTCCTGAAGTGGATGAGCGCGATCAATACGATGGGCTTTCCCCATAATTTCAAGACCCTGGATCAGTCGGATGCACCGGCGGCTGCTCCTGCTGCGACTGCTCCGGCGGCTGCGGCTCCGGCTAAATAAGGAGGCAAGAATATGAGTGCCTTGGGCGTTTTTAATATGGCAAACCTGAATGGCGGCCAGAAACTGGGGATGAAATATCTCACCGTTTCGCTGGCCCTGTTCGGTGTGCAAATCTTGTTCGGTCTGTTGGCCGGCTTGCAGTTCCTCGTGCCTGACTTCTTGTTTGGTATTGTGGATTTCTCTGTCAACCGTACCGTGCATGTCAACGCCTTGGTGGTGTGGCTGCTCTATGGCTTTATGGGTGGCGTGTATTTCATGCTCGAAGATGAGGCTAAACACCCTGTTGTTGGCTTGGGACTCGGTAACCTGATTTTTTGGGTGCTGACGGCGGCGGTCGTCGTGGTCGTGCTGGTCTATCTGCTGGTGCAGGTCGGTCCGGCGGAAATGAGCACGATCTGGCTGATCATCGAGGGCCGCGAGTATATTGAGGCTCCGCGTTGGGCAGACATCGGTATCGTGGTCTCCATGCTGGTCTTTTTCTACAATGTCATGGCCACTTTTACCAAGGGTCGTTACACCGGTATTGCGGGTGTCTTGGTGATGGACCTGATGGCTCTGGCGGGTCTGTACTTGGCCGGTATGGCTTATACCCCGAACATCTCCATGGATCAGTTCTGGTGGTGGTGGGTGATTCACCTGTGGGTTGAGGCGACCTGGGAAGTGCTGGTCGGCTGCATTATGGCCTACATGCTGATGGAGACCATGGGCGTGCGCCGCAAGATTGTGGAAACCTGGCTCTATATCGAGGTCGCCCTCATGTTCGGCTCGGGCATCCTGGGTCTGGGTCACCACTACTTCTGGATTGGTACGCCGGAATACTGGCTGACGATCGGTGGTTTCTTCTCTGCCCTGGAGCCGGTACCTCTGGTTGCTATGGTGGTGCATGCCTTGTTTGATTCTGGGGTGCACAAGATGAAGAACAGCAACCATCCGGCCCTCGGTTGGACGGTGGGTCAAGCGGCAGGTAATTTCTTCGGTGCAGGCGTGTTCGGTTTCATGCACACCCTGCCGCAGATCAACCTGTACACCCACGGCACCCAGTGGACCGCCTCGCACGGCCACCTGGCCTTCTTCGGTGCCTACACCACCGCAGTGATTGGCTTCTTCTACCTTGTTGCCCAAAAAACCCGCGGCAATGTGTGGATGAGCGGTAACCTGCCGGGCAATGGTTGGAAGTGGAAGTGGGCCATGGCGATGCTGTGGATCGGCATGATTGGCATGACCGTTTCGCTGCTGATTGCGGGTTACGCCCAGTCGCAGATTGAGCGGGCCATCGAGGGTTCGACCTGGATGGGCTACTTCGCAGCTCAAGGCCATCCGTGGTTTACCCAGGCGATGACTTGGCGCCAGATCTCCGGTTATGGCTTCTTGATTGGCTATATCCTGCTGGTTTGGGACCTCCTGACCATCGGCAAGGGCGAAACCCGCCCGGCTCAGGTTGTGGATACTTCAATCGCACTAAAGCATTAATCGACCGTCTTGGTCGTTCGAAAACGCCCGCCTTGTGCGGGCGTTTTTTTCATGCCGGCGTCAATTTGTCTGGCCCGGCTGGCTACAATAGGCGCCCCATCCCGGGATCAGGAATTCAAGGAGTGTCCATGGCCGCCTCGCCCGAAATCGCTGTCTCTATTGTCATTCCCGTTTATAACGAATACGAAAATCTGCCCGATCTGGTCGAGCGCGTGCACACGGCCATGCGCGACTGTGGCCGAACCTGGGAGTTGATTTGTGTTGACGACGGTTCGCGGGATGGAAGTGATCGGCTGCTGACCCAATTGGCCGAGACGCATCCGGCCCTAAAGCCGCGTTGGCTGAAGCGCAACTATGGTCAATCGACGGCGATGCAGGCAGGTTTTGACGCTGCCAGCGGCGCGGTGATCGTGACCCTGGATGGGGATCTGCAAAACGACCCGGCGGATATCCCGCGTTTGCTGGACATGCTCGATTCTAGCCCGCAGGTGGACATCATTTCGGGTTGGCGCGAGAAGCGCAAGGATGCCTTTGTGTTGCGCAAACTGCCGTCTTGGTTGGCCAACAAACTGATCTCAAAAGTCACGGGCGTACGCCTGCATGACTATGGTTGCTCGCTAAAGCTCTATCGGCGCGAGGCTCTGGCTAATGTGAAGCTCTATGGTGAGCTGCATCGTTTTGTGCCGGCCCTGGCCCGCGAATTTGGGGCCCAGGTGATTGAAACCCCAGTTATGCATCATCCGCGTCTACGCGGGGTATCCAAGTACAGCATTGATCGCACTATCCGGGTCCTGCTCGACCTTCTGTGGGTCAAGTTCCTGCTTCGTTTTCTGCATCGCCCCATGCACGCTTTTGGCGGAGTGGGTCTGGCCCTCTTAATCCCGGGTTTGCTGATGCTGGCTTGGTTGGCAGGACTCAAGCTGTTCACTGGGGTCGACATTGGTGGCCGGCCGTTGCTGATGCTGGGGGTGATGTTTACGCTGATGGGCGGACAGTTTCTGGGTATGGGCATTCTGGGCGAACTCTTGATTCGCATCTGGCACGAACCGACCCGGTCGCAGTATCTACTGCGTGAGGCGCCGACTGGGACATCGCCAACTTAAGCCGGCCGTGATTCGACACTGGCCTCTGGGATTGCTGCTGCTGCTGCCCATTATCGGGCTGGGTGGAGCGCCGCTCTTTGATCTCGATGAGGGGGCTTTTACGGCGGCGACGACGGAGATGTTTCTGCGCGGCGACTTCTGGTCAACTTATCTGTTGGGCGAACCGCGCACCGACAAACCTATCCTGATCTATTGGCTGCAGGCCGTTTCGATCTGGGCCTTCGGTTCGACCGAGTGGGCCTTTCGCCTGCCTTCGGCGCTGGCTGGTAGCGCCTGGATTGCGATCACCTGGTTGTTTGTTGCACGGGTGGCAGATCCCGGGCGAGCCTTGTTGGCGGCCTTGCTGGTGGCTACGGCGGCAGGAATTAGCGTCATTTTGCGGGCGGCGACGGCGGATGCTTTGCTTAATCTGTGGCTGGCGGGCGCGGGCTATGCGGCGTGGTTATGGTTGGCCGAAGGCCGCATAGTTTGGCGTTATGTAGGTTTTGCCGCCATGGCCTTGGGTTTTTTGACCAAGGGGCCGGTTGCGGTGGTGGTGCCGGCGGCGGCCGTCTTTATTTGGTGCGCGAGCCGGGGCGAATGGCGCCAGTTCTGGCGCTGGGGTATCGGTAACGATATCCGCTCGTTGGGGCCGGTCTTGCTCTTTGTGGTCTTGGCCTCGCCCTGGTTTATCGTCCAGTATCTGCGCGAAGGAATGGTTTTCTTCGAGGGTTTCTTCCTCAAGCACAACCTGCAACGCTACGACTCGGCTATGGAAGGGCACCGCGGCCAGTATTTCTATTACCTTTGGGTGGTGCCGCTCTCGCTTTTGCCGCATACCGGTTGGTTATTGGCGGCATTGATGCGTCTGCGCCGGGTCTGGGTCGATCCGCTGCAGCGCTTTGGACTGCTCTGGTTTCTGTTTGTGCTGGTCTTCTTCAGTTTCTCTGGCACCAAGTTGCCGCACTATGTTTATTACGGTTACGGCGGCCTGATTCTGGTCTTGATTGGCCAAAGCCATCTGCATCGGTTTGCGGCCTTTGTGCCGGCGCTGCTGGGGTTTGGTTTCTTGGTGGCCCTGCCTTGGTTGTTGGCGGCCGCGGTGCCAGATCTGCGTCCGGACGACCGTTTGTTAGCCGCCGATCTGGGCGCCCATTTTGATACGACCTATAGCGCGGTGTTTGCGGTTTTGACTTTGCTTAATCTGCTCTGGCTGCTGCGCCGACGCAATACGCAATGGGTCATCTACTGGCAAGGGGTAACGGCGGCGCTGGCTTTTGCGCTGGTTTTGTTGCCGGCGATCGGTGGCTTGTTGCAGGACCCGATTCGTCAGGCCGGGAAGATCGCCGCCGGGATGTCGGCCCCCTTGACTCTGTACGGGGTCAACACGCCAAGCTTTCAGACCTATGCCGGCCGGGCGGTGGCCCGGCGTGCGCCGCAGCCCGGTGAGGTGGCCCTGACGCGCGCGAGCCGTCTGGCTGACTTGCCGGGTGCTGAGGTCATTTTCCGCGAACGGGGTTATTTGCTGGTGCGGATGCCGCTGGCCGATCGGTAGCCCTCAACCAGAAAAACGCTGTAGCGGCGGGTGAGGTCGCGGTGGATCGGGATGACGATTTCCGGCAAGGGCGTGACTGAGGCAAAGTGCTGGCGCAGGAAGGCTGGATCGCTCGGTCCGCCTACGAGCAGAAAGGGGCCATCGGGCGCGGTGGCCAGGTCGTTCATAAGGGCGTAGTGACTCCGAACCTGGCCGGACAGGTTCCAGAAATAGGCCGGTCGCGATCGGGGTCGGGCGTAGTACAGAAGTTCGGTAATGACATCTCGGTCGGTGCATAAGAGACGGGCTTTGGGATGGGCGGCGAGCTGCTCTTTCACGGCGGTGCCGAAGCTGCGCCAGCCGGTGATGCGGTGATAGGGATTGGTCTTGCGGGTGAGTTCCACGCCGGCCCAGCGCGTTAAGTCGTGATAATGATAAATCAAGCCACCTAGGGCCAGGTTGAGGCCTAGGGCGAGTATCAACAGAGGGCGGCGATTGGCTTGCAAGACAGCAATGACGACGAGCGGCGTTGCGGCGACATAGGCGAAGGCCGCCCAGTTGGCGAAGGCGCGCGAGAGCAGGGCCAAAGCCAGGAAACCCGTCAGCGGCAGGGCAACAAACCAAACCAGGAAGCGGAGCGCCGGCTGTTCACGCCAACGGCTTGGACGCAGAACCAGGCCGATCAGGATGGCGAACAAGAGTGGGCCAAAAACGGCAAATTGGGCGCCGAAAAATTCCAGCAGTTTGTCTGGGTGGAGCAAGCCGCGATCAAGTTGTGAGATTTCGGCGGTGTGCTGAAAACTGGCAAACTGGTGTTGAGCATTCCAAAGCAGGTTGGGTGCGAACAAGAGGAGGGCAATCACCAGAGCGACGAAGGGCTTGGCCGAGGTCAGGTGACTGCGCCGCTGCGATTCGCTTAACAACCAGCCCAGGGCAGCGACCCCAAACGCCGCCATGGTGTATTTTGATAGCAGGCCTAGGCCAACCAGCAAGCCGAGAAGTAGCCAGTCGCGCCAGCGATTCAGGTCGCTAGCCCGCACTAAAGCCCAGAGTGACGCGCTCCAGAAAAAGAGCAGGGCTGCGTCGGTGGTGATCAGCCAACTGCCGAGGGCAACGACCGGCAGGGTCGCATAGAGCAAGGCCGCCCATAGCGGTGCGGCGGGCGCGTTAAGACGGGGTTGCCAAACCAGCAGTCGGCGAGTGGTGAAATAAAGCAGGATCGCGCCCAGCGGATAAAGTACAAGCGAGGGAGCACGCACGGCGAATTCGCTGTCCCCCAGAAGGGCCGTGCTAAGGGCAATAAGCCAGGCCAGCATAGGTGGTTTTGAGTAATAACCCCAGGCCGGGGTGGTGGACCAGTCCCAATATTGCGCTTCGTCAAAAAATAGCTCAGGCTGGGCATGGAGGGCGGCCGCCAAGCGCCAAACGGTGAGGGCAACGAGGGCTAGACCAAGCCAGCGCAGGTCTTGATGCAGGCGATCAGGCATGGGGTTGATCCGGATCGTTCTGGGCGAGCGCGCTTTCAAATTGTGCGGCCTGCCGGTGTTGGCGATACAGGTGGGCGCCGATGCTGGCGGAGACAACAAACAAGGCGGCGGCTATGCTCAGGCGCAGGCTGGGGTCCACATTCACGCCACTCCCGGCGAGCGCAAAGATCAGGGTCTGGGGCAGAAAACCCAAGGCCGATCCGGCAAAGAAAGGCAGGGCGGCGGTGTGGCTGAGCCCGGCGATGAGATTGGTCAGCAAATTGCTGCCGACGGGGAGGAGGCGGATCACCAGAGCCATGTTGAACGGGTTGCGGCCAAGAAAGACATCCACTTGGGCGATACGCTGCGCAAAGCGGCGCTTCATCAGATCACGGGCTAAAACGCGGGCGTAATAAAAACTGGCAATGCAGCCCAGGACGGTCGCCAGCAGGGCCAGCGCAGTGCCGCTGACAAAGCCGAAGGCATACCCGCCCAGAAAGGCAAAGACCTGGCGCGGTAGGCCCACGGCCATGGCCAGCAGGCCCATGACGATGAAGATGATCTCGCCACGCAGGCCTTGTCCGCGCACGGTGGTGTCGATCCATTGTTCATTGAGGCTGTCGAGGCCCAAGTGGCGCACGGCCAAGCCCAGAAACACAAGGGCGGCCATCAAGAGAGCGCTTTTGGCAAGGGTGCGTAGCATATGGGCCGGATTGTATCCGCAATCCATGATTGGGCCTGTCACAGTGGGTGTGTTTCTGCGCGGCAGATGGGCCTTTTTGCTTGCCCGGGAAGGCACTTCCCTGTATGCTCTGCAACCTTCCGGAGAGGTGGATGAGTGGTTTAAGTCGCACGCCTGGAAAGCGTGTGTGGGTGAATAGCCCACCGCGGGTTCGAATCCCGCCTTCTCCGCCAGATTATTCATCCTGCATTTAACAAAAATCCGTAACGCATTCGCGCTACGGATTTTTGTTTTTACTAATCTATTTCTGTCATCGCAATGAGCCTATTTTGAGATGTTTGCAATTGCGTAATAAGTTGATTATATTTGCGCCGTTGCATTTCTATTTACTTAAAGGATATTAAATATGGCGACGCATCAGGAAATTATGGCGCAGATCAAGCAATTGAAAAAAGAGGCTGCGGCGGCTCGGCGCGAAGAAAAGGCGCAAATCAAAAGGGATGCAGAGGCGCAGCGTCGTTCTGAATTGGCGGGCGTGATTTCCCAGATTCGCGACATGATGAAGCAACATGGCCTTACGGTCGCTGATCTCGGTGGTGGGCGTGGCCGTCCGAAATTGGCTACGGCGGGCGTGAAGGGTGAGATTCGCTACGCTAACCCGGCTGGCGGAAAAGGCTGGACGGGCAAGGGTCGTAAGCCGGCCTGGGTGGTTGAGGCCTTGGCGCAGGGGCGTGCCTTAAGTGATTTCGCGATTAACAAATAACGGTAATCAGAAAAGTATTGCCCAACAAAAAGGCCGCAAGCGCGGCCTTTTTGTTTAGCGGTTCCGCTCGGGAACCGATTACTTGACGCGGCTACGGTATTCGCCGGTGGCGGTGTCGATTTCGATTTTGTCACCAATTTCGACAAAGGCCGGAACTTGGAGGATGTGGCTGGTCGGCAAAATGCGCGCCGGTTTCATGACCTTACCGGAGGTGTCGCCCTTGACGGCTGGTTCGGTGTACTCAATTTCGCGCACAACATAATTGGGCATGGCAATTGACAGGGCTTTGCCTTCGTAGAAAACAACCTCGACTGGCATCCCGTCATCCAGGAAGGGCAGGGCATCGCTCATGTATTCGGCCTCAACCTCATATTGGTTGTAATCGGCATCCATGAAGACATACATCGGGTCGGCGAAATAGGAATAGGTGCATTCCTTTTTGTCGAGCAGGACGAGTTCGAACTTGTCATCAGCACGATAGACGGCCTCGCTACCGGCGCCGGTGAGCAGGTTCTTGAATTTCATCTTGACGACGGAGGCGTTGCGGCCCGATTTTGAAAATTCGGCCTTTTGCACGACCAAGGGGTCTTTGCCGACCATGATCACATTGCCGGCACGCAGTTCTTGTGCTGTCTTCATAGCATTGATTTCCCAGAATTTTTGGAGCTGTAAAAGTCGCGCATTCTATCCGAAATGGGCGCACAAGCGAAGCCTATTGCAATGCCACCCCATTGTTCTGGGGCTTTATCGCAGCGTGTCGGTTGGGTTACAGTGCCTCGAGCGCCGTGCGTTGGGCTATGTCCAGTTTTACTTGTCCCGCGGCGTCGATATCGATGGTGACCTCGCCGCCCGTAGCGAGAGCTCCAAAGAGGAGTTCGTCAGCCAAGGCCTTGCGAATCGTGTCTTGGATGAGTCGTGTCATTGGCCGCGCCCCCATACTGGGATCGAAGCCATGAAGAGCGAGGTGGGCGCGGAGGGCATCGGTGAAATGCGCTTCGACCTTTTTGGCCTGGAGTTGGGCCTCCAGTTGCATGAGAAACTTGTCGACCACCTTGAGGATAGTTTCAGCATTGAGGGCTGCGAACGAGCAAATGGCATCGAGTCGATTGCGGAACTCGGGCGTGAATAGGCGTTTAATCTCGCCCATTTCGTCGCCGGGCGCCTTGTCGTGGGCGAAACCGATGGTGGTCTTTTGCAGGGCTTCGGAGCCGGCATTGGTGGTCATTATGACGATGACATTGCGGAAATCGGCCCGCCGTCCGTTGTTATCAGTCAGGATGCCGTGGTCCATGACCTGCAGCAGGATATTAAAAATGTCCGGATGCGCCTTTTCAATCTCGTCGAGCAGGAGCACCGCGTAAGGATGTTTGGTGATGGCCTCGGTGAGGAGGCCGCCTTGTTCAAAACCGACATAACCGGGTGGGGCCCCGATCAGGCGCGAGACGGCATGGCGCTCCATGTATTCGCTCATGTCGAAGCGGATGAGTTCGATGCCCATCGTGTAGGCCAATTGCCGGGCGACCTCGGTTTTGCCAACCCCTGTGGGGCCAGAAAAGAGGAAAGCGCCGATGGGTTTTTGCGGGTTGCCAAGGCCTGATCGAGCCATTTTGATGGCATTGGCGAGGGTTTCAATAGCACCGTCCTGACCGAAAATAACGGATTTGAGGTCGCGGTCTAGGGTGCGCAGAGCCGTACGCTCGTCGCTGGCCACGGTCTTGGCCGGAATGCGGGCGATGCGGGCGATGATGTCCTCGATCTCTTTCGGACTGATCACCTTCTTTTGCTTTGAGCGAGGCAGGATACGCTGTGCGGCGCCGGCTTCGTCGATGACATCAATAGCCTTGTCCGGCAGGTGGCGGTCGTTGATGTGGCGGGCCGAGAGTTCGGCGGCGGTGGTCAAGGCCGCCTGGGTGTAACGCACGCCGTGATGGGCCTCAAAGCGACTCTTGAGGCCGCGCAGGATGGCGATGGTCTCCTCGATGCTGGGTTCCGGGACATCAATCTTTTGGAAGCGGCGCGAGAGGGCGTGATCCTTCTCGAACACGCCGCGGTATTCTTGGTAGGTGGTGGCCCCAACGCAGCGCAACTGACCTGAGGCGAGCGCCGGCTTGAGTAGATTGGAGGCGTCCAGCGTGGAGCCCGAAGCGCTACCCGCCCCGATCAGGGTGTGGATCTCGTCAATGAACAGGATGGCGTGTGGGTCGGCCTGCAGTTCCTTCAAGACCGCCTTCAGGCGTTGCTCGAAGTCGCCGCGATATTTAGTACCGGCGAGTAGGGCGCCGATATCGAGGGCATATACCGTGGTTTGGGCCAAGATTTCTGGGGTCTCCTGAGCCACGATGCGGTGGGCGAGACCCTCGGCAATGGCCGTCTTGCCGACACCCGCCTCGCCAACCAGCAAGGGGTTGTTCTTGCGCCGACGACAGAGGGTTTGAATCACCCGCTCCAATTCAGGGTCGCGGCCAATCAACGGGTCGATCCGTCCGTTACGCGCGGCCTCGTTAAGATTGCCGGTATAGGCCTGCAGGGCAGATTCCTTGCTATTTTCAGTCTCGGCAGTGGTGGCCGCTTCGGATGGCTTGGCGGTCTGCTCCTGGGGTTGTTTGGCGATGCCATGGGCGATGAAGTTAACAATGTCGAGGCGGGAGATGCCTTGCTGGTCGAGAAAATGAACGGCATGCGAATCTTTTTCGCTAAAGATGGCCGCCAAGACATTGGCACCATTGACCTCGGTTCGTCCTGAAGACTGGGCATGCAGGATGGCGCGCTGGATCACACGCTGGAACCCAAGGGTGGGTTGCGTGTCGAGTTCGCCTTCTCCCTCCACGCTGGGGGTGTGGGACTGCACGAAGCCCTCCAGTTGTTCGCGCAGAACCTTTAAGTTGGCATTGCAGGCCCGCAACACATCGGCCGCCGACGGGTTGTCGAGCAGAGCCAGTAGAAGGTGCTCTAAGGTAATGAATTCATGGCGTTTCTGGCGCGCCTCCATGAAGGCAAGGTGCAGGCTGATTTCCAGTTCTTGGGCAATCATGGGGAATCCTTTAGCGATCGATCTCGATAACGCATTGCAGCGGATGTTGATGGGTTAAGGCGTACTCTGCAACCTGACGGGAGCGGGTCTCCGCTATGTCGCGCGGATAGATGCCGGCAATGGCAGAACCTTCATGATGAACCTTGAGCATGGTGCGGGTAGCCTCTTCGCGGTTCATTGCAAAAAATCGCTGTAGAACTGTAATGACGAAATCCATGGGCGTGAAATCGTCATTGATCAGTTTGACGCGAAACAAGGGTGGCAGTGCAGTTTTCAGTTCCTGCGCCGTGGCGGTAGGGGCGTCTTGGTGTTGAATGCTCATGTCCCTATTCTGGGACCGCGATTATTTTTTGCAAGACCGTTGACGAGTTTATTGTAGAGATGTAAAAAGCCATCGTTTGGTTTTGTTCGAGTTGCGTAGATCACCTGCGGCAGGTTGTTGGCCGGTACGCGATGCGCTCTGTGTGGCTTGTTCTCCAAACGCTGTTTGTTTATTTTTGGAGTTTATTTCATGGCTACTGGCATCGTTAAATGGTTCAATGACGCAAAAGGGTTTGGCTTTGTCACTCCCGATGGCGGCGGAGAAGATCTGTTCGCGCATTTTTCCGCGATTAACGCAAAGGGCTTCAAGTCCCTGAAGGAAGGTCAGCGTGTGAGCTTTGATGTCGCTGAAGGCCCGAAGGGCAAGCAAGCGGCAAATATCGTTCCGCTGTAACTTCTACGGAACACTTTTACGGCGACCAGCGATGGTCGCCGTTTTTCTGCGCCCTGCCTTTGTGTCATCTTCATTTCTGGTGTGCGGAGCGCATTTCTCTCCTCGTGTGCTATAGATCAATGTGCTACAGGCATTAAAGGTCTTCGTGAGGGGTCTGCTATGGATGGCAGGACACAGGCACCGTCCGGGAGTCAAACAGCGCCGAGTGATAACCGGCGTCCAGGAACAGATGATGTCTCGCGCTTGTGGGTCGGGCTGGAACACCAGCAGGAGGTGCTGGGTCCCATTGCCGTTGAGTTGATGGCCCTGTTGTGTCCGGACGCGTCGGATGTGGCTCCGCCAGAGTCCGGAACAGGTGTTACATCGCCTGAATAATTGCCGCGCCGAAGGCCGAGCACGACACCTGCGTTGCGCCGTCCATCAGACGGGCGAAGTCGTAAGTCACTTGTTTGGCCTGAATCGCGCCTTCGGTGCCCTTGATGATGAGATCGGCCGCCTCAACCCAGCCCATATGGCGCAGCATCATTTCGCCGGACAAGATGATCGAGCCGGGGTTTACATAATCCTGACCGGCATACTTCGGTGCGGTACCGTGGGTAGCCTCGAACATGGCCACGGTATCGGACAGATTGGCGCCGGGGGCAATGCCAATACCGCCGACCTCGGCGGCCAGCGCGTCGGAAATGTAATCGCCGTTGAGATTCAGGGTGGCGATGACATCGTATTCTTCCGGGCGCAACAGAATCTGCTGCAAGAAGGCGTCAGCAATCACATCTTTAATGACGATGCCGTTCGGGAGCTCCAGCCACGGACCTGCGCCGATCGGTTTGGCGCCGAATTCGCGTGCGGCCAGTTCATAGCCCCATTTTTTGAAGCCACCCTCGGTGAACTTCATGATGTTGCCCTTGTGCACCAGGGTGACGGAGCGGCGATTGTTATCGATAGCGTACTGGATGGCCTTGCGGATCAGTCGTTCAGAGCCCTCAATGGAGACCGGTTTGATGCCGATGGCGGAGGTTTCCGGAAAGCGAATCTTGTTGACGCCCATCTCGGCTTGCAAGAAAGCGACGACTTTCTTCACCGCATCGGAATTGGCTTCCCACTCGACGCCCGCGTATATGTCCTCGGTATTTTCGCGGAAGATCACCATGTCCACCTTTTCCGGCGCCTTCACGGGCGAGGGCACACCGGTGAAATACCGCACTGGACGCAGGCAGACATACAGGTCCAGCATTTGGCGCAGGGCCACATTGAGGGAACGGATGCCACCAGAGGTCGGGGTGGTCAGGGGGCCCTTGATGGACACCACAAAATCACGGGCCGCTTGCACGGTCTCGTCTGGCATCCAGGTGTCATTGCCGTAGATCTTGACAGCTTTTTCACCGGCATAGATTTCCATCCATTCGATCTGGCGCGCACCGCCGTAGGCCTTGGCCACGGCCGCGTCCAGGACCTGACGCATGACCGGGGTGATGTCCACGCCGGTGCCGTCGCCCTCGATGAAGGGAATAATCGGGCGAACCGGCACATTGATGGAGTTGTCGGCGTTGACGGTGATCCGGCTACCGTTGGCGGGGATCTGGATATGGCTCATGAGGAATTCCTGATTAAGGTTAGAACTGGATTGGCAAGACGGGTTCGAAGATAGGGGTTGGTTGCAACCCGAATGGCGCTATTTTACCCGAGCCCACCCGCCTGGTTATCAGTGTTATTGACGCCGCAATTAATGGCCCTGGAGGCGTTCGCGCCAGTAATGGGTGCGGGCGAGAATGGTATCGCGATCGAGGGTCACGGCACGGTGCTCTCGGACAACGGCTCGCCCGGCGATCCAGACCGCGCTGACTTGCGCCCGACCGGCGCTATAAATGAGCTGGGCGACGGGATCAAAACAGGGCTGAGTCTCGGGGCCGGACAGGTCCACGGCAACCAGATCGGCCGCCTTACCAATGGTCAGAGAACCGATTCGGTCATCCAGCCCCAGGGCTCGGGCCCCGTAGATCGTGGCCATGGCCAAGGCCTGATGAGCGGGAACCGCTTCGGCCTGGCCGGAGGTTCCTTTTGCCAGGAGGGCAGCGAGGCGCATCTCTTCCCAGAGATCCAGCCGGTTATTACTGGCCGCGCTATCGGTACCCAGCCCGACCGTGAGGCCGTGCGTTAGCAGGGCGGCAAGAGGAGCGATGCCGCTGGCGAGTTTTAGATTGGAATGGGGGCAGTGGGCGATGGCGGCACCATGTTGTGCCAGCAGGCGCTGTTCATCTGCGTTCAAGTGGACGGCATGAACGGCAACGAGCTGCGGCCCGACCAAGCCCAGTCGGTGCAGTCGCGCCAGGGGGCGCTGGTGGTAGCGTTCCAAGCTTTGATTAATTTCGTCGCGGGTCTCGTGCAGATGAATATGGATAGGCAGATCGAGTTGGGCGCTGTAGGTGGCGACTTTTTCGAAACTGCGGTCGCTTACCGAATAGGGGGCGTGGGGGGCGAGACAGAAATGCACTAGGGGGTTGTCCAGCCAACGGTCACGGACCGCTAGGCCTTGTTGCAAGTAGGCGTCCGGGTCGGCGGCCCAGGTCGTGGGAAAGTCCAGCACAATGAGGCCGCTGGCAATGCGTTGGCCGGCTTGGGTGGCGGCCTGTAGGCTGGCTTCCGGGAAGAAATACATGTCGTTGAAGCAGGTGATTCCCCCTTCCAACATCTCCAGACAGGCCAACTGGGTGCCATCGTGGACAAAATCAGGGCTGACCCAGCGCTTTTCGGCCGGCCAGATATGGCCTTGTAACCATTCCATGAGCGGCAGATCATCGGCGTAGCCGCGCAACAGCGACATTGCCGCATGGGTGTGCAAGTTGATGAGACCGGGGATCAGGGCATGGCCAGGCAGTTGCTGGTGTGCGCTGGCCTGATAGAGGGCATCGGCGGCATGGACGGGGAGGATATCCAGGATACGGCCGTCGCGAACGATGAGGGCGTGAGCTTCCAGGACTTGACCGGCGGGTTCGACCGGGATAATCCACTGTGGGTCGATGCGCAGGTCGGCGGGTGTCATGGCAGGCATGGAGAGTGTAGGCATGGCCTGCATCCTATGCGTTTCGAGGCGCAATTGACAACCGGGGCAGGCCGGAAATCATGTTAAAATCGCGCGCGCCCGCACACCCTATGGTGTGCGGCTTTTTATAACAATGGATCCATCAATGGAACAATTCGCCAAGGAAACCCTGCCCGTTAGTCTCGAAGAGGAGATGCGCCATTCCTATCTCGATTACGCGATGAGCGTGATCGTCGGCCGTGCGCTGCCGGATGTGCGCGACGGCCTGAAGCCGGTGCATCGCCGCGTGCTGTTCGCGATGCACGAGCTGTCCAACGACTGGAACCGGGCCTACAAGAAGTCGGCGCGTATCGTCGGTGATGTGATTGGTAAATATCACCCGCACGGTGACACGGCGGTGTACGACACCATCGTGCGTATGGCACAGGATTTTTCGCTGCGCTATCCGCTGGTGGATGGTCAGGGCAATTTCGGTTCGGTGGATGGCGATAACGCCGCCGCCATGCGTTACACCGAAATTCGCATGGCCAAGATTGCCCATGAGTTGCTGGCTGATCTCGACAAGGAAACGGTCGATTTTGGGCCTAACTACGACGGCTCCGAACATGAGCCGCTGATCTTGCCGGCCAAGATCCCTAATCTGCTCATCAACGGCTCATCCGGCATTGCCGTGGGTATGGCCACCAACATTCCGCCGCATAACCTGACCGAGGTGGTGAATGCCTGCTTGGCCGTGCTCAAGCGCCCGGAGATTAGTGTCGATGAACTGATCGATTTGGTACCGGCTCCTGATTTTCCGACCGCCGGTATCATCTACGGACTGAATGGGGTGCGCGAGGGCTATCGTACTGGACGCGGTCGTGTCGTGATTCGCGCCCGTTGCCACTTTGAAGATATTAGCGGTGGCCGGCAAGCGATTATCGTCGATGAGCTGCCCTATCAGGTCAACAAGGCCAATTTGCTGATCAAGATTGGTGAACTGGTCAAGGAAAAACGCCTCGAGGGAATCTCTGAACTGCGCGACGAGTCGGATAAGTCCGGTATGCGTATGGTGATCGAGCTCAAGCGTGGCGAGATGGCTGAGGTCATTCTTAATAAGCTGTACAAAGAAACGCAGATGCAGGATAGCTTCGGCATGAACATGGTGGCTATTCTGGATGGCCAGCCGCGCTTGCTGAACTTGAAGCAGATCCTCGAGGCCTTCCTGCGCCATCGCCGGGAAGTGATTACCCGGCGCACCCATTTCGAATTAAAGAAGGCACGCGAACGCGGACATGTGTTGGAAGGCCTGGCCGTGGCGCTGGCCAATGTGGACGAGATCATTGCCCTGATCAAGTCTGCGGCGACCCCGACGGAAGCCAAGGCGGCCTTGATGGCCAAGGCCTGGCGCTCGCAATTGGTGACCGATATGCTGGCGCGGGCCGCCGGAGATGGCGCGGGCCCGTCGGTTGGGGCCTTCCGGCCACTGGATCTCCCGGCCCATTTCGGCCTGCACGCCGAAGGTTATTTCCTCTCCGACACTCAGGCGCAGGCCATCCTTGATCTGCGTCTGCAACGCTTGACCGGTCTGGAGCAGGATAAGATTTTCAGCGAATACGGTGAGGTGATGGCCCGGATCGCCGATCTACTCGACATTCTGAGTCGTCCGGATCGCGTCACGACCCTCATCGGTGAAGAACTCAAGGAGATCAAAAAGCAGTTCGGCGATGCGCGGCGCAGCGAGATCATCGCCGACGCCTCGGAATTCTCGCTTGAAGATCTGATTGCACCCGAAGAAGTCGTGGTCACACTGTCGCACTCCGGTTACATCAAGTCGCAGCCGATCGATGAATATCGTACTCAGCGGCGCGGCGGGCGGGGCAAACAGGCCGCGGCGACCAAGGAAGAGGATTTCATCGACAACCTGTTTATCGCTAATACCCACGACACTATCCTCTGCTTTACCGATCGTGGTCGCCTGTTCTGGCTCAAGGTCTATGAGGTGCCGCAGGGCAGTCGCGTAGCTCGGGGCAAGCCGATCGTCAACCTTCTCAAGGTTGAGGAGGGCGAGAAGGTCACGACTATTCTGCCGGTGAAGGACTATGCCGAGGATCGTTTCGTGTTCATGGCGACCGCGCTTGGAACCGTCAAGAAGACCCCACTTTCGGACTTCTCGCGGCCGCGTTCAGCAGGCATTATTGCCGTTAATCTGGATGCGGGCGATCACCTGGTCGGCGTGGCCCTGACCGATGGACAGCAGTTCGTGATGTTGTTTACTGACGATGGCAAGGCTAATCGTTTTGCCGAGGCCGAGGTTCGCTCCATGGGCCGGGTGACGCGCGGTGTGCGCGGCATCAAATTGGGCAAGGGCGCTAGCGTCATTGCTCTGTTGATCGCGACCGACGAGAAGCAGTCCGTTCTGACGGCGACCGAGAATGGCTACGGCAAGCGCACCCCGGTGGGTGATTACAGTCGCCATGGTCGCGGCGGTCAGGGTGTCATCGCCATTGCTACCACGGCTCGCAACGGCAAGGTGGTGGCCGCGACCCTGGTTGAGCCGGAAGACGAGATTATGATGATCACCAATGGTGGCGTTCTGATTCGTACCCGGGTCAACGAAATTCGCTCCTTGGGTCGTTCTACGCAGGGTGTGACCCTGATCAACCTAGGCGAGGGCGAGAGGCTGACTGGCCTGCAACGCGTGGCCGAGCAGGACGAAGAGACCTCAGGCACCACGCCGGAACTGTTCTGATCCTTGCGGCGTGATCTTGGTGCAAGCCGGGGTTGCGCGCTCGTGGGGCCAGCGTGGAGCCAAAGCGCCAACAAAAACGCCGCAGTTTTCTGCGGCGTTTTTGTTGGCGGCGATCCTTTATTTGTAGCGGATGACCGGGGGGCGACGCTCGGCCGGCGGTTTGGACGCCTCCTCACCTTCCAAACCAGAACTGGATGGGGCATAACGGTCACTGCCACTGCGATCAGATCGCTCACCGCCGCTCCGGCCATAGGGGGAACGCCGTTCGCCGCTGCTGTGGCCACCACTGCCTGTCGGGTGCTCGCCACCCGGGCGCGAGGGTGAAACCGTCGAGATGGCGTGTTTGAATACGGCTTGCAGGGCTGCATCGTGACCTCGGAGCAGTACCATGTACTGGTCAAAGGATTCGATGCGACCGACCAGTTTGATACCGTTGACAAGGAACATTGACACCGTGGTGTGCTCCTTGCGCAGGTTATTGAGAAACTGATCTTGCAGGTTAATGCGTTCACTCATGGTGCAGATTCCGGGGCGCGACAGTCATTCTTGGGCTTTGATCATAGCATGGAGTCTAATCCGGGATTAATCCACCTTGGCGCGGGCCTGTATTTGGTCAACCAGTTGCTTGACCTGATGTTGGACCATTTGCTCACGCAGGCTGTCTTTGACCTCGGCGAATTCGGGGAATTTGAAGGGGCGGGTCGCATCGAGGCGGATAATGTGCCATCCAAATTGGGTTTTGACCGGGCTGTCGAGCAGTTGGCCAGCCTTCATGCCTGCCAGGGCTTGGGCGAACTCGGGGACCAGATCATCCCCTGACATCCAGTCCAGGTTGCCGCCCCGCTTGGCCGAGCCAGGATCTTTGGAATGCTTCTGGGCAAGAGCTGCGAAGGGTTTTTTCTTCTTCAAGTCAGCGAGGATGGATTTCGCTAGAGATTCTTCGCTGACCAGGATGTGGGCGGCACGGTATTCGTTCTTGGCGGCATCTTTGCCCGGTTGTGCCTTAAGAGTGTCATAGGTGGCGCGAACGGCAGCGTCGCTGACTGGATGTTGAGTTAGTTCGGCATCCAGAAGCGCATCGGCAAGCAGGTTACGCTGCAGGACTTCAATACGGGCGCGGACGGCCGGCAGCGCGTCCAGTTGCCGCTTGCGGGCCTCCTGAGCAAGAAGTTCGAGGGTGATGAGTTTGCTGCGTACAGTCTCGTACGCGACGGGCTTGCCACGCTGGACCTGCTCGTTCATTACCAAGGCTGCATGGCTGGCAGGAATGACGATGCCGTTGACGGTTGCGACTGGGCCGGTGGGTTGGGGCACCGCTGGGGCGGCCGGTGTGCTAGCCTTCGCGGCGCTTTCGGCGGCATGGACCCCGCTAGAGACAGCCAGGCATGGGGAGAGGAACAGGGCAACAATCAGGGCGGGGTTTTTCATGGGGCGGACTCCGGGGTGTTTTCGCTGGGACTGGTGGCAACAATGGTCAAGGCGTGAATCGCGTTTTGCATCAAGTCGCCGAGGGCGGTGTAGACCGCGCGGTGGCGGGCGACGGTGCCGAGACCTTCAAAGCTGGCGGATGCGATACGCATCCGGTAGTGACCACCACCGGAGCGGGCACCGGCATGGCCAGCGTGCGCCGCGCTTTCGTCAAGAATATCCAGGCTGAGGGGGTTCAGACTGGACAGGCGGGTGCGCATCTCTGCGATGGTGTCGGTCATGGTAATACCTTACGGAAGGGTTGGACGGTAACGCGGGCATAGACGCCGGCGCTGACATAGGGATCGGCATCGGCCCAGATGCGGGCGCTGTCGAGATCGGAGAATTCAGCCACGATCAAGCTGCCGGTGAAGCCAGCCGGGCCAGGGTCGACGGCATCAATGGCGGGAAAGGGGCCAGCCAGCAACAGACGGCCTTCTTCTTGTAAATGTTGCAGACGGGCGAGATGGGCTGGACGCGCAGTGAGGCGTTTGTCCAGGCTGTTTTCGGTATCGTAGCCAGTGATGGCGTAATACATCAGGATGGCTCCTTCATGTGCCGGGACAGATAGACACCTTGGGCGAGGACAAAGACCAGCATTAGGCCCAGCGTGCCGAAGAGCTTGAAATTAACCCAGGTATCGGTGTCGTAGGTGTTGGCGATCCAGGCATTGGCCAGGCCCATGGCCGTGAAAAAGAGGGCCCACATTTGGTTCAAGCGGGCCCAGACCAGATCTGGGAGTTCCAGTTGACTCTGCATCATAAGGCGGATCAGATTGCGACCGGACAGGCGCGGTGCCAAGGCCAGGCTCAAAGCGAAGACCCCGTATAAGACGGTGGGCTTCCATTTGATGAAGGTTTCGCTGTGGAAAATAAGCGTAGCGCTACCGAAGATGACAATGAGTACTAGCGAGACCCAGAGCATGGCGTCGATGCTGTGGCCGCGCAGTTTGAGCCAGCCGATTTGCCCGAAGGTGGCCGCGATCGCGACCAGGGTGGCGATGAATACCCCCGGCTTTTGGGTTGAGGTCAGCTGGACGCCGAGCCAGGTCAGGGTGTCCGATGCCGCTTGAGGATTGCTTTGGGCCAACTGATAGGCAACAAAAAACAGGATGATGGGAAAGAGGTCGAAGAGGAGCTTTTTCACGAGGGCAGACGGGTGAGTGGATTTAAACGGTGGTGGCGTTGAGGGTCGGTTGGGCCGTACGGCTTGCCGTATGTTACGGCAAAGAGCAACGCATTTTGCTATGATTAGCCGCTATTCCACAAGTTGGATCTTTATCGATCCAGAATCCCCTGCGTGATCTTTGATCTCCATAGTCATTCTACGGCCTCGGACGGCGTTCTTGCGCCTGCGGCGCTGGTGGCGCGGGCGGCCGAACGCGGGGTCGGGACCCTAGCGCTGACCGATCACGATACCCTGCAAGGCCTTGCTGAGGCTCAGGCGGAGGCTCGGGTAAGCGGTCTGCGGTTGATTCCCGGGGTCGAGATTTCAGTCACATGGGAGGGGCGTACGGTCCATGTGCTGGGTCTCAATATTGATCCTGATAACCCGGCTTTAGGTGCGGGTCTGGCCGGACTGCGCGCCGGACGCGTCGAGCGGGCGCAGCGGATGGCGGACTCTCTGGCTGCAGCCGGGATCGGCGGGGCCTTTGTTGGCTCGGCGGTCTATGCCTCAAATAGCGACATGATCGGGCGCACCCACTTCGCCCGATTTTTGGTCAACAGCGGCCATGTCGGTAGCGTGCCGGCCGTGTTCAAGCGCTTTCTGGTTCCCGGCAAACCGGGCTATGTAAAGCACGAATGGGCGAGCCTCACGGAGGCGGTGGGCTGGATCACCGGCGCGGGCGGCGAGGCCGTGCTGGCACATCCCGGGCGTTATGACATGGGGCGCGAGCGCATGAACCAGTTGTTAGGTGAGTTCCGTGATTTAGGCGGTAGCGGCATCGAGGTGGTTGCAGGCAGTCATACAACCGGCCATGTGCCAGTGTTTGCCGATTACGCCGCGGCCTTTGGGCTCAAGGCCTCGATGGGTTCTGACTTTCATGCCCCCGGCGAGGGTGGCCGTGAATTGGGGCGCTTGCAAGCCCTGCCGGCTCGTTGTGTGCCAATCTGGAAGGATTGGTAATGGCGCAGCGCTTTTATGTTCATCCTGATAACCCCCAGCTGCGCTTGATGCGTGAAGCAGCACGCCTCCTAAAGGGTGGCGGGGTGATTGCCTATCCGACCGACTCTTGCTATGCCCTGGGTTGTGCGATTGGCCACAAGGACGGGATGGACCGCATCCGTGCCCTGCGCGAGGTCGATGACAAACACCACTTCACTTTGGTGTGTCGTGATCTATCCGAGATCGCGACCTATGCCCGGGTTGATAATGCCCAATATCGTATCTTGAAGGCGGCGACGCCAGGCAGCTATACCTTTATCCTTGAGGCAACGCGCGAGGTACCACGCCGCCTGCAACATTCCAAGCGCAGCACGATCGGAATCCGGGTTCCGGATCATGCCGTGGTCAGTGCCCTGTTGGCCGAGGTTGGCGAGCCCATCCTGTCGATGTCGCTAATCCTGCCGGGCGAAGAGATCCCGTTGCTTGATCCCGAGGAGATTGTCGATGCTTTGGGGTCGCGTCTCGATCTGGTGGTCGATGCCGGGCATTGCGGCGGCGAACCGTCGACGGTAGTGGACCTGTCCAGCGGCGTTCCGGAATTGGTGCGCCGTGGTCGCGGCGAACTCTCCCGCGTGGGTCTGGATTGAGAGAGGCGCTGTGGAATTTACTCTGATCCAGAAAATTGCAATCTATGCCCTGCCGGTGATCTTCGCCATTACCCTGCATGAGGCGGCGCACGGCTACGCGGCTTTGCGATTTGGCGATGGCACCGCGCGCGCGATGGGGCGCTTGTCGCTCAACCCGTTGCGTCATGTCGATCCGATTGGGACCCTGCTAGTGCCGGCCCTAGCGATGGTGCTGGGTGGCATTTTGTTCGGCTGGGCCAAACCGGTGCCGGTAGATTTTCGGCGTTTGCGTCATCCGCGCCAGGATATGGTCTGGGTGGCTGCCGCCGGGCCGGCCGCCAATCTGGTCATGGCCATCTTCTGGGGTCTGATCCTGAAACTGGCCGTAGGGGTAGATTTTGGCGACTACAACACGCCGCTGCGCATGATGGCCGAGGGCGGCATCCTGATCAACGCCGTGCTGATGGCTTTGAATCTGTTGCCCTTGCCACCCCTCGATGGGGGGCGAATTGCGGTTGGCCTGTTGCCGGATCGCCTGGCGATACCGTTGGCCCGCATTGAGCCCTATGGGCTGTTTGTCCTTATTGCCCTGTTGCTGACCGGTGCCCTTAACCAGGTTCTCGGCCCGGCCGTATCCGGTATCCTGTCACTGTTGTCTTTCCTGCTTTAACCTTTTTATAAACGACATCTCATGTATGTAGATCGCGTCCTCTCCGGTATGCGCCCCACCGGTGGCCTTCATTTAGGGCACTACCACGGCGTCCTGAAAAACTGGGTCCAGCTCCAGCACGAATACGAATGCCTGTTTTTTGTGGCTGACTGGCATGCCTTGACCACACATTACGATAACCCGGGCAGCATCGAGGACAGCACTTGGGAGATGGTGATCGACTGGTTGGCTGCCGGCGTGGACCCCAGCCGGGCCACACTGTTTATTCAATCCCAGGTCATCGAGCACGCCGAGCTGCACCTCCTCCTCTCCATGATGACGCCCTTGGGATGGCTGGAACGGATGCCGACTTATAAGGATCAGCAGGAAAAACTGAGCGAAAAGGACCTCTCTACCTACGGATTCCTTGGCTACCCGTTATTGCAGTCGGCCGACATCCTGATCTATCGCGCCAACCGTGTTCCGGTCGGTGAGGATCAGGTGCCGCATATCGAGTTTTCACGCGAGATCGCCCGCCGCTTTAATCATCTCTACGGCCGCGAACCGGGCTATGAGGACAAGGCCAAGGCGGCGATGAAGCGCTTGGGCGGCAAACGGGAACGCCTGTATGCTGAATTGCGGACCCGCTATCAGGAGCAGGGTGATGCCGAGGCACTCGAGTCGGCGCGCGCCGTGCTGGCGGCAACGCAAAATCTTTCCCTGGGCGACAAGGAGCGGCTCTACGGTTATCTGGAAGGTGGCGGCCGCATGATTCTTACCGAGCCGCAGGCCTTGCTGACGGCCGCGTCCAAAATGCCCGGTCTGGATGGCCAGAAAATGTCCAAGTCCTACCACAACACCATTGCTCTGCGTGAGGCGCCGGATCAAGTGCTCAAGAAGATTCGCACCATGCCAACCGATCCGGCACGGATGCGGCGTACCGATCCGGGTTCTCCGGACAAGTGCCCCGTTTGGCAGTTGCACCAAGTCTATTCGGGCGAGACCCAGAAGGATTGGGTGCGGGCCGGTTGCAGCAGTGCGGGTATCGGTTGTCTGGACTGCAAACAACCGGTGATTGATGCCATTTTGGCCGAGTTGGCACCCATTCAGGAACGGGCCCGTGGTTTTAGCGAAGACCCGGATCAGGTCCGCAACATCATTGCCGATGGGTGCGAAAAGGCCCGCGATCTAGCTCGCGAAACAATGCGTGATGTGCGCGAGGCCTTGGGTTTGGCGCGCTGAGTTTGCCGGAGTTGGGCGATTGGGTTCGCCAGAATAAAAAAGCCACCCTCGGGTGGCTTTTTTTGGGTCGCCTAGGCGTCCCCATTACGGGCGGCAGGTTGTCCGTCGGCCGTTAGTCGTTTTGAGTTTCGACCATAACCAATTCGCTGGCGGCCTCCCGGGGCCGGCGAGTGCGGCGGCGAGGTTTGCGGTCGATCGCGGTGGGAGCGGCTGCAACGCTTGCGGCGACCTCAACAGTCTCGACAAGCGGGGCCGTTTCGATCATAAGCATCTCCGGTTCGGCTGGACGCGGCGGGGTCCGGCGG
>Ga0116204_1000420_pt1 | contig 24191 bp, 23 predicted proteins | sample LakKivwa52mmetaG_FD_94481 | JGI IMG/M metagenome (GOLD analysis project Ga0116204, IMG submission 94481) | Anoxic lake water microbial communities from Lake Kivu, Rwanda to study Microbial Dark Matter (Phase II) - Lake Kivu water 52m metaG | ecosystem: Environmental > Aquatic > Freshwater > Lake... | reverse complement strand
TATCGCATGATTCGCGACGGTGAGGTGCGGGTAAACAAGGGGCGCAAGAGACCGGATTATCGCCTGTTATCCGGAGATGAGATTCGCATTCCACCGGTGCGTTTGGCCGAAGTGCCCACTAAGGTGGTGGTGCCCGTTGGCAGTTCTCTGTTACCGCATCTCGTGTATCGGGACGAAGCCCTGCTGGTGCTTGATAAACCCGCCGGCTGGGCGGTCCATGGGGGGAGCGGGATCCATCTGGGCATCATCGAACACCTGCGTCAGGAGCTACCCGAGTTGCGTTACCTGGAATTGGCCCACCGTCTGGATCGCGACACCTCGGGCCTGCTGATGCTGGCCTCGCGGCGCAGCGCCCTGGTTGAACTCCACCGGATGTTGCGTGTGGGTGAGGCGCGCAAGACTTACCTAGCCCTGGCGACGGGACGCTGGCGGGACGCGCTACGCAATGTACGCTTTCCGCTCCATAAGTTTCTCACCGCAGAAGGCGAGCGGCGGGTGGAGGTGGTGCCCGAAAAACATCCTGAGGCGATGCAGGCGCATACCCTTTTTCGCCTGCGTCAGCGTTACGCCGGCTTTTCTCTGCTCGAAGCGGAGCTTATGACCGGCCGCACGCACCAGATCCGCGTCCATTTGGCGGCCTGCGGTCATGCCATCGCGGGTGATACGAAATATGGCGATGCGGCCCTCAATACGGCCTTGAAAGGACGGGGCCTGCGCCGCATGTTCCTGCACGCGGCGCGGCTGGAACTTAAACACCCTTTAACCCATCAGCCGCTGTCCTTTACGGCTCCGCTGCCCGATGAGTTGAGCCGATTTTTGCAATCCCTGGAGCCGGAGACCCCATGAAATATGAACTGCTGATTTTTGATTGGGATGGCACGCTGATGGATTCGGCTAGCCATATCGTGGCCAGTTTGCAGGGTGCGGCGCGTGACATGGACTTGCCCATCCCTCCCCCGGAACGGGCCAGTTATGTCATTGGTTTGGGCCTAACCCAGGCGCTCGCCTACTTGTTTCCCATGTTGCCGGAGGTAGATCACCCGCGCTTGGCCGATTGCTACCGCGATCATTATCTCGGCCAGGATCATGCCATTCCCCTTTTCGAGGGGGCCGATGCGATGTTGCGCGGGCTTCATGCTCGGGGTCATGTCCTGGCGGTGGCGACCGGCAAGAGCCGGCGCGGGTTGGATCGGGCGATGCAACACACGGCCCTCGAGCCGATTTTTACGGCGACACGCACGGCCGATCAGACCTTTTCCAAGCCGCATCCGGCGATGATCGAGGAAATTATCGCCGAGGTGGGTGGATGCCCCGAGACGACGCTGATGATTGGTGATACCAGTCACGACCTGCAAATGGCGATGAATGCGGGCGTGGCCGGGTTGGGGGTCAGCTATGGGGCGCATGGGGTGAATTTGCTGGAGGCTTGTAAGCCGCTGGCGATCGTCGATACGATGGCCGCTTTGGCCAACTGGCTGGAAGAAAACGGATAAAGCATGGAAAACAAGACAATGGAACGGCTGGTTGAGGCTTATTTAGGCGAATTGCGACGGCAGCGGCGGGGGCGTTTCTGGTGGCGTATGACCCTTGGCGTTGTGCTGCTGGTTGTGCTTTTGGGGTGGTGGGGTGATGATCGTTCGGAGGGTGGTGGACATCGCACCCACACGGCCTTGATCGAGATCCAGGGCGAGATTGGTGGAGAAAATGGGGTCCTGGCCGATGACATTATTCTGGCCCTGGGTGAGGCCTTTGATGACCAAAAGGTCAAGGGAGTGGTCCTGCGCATCAACAGCCCCGGTGGCAGTCCGGTTGCGGCCGGTCAGGTCTATGACGAGATCCGCCGTCAGCGCACGCTGCATCCCCAGACCCCCATCTACACCGTGGTTGACGAGATCTGCGCCTCCGGGGGCTATTACATTGCCGCAGCGACTGACCGTATCTATGTGGACAAGGCTTCGCTGGTGGGATCGATTGGGGTCCTGATGGACGGCTTTGGGTTTACTGGTGCCATGAAGAAACTTGGGGTTGAGCGCCGCCTGCTGACGGCGGGAGAGAGCAAAGGTTTCCTCGATCCCTTCTCGCCGCGCCAGAGCGCCGAAGAGCAGCATGCCCGCCGGTTGCTGGGCGAGGTGCATGCCCAGTTTATCGATGCGGTGCGTCAGGGCCGGGGTAAACGCCTAAAGGAACAGCCGGGGATCTTTTCCGGATTGATCTGGCACGGGACCAGCAGCGTTACGATGGGCCTGGCCGATGGATTGGGTAGCCTCGACTTTGTGGCGCGTGAGATCATCAAGGCCGAGGCGATTGTTGACTACACGCGCCAGGAAAGCTTGACGGATCGTCTGACGCGCCAGTTGGGTGTGGCGATCGGGACCTCCCTGCAACCCGTGCTGACGCCGCGTTTGCGCTGATGGAAACCTACCAGCCCGTCAGCTGCGATCTGCATTCGCGGCTTGAATTAGCCATCCTGCGTCGCCAGACGCTGCGTTTGGAATGGCAAACGGAACAGGGCTCTCAGGGGGGCGCCGGGGTTGCGGTCGATATCTATACGCGTGACGGGGCGGAGTGGCTAGAGGTTGATCTGACAAGCGGCGAGCGCCTGCGCCTGCGGCTGGATCAGATCGTTGTAAGCGACGGGATCTAGGCACATTACGCCCCATTTTTTGTTTTTGCCCTCTTGAAACGCTGCGCTTGCGCCCCACTTCTTGCGGGTTTATGGAGAAAATGTATGTCTGAATACGAACCTATTCCCGCTGGCACCTCGGAAGATCCTCAGCTGGACTCGGCGGCCATGACCGACTCAAGCCCCGAAATCATGCCGAGTATGGAAGACCTGCTGCGTCAGGCTGAGCTCCGTGCTGAAGAGCATCACGACGCCTGGTTGCGGGCCAAGGCCGAGATTGAGAATGTCCGTCGGCGTGGCGCAGAAGAGGCCGACAAGGCGCGTAAATATGCGGCCGAAAAATTCGCCAGCGACTTGTTGGCCGTCAAGGACAGCCTTGAGGCGGCGCTTGCTTCGGCCGAAGCGGCGAGCGTCGAGAGCCTGACCAATGGCGTTGCAGTCACCCTCAAGCAACTGGCCGGCGTCTTTGAGCGTCATCAAGTGGTCGAAGTCAGCCCGCAGGGCGAGAAATTTGATCCTAACCAGCATCAAGCCATTGGCATGATCGAGGCCGAAGGCGACGCCAATACGGTCGCTAGTGTCTTGCAGAAGGGCTATTTGCTTAATGGACGGGTGTTGCGCCCGGCCATGGTGATGGTTGTGAAATAAGCCGGATAAAACGGGCTTGAAAACCCTGAACACACCCCTATATCGGCAACACTCTAAACAGCATTGAAGGAAAGAACATGGGCAAGATTATCGGTATTGACCTCGGCACCACCAACTCCTGCGTTTCCGTTATGGAGGGTGGTAAGTACAAGGTGATTGAAAACGCTGAGGGCACGCGGACGACGCCCTCTATCGTTGCGTATGCCGAAGATGGCGAAATTTTGTGTGGTGCGCCGGCCAAGCGTCAGGCGGTCACTAATCCCCGGAATACCCTCTACGCGGTGAAGCGTTTGATTGGTCGCCGTTTTGAAGAGAAGGAAGTGCAGAAAGACATCGATCTGATGCCCTACAAGATCGTCAAGGCCGACAACGGTGATGCCTGGGTCGAAGTGCGCGACAAGAAGATGGCCCCGCCACAGGTCTCCGCCGAAGTCCTGCGCAAGATGAAAAAGACCGCCGAGGATTATCTGGGCGAAGAAGTGACCGAGGCGGTCATTACCGTGCCGGCCTACTTTAATGACTCGCAACGCCAAGCCACCAAGGATGCCGGTCGTATCGCCGGTCTGGATGTGAAGCGCATCATCAACGAACCGACGGCCGCGGCCTTGGCCTTCGGCATGGACAAGAAGGAAGGCGACCGCAAGATCGCCGTGTTCGACTTGGGCGGTGGTACCTTTGATATCTCCATCATCGAGATCAACGAGATTGATGGCGAGCATCAGTTTGAGGTGCTGTCCACCAACGGTGACACCTTCCTGGGCGGCGAGGACTTCGATCAGCGCTTGATCGACTACATCATCGACGAGTTCAAGAAGGAGCAGGGTGTCGATCTGAAGAAGGATGTGCTCGCCCTGCAACGCCTGAAAGAGGCCGCAGAGAAGGCCAAGATCGAGTTGTCGTCGGCCACTCAGACGGAGATTAATCTGCCCTACATCACGGCGGATGCCTCTGGTCCGAAGCATCTGGTTTTGAAACTTACCCGCGCCAAATTTGAGGCCCTGGTTGAGGATCTGGTCGAGCGCACCATTGCGCCCTGCAAGATCGCCATCAAGGATGCCGGCGTCAGCGTGGGCAATATCGACGATGTGATTTTGGTCGGCGGCCAGACCCGCATGCCCAAGGTACAAGAGAAGGTCAAGGAATTCTTTGGCAAAGAGGCTCGCCGCGATGTTAATCCCGATGAGGCCGTGGCCGTGGGCGCTGCCATTCAGGGCGGTGTGCTGCAGGGCGATGTGAAGGATGTGTTGCTGCTCGATGTGACCCCGCTGTCGCTGGGTATCGAGACCCTGGGCGGGGTGATGACCAAGCTGGTCGTCAAGAACACTACGATTCCGACTCGTGCTTCGCAGGTCTTTTCGACCGCCGACGACAACCAGAACGCTGTCACCATCCATGTGTTGCAGGGTGAACGCGAGATGGCCACGGGCAACAAGAGCCTAGGTCAATTCAATTTGTCGGATATTCCGCCAGCGCCGCGCGGCATGCCGCAGATCGAGGTTTCGTTCGATATCGATGCCAACGGCATCTTGCATGTTTCGGCCAAGGACAAGGGCACCGGCAAGGAGGCCAAGATCACCATCAAGGCTAATTCCGGTCTGTCCGATGACGAGATCAAGAAGATGGTGCAGGACGCCGAGTTGAACGCGGCCGAAGACCACAAGGCCTTCGAGCTGGCTACAGCGCGCAATCAGTGCGATAGCTTGATCCACAGCGCCAAGAAGGCTCTCAAGGAAGGCGGCGACAAGGTCACAGCCGATGAGAAGACAGCCATCGAGGCCGCCATCGAGGCGGCTGAAAAAGCCATGAAGGACGGCGACAAGGGCGAGATTGAGGCCAAGACTCAGGCCTTGTCCGAGGCCAGTCACAAGTTGGCGGAGAAGATGTACACCGAGCAAGCCGCAGCCGGTGCTGAAGGCGGCTGTGGGACTTGTGGCGCAGACGAGCCCTGCGGTAGCGACAAGAAGGCTGACGATGTAGTGGACGCCGAGTTTGAAGAAGTGAAGGACAAAAAGTAAGCCTTCATGTCTAAACGCGACTACTACGAAGTCCTCGGCCTCCATAAAGGGGCGTCGGAAGACGAGATCAAGAAGGCCTTTAAAAAGCTGGCCATGAAGCATCACCCTGACCGCAATCAGGGTGATGCCCAAAAGGCCTCGGAGGAAAAATTCAAAGAGGTCAAGGAGGCCTACGAGGTTCTTTCCGATGCCGGAAAGCGTGGGGCTTACGACCAATATGGGCACGCCGGGCTAAATCCCAATATGGGGGGCGGTCCCGGCGGCGCTGGATTCGGCAATTTTGGCGATGCCTTCTCGGACATCTTTGGTGATCTTTTTGGCGCAGGTGGCGGCCGGCAGGGTGGACAGGGTATGTATCGCGGGGCTGACCTGCGTTACAACCTGGAGCTGTCGTTGGAAGAGGCGGCGCGCGGGACCGAGACCAAGATCCGCATTCCGGTCATGGTGGCATGCGAAACTTGCAAGGGTTCGGGCGCCAAGCCAGGCAGCAAGCCGACGACCTGTCCAACCTGTCAGGGGCATGGCCAGGTGCGTATGCAGCAAGGGTTCTTCTCGGTGCAGCAAACCTGCCCGCGTTGTCACGGTACTGGCAAGATAATCACCGACCCCTGCCAGTCTTGTCATGGCGAGGGCCGGGTCAAGCAGCACAAGACGCTCTCGGTCCGGATTCCGGCCGGGGTGGACGAGGGTGATCGCATCCGTCTGGCCGGTGAGGGTGAGGCCGGTGTTCACGGCGGTCCGCCGGGTGACCTGTTCGTTCAGGTCCATCTCAAGCCTCACGCCGTCTTTACCCGCGAAGGCGGGCATCTGCATTGCGAGATGCCGGTCTCTTTTGCTACAGCGGCTTTGGGAGGCGACATCACGATTCCGACCCTCGACAGCCAGGCCGTCCTCAAGATTCCGGCCGAGACCCAGACCGGCAAGGTTTTCCGTCTGCGCGGCAAGGGCATCAAGGGAGTACGCGACAGCCAGCCGGGCGATCTGTATTGCCATGTGGTGCTGGAAACCCCCGTCGCGTTGACCGAGAGACAAAAGGAATTGTTGCGGGAGTTTGATACCATCTGCAGCGGTGCGGCAGACAAGCACAATCCGCGGGCTCAGGGTTTCATGGACAAGGTCAAGGCCTTCTTCGGCTAATCTTCAGCGCTTGATTCGCAGCGGGTGATGCTTCTGCCGCGTGTTTGGTGCAGAGCGAGGATGGGGCTATGGGTGAAGCGATGATTGAGGTTCGGGTTCCTGAGTTGTCGGAGTCCGTAAGCGGTGGAACCTTGTTGGCTTGGCGCAAGGCGGTCGGTGATGCCGTCGCTCGCGACGAAATCCTCGTCGATCTGGAGACGGACAAGGTGGTACTGGAGATCACCGCACCGGTGGCGGGTTTTCTGAGCGAGATCCTGATTCCGGAAGGGGAGGAGGTTCAGGTAGGTCAGGTAATTGCCCATCTCCAGGCCACCCATCAGGACGCCACCCATAAGCCAAACTCGGCCGATCATGGCGGTAAAGCGACCTCACCGGAAGTGGTTCCAGTACCAAGCATCGAGCCAAAAGCGGTGCCGGTCAGCCCGCCCAGGGACGATCCTAAGGCAGCTTCCAAGGCTGTCCCCACAGCCGTCTCCAAAGCGCATGCCCCTGATGTACTGCTCCCGGCTCATCGGCCCGAGGCGGAATTCCTGCGCCCCTCGCAGCGTCGCTATGGCGGGACCGTTGTCCCATCCCCAGAGCTGCCTGCCCAGCCGCTTGCTTCGCCACGACCGCTTAAAGCCGCAACTGAACCCGCGTGTACCCCGCTGCGTAACGAGCGTCGGGTACCGATGACGCGCTTGCGGCAGCGCATTGCCGAACGCCTTAAGGAGGCCCAGAACACAGCCGCCCTGTTGACCACCTTTAACGAGGTCAACATGGGTCTTTTGCAAGCGGTGCGGCAGCGTTACAAGGACAGTTTCCAGCAGGAACATGGCGTCAAATTGGGGTTGACCTCCTTTTTTGTAAAGGCCGTCTGTCATGCCTTGAAGCAATACCCGATCATCAACGCGAGGGTCGATGGTCGCGATATCCTTTATCACGATTATTGCGATATCGGCATGGCAGTCAGCTCGGAGCGCGGTCTTGTGGTGCCGATTCTGCGTGATGCCGAGACCCTTGGGTTGGCCGCGATTGAACGCCGCATTGCCGACTTTGCTCGGCGTGCCAATGCCTTGCAGTTGCAGATTGAGGAATTGGAAGGCGGCACTTTTACAATCACCAACGGCGGCGTTTTTGGTTCTCTAATGTCAACGCCCATTCTCAACCCACCGCAATCGGCCGTGCTCGGTTTGCACAAGATCCAGGATCGGCCCATCGCCGAAAACGGCCAGGTGGTGATTCGCCCCATGATGTATCTGGCCCTTTCCTACGATCACCGCATTATTGACGGGCGCGAAGCCGTTAGCTTCCTGGCCAGCGTCAAGGAAGGGATTGAGGACCCGGCCCGTTTGTTATTGGATCTGTAATGACGGCAGACGATGTGGTGGTCATCACCCGCGATTGGCTGGAAAAGGCCGTCATTGGCCTGAATTTGTGTCCGTTCGCCAAATCGGTCTATGTGAAGGAACAGGTGCGCTATGTGGTCAGTCAGGCGCGCCATACCGATGCGCTGTTGGAAGAACTGGATGCCGAGCTTGATTTTTTGGCGGCGGCTGACCCCGACAAGATTGATACCACCCTGCTGATCATTCCCCATTTGTTGCCGGACTTTCTCGACTTCAACGACCTCACGGCCCTCGCCGAGGCGTCCGTGATTGAGCACGAACTAGAAGGTGTGCTGCAGGTGGCCAGTTTTCATCCCCAGTTCCAGTTTGCCGATACCGAACCAGACGCCATCAGCAACTACACCAATCGGGCCCCATTTCCGACCTGGCACCTGATCCGCGAGTCCAGCCTGGCCCGCGCCGTCGCGGCCTATCCCAATCCCGAGGCAATCTACGAGCGCAATATCGAGACTCTGGAGCGGCTTGGCCAAGCAGGCTGGGCTGCGCTGGGTATGCGCCAACCGGAATAAGGTCTGTCGCCGAGGCGCTACAACCCCTGCAAGCGGCGTAGCAGGTCAGGCGCGTGTGGTTCATCACCATGAACGCACACCGTGTCGCCCCGGAGTTTGACCCAGCGACCGTCTGCACAAGCCATTTGTCCCGTTGCACTCCAATGCAACAAGCGTGCGACGGCTGCGGTCGTGTCCGTCAGTACGGCGCCAGGCTCTTTGCGCGGGACCAGCGTGCCGTCTGGGCGATAGGCCCGGTCGGCGAATATTTCTGCAAATACGGTCATGCCGAGCGCGTGGCCGAGTTGAGCGACACGGCCACCGCTGAGGGCGTAGAGGGCGCAGTTCGGGAAATGCTGCTGGACGGCGCTGAGATAGGCGTGGGCGATGGCCGGGTCGGCCTCGCTGGCGTGATACCAGGCACCGTGCAGCTTGATGTGGTGGAGTGGAACGCCCGCCGTCGCGGCGACTGTGGCCAAGGCGGTTACTTGCTGCACCATTTGAGTCGTCAGGGCCTCGGGCGTAACCGTCACTGTGCCACGGCCAAAGTCCCCGGCCGGGCCGGGATGGGCGCCCAAATGCACTCCGAATTCGGCCGCCAGTCGCACCGCATGCGTCATGCTGGCGAGATCGCCGGCGTGGCCGCCTACATGGCTACCGCAAGCTACATTGGCGGAAGTGATGAGGCGCATCAGGGCGCGGGTGTGGGCCGCTGGTTCGCCCTCAGCGAGGTCGCAATTTAGATCAATCATGGCACGATTGTAAAACGCACCGTTTCGCCCGGCCGAGTCTGGACGAGAAAGCGCAGATCCGCCGGGTCGATGATGCCGATCTTGGGGTAGCCGCCGACCGTCGGGCCGTCGTTAAGACAGACAATGGGCTGGCCGTCGGGTGGCACCTGAATGGCGCCGATGCGCACTGGTTCGCTGAAAAGTTCCTGATCGGGTACGGGGAGTGGCTTACCCTCCAGTCGGTAGCCGCTGCGGTCGCTCTGGCGGGTCACCTGCCAGGCTTGGCGGCACAGGGATTGGCGGGCCTGAGCTGAGAACTGCGCGTACTGTGGCCCTGGCCAGACCCGGATGGGGCGCGCCCTTATCGTTAGGTCTTTCGTCGCTTGGCCACAGGTTGCGGTCGGCGGCCAGCCCTCTGGCCGGTGCCTCGTGTGGTCGAGCAAAGATCGCGCTGGGGGCCGTGCTTTTACCCAGAGAGAGTCGTCATAAAGAGGCTTCTGGGTGGCCCATAAGGGGCTGATCGGAGAGCGTTGAACGATGCCTTGCCGCCACGCGCCGAGGGGGTCGCTGGTGCAGGCAATGGGCATTCCCTTGGCTAGAGGGCTCCCGATTCCTGCCCGCAGACACACGCTAGAGCTCCCCAGCCAGCGTGCTGCATCGACCCCGCCGGGCAGGGCGAGGTAGCTCCAAACCCCCGCTAGGGCGGCGCTGATTTCTACGACCTCGCCGGCTTGGGCCCGCCACGCTCGGGCATGTCCAAACCCCGCCAAGCCTATCTGCACCGGTACCAAGGCCCGAAATCGCGCCCCGGCCAGACACTCCAGTACGGGCGTATTGGGCGGGTTGTCGAGCAGGCGGTTAGCGAGCTGCAGCGCGGCCTTGTCCAGCGCCCCGGCGGGTGGAATGCCAAGATGGCGCTGACCCAGGCGGCCGCCATCCTGGACCGTACACAAGGCGCCTTGATGCAGCACTTCGAGGACTTGGTTCATTTGGGCAGGAAGCGGATTCGGTCGCCAGGCGCAAGTAAGCAACGGGCCGTGGCAGGATCGAACAGCGCCACATCGGTGTGACCGACGATATTCCAGCCGCCAGGACCGGGGCGGGAGTAGATGCCGGTGTGCGGGCCGCCGATAGCGACGCTGCCCGCCTCGACGCGGAGGCGCGGTTGGGTTAGTCGCGGCGTAGCAAGCAAGGGGTCAAGCCCGCTGAGATACGGAAAACCCGGCGCGAAGCCGATCAAATCGACGCGGTATTCCGGTGCGCTGTGGCGTTCGATGACCTCGGCCACCAGTAGCTTGGCGTGGTCAGCGACCTGTTCAAGGTCCGGGCCGTGGTAACGGACAGGGATGGCGTGCTGTCTTCCTGCCACGCCGCAAGGAGCGGGGTGCCAGTGGCGTTCAAGCCAGTTTTGGAGGTGGTGTTCGTTGCCTTGTCCGGGGTGAAAATCGAACAACAGCGTCGTATAACCGGGCACACATTCGGACAATCCTGGCGGTGGCTGTTCACGCGCCGCCTGCCAAAGTGACTGACGACACTCAAAAACCCCAACGCCTGGCAGCTCGATAAGGTCCAGCAACCAAGCGTCGGGGCCGTAGGGTTTAAGTCTCAGAGGCGTCAGTTTGGGCAGATTTAGATGCCGCGCAACAGCTCGTTGATGCCGACCTTGGACAGCGTCTTGGCATCGACCTTTTTGACGATGACGGCACAGTACAAGCTGTACTTGCCATCGGAGGAGGGCAAGTTGCCCGACACCACCACCGAGCCCGCCGGGATGCGGCCGTAGGTGATTTCGCCGGTTTCGCGGTCGTAGATGCGGGTCGATTGGCCGATATAGACACCCATCGAGATGACGGCGCCGTCTTCAACCACCACGCCCTCGACCACTTCGGAACGGGCACCGATGAAGCAGTTGTCGCCAATGATGGTGGGACCGGCTTGCACCGGCTCCAGCACGCCGCCAATGCCGACGCCGCCGGAAAGGTGCACATTCTTGCCGATCTGCGCGCAGGAGCCGACGGTGGCCCAGGTGTCGACCATCGTGCCTTCATCCACATAGGCGCCGATGTTTACATAGGACGGCATCAGCACGACATTCTTGGCGATGTAGCTACCCCGGCGCGCTGCTGCTGGCGGCACTACGCGGAAGCCGCCTTCGCGAAAGTCGCGACTGTTGTAGTCGGCAAACTTGGACGGCACCTTGTCGTAATAATTGGTGAAACCACCCTTGATGAAGCTGTTGTCTTCGAGGCGGAAGGACAGCAACACGGCCTTTTTGATCCACTGGTGCGTGACCCAGTTTTGACCCTCGGTGCGTTCGGCGACGCGCAGTTGGCCTTTATCGAGACTATCCAGGACGGTGAAAACCGCGTCTTTGACGCGCGGCTCGGCCGTGCGCGGCGTGATCTCGGCGCGGCGTTCAAAGGCTTCTTCGATAATGGCTTGGAGTTCTTGCATGGGATGTCCTTTGCGGTCTAGCGGGTTTGAATGAAATGACGGATACGCTCGGCGGCCTCGATACAGGCGGCGAGTGGTTCGACGAGGGCGAGGCGGACGAAGCCGGCACCGGGGTTGACCCCGCCAGCCTCGCGGGCCAGGTAGCTACCGGGCAGCAGGGTGACATTTTCCTGCTGGTACAGCGCACGCACGAATGAGGCATCGTCGTCGCCGGGGACCTGCGCCCAGAGGTAGAACGCGGCATCGGGTGCTTTGAAGTGCAGCACATCCTGAAGCATGGGCATGACGGCGGCAAATTTTTCGCGGTATTGGCGGCGGTTGTCCTCGACATGTGCCTCGTCGTTCCAGGCAGCGGCGGAGGCCGCCTGGACCGGCGGGCTCATGGCGCAGCCATGATAGGTGCGATAGAGCAAAAAGTCCTTGAGGATAGCGGCGTCGCCGGCCACAAATCCGGAGCGCAGGCCCGGCACATTGGAGCGCTTGGACAGCGAGTTGAAGACCACCAAGCGTTCTGTGCCGCGTCCGAGTTGTTGTGCGGCGGTGAGTGCGCCCAGAGGCGGGGTATCAAAATAGATTTCGGAATAACACTCGTCGGAGGCAATGAGGCAGCCGTGCCGGTCGGACAATTCAAAGATAGCGCGCCAGTCGTCCAGATTCAGTACATGGCCGGTCGGGTTACCGGGCGAGCAGACGAAGATCAGGTGAGCGTCGGCCCAGACCTCTTCCGGGACGGACGCCAGGGGCAGACGGAAATTGTCCCCGGGGAGGGTATTGAGAAAATAGGGCACGGCCCCGGCGAGCAGCGCCGCACCCTCGTAGATTTGATAGAAGGGATTGGGCGATACAACCCGCTTCACATGTTTTTTGGGGTTGACCACGGCTTGGACAAAGGCGAACAGGGCCTCGCGGCTGCCATTGACTGGCAATACTTGCGTCGCCGGATCGAGCGACACGCCGTAGCGCCGCGCGCACCAAGCGGCGATGGCGCAGCGCAAAGAGTCTGAACCAGCGGTCAGCGGATAGTGGGCTAGTCCGCCGAGATTTTCTACCAGCGCGGTTTTGATGAAGTCGGGCGTGGCGTGTTTGGGTTCGCCAATCGACAAGTTGATCGCGTGTTTTTGCGCCGGCTGGACACCCTCAAAGAGGGCGCGCAGCTTTTGGAACGGGTAGGGCTGGAGTTGGGTAAGACGAGAATTCACGGAGACGGGTTCAGACGCTGGGTGGCATAGATTAAGGCGGGCATTATAGCGCTGCGCTCGGGTGGCCAGAAGGATTGCTGGCCAATTGGGCCGGTGACTGCGATGATAGCGCCCCATGTTCTTCCAAAGACCGAACCCCACTCTGATCCCGGTTTTCGCCCTCTTGATTGCCGCCACGGCCTGGGGTTCGGTGTGGTATCCCTATCGTCTGCTGAACGAGGTGGGGCTCGGAGGCGGGTTGGCTTCGATTCTGACCTATGGCTTGAGTTTGCCCTTTTTGGGGTGGCTGTATGGCGCGCAGAGCCAGGCCTATCGGCGATTCTGGAAGGGATTGCTGTTCTTGGCCCTGGCCACGGGCTGGACCAACCTCTCCTATGTTCTGGCGGTGTTAAATGGCGAGATTCTGCGCGTCATGTTGTTGTTTTATCTGGCACCGGTATGGACGCTGCTATTTTCCTGGGCGCTGCTGGGCGAGGTCCCCGATCGGCGCGGTTATGCGGTGTTCGTGCTGGCCCTAGCTGGCGCCTGGGTCATGCTGGATGTCGGTCATGGCTGGCCGTTGCCAACGAATGGTGGGGAATGGCTGGGGCTGGCCTCCGGCATGGGTTTTGCCCTTGCCAATGTCCTTACTCGGCAATTGGCGCCTGTGCCAGTGGGGGTGCGCAGTCTGTGGATCTTTGCCGGGGTGCTTGCGGTTTCGCTGCCCGCCTTGGCCTATGAGGCCACCCTTCCGGGCGCCGGAGCCTGGCTTGCGGTACTGACGGGTTGGGGTGCCTGGCTGTGGATCTTGCTCATTGCGGTGGTCTTGTTTTTTGCTACGCACGCAGTTCAGTATGGTTTGGCACACATTCCGCCCAACCGAGGCATCATCATTTTGTTGTTTGAACTCATCGTCGTGGCTGTGACGGGCGTGTGGTGGGCGAACGAGCTTATCGAGATAAATGAATGGATTGGCGGCGCGATGATTCTTGCGGCGACCCTCGTAACGGCCAAAGGCAAAGACCATGGTCCGGCTCACTGAACTCTTGCATGCCTCTTTGCTAGTAGCTGACTTGCCCACGGCGCGGGCCTTTTACGAGGGTGTCTTAGGCTTGACCCCCGACGCTAACCGTCCTGATCTGAATTTTGAGGGCGTTTGGTATGCGGTGGGTGGGGGCGCGATTCACCTGTTGGCTTTGCCCAACCCGGACCCGCTCACCGGCCGGCCAGAGCACGGTGGGCGCGACCGCCATGTGGCGTTGGGCGTGGTCGGTTGGGCCGAACTGCGCGCTCGCCTAGATGCACAAGGCCTGCCTTATAGCCTGAGCCGTTCGGGTCGTACCGCCCTGTTTGTACGCGATCCGGACGGCAATGCCCTGGAACTGATCGAGATGCCGCCAAGTCACACAGAAAAGGACTCAGAACCGTATGGCTAAGGACAAGACCCTTTTTGTTTGTAATGAATGTGGCGGTCAAGCGCAGAAATGGCAGGGCCAGTGTCCACAGTGTCTGGCCTGGAATACGCTGACCGAGCAGGTGGTGGAGGTGCGGTCGGCTTCGGCGCGCCACGCTAGTCTGGCTGGGAACGGCGCGTTGATGCGGCTGGCGAGCGTCGACGCCAAGGATGCGCCGCGCGTTGCGACCGGCATTTCCGAGTTCGATCGGGTGCTGGGCGGGGGTCTGGTGAAGGGCGGGGTGGTGCTCCTGGGGGGTGACCCCGGCATTGGCAAATCGACCTTGCTGCTGCAGGCCTTGGCCCATTTGGCCTCGGCCTTGTCGGTGTTGTATGTCAGCGGCGAGGAGTCGGCCCAACAAATCGCGTTGCGAGCGCAACGCCTGGAATTGGGCCAGACCGATATGCCGTTGTTGCCGGAAACCCGTTTGGAAACGGTTCTCGCCACCCTGGAGGCCGAACGCCCGGCGATCGCGGTCATTGATTCGATCCAGACCGTGTATACCGAGCAATTGACCTCCGCACCAGGTTCGGTGGCGCAGGTGCGCGAATGTGCACAGGCCTTGACCCGTTACGCCAAGCGGAGCGGTACGACCCTGATTCTAGTGGGTCATGTCACCAAGGAGGGTACCTTGGCCGGGCCGCGCGTGCTGGAACATATTGTCGATACGGTGCTGTATTTTGAGGGCGATTCGGGCTCGAGTTTTCGTATGGTGCGCGCCTTCAAGAACCGCTTCGGCGCAGTCAATGAACTGGGTGTGTTCGCCATGACCGAGAAGGGCTTGAAGGCCGTGAACAACCCTTCGGCCCTGTTTCTGAATCGCAGCGAGCGCGAGGTTCCGGGTTCCTGCGTGGTGGTCGCGCAAGAGGGTACACGGCCCCTGTTGGTCGAGATTCAGGCGCTGGTCGATACAGCGCACACGCCCAGTGCGCGCCGACTGACGGTGGGCCTCGATCAGAACCGCCTCGCCATGCTGCTGGCGGTATTGCACCGCCATGGAGGTATCGCTTGTTATGACCAGGATGTGTTCGTCAATGCCGTTGGGGGCGTGCGCGTGTTGGAGCCGGCGGCTGATCTGGTGGTATTGCTGTGTATTGTGTCGTCGCTCCGCAACAAACCCTTGCCCCATAGCATCGCAGTCTTTGGCGAGGTCGGTTTAGGTGGAGAAATTCGCCCGGTACAGCGCGGTCAGGAACGCCTGAAGGAGGCCGTTAAGCTTGGATTTACGCGAATCTTGTTGCCCAAAGCCAATCTGCCCAAGCAGGCGATGAGCGGGGTGAGCCTGCACGGCGTAGCGCACTTAAGTGAAGCCCTGGATTTTCTGCGCAGCTTGTAGGCCGCTAGCCCCCGCCCATAGCTGATTGTCGTGGTAGGAGGCCAGTCCTCTGGCCGAGGGGTCTAAAGAAAGCGCCGCGGGTTTGTAAAGCGCCGGCAGCGGGCAGCGCTATTCCGCGGTGAGGTGGCCCGGGCGCCAGTTCAGGCGTTGTCCGCGCCATGCCGGGTCGGGGCGTTCCAGCAGGGCCAGGATGTCGTGCGCCAGGTCCTGCGGAGTGGGTAGGGTAGTTTTATCTTCACCCGGGTGGCTGAGTGCGCGTTGCGGGGCACGGATGGGGCCGGGAACCAGCAGGTGAATGCGCAGTGCCGGTTCGTTATGCCACTCGGCGGCTTGGATGCGGAAATAGCTCTCTAATGCGGCTTTCGATACAGCAAATCCGCCCCAGAAGGCGGTTGGGTGGGCGCCGTGGGTCTCGCTAATTAGTATGACGGGGGCATCGCTGGCGCGGCGCAACAGGGGCGTGCAGGCTTGGTTGAGCAGGAAGGGGGCGACGCTGTTGACGCGGAATTGTTCCAGCCATTCCGCTGCGCCTTGTTGCGGCAGCGGCGAGGGAGCTAGATAGGCACTGGCCGCGTGAATAATGCCATCGAGGCGGCCCAGTCGAGTCCGGATGGCACCGGCTAGCGCGTCATACTGGTCATCGACAGCAGTGCCAAAGTCCATGGGAAATAAGGCTGGTTCAGGTCCGCCGGCGGCGCTGATGGCATCGTAGGTTTTTTCCAGCGCCGGCAGGCTTCGGCCCAGAAGAATTACGGTGGCGCCGGCCTGGCCGAGGGCTAAGGCAACGGCTGAACCGATGCCACCCCCGGCACCGGTTACGAGATAAGTTTTGTTAGCGAAGAAGGTCATACCGCAGAGACACGAAGCACTGAGCGGGCGCATTGTACGCCACTGCGGACAGCGCCTTCGAGCGTGGCGGGGTATTCTGGATGCGTGTAATCGCCTGCTAACCATAGGCCGGGAAGGCCAGTTTCGGCCGTGAAATGCGGTCGATCTGGAACAGCGGCGAAAGTGGCGCGTCGCTCATGGATCCAGCGATGGGCCTGCAACGGCGGCAGCGGGCCGCAATACTGTTCAAGCCGGGCAAGCCAGTCGGCCAGGCGTTGGTCATGATCGCTTTCGCGGTGGCCGCCATCGGCGCTGGCAACCAGGCAGACGAGGCCCTCGGCGTTATCTTGACGATCGACCAACCAAGGTGCGTCCGCTTCACCCAAGATCTGCATCGGATAAGGCAGGTGTAAGCGCTGGGAAAAGTGTAGCCAGAGGTTGGTGATGGGTTGCCAGCCCAGTTTGCCCAGCTTTATCTTCAGGGCCGGACTGGGATGATCTTCCAGCAGGCGCGCGGTCTCGAGTGCTGAGGTCGCCAGGATGAGTTGGGTAAAGGATCGGTTTTGAGCGTCAAGTTGCCAGCCTTCCTGGCTGTACCGGATCTGCCGGATACGCTGGCCCAAGTGCAGATTTGCGCCTTGTTTTTGCAGCCAGCACCGAGCGGGTTCGCTGAACACGGCATCCAGGTGGGTGCGTGTGAACAAAGCCTCACTGGCGGCGGATGGTCCCCCCAGGCTATCGCGCAGGACGACAGCGAAGGTTTGTGCCGATGCGAGGGCAATAGGCGTATTGAGGGCGGCCAAGGCGAGGGGTTGCCAGAGCCGGCGGATGAGTCGTTCCGGTTGGCCTTCATGGCGCAACCAAGAATGGAGCGGGACATCCGCAGCGAGATGCCAATTCCGTGCCTGCAGTCGGCGGATCAGGCGCGCGGCGGCCCACTTTTCGCGCCAAGAAAGACCGCGCGCGGTGACCATGCCCATAACCAGATGCAAGGGCGCGGAGAGTCTGGGCAGATGCAGGTCGAGATCTGGGCCAAGCAGCCGTAAAGGACGGCGATCCAGGGCCCCTCGGGAGCCGAAGAGATCGATCAGGCGTAGGGTCTCGGCGTAGGCGCCCAGCATTAGATGCGGGCCGTTGTCGAGTTCCAGACCTTGCCAGCGCAGGGCACGGGCGCGACCACCCAACAGGGGTGCGGCCTCGAACAGCGTGACCGGCCGCCGGGCGAGGGTGAGCTCGATGGCGGCGGCGAGGCCGGCCCAACCTCCGCCGATGATGGCGATGTGGCTTTCGCTACCGTTCATGGAAAAAGCATCAGCCCCTTTATTTGGCCAAAATCCAGATCCGGAAAGCGATCCAGACTTTGCGCCAGGCAGGCAGGCTGATGCGGGCGTTGATGGGGAAACCGGCGCGCCGAGTCTCGTCCAGAACCGCGCGGTAAATGCCGGCCATAATCAAACCCGGGCGCTGAGCGCGACGATCTACGGCGGGCAACAAGGCGAGAGCCTCGGCATAGGTGCGTTCGGCGCGTTCGTATTGCCACTGCATCAGGCCCGGGTAGTCGCCATCGGGGTGACCGGCCAACAGACTGGCTTCGCTGACCCCAAACCGGGCCCGTTCGTCCTGCGGCAAATAGATGCGGCCCCGCCGGGCATCCTCGCCGACATCGCGCAGGATGTTGGTGAGCTGCAAAGCCAGACCCAGGCGCGCGGCATATTTGAGGGTGTGCGGGTCACGGAAACCAAAGATGCGCGCCGACAGCAGACCGACGACACCTGCAACACGATGGCAATAGAGTCCCAGCTCGCGCATTTCGCTGTAGCGCTGGTGGGTCTCGTCCATGTCTAGGTCCATGGTCATCCCGTCCAGAAGGGCCTCAAAATCTTCTTGCGGTAGCGTGTAGCGGCGAATCACCGCTTGCAAGGCTCGAGTGACGGGATGTTGGGGGGGCGCACCAGGCGCGTCTGCGTAAAGTCGCTCGATCTCGCTTCGCCACCAGTCCAGTTTCATTCGCGCCAAGGGAAGATGGATCGCCTCGTCGACAATATCATCCACTTCGCGGCAATAGGCGTAGAGAGCGTTCATGGCTTCGCGCTGCGGGCGCGCCAGAAAGCGAAAGGCAAAGGTGAAGCTTGATCCGCTTTGGGCCGCCTTCTTGGCGCAATAGTGGGTTGGCAGAGTATCCGTCATTGCCGACTATTCACCCGTGGTCCATGGTTTGGAAAGATCGCGCACAGGGTTGCGCTCCTACAGGGAGGTGAGGGTGTTGTTGTAGGAGTCCAGCCCCTGGCCGAAAATCGGACCGTTGCCGCTTCAATGGGCACATCCGCCGCTTCCGCAGGATTTGTTGCGAGTGTTCTTGGCCTTCTTGCTTAAACGCGGGAACAGGGCGCGCCGCAGGATTGCGAGCCAGTCGCCTAGGGTGAGGGTCGGGCGCGCCTTGAAACAATCGCCGCGGCTGGCCTCCAGTTTCTCCAGAATCCGCTCGCCGCCAAGCAGGATGAGGCGCATTTCCAGACCGATGCGGCCCTTTAGCGCCAGACCTAAAGGAGAACCGGCATGCAGCATGCGGCGCGCTCGTTCGATCTGCTGGCGCATGAACTGCTGCCAGAGAAAGTCAGCTTCGCCGGCTGCGATCTGCACTTCGCTTACGCCGGCGCGCCGCATCTCGTCCTGCGCCAGGTAAACACGGCCTTTTTGCCAGTCAATTGCAACATCCTGCAACATGTTGATCAGTTGCAAGGCGGAGCAAATGCCATCAGACCAGGCTTGGTGGCGCGGATCGTGATCGTTAAACAAGGCCAACATCAGGCGACCTACCGGGTTGGCTGAGCGGCGGCAATACTGCATGACTTCAGCAAAATCGGCGTAACGGGTTTTGGTGCAGTCTTGGCTGAACGCATCGAGCAGGTCATAAAAGGCGGGCATGGGCAAGGCATGCCGGCGGATGGCCTCTGCCAGGGGGCCAAAAAGGGGGTCGTTCGGCGACTGTCCGGCCGCAATGGCGTCGATTTGGCCGCGGTATTGGGCCAGTGCGAACAGCCGCATTTCCGGAGTGGCCTCGCCCTCGTCGGCCAGATCATCCGCGCTCCGGGCAAAGGCGTAGACGGCCCGCACGGCCGAGCGTAGCCGCCACGGCATCAGGATGGATGCGACCGGGAAATTCTCGTAGTGCCCGGGGTGAAGAAGCGGTATGGCTGGATCGACAGAAGACATGGGCGCAGGTCAAGAAGAGAGGCGTTAGTTTAACCGCTTGCCTGGCAACTGGGGCCGGGCGTCAGGGAAGGCTCTGCCTACAGCCAGAACAGGTATCCAGATGGGCCCTGATTTGTTATTCATGCGCGATAGAACGGCCAGGACGGGAGTTTGCAGTGTCTAGACAAGCTCTAAACAAGAAATGCGCCGTGCGGCGCATTTTTGCAGGTGTTTGGCGGAGACGAGAAGATTCGAACTTCCGATCCAGGTTTTGCCCAGATGCTCCCTTAGCAGGGGAGTGCCTTCGACCACTCGGCCACGTCTCCGGTACAGACTCCCGAAGCAACCCGGGAAGGCGCGGAGGATACCTGTGCGGGCCTAAAATTGCAATGCAATCAGGCAGCGACTTGATCGAGTTCGAAGGCTTGGTGCAGGGTACGCACCGCCAGTTCCATGTATTTGTCTTCGACCACGACGGAGATTTTGATCTCGGAGGTGGAGATCATCTGGATGTTGATGTTCTCGGCGGCCAGGGCCTTGAACATCTTGCTGGCGACGCCGGCATGGGTGCGCATACCGATGCCGACAATGGAGACCTTGGCGATCTTGTCGTTGCCAGAGGTGGCACGGGCACCGATGTTGGTCTTGACCTGTTCCAGAACCGCCATGGCCTTGGCGTGTTCGAGGCGGTGGACAGTGAAGGAGAAGTCGGTGGTGCCGTCGTGGCCGACATTCTGTACGATCATGTCGACATCAATATTGGCATCGGCAATGGCGCCAAGGATCAGGCCGGCGATGCCGGGCTTGTCGGGTACGCCGAGCAGGGTGCATTTGGCTTCGTCGCGGTTGAATGCGATGCCGGAGATGATGGGTTGTTCCATGGATTCGTCCTCAAAAGTAATCAGCGTGCCGTCGCCATCTTCTGCAAAGCTGGAGAGCACGCGCAGTTTGACCTTGTATTTGCCGGCAAATTCGACCGAGCGAATCTGCAGCACCTTGGAGCCCAGGCTGGCGAGTTCCAGCATTTCTTCGAAGGTGATGGTGTCGAGCTTGCGCGCGTCCGGCACGATGCGCGGATCGGTGGTGTAAACGCCGTCCACATCGGTGTAGATCTGGCATTCGTCGGCCTTGAGCGCGGCCGCCAGGGCAACGCCGGTGGTGTCGGAACCGCCGCGCCCCAGGGTGGTGATGTTGCCGTCCTCGTCCACGCCCTGGAAGCCGGCAACGACGACGACATGGCCGGAATCGAGATCGCCCCGCATCTTGTCTTCGTCGATGGAGAGGATGCGGGCCTTGGTGTGGGCGTCATCGGTGATGATGCGAACCTGGCTGCCGGTGTAGCTCTTGGCCTTGAGACCGAGGTCTTTCAGGGCCATAGCCAAGAGGGCGATGGTGACCTGCTCACCGGTGGAGATGAGTACATCCATTTCGCGCGGGTCGGGATCTTGCTGGATTTCTTTGGCCAAGGCGATGAGGCGGTTGGTCTCGCCGGACATGGCCGACAGGACAACGACGACTTGGTGGCCGAGCATCTTGAACTTGGCGACGCGCTCGGCAACATTGCGGATGCGGTCAATGGAGCCGACGGAGGTTCCACCGTATTTTTGAACAATGAGCGACATGACGAGGAGTGTCTGTGACGAAATCCGGTCATTCTACCTGCCCGCCCTCGGTCCTGCTAGTCTGACCCTACGGCCATCCTGGTCTTCTCCTTTGTGTCGGGTTCATGACGGCCCTTGAATTTTTTCCGTATAGCCTTTAGATTAGTCTCTGTCTTAACTTGTCACGAGGTGACGCCCATGGCCTTTGGTGCCCGTACTTACGAATCTTCTTCTCGCGTTGTTGCAACGCATCGCGTCCTGCGCAACACCTATATGTTGCTCGGCCTGTCGCTCATCCCGACCGCGCTGGGGGCCTTTATCGGCATGAACATGAACTTCAGTTTCATGGCGGGTTCTCCCATTATCAGCACTTTGTTGATGATCGCCGTCATGCTCGGCATGCTCTGGGCCGTTCAGGCGAACCGTGACAGTGGTCTGGGCGTGGTCCTGCTACTGGCCTTCACGGGCGTGATGGGCTTGTTCCTGGGGCCGATCCTGCAAGTGGCGGCCGGGCTGTCCAACGGCGGCCAGATTGTCACCTTGGCGGCGGGCGGCACGGCGGCGATTTTCCTGACCCTGGCCGGCATTGCTACCACCAGCAAGCGCGATTTCAGCTTCCTGGGCAAGTTTCTGATGATCGGCTTGGTGATGCTGATTCTGGCCAGCCTGGCCAATTTGTTCTTCCAGATTCCGGCCTTGGCGCTGACCTTGTCGGGCGTGGCGGTGTTGTTGTTCTCCGGCCTGTTGCTGTTTGACATTTCGCGCATCGTCAACGGCGGCGAGACCAACTATGTCATGGCGACTTTGGCGGTCTATCTCGATCTCTACAATATCTTCGTCAACTTGCTGCAGTTGTTGATGGCCTTTATGGGCGAGCGTGACTAAGCGTTTGGTTGCCTAAACAACATCACGCATAACAGCGCATAACAACGCAAAAAAGCGGCTGCGGCCGCTTTTTTGTTGTCTGCATGGGCCTGGATGGTCGCGCTTAAAGGCGCTCGCTTAGAGGTGCTTAGACTTGCTTAGAGGCGCTCGAACAGGGCAATGCTCTCCACATGCGCCGTGTGCGGGAACATGTTGGCGATCCCGGCGGTAACAAGACGATAACCCTTGATATGCACCAGCACCGAGGCGTCTCGCGCCAGCGTCGCGGGCTTGCAGGAGATATAGACGATGCGCTCCGGACGCCCTGGTTCCTCGGCATCAGGCAAGGCCTTGACCAGTTCGATGGCGCCGTCACGGGGTGGATCAATCAGCAATTTGTCGAACGAGCCTAACGCGGCAAAGGCCTCTGGCGTGATCTTGAACAGATCGGCGGCACGAAATTGGGTATTGCCAGAGAGGTTGTTGTGCGCTGCGTTTTCCTCCGCCCGCCGAACCAGGGCTGCGCTGCCTTCCACACCAAAGACCTGCGCGCCGGAATGAGCAATGGGGAGCGAGAAATTACCCAGGCCGCAGAACATGTCGCCGATGCGTTCACCCGGTTGCGCGTCAAGCATATGCATGGCGCGGCGCATCAGGCTTTGGTTAATGCCAAAGTTGACCTGAGTGAACTCGGTCGGGCCGAAGGGCATCTCCACGGCAAATTCATCCAGCCGATAGGTGAGCTTTGGTGCATTGAGCGGATGAAAAGGATAGGCGCTGTCCGGCCCCTTCGGTTGTAGCCAGATTTGCAACGGGTGGCAGGCCGTTGTGTGGCGATCAACGAAGGTGCGAATCTGGTCTTCATCCTCGGTGGTGAGTGGCTGCATGATGCGCAGTACCAACACACTGACGGCATCGCTGACGGCGACCTCAATCTGGGGCAGTTGCTCTTTCAAGGACAGGTTCAACACCAGTTCTGACAGCGCTGGCAGCAGGTCAGAAATGGGTGGCGGCAGAATCTTGCAACTCGTCATATAAGCAACATAGCGGCTTTTGCGTTCATGAAAGCCGACCAAAATGCCGCCCTTTTTGGGTACAAAACGCACCGACAGGCGGGCCCGGCGCCGATAACCCCAGGTGGGGCCGTGCAGCGGCGCCAGCCAATGGTCAGGCGTGACATTGCCAAGACGCCTTAGCGCGTCCTCAAGCACGCGTTGTTTGGTAGCCACCTGCGCAGCCTCATCCAGATGTTGCAACGAGCACCCACCGCAGACGCCAAACCACTCACATTCCGGCGTGACCCGGAACGGGCTGGCCTTGAGAATGCGCGTTACCGTGCCTTTTTCGAAGCGATCCTTGCTGCGTTTTCCGCTGTATTCCACCACCTCACCGGTCAACGCGCCTTCAATGAAGACAACGCGTCCATCGGCCAGATGGCCGACGCCCTGACCTTCATGATCGACCGACTCGATCAGGACACTGGGGCTCGTATTCGGAGGCTGTATCGAGGAGGTGTTTTCGCTCATGCTGGAATATCCCCACCGGTCTCTGGCCAGGCGGCGAGAAATTCCCGCCAATGCTCGCCCGGCAGGTCTTTAAGCGTGGCCCGGGTAAGAGCCATCTCGGCCGCGTATTGGTTTGCTGTCAGGTGGCCGCGCAACAATTGGAAGCGCAAGTACACCAGCCAGGTGTTGGCTACATCGGTCTCGCAATAATCACGAATCGCCGCTTGTTGGCCGGAGTGGAAGGCGTCCCACACCTTGCTGCCGTCCATGCCCAGCTTGCCGGGAAACCCGAGCAGTTTGGCGAGATCATCGAGCGGTACAGAGGCGCGCGGCTGATACAAGGCCAACAGATCCATCAAGTCGAGATGGCGGCTGTGATAGCGGCTAATGTAGTTGTTCCACTTGAAATCCTTATCATCCTCGCCCTGATCCCAGTAGCGCGGCGCAGCGATACCGTGGCGCAGGGCGCGGTAATGCAAGACCGGCAAGTCAAAGCCGCCACCATTCCAGGACACGATTTGGGGCGTGTACTTCTCCACCCCCTCGAAAAAGCGCCGCACGATGTCGGCCTCGTTCAGATCCGGCTCGGACAGCGAAAACACCTTAAGACTGTCGCCCGCGCGCAGGATGGCCGAGACCGTAACGATGCGCTGCAAATGCAAGGGCATAAAATCCGTGCCGTTTTGCTGCCGGCGCTGCAACAAGGCCATCTGCACCACCTCGGCGTCCGACAGCGCCGGATCAACCTG
>Ga0116204_1000418_pt1 | contig 24209 bp, 19 predicted proteins | sample LakKivwa52mmetaG_FD_94481 | JGI IMG/M metagenome (GOLD analysis project Ga0116204, IMG submission 94481) | Anoxic lake water microbial communities from Lake Kivu, Rwanda to study Microbial Dark Matter (Phase II) - Lake Kivu water 52m metaG | ecosystem: Environmental > Aquatic > Freshwater > Lake... | reverse complement strand
GCTCTTCCGGCTCCGAATCCGGGAATCCGCCGGTGATTGGCAGGCTCTCGGGTGGGCAGGGCAGGGCCACCAGGAGGTTGGGAATGCCCGCAACGGCGTGGAACGTATCCAGGCGGGCTTCGGCCTGGGAGGGGTGACACTGGTAGCATTTTTTGTCCTCATCGTTGACGACCGGGTGCGCGGCGCGGTTGAAATGGGCGGCTTCCTGGGTCAAGGCGCTCGGGTTGCCGCCGTGACAATCCACACAGGCCATCGGGGCATCGTTGAGGCAGTAGGCTTTGCCGGTATCGTGCAGGTGATACAAATCTTCGTGACAGACCAGGCAATTGTTCCCGGCGCTGGCTTGCAGGGGAGTTTGCGCCTGTGCAGGAGTGGCTGTGATGGGTATCATAAGGGCCGCGATGAGCGCCACAGTCAGGCTTGCAAGGGTGAATAATTTTCTTGCGGACATGGCGGGCCTCCTTTTGAACAGGTGAATAGAACAACAACCTTTTACATAATATTATAGTTACTATTTCAATATTTGCAATATGTAATACAAATATATTGTTTGATAATTTATATCTATTCAACCTTCCTCCCACGCCTTCCCCGTAGGGGGAGGCGGACTCAAAAATTGAGCCAACTGGAACCCTACCCCGCCGGGACGTGTGCCACACAGTGGTAAATGGGCAGGGATGATGGGAAAGAGCGTAATTTTGCCACTGGCTGAATACTTGGCCGGGCGGCATTCCCTTTTGGGAAAGGCGGCGTTAAATACAAACGTCCCGAAGGCTTTTTCCTGGCGCGTTGCGCGTTTTAGATCAGCCTTCGGGACGTTTGCTTAGTGCGCATTTACTCGCCGCGCAGCACGGTCAACAGGCGGTCGAGCATCTCAGTGCGGTAGTCGATGGCGGCCTGCACGTTCTCCTGGTGCATTTCGTAGACGACCGTATCGACCACCAGCTCGCCATCCGCGGACTTTTTCATCGGCAGGATGGACTCGCTGTCGCCGTCGAGTTTGACGGTGGTGCGGGCGGCCAGTTTGGCTTTTTCGACATCGCCGCCCATTTCGATGTAGCGGGTCTCAACGGTCATAGTCGCGGCGTCCTGCACATACTTGGCGATGGCGTCAGCGGCGTCTTTCAGGGCTTGTTTCAGTTCGGGGCTGGTTGCCATTTTTGTTTCTCCTTTTTGGGTTGTAGAGTCCATCGGCTTGCCGATGGATGGTTTTTACGATACGCCTTGCAATTGCCTGACTTGTTTGACAATCGACATGACATATTGGTAGACGGCCGGCAGGGCCAGCACGGGCGTCCCGGCTGCCATCAGCGTCGTCACTTTGGCTGCGCCGCCCGCCACCGTCACGAACAGGCGCAGTTTCATATTGCGGCTGCGGGCGGCGACAGTCAGCGCGCGGTGGTGGAGAGATTTTTGTTCTTGAGAGACGGTTTCGGCCCACAGGGTGGTCGCGTCGCCGCTCCAATCGACTTCACTGCGGGCGATAATCTGCCCATCAACCTTCGTCTCGACCCAGGCGAAGTGCAGCACCTCGCGGTTGATTTGCTCCAGCAAGGCATCGAACCGCGCTTTGGCCTCCTGCCAGGCCTGGCTGATAGGTTCCTCGATACCGAAATGCACCATTCCTGCCCCGGCGTCTACCACCTCCGGCCTTGATGCGTCCTCCAACAGCAGGAGCAGGTCGCCCTCCGGGCCGGGTTCACCCTCCAGGCTGGCAACGTCGAAACTTACCGAGTCTCCTGTTGCCTGGCGGGCTTGCATCCGGCTGACCAGGGTATCTAGCCGGGCGGGGACATCTTCAAGGGCGGCATTCACTCGCTCGAAGTAGGCTTCGCTGCTGTCGAAAGCATCGCCCGCCGCTTCGCCGCTGTTCGGCAGGTTGACGCGGAAGACCGGCTCGCCTTGCGGCGGCGAGTCGGGTTCTTCGCCAATGCCAAAGTGCACCGCTTCCGTTTGGGGAGCGGATGTCCACAAACCGAGCGGGTCGTTGGTTCCGGTTGATTCAAAGATAGGCATAATTTTCTTAAACCGTCCCGAAGGTTTTTCGGCGATTTGAAGGCCTCACAGCATGCATTCGGGACGTATTCGCGTTACTTAACGATGTTGGCAATGCTGGCTGCCGCGCCGACGATGGTTTTCATCAGTTCTGCGCGGTTTTCCTGGGCTGATTTGACCATCTCCAGGTGGATGTTCCAGATGGCGGTATCGACTTCGCCATCCTTCTCTGGCACGCAGACCAGGGTATCGCCGTCGATGTTGACGCGGGTCATGGCGCGCAGGCGGGCGCCGTCGTATTTGCCATCGGCATATTTAACTTGGTCCAGGTTATCAGCTACATAGGTGGAAACTTCCAGGCTGGTAGCGTCATCGAGGGCTTTGCTGAGGTAATTGCCGAGCTTGTCGACGAAATTCTTGAGCGATTCGTTCAATCCGCCGCTGGTTGCCGGGGACGTGCTGCCTGCTGCGGGGGCGGCCTCGCTCTTTTTGAACAGGTCACCAATGCCGTAGTTAACAGCCGCGCCGCCTGCGGTGGTCGCTTGCGCTGCCGGGGTGCGGTCTTCGACATCCGGCTGGAAACTGACTGCCGCGCCGACCACTGTCGCCGGGTGCTGTGAGACAATCGAACCAAGTTTTTGGCGTTCAGGCAGGGCAGTTTCTTTGTCGCCCTGCGCCAGGCGCACCGCCGGGTCGCCGATGAAGGCGTAGTTGCGGGCGTCGTTGTTCGAGGTCCACAGCCCGGCAATCTTGATATCGTCCTGGTTTTCGGGGGAGGAGTTATCCAGTTCCTCGGTCAGCATGGTGGAAATTTCGGCATAGCGTTCGTTGAAGTATTCGGTGGCGGCCCCGGCGGGTTTGCCATTCAATAGGGCGTCAATCATTGACGTGAAAGTTACGACATCCGCCGCCGACTGGTCCCAGACAATCGATTGCCCCCAGGCGCGTTCGACATGCGCAAAGACGCCCAGCGCGCCACCCTTGGGATGGGCGAGCAGTTTGAGTGGCAGTTGCGAGATGAAGGCATACGGGGCGACTTCTTTTTGCGAGCCAAAGGCCTGGCGGTAGAAGTTATCCAATTTGGGAATGCCGCCGCCATAGCAGGCAAAGACGAAGGCAATCATGCCGAACACATCCGCATCCGCTGTGATGTCGTCGGCAGAGAAGTACAGGTCTTCTTTGATCGGGACGCGCGCTTTGGGGCCAGGCCAGTCCTGGGTCAGGATGGCGCCGGTGTGGCGTAGCAGGCGCGGGTCGCCCATTTTGAAGTTCATGCCGTGCGAGGCGGTAAAGAGCAGCGAGGGGGTCTCTTTGCCGCCCATGTAATTGGACAGGTTTGCTTTGGTGGCTTTTTCGGGGGCGATGACATCCACTTTCCAGTCTTTGCGGGTTTTCATCTGTTTTGCCAGCGGCTGGATGAGATGCTCGGCGCTCATCTGCGTGGCGCGGTCGTCGGGGTTGGCGACGCCAAAGAAAGCGGCTTTCTTGGCGCGCGCCAGTTTCTTGGTTTCGGCGGCGACCACGCTCTGGGCGTACTGGTAATAGTCTTCGAGTTTGTCGAAATAGATGCGCCCAACGGCATACTGCACATCCAACTGGTATTGGAAGGTGTAGGGGATGGTCTCTGGCGAGCCGACAATCATGGCATAGTAGGGGAACTTGGCCGGGTCTGCCGGGCCGGGGCCGCGCCCGAAGCGTTTCAGGAAGTCATTTTTGCTCTCGCCGTTTTTGACGCCCAGTTCGGGGCCGATGACTTCTTTGTAGAAGGTTTCATCGTTGGCGGATGCCTGTTCGCGACGCAAGTCGAGCAGGGGCTTGAGGGCTTCCTTGAGGGCATCGACCGATTTTTTGGGCAGGGCCGCCGGGAAGATGACCGACCAGCCGGTTTCGGCCAGGTTGGTGTCGTCAATTCCTTCGGCCACGCCAAAATGCTCGTGCTTTTGCGCATCGAGCGCTTTGCGCAATTTGGCATCGCGCAGGTCTTCGGGGGTGAGTTTTTGCCCGCGCGCGACTTTGGCAATCATATCGGTGGTGATGACGACATCATCGCCGTCGATGGGGCCGCCGGTGTCGGCGTTGATACCGTTTAGAAACAATTCCTGTGACATGTTCGCTCCTTTGGTTCTGTAGCGCGAAATTGATTTCGCAGGTTGACGCGGATGGTTGTCGAGCAACGTCGAGACAATGAATTCCGCGTTACGGATTCGGTGTGCAAATTTCCTGCTCGAGTTCATCCAGTTCTTCGGGCTGGCGGCAATCGAGATTGACGCGCAGGCGCTGTGTTGCCAGGTCGAGCAGTTCAGTTTTGGAAAGGGTGAAGCCGCGCACCGTCCAATCGTTGACCACCGCCACGACTTCGTTTTCGTTGGTTGGGGAAATTTCGATATCGAGGATGGTGTCATCGTTGGCAAAGGCATAAGCGCGCAGGGTATAGGCGACTTCCCATTCATCCTTGTTGGGGTCAACCCGGCTCCATACTTTGACAACGCCGTCGGCGCCAGCACTCAGGATGTATTCATTGTTTTCCAGTGTAGAAAATGTTACGCTGAAAATGGTGGCCAGGTGTTCCTTGTAGTCTATTAAATCTCGTTCATCATCGGGGATACCGGGTGTCAGGTCCCACAAAATCATCCGGGCGTCGTCACCGACTGAGACCAGGGTATCGCCATCCAGGCTGAAGTCGATGTCGCGCACAATGTCTTCGTGGCCTCGCAAAGTCATGGCGAGCGCGCCGGTTTGGGCGTCAATTAGGTAGATATTTTTGTCTTCCCGGTATTGAATGGCGATTAAGGTGCTGTCGGTGTTGAATTGCGTCTGGGCAACCACTTTCTTGTCAGCGTCTGCTCCCAGAATATCCTGGTATGGGATGGTTTTGATGTGCGCGCCTGTGAGCGCGTCCCATAGGACGACCTCGCCTGCCTGCGTGCCGGTGGCAATCCACCAGTCGTTCGGGCTGAAATCTGCCGAGTAAACGATTTGGTCATGCTCCAATGTGAGCAGCGCAGCGCGGGTTTCGATATCCCAAACGATGGCGGTTTTATCGAGCGAGGCCGAAACCAGCCGCCTGCCGCTGCTGTCGAAATCCACCGCAAACACGCCTGACTTGTGCCCGCGCAATGTCTGGCCGTCCCGTTCACCGGTGCGAGGGTTGACGAGCAGTATTTCTCCGGGAAGTCCGTAATTGGGGAAGGGGTCATTCGGATTCCTTGCCAGTGAGACGGGGATTGCCAGCAGCGTGCCTTGCGGGTTGTAATCCACATCTTCAGCGTAGCCGGGAACTCCCTGCTCGGTTTCAAGGTCTTTGGTAAATCGCTCGTAGTTCCCGGCCCAGGAGATATCCCATACCCGTACTGTGTTATCGGCGCTGGCCGATGCCAACAGGCCGTCATCCATTGGGTTAATCGCCAGGCTGTAAACCTGGTCGGTATGGCCGCGCAGTTCAAGTTTAGAACGCCCATATACCCCGCCCCAAATGCGAATGGAACGGTCGGCCCCGGCAGTGATGATTTCGCCCTGGATGGCGTCGGCATCGGAGCCTGTGCGAACCAGTGCGCCGTAGACCCAGTCGTCATGTCCGCCGATTTTCATGATTTGCGCACCTGAAGCAACATCCCATACATAAACATTGCCATCGGTGGATGTGGTGATGAGGCGGCTGTTATCCAGGCTGAAGGTCACGCCGGTCATACGTGGAGGGTTCGAGAGAATGCGTGGCGCAAGCGAGAAGGATTCAATCCGCCTGAAGTCAGATACCTGCCAGACCTTTGCCGAGCGGTCATCAGCCGCGCTGGCAATCATTGTCCCGTCGGGGCTGAAGGCCACCGCGTTGACGACCTCCTGGTGTTCCCTGAAGGTGTGGATTTCGCTTAAGTCGGATACATTCCACAACTTAACCAGGGCATCGCTGCCGCCGGTCAGCAGCATCTTCCCATTCGGGCTGAAGGCCAGTCCCCAAATTGTGCCATCGTGCGCCTCGTTCTCACGACGTATTTCCTGCCAGGTGGATGCGTCCCACAGGATGATTTCGCCCTGGCCACTGACGCCCGCCAGCAGGGAGCCGTCGGGGCTGAAGGCCACGTTTGCGGCGCCATGAGTGGCCGGGTTGGGGTCGATTAAGGTGTGGAGTGCCTCGCGCGTCGCGCCGCTGGCATCCCAGATTTTGATGGAGCCATCTTTGCTGGAGGAGGCCAGCAGGCGGCCATCCGGGCTGTAGGAGATGCCATAGACCCTATCGGTGTGGCCGTAGTAGGTGCGCACCAGGCGCATGGATGGCAGGGAACGGTGCAGGGCGTCGATGGCGTTGGGCAGGGGCGGCTGGGTGTTTTGTACGGCATTTACGGCGAGCAAAAGGCTGTTGACAGGGTCGACCTTCAAATCCCTGAGGGAACTTGCCGCGAGTTCCTCGGTTGCGGCGCGTTTTCTCGCCTGTTCTGCCTGGATAAAAAGGAAAACGGCTGCGACCAGCGCCACCAGGCTGATGCCAAGCAGGACGCGCACGATGAAATTGGTCTGTCTTTCACGTTTTTGTTGGTCGTGGAACTTCTTACATGCGCCCAGGAATGCCTTTTCATGGTCTAACAAGATATCGAGATTTTCTTGCGCCCATCGATTGGCCCCGAGATAGTCATCCCCAAACAGGAGGAAGCCGTCGGTGCGTCCCTGCTCGTTCCACGCATCGGCGGCGCGCTGTAAGCTGCTGAGGTGCTGGTCGAACCAGGTTTTGTTGTTGTTTCGCACTGGCGCAATCAACCGGTCGTGAGCTAGTTCGAACCAGGTGGAGCCGCCGCGTTTTTCAGAACGCACCAGGTAGGTGCGTTCCAGTTCCTCAATGACGTAATTCTCCAGACCGTCACTTTTTCCTGGGGCCAGCAATACCTGGCTGCGGACGTTTTGCGTGGTAATGAGTTTGCGGTCGAACCATTCGCGGATGGCGCGCTCGCGCACGCTCGTTTTGGCGGCCACGGTGGCAATTTGCAGGCTGTAGTAATCGGCCAGGGCGGTATTAACATCCCCAATTCGTTCCAGGTCATCCAGGCCGATTTCGTTGTCGTCTCTTTCGAGTGAGCTCCACAGGCGGCGGCAAACGACCTGTAACTGAACTGGTTCTACATATAAGCCAGGTTGCTCCTCGGCAGTGCCATCGGCTTGCTGTACCTGCATGGTGCGCAGGTCATCGGCTAGTTTGCGGGCGGCATCTTCAGTGAAGATGACATTTTGTTGTAAGGGGGGCTTTTGGATTGCAGGCAGGGCCGCTTCGGCTTGCAACAGGCGCAGGCGGTAACGGGTGGCAAACCCGGTGGGGATGGGTCTGATATATGAATCGAAACGGGCAACATAATCTTCGCGCAGTGAGAACAACAGCCAGATGCTGCGGTCGCGCAAGGCTTCGCCCAATTGGTTGAAGAAATCCTGTTTTTGGGTGCGCGCCGCCGGGTCAATGGTGATGATTTCCTCGCTCTGATCCAGCACCAGCAACCGGGCGTGCGAATCGTCGTAGGCGGGGTCCAGTTCGATGGCGCGCTCACGATGGCGGGACAGATATTGTTTAAGCCGCAGGGTGGCTATTTCTTCTTGCGGAAAACGTTTTTCGGGCGGTAAGCCTTCTTCCAGGCAGATAATCACGCTATAGATGTAGCGGTTGAAGTCATTATTCTCCGCTGCTTCGGGCGGTGGCTCGTGGTTGACTCGCGCAACGGGTAAGACTTCGAAACCGCTTTCTTCCATTTTGGGTAGGATCGCGGCGTTCAGCAGGGAGCTTTTCCCTGCGCCGGAGGGCGAATAGAGCATGACGATGCGCTCGGCAATCAACAAATCTAACAGTTCGGAAGTTTCCTGCTCGCGCCCGTAGAGGGTTTCGCTTTTTTTGAAGGGGCGTGTGCCGACATACGGGTTTGGGCGTGAAGCGATGGTGGTGTTCATGGCGTTATCAGGCATACAGTTCGTACTCCTTCCCTACGCTGCCTTCCAGCGTTGGGCCAGTTCTCGCAGGAAATCTTCAGACTTGCCCCAATAAAGGTTGATTTGCGCCTGCCCGAAGTATTTTTGCAGGTAGGCGCGGGCGCGTTTTGGGTTCATGTTGCGCGTGTCGTCGTGTTCGAGTTGGATGCCGACGTGTGAATAACGCCCCCGCCGCGCGCCGCCCGGTTGAATCATTACCGTTCGGAACAAGGCGCGGAAGGCCCAATCATCGAGCGAAAAGCCCAGGATGAGCAGGGCGGTATCGGTGAGGGCGCGCAAAACTGCCGGGGGGATGACCGGCGGGGTGCGTTTCTTGTTGGCGGTGAAGCCCATCAGGAACTCGAAGTAATCGTCTTCGGTCAGCACCATCGAATCGGGAGCGCTGCGATGCCCGAACAGGTGATAGACCAGCGGACGTTGGACGCTCGGCACATAACCCGGTTCGTCGTCATAGATGGATGGCGCATAAAAGCGCTCACTCCAGGGACAGATGACGACTTCGGGTTTCTTCTTCTTTCTCGCGCCGCTTTCATCCTCGATTTCGACTTCGCGCAGGGCGTCGGCTAGCATATCATCATAGCCGGTGGTGATGTAGATGCGCAGCGGCAAATTTGCCAACACGCAGTAGGCCTCGGCTTCATCCTGTTCGCGCGCTTTGCGCCCCGCCGCGCGGAAGAGTTCCTCGATATTGGCGCCGGGCTTTTTGAGTGGGTCGGGCAAGTGGTCGGCAAATCGCTCCTGCACTGATTTGCGCGTCATCGCATCCAGATTATCGAACAGGCTGCCGGGGTCGTAATGAGTGGCGATATATTGCGCGACTTGTGGGATGGATTGGCGCATTGCGTCCGAAAGCGGGAAGTCGAATTTCTTTGCCAGCCCCTCGGCAATATCCTGCCACGAGCCCATCAACGGCTCGTACAGTCCAGGCCCCAGGATGGGCGTGCAGGCCGCATTGTTCTGGATGGCTGTGACCAGGCCAGGCCATTTGTCGAAGGCGTCACCTTCTTCGCCCACCCCCGGCACATACCAGATTTTTCCGCTGCGCAGGCGCATGAACAGCACCGGCATCCAGAAATCGTGCGCATCGCGGATGGTTCCACGCGCCACCGCCAGGGCCCGGTCAATCTGGCCGTCTTTTTGCAACTCGCTGAAAAAGACCGGCAGGAATTTCTTGACGCTGTCCATGCTGATGTTGCCCTGCATGGCAACCACCGCCGGGATGCCAGCCTGGGCCAGCCCGGGGCCAAAGGCTTGCAGCACCCGCCCCGTGTCTTTGTTCGGTTTGCCATCCCCGGCGCTTTGGCAGGAGGCCAGCACCACCAGGCGCGGCGGGTTCTGTAACTCGCGGATGCGGGTGACGATTTCATCCGCTGAGGTGATGGCGGCGCTGCCGTCTTCTTTTTGCAGCCAGACGCGCGGGCCGCTCTCGGCCATTGTGCCGTGCGCAGCCAGGTATAGGATGTCACACCCGCTGCGCAGTTTATCAATCAGTGTATTGAGGGTGCAGGGTTCGGCGCTGCCCACTTCGGTGACGGGAATTGCGCCCAGGGCTTCTTTTGCCCGCTCCAGTTCTCCGGCCACATCAACTGGCGCCAGTTTGTAGTCTGTAAGGTCTGAGGGGTTCGAGGCTGCTGCCAACGCCTTTAATGTACCCTGTGGGCGCAGTTTGACGGGGCGCAGGTCGCTGCTTGCCAGGTAACGCGAAAGCAGGACGTTTTCCCCCGTAAACAAGGGCGATTTGTCTTTGGGGTCGCGCAGGGCTTCCCAGTAGATGGTGTGGATTTCCGGTGCACTTGAATCGGCCAGGAGTCGCACTCGCAGGGGCGCGCCCGCCGCGGCAACGCTGGCGCGCGCTTCCGCAAAGGCCTTGTCCATTTCTGGAACAAAGAAACTTTCTGCGAGCATGAGTCCGTACTCTTTGGGGTCAGAAATCATCAACTGGATGGTGGAGAAATCAAACTCCACCACAATTGGCGCCCCGCTGCCCGGGCGAATATCGGCCTCGGAATCGGGCAGCGAAAGACGCAATTCCACGCTGTATTGTCCCTGTTCGCGCTTGTGAAAACTGATTTCTAGGTCGGCAAATTTGGTCAAGATGCACTTCCTGAGACGGGTCGGTCAACAGAAAACATCGTCCCGAAGGTTTTCTGGCGAAATCTTTGTCATTTTCACAATCCTTCGGGACGTTTTTTATATCAGGATGTAGGGGTTTCAGCAATCTTTGGGGCTGACCTGCGGAACCGGGTCTTCGGGGCGTTCTGCCAGCAGCCAGGCGGCCACATAGCCCTTGTTGCCCTTGACATCTTTCACGCGAATCCAGTCCCCGGCCTTGCCGACTTTCCGGGCGGCGGTATCCTGGCGTCCCATTGCAATCAATTCCGCGCCTTTGGGCATACGCTGGATGAGAGTGGCTTGTGAAATGTAGGGCTTGGAGCGCATCGCCACGCCATCTTCGGTGGTGCGCAGGACGAGCGGCGGCACTTCCTCGATGCTGAAGTTTGGCCCGGAGGTCTGGCGCTGGGCTTCGGGGCCGAACGCGCCCAGGCTGACGATGGAAACGTACCAGGCAGCGACCACGCCCTGTTTCCCTTCCACGTCGGCCACCTTGAGCCACTCGAAATTCACGCCCACCTTACGCTTAACTTCGGACGCAGTTTCCAGCACCTTCAACTCGGTGCCAATTGGGTACATTTTCAGGATGGTTGCTTCGGTGGCATCGGGCTTGGAACGCAGTTTGAGCGCATCGACGTTGGTCTTGACGACTGGCGCATCCTTTGGAACGGGAACCGGCGCGGGCGGGGTGCCGGGCGCGGGCGCAGCGGCGTTCTTCGTTTTGGCGACCAACCACGCGGCGGTATAACCTTCCGTCCCATCGGAGGCTTTGACAGCCAGCCACTGGTTTTGCTGCCCAATTTTGGGGTTGGCGGCGGCATCTGCTTCCAACACTTTGAATTCGGTGTTGACGGGGTAACGCTTCAGCAGGGTGAAATCGGAAACCATCGGCTGGGAGCGCACGGCCAGCTCATCTGCCGTCGCATAGACCGGGTAGGAGGCATACACGCCCTTGTCCAGCTTGGGCGGCGTCGGTGGGTCAATTTTCATCGCGCCGCGCGTGAAGAAACAGCCTGTGATGATGCGCCCCGGTTCTTTCGACCCGGCCAGTTGGGCGTATTTCGATGTAGAGAGTTTGATGACGCCTTTGTCCACAGGGAAGGGGTACGGGTCATACACCAGGTAGTCGCTGCCCTCCTTGGCATACACAACCATATAGTGAGTTTGCAACCCGGCCTGCGGCGACCAATCGGCTTCGATGATGACCGGTCGGCCCTGGGCCAGTGAAGCGTCGATTTCGGCCAGCGGCGCGCCCTTGCGGTAATCGACGCCCATGCCTGGCACAACGCTCCCCAGCGCGCCGCCGATGATATAAGCCGTCCCGGCCTGGAAACCTGCCACGGCTTTCATCTTATCGTTCAATGTATCGGGCGTCAGGTCAGTCGCGCCGTAATGCGAGGCGCACATCGTAAAACTGGTCAACAGGCAGCCAAAGTTGCCGATGGTCGATGTTTTATCGAATCCAAGCAGCTTGCTTTTCCACTGCGGGTCGGTCTGCGAGAACTGTTTGATAGCCATAACCTTCTCCGGGGTGAATTTGAATTCTCCCAAATTATATCCGATTAGGAGTTTAGGGGGGGATGAACTAAAAATATTATACATAGAATTGCAGAATCATTTCAATACGTTTCCTTACAAAACAGCAAAATAGCGCATATCTGCTTAACCCTGGTAAATCCCAACGCCTCGAAAAAACGTCCCGAAGGCTTCCCAACCAGGAAAAATTGGCGCAGAAGGCCTTCGGGACGTTGCTTATCAGGTATACTTTCGTTCATGCACGATTTGATTGGAATTTTTGGAGGCACCTTCGACCCGCCGCATCTCGGCCACCTGATTCTGGCTGCCGAGGCCCAGGCGCAACTCCAACTCAGCCGGGTGTTGTGGATGCTGACTCCCCAGCCGCCGCACAAGCCCGAACGCCCCATTACCCCGCTCGAACATCGGCTCGAAATGCTGCGCCGCGTCATCAGCGATAGCCCCGGTTTCGAACTCTCCAGGGTGGAAATCGACCGGCCTGGCCCGCACTACACCATTGACACGTTGGACCAGCTTCAGGAAAAATACCCAACCGGGAAGTTGGTCTTGTTGATCGGCGGGGATTCCCTGCGCGACCTGCCTGGCTGGAACCGCCCCCGCGAAATCATCGCCGCCGTTCATGCGTTTGGCGTGATGCGCCGCCCCGGCGACAGCATCGAACTCGACGCGCTGGAGCGGGTCTTCCCGCACATTCGTGACAAACTCCTGTTCATCAATGCGCCCCAGTTTGACATCTCTTCTTCCACCCTGCGCCAGCGGATCGCTGACGCAGGTCACTACCGCTATTATCTCCATCCACAGGTTTATGACTACATCCAGCAAAACCATCTCTATCGGTGAAAAACCCGCCGCATTGGGACTTTTACAGAGCGGCGTCTTCTCCTCTGTTTCGCTCGGGCATCTCGCTGTTGATTTGCTCAACGGCACGCGCCCGGTACTGCTCACTTACTTGAGTGTCTCATTAGGGCTTACAAACACCACCCTGGCAGCGGTCAGCACTGGTTATGTCTGGGTGGCCTCGGCCTCGCAACCGCTCTTTGGCTGGCTGGCAGACCGGGTAGGCGCGCGCTGGCTGGCCTCGCTTGGCATTCTCTGGATGTCGCTCTTCTTCAGCCTGGCGATGCTGCTCAACGGCACGCTCTCACTGGCGCTGCTTATCATCGGAAGCCTTGGCTCGGCAGCATTTCACCCTGCCGGGACGATGGAATCGACCCTGGCAGGCCGCGAACTGTATGCCGGACGCGAAACCACCGCTTCGGCGCTCTTTTTCTTCGCCGGGCAATTCGGATACTTTCTCGGGCCGATTGCCAGCGGGCCGCTCATTGACCGCTACGGCGCGCCGGGGCTGTTGGTCTTGGCGGCTTTTTTGTTGCCGATTGGCTTAAACGCGGGCTGGCAGTTGCGGAATCGCTTTCCTGCGCGTAGTCAGAGCGAAAAACCTGATGTTGCTCCGGTTATTGCGCAAACGAGCTGGAAGCTCATCATTCTGCTGGCAGTCATTGGCGCAATGCAGGCCTGGGCGCAGCAAAATATGATGACGTTCCTGCCCAAATACCTGCACGACCTGGGGCAGTCGCCGGTTGTGTATGGGATTTTCGCCGGGTTATTTATGGGCGGCTCGGCGTTTGGCAACGTGTTGGGCGGCAACCTGGCCGACAAATTCGGCAAGCAGCGCGTGGCGATGACTGCCTTGCTGTTCGCCAGCCTGCCGCTTTTTGTTATTTCGCAAATTGGATGGTCGCCCTGGCTATATGCGCTGGTCCCGCTTGCTGGGGCTTTTACCGGCTCGGTGCATAGCATCATCGTCGTATTGGCGCAGCGCATCTTGCCGATGGGGATGGGGGCTGCCTCCGGGCTGACTCTCGGGTTCATCTTTTCCGCCGGGGCGCTTGGCACGCTGTTGTGCGGGCCGCTGGCCGATAGCGTTGGCTGGCCGCCGGTTTTTTTGTTGACGGGCGGCCTGACTCTCACTGCTGCATTGTTGACATTCGGGTTGCGTGAGTAAAAAATGGCAAAGACCGCCGACCAGGATTTTTCCGGTCAGCGGTCTTTGCGATATGGTGAGTTAACCTGCCAGTATCGCTTCGATTTGCTCCAACTCATCCGCGCTGAAGGACAGGTTGCCCAACGCCCCGATATTTTCCTCCAACTGCGCCACGCTGCTGGCCCCAACCAGGGCCGAGGTGACTTCGGCTTTTCTCAGTACCCAGGCAATCGCCATCTGCGAGAGTTTTTGGCCACGCGCCTGGGCCAGGTCGTTCAGTTTGCGAATTTTGGCGATGTTCCTGTCAACATCATCCTTTGTTAGCCAGACGCGCGCGGTTTTGCTGGCGCGCGCGCCTGCAGGGATGCCGTTCAGGTAGCGGTCGGTTAATAATCCCTGGGCGAGCGGCGAAAAGACGATGCAGCCCATCCCTTCCTGGTGGACGGCGTCGAGCAGGCCTTCTTCCACCCAGCGGTTGAACATGCTGTAGGACGGTTGATGAATCAAGCAGGGGGTGCCCATCTCGCGCAAGATGCGCGCGGCTTCACGAGTCTGTTCGGGGGAGTAGGAAGAGATTCCAGCGTAGAGCGATTTCCCTTGACGGACAGCCGCATCCAGCGCGCCCATCGTCTCTTCGAGCGGGGTCTCCGGGTCGAAACGGTGGCTGTAAAAGATGTCTACATACTCCAATCCCATGCGTTTGAGCGATTGGTTTAGGCTGGCGAGCAGGTATTTGCGCGAGCCCCATTCGCCATAAGGGCCGGGCCACATGTCGTAACCGGCTTTGGTGGAGATGATGAGTTCGTCGCGGTAAGGGCGGAAATCCTGCGCCATCAATTTGCCGAAGTTTTCTTCGGCGGAGCCGGGCGGCGGGCCGTAGTTGTTTGCCAGGTCAAAGTGGGTGATGCCCAGGTCGAAGGCGCGGTGGGCGATGGCGCGGCTGTTCTCGAACACGTCGAGGCCGCCAAAGTTGTACCACAGCCCCAGCGAGATGAGCGGCAGCTTCAACCCGCTGCGCCCGGCGCGCTTGTAGGTCATGGTTTCATAACGGGATTCGGATGCGGTGTACATGGGGAAATGCTCCTGTTTTGGTTGCGGAATGAATTCCGCGTTACTGAAGTTGTACCACAAAACGATGGCAATATACCATTTCGTCCCTTAACGGCACACTCCCGCTGTTTTCAGCGGGAGTGGCCAGACCAACTCAGAGGGAGGAGAGAGTTTTTACACGGGCAGCAGGAGGATTGGCTGCCCGGTATGGACGTTAGAGCGGTTCGTGATTGGGGTTCGTGCCACACCAGACGCAGGTGGGCTTGTCGAACAGGTTGCACTCTTTGGCGTTCGAGCAGCGCCGGGCGGTGACGCGCGGCGCGTCGGGCAGGAAATCGATTGGATATACCACTTCAGTTTCAAACGCCACTTCGTGGCCGACGTGGTCACAATAGCGGATTTTGGTCACTTCCCATTTTTTCTCAGCCATAAATACCTCCAAAGTACGTTGTTATTTTAGGATATGTCGGACAGCCTTGCCAGTGACAGGCGTCACAAGCCTGGCGGACAAAGGGCATATATCGGATGACATGTGTCCTATTTCTTTTCCAGCCGGTAGACGATCCCGGTGGGATAGTCGGCCACATATAACTCCCCGGCGTCATCCACGCCAAAGGTGGAGATGCGCAGGCCGGATTTGAACAGCAGCGTGGCGACGGATTGCGTTTCAGAAGCCGGGACCATGTCGGTGCTGGCGGGCAGTCCCCAGATGTTGCCGGAGCAGTAATCGCCGTAGAAGTAGATTCCCTGCCATTCGGGCATGGACTGACCGGTGTAAACGTATCCGCCGGTGATGGAGCAGCCGAACGAGCGGGTATATTCAGCGACCGGGGCGGTGAATTCAGGGCGGTTGTTGCCCTCGAAGGGCAGGGTGCCTTCCATTTTGTTCCAACCGAAGTTGATTCCGCCGGGCGCGCCGCTGGGGACGCGGTTGATTTCCTCGCGGGCGCTCTGGCCCACGTCGCCCATCCAGATGTCGCCGGTCAGCGGGTCGAAGGAGATGCGCCAGGGGTTGCGAAGGCCAAAGGCCCATATTTCCGGGTAAGCGCCGCTGGTGTTGACAAATGGATTATCGGGCGGGATGGCGTAGGGGTCGCCATTATCGACATCGATGCGCAGGATTTTGCCGAGCAGGGAGTTGCCCGATTGGGCGTTGTCGAACGGATCGCCCTGCGAGCCGCCGTCGCCCAGCGCAATATAGAGGTAGCCATCTGGCCCGAATTTAACTGCACCGCCGTTGTGGTTAGCGTAGGGCTGTTTGACCGCCAGGATGAGCTTTTCGCTGCCCGGGTCGGCGCTCTCTCCACGGGCCGTAAAACGGGAGATGCGCGTGTCTCCGTTTCGGTCAGTGTAATTGACGTAGAGATAGCCGTTTTGCGTAAAGTTCGGATGGAAGGCCAGTCCCAGCAAACCCTGTTCGGATGAGTTGCTACCAACCTGGTCGGTGATGTCCAGGAATGGCGTTGGCTGGAGTTGGTCGTTCAGGATGATGCGGATTTGTCCGCGTTTTTCCAGCACGAACAGGCGATTGGAGCCGTCAGCGGCGCCGGTGATGTCGGTTGGCTGGGTTAATCCCTGGATGACGACGGCCCAGGTATAGTCATCCGGGTTGGGTAGTTGGCTGCTGACGGGTTCAGGGGTAGGGGGCAGGGGTGTTGCGAGTTCGCCCGGCGCTTCGGTGGCAGGAACCGGCGTCGTCGGCGGGGCGGTTGGGGTGGCCGGAATGTTCGTTGGTGGAACCAGGGTGACGCGGGGCGAGGGAGCGTCGCCCCCTAACGGGGACTGGCAGCCCGCCAGGAGCAGGGTAAAGGCCAGGATACCGGTAAAAAGGTTGCGGGGTGTCATTTAATCTCCTATTTGATGTCGGTAACTTCTCCATCGATAATATCGTTCTCGTCGGGGGCTGTTTTTGTCGCATCGCCCATATCCTGGACAGTGCTGAGCAGGTTTTTGAGATGTTCACGCACGACGTTTGGCGGGCACATCTCGAGGAACAGGTACATACCCATCCAGACGATGGCAATGTCGTCGGCGGTGCCGATAATGGGCGCGACGGCGGCGGGGATGAAGTCGACCGGCGAAATCAGGTAGGCCAGTGCGCCGACGGGCAGCAATTTGAGCAGGAAGTTGACGCGGCCATCGGCCATCAGGCGCAGGATGAGCCTGGAACGTAGGGCAAAATCACGAAAAATGTTGCCTTGCGAGGGGATGATGTTTCCCGGAGTTTGTTTGTCCATTTCTCCTCCAAATTCTCTGGTTCGATTATAGCCCGGCAAGTTAAGGGCTGCGTGAGATATACGCAGGCCTTCGAGTTTCGTTCCTGAAGTCCAAAATCTCCCAATTTTGGCGAAACCTGCAAATCCGAAGTCAGGAGACTTCGGGCTCCGTTCCAGCAACATTGTAAACCAAAAACGGTGTGATAGAATAGCGCGCATGTCCCCTTTTTATACCCGTACTGGTGATGAAGGCACCACCGGCCTGCTTGGCGAAGGCCGCGTGCCAAAGTTTGACCTGCGAATCGAAGCCTTGGGCGCGCTGGATGAAGCCACCGCTGCGCTGGGGCTGGCGCGGGCGAACGTCACAGCCTCCCAAATTGGGCCGCTCTTGCTGGATGTGCAGCGTGATCTGTATCACCTGATGGCCGAGGTGGGCGCGACGCCCGAAAACGCGGAAAAATTTCGAAAAATTGACGAGAATCGCGTCCAGTGGCTCGAAGAGCAGACCGACGCCATTGAAAAAGTCGTCGAAGTGCCGCGCGAGTTTATTATTCCGGGTGAAACGCAGTCGAGCGCGGCCTTGTCGCTGGCGCGGACGGTGGTGCGGCGGGCCGAGCGGCGCGTGGTGGAGTTGTTCCACGCGGAAGAATTGGGAAATATGGCGTTGATTGCCTACCTGAACCGGCTTTCGTCGCTGTGTTTTGTGTTGGAGTTGCTCGAAAATCAATCGGGTGGACAGGCCACCAAACTGGCGAAAGAATCATGACTGGAACCATCATCAACGTCGTTGCCATCCTGGTCGGTGGGGCTGCCGGGCTTTTGTTCGGGGCGCGCCTATCGGGAAAATTGAAAGAAACCGTGATTGCTGGCATGGGACTGTTCACAACTGCTGTTGGTTTGCAGATGTTCCTGGAGACCGAAAACCCGCTGATTGTGCTGGGCGCGTTGATTGTGGGCGCGATTCTCGGCGAGTGGTGGGGCATCGAAAATGGCTTGCGGCGCATGGGCGAATGGCTCGAAAAACGCTTCGCGGGCGGCGTGGAGGCTGAATCGAGCCGCTTTGTGCGCGGGTTTATGACTGCCTCGCTGCTTTACCTGATTGGGCCGATGGCGATTCTCGGCTCGATAAGCGACGGGTTGACCGGTGATTACAGCACGCTGGCGATTAAATCCGTTTTGGACGGATTCGCCTCGATTGCGTTTGCCTCCAGCCTGGGGATTGGTGTCCTGTTTTCGGCGATTCCCACGCTGGTTTACCAGGGCGGAATCAGCCTGCTGGCGGCGCAGTTGAACACCCTCGTCACGCCGCAGATGATGGGCGAACTAACCGCTACCGGCGGCGTGCTGCTGATGGGCGTGGGAGTCGGCAGCCTGCTGGAACTGAAGAAAATCCGCGTGGGAAACTTCCTGCCGTCGCTGGCAATTGCCCCGCTGATTGTGTATGTGGTGAGTCTGGTGGTGAAGTGATGAAAGCACTCTGGCTCGAAAATCAGCAACTTCATCTGCGCGAGGATGTACCCCTGCCGGCGAAACCCGGCGAGGCGCTGGTGAAGGTGCGCATGGCGGGGGTGTGCGGCACCGACCTGGAGATGGTGAAGGGATACTACCCGTTTACCGGCATCCCGGGGCATGAGTTTGTGGGCGAAGTAGCGCGAATTGACAATTCGCGCCACGATTGGATTGGAAAGCGGGTGGTGGGGGAGATTAATGCCACCTGTGGAACCTGCGAACAGTGCCGGGGCGGCAGGCCGACTCACTGCGAAAGGCGCACCGTTTTAGGCATTCTCAACCGCGATGGGGTGTTTGCCGAATACGTCAACCTGCCGCTCGAAAACCTGCATCTGGTCCCCGATTCGGTTTCGGATGAGGCGGCGGTCTTTGTGGAACCGCTGGCAGCGGCGCTGGAAATCCAGCAGCAGGTGCAGATTAAGCCGACGGACAGAATCCTGTTGGTAGGCGCGGGACGCCTGGGGCAGTTGATTGCCCAAACGTTGGCGCTGACCGGGGCCGACCTGCGCGTAGTGGCGCGGCATCCGTTGCAGCAAAATTTATTAACCAAGCGCGGCATCAAGCTGGTCGATGAAGCAGATGTCCAGCCCTGGCGTTACGATGTGGTGGTGGAGGCAACCGGCTCGACGGCGGGATTCGAACTGGCGCGCAAGGCCATTCGCCCGCGTGGGACGTTCGTGCTGAAAAGCACCTACAAAGGCGACATCACGCACAATCTCTCGCCGGTGGTGGTGGATGAGATTACGATTGTCGGTTCGCGCTGCGGGCCGTTTGCCCCGGCGCTGCGCCTGTTGAAGAATAAGGAAGTTGACCCAACCGTGCTGATTGCGGCGGAGTTTGGGTTAAGGGAATCTATCAAAGCGTTCGATGAAGCGGAAAAACGGGGGATGTTGAAGGTGGTGGTAAACTGTCAGTGAGTTAATCTTATTGTGCTCAGTGAAAAGTTGCCAGTGGGGCAGTGCCCATGCTGGTTTGGCGGTAAAAAATCTCCGGCAGGAAACTGCCGGGGAAATGGTTTAATGCTCAGGGCGGAATAAATTCCGCATTACTATTTGGGAATATGGACGATGAAGGCGGTGCCTTCGCCGACCTTGCTGCGTACTTCGATACGCCCGCCGTGTCCCTGCACGATTTGTTTGCAGATGGAGAGGCCGAGGCCGGTGCCGGTGGCTTTGGTTTCTAGTCCCTTGACGCGATAAAATTTCTGGAACAGGTTGGGGAGGGATTCTTCGGGAATGCCGTAACCGGTATCGGTGATGGAGAAGTGCCAGGATTTTTCATCCATGCCAGCGGTGATGATAACTTTGCCGCCGGGGCGGTTGTATTTGATGGCATTGCTGACAAGGTTCATGATAACTTGCTTGAGTTTGTCGCGATCGCCTGTGACAATGGGCATGTCGCTGGGGATTTTGATATCGATGGCGATGCGGCTTTCCTCGGCTTTGGAACCCAAAACCCCTTTGCATTCCTCGCACAGGGGCTGGAAGGGGAAGCTGGATTTGTTGAATTGGACGCGGCCTGATTCGAGCCGGGCCAGGTCAAGGAATGAGGAGGCCAGGGCGTTGAGGCGGATTGTTTCCTGGTGAATGTTGGTGATGATTTGTTCGGCCTGGTCGCGGGAGATTTCTGGGCGCAGCAGCAGGTAGGTAGCGGTGCTGAGCGAGGCGAGCGGGGTGCGTAACTCGTGAACAAACTCGGCAATGAGGTCGGATTGTTGGAACAAGCGGGTATTTTCGATGGCAATGGCGGCTTGCGCGCCGAGGACGGTCAGCATATCTTCATCGGTGTCGCTAAAATCGCCATTGGTTTTGTTGAGGACTTCCAGCACGCCGACGACTTTTTCTTTGGTAATGAGCGGCACGCCGATAATTGACCTGGTTGTGAAGCTGAGGGTTTTGGAGACGTTTTTGAAGTGGCGCGTGTCTTTTTTTACGTCGCTGATGCGCACCGGCTCGCGGTTGGTGACAATCCACCCAGCGATGCTGTCCATGGGGATGACCATGCCGCGCATCATCGGGTCGGGGTTGGTGGCGGCCTGGAAGTACAGTTCGCGGGCGGTGTCGTCGTAGAGCAGGATGGAGGCGGCTTCGGCGTCGGTGATGTCGCGCGCAGCGTGGATGATGCGGTTGAGCAGCGGGTCGAGTTCGAGGGTGGAGGCCAGGTCGCGGGAAATCTCAATTAGCCGTTTGTAGCGTTCGAGTCGTTTGGGATAATTTTCAAGCATGTCACACCCGTTCTGAAATAGCAGGCAGCACGGCGGCAGCGTCTTCCCGCAGGACGACATCGGCGCGCACGTTCAGGTAGGTATCGCTGTTATTAATGATGATTAAATGTGCGCCCCGGTCAATCGCTTGCATGGGCAGTCCGGCCACCGGCAGGACTTCGAGGGATGAGCCGACCACAATCATCAAGTCGCAACTGCGGGCTTCGCACTGGGCTTCGAACCAGGCTTTTTGGGGCAGTTGTTCACCGAAGAGGATGACATCCGGTTTAAGGATGGCGCCGCAGTGGGGGCAGTGGGGAATTGCGCCATTTTTAACGAAGGCCGGCAGGTAGGTTTCGTGTCCCTGCTGGCGGTAGCATTGTGTACAGGAGAGTGTGCGCAATGTACCGTGCATCTCGATGACCCTGCGCGAACCGGCTTTCTGGTGGAGCATGTCGATGTTCTGGGTGATGACGACCTGGAGGTGGCCTTTTTGTTCCAGTTCGGCAATGGCATGGTGGGCCGGGTTGGGAAGGGCATTGAAAATCTGGCTGGCGAGTGGGTGAAACCAGTGGAAGAACTGTGCCGGGTTGGTGCGAAAGGTCGTCATCGAAGCGACTTCGAGCGGTTCATCGCGCGACCACAGGCCGCTGCCCTCAGAGCGGAAATCAGGGATTCCGGATGGCGTGGAAAGACCGGCCCCGGTAAGGACGACGGCATGGCGGGCCTTGGCAAGCAATTCGGCAGCGTATTCGATTAACTCCAGGGTTTGGCCGGGAAAAGTTTGCATTATGAAGATGTCGGGCGGGGGGCGCGGGTTTCGATTTTCATCGCCAGGTTGGTGTATTGCTGGTTGGTGAGACTTTCCTGTTGCACCAGGTAGGCCATTGTCTGCATCCGAACTGCCTGGAGCAGCAGTTCCGGGGCAGGGGTGAAGGTGACATCAATTGTGTATTTCAGCCGGTCTTGCACCTGTGGCACAGAAAGTTGGGCTTCGGAGCGCAGGCGGTAATTTACGGCAACGTGGATGCGGGTTTTATCGACTCCCAGTGTGGTCAGGTCGTCAATTAAAGCGCGGGATTGTTGCAGGGAGTGGTCGAACGGTTCGGCAATGATAAGCAGTTCGCTGAATGCAGGGACGAGTTTTTGTGACAGCGGGCTGAGCCCGCTTCCCAGGTCAACGATGACATATTTTGACATGTAGCGCAGCCGGTTGAGCAACACATCGAAGTGTTCGGTTTTGGCTTGCAGTATCCCATCTTTGGGCTGGGGAGATGCTACCAGAATATCGATACCGGAAGGGTGAAACAGCAATCGTTCCTTAACTTCGTTGCGGGTAATCTGCGCAGGTTGGGGCAGGTTCAATAGTTCTACCAGTCCTGACGATTTGGTCAGGCTCAAGTCATAAGCCAGGGTGCCCTGCCCCGGGCGGAATTCTGCCAGGATGACCGGGAGATCCAGGTTTTTGTGGATTGCTACTGCCATGTTGGCCGAAACCGAGGTGACTCCCAGCCCGCCACGCGCCGCCAGCACGCCAATCAGGTAGGCGGGTGATTCTGCCGGGGCGGTGGGCGGATTGACCTTTACTTTAGATGACCGCGCCAGCAAGGCTTTGACGTGCGCCTGTAATTCGGATGGGTGGGTGGGCTTGGTCAGGTAGTCATCGGCGCCTGCCTCGAAGCCTGTGACTTTGTCGTCGAGTTGGCTTTTGGCGGTGAACATCAGTATGGGAATGTTGACGGTCAGACCATTGGCGCGCAGCTGCCGGGCGACTTCGTAGCCGTTCATGCCCGGCATCATCACATCCAACAAGACCAGGTCGGGAGGGCTTTCGAACGCCATCTCCAGTCCTTGTGCGCCTGAACTTGCGGCCATGATACTGTATCCCTGTTTTTGCAACATAAGACCGACCAGGCGCAGGGTGTCAAGGTCGTCATCAATGATTAGAATTTTTTCGGCCATTTTGTCTCCACAAAAATAATCTATACCAGTTTAGCATTAAGACAATATTCAATCAAGCGATTGGGGCGCTGCCGCGATGAACTTGTAACAAAACTCAGGCTTGATTTTATCCTCATACCCAATAAAATGTAGGTATCATTTGGGTGCATTTCAACTGAAGTGAAACGCACCCGTATCATTTTTACCTTGGAGGATGAAATGGCATTCCTGGCGGCCCTGTTTTTCGGTTTTGCTCCCATGTTTTTGTTTGCTTATATCTTGTACTGGCTCGACCACTACGAAAAGGAGCCCTTGCCGTTGCTGGTTGGGGTATTTTCTTGGGGTGTGTTGGTTGCGGCGGGCGGTTCGTATGTGCTGAATACCCTGTTTGGCATCAGTGTATTTACGCTAACCGGCTCACCTGAATTAAGCAGCCTGACAACCGGCTCCATCAGCGCGCCGATTGTTGAGGAAACCTTGAAAGGGCTGGCCGTGCTGCTGGTGTTCCTGGTTTTTCGGCGCGAGTTCGACTCGATTCTTGATGGGATTGTCTACGCGGGCATCGCTGCCCTGGGATTTGCCGCAACTGAAAACGCGCTCTACATCTGGCGCGGATACGAATCTGGCGGGTGGGGTGGGCTGGCCGTGCTGGTTTTTATCCGTGTCATCCTGGTCGGCTGGCAACACCCGGTTTATACGGCTTTTATTGGCATGGGGCTTGCCCTGGCGCGCACAAACCGTTCAGTGTTCGTCAAAATCCTGGCAGTGCTGGGCGGCTGGGGTATGGCAATGTTGACCCACTCTGTCCACAACACGCTGGCAGCCTTTACATCGGTTGAAAACCTGACCTGCCTGATTGGCACGGTTCTTGACTGGATGGGTGTTTTGTTCATGTTTGCTGTCATCATCCTGGCTGGCTGGATGGAGCAGCGCAATATCGTTCGGTATCTCAGGGAAGAAGTGCAGACGGGTCTCATCGATTCGCGGCATTACAGCACGGCCGTTTCGGCTTGGCGACAGGGTTTTGTCCGGCTGACATCATTATTCAGTGGAAATTATCGCGCTACCAGTCGTTTCTACCAGGTTGTGGGTGAACTTGCTCACAAGAAACACCAGCTTGCCAAGCTGGGCGAGGAAGGCGGCAACAGCGCCATTATCCAGCGCTACCGCGAGGAACTGGCGCGACTCGCGCCCGATGCGCAGACATAGGCTGGCGATCATGTGCCAGCAGTTTGACTGCGGGCGAACGAAACTATATGGTAAAATCGCCTGCGCATGCCCCTGTAGCTCAGTGGACAGAGCGTTGGCCTCCGGAGCCAAAGAGCACGGTTCGAGTCCGTGCAGGGGTACCAAAAACCCGCCTTAATGGCGGGTTTTATAGTTTCAGTTTGACGGCGCTGCCCATGCGCACGGTTTTACTTTCACCCTGCGAACGGATGGGAAGGATAATGTGGAATTCGCTGCCAGGACATTTTTCATCGTCATAGCCTGGACTGACTACCCAAATTTTGCCGCCGTGTGCGTCGACGATGCCGCGTGAGAGCGCCAATCCCAGCCCCACGCCGGAGCCTTTGAACTTGGTCTTGCCGGTCGAGTGGCGGTTGAGCAGTTCGCCGGGCTGGTAGAACTTGGTAAAGATGACTTCCTGGTAATTTTTGTCGACGCCTACGCCGGTATCCGTTACCACAATCTCCACGCCGCCTTC
>Ga0116204_1000417_pt1 | contig 24209 bp, 13 predicted proteins | sample LakKivwa52mmetaG_FD_94481 | JGI IMG/M metagenome (GOLD analysis project Ga0116204, IMG submission 94481) | Anoxic lake water microbial communities from Lake Kivu, Rwanda to study Microbial Dark Matter (Phase II) - Lake Kivu water 52m metaG | ecosystem: Environmental > Aquatic > Freshwater > Lake... | reverse complement strand
GCTTAGCCCTACAACTCAACAGCGACAAAGCTTATGAGCGAATTTGGTTCCGTTATTGCAAAGGCAAATTCCTCATTTGATGAGGGTTTTGGATGTGGGAAACTTTAGTTAGTAGTCATGCTGAAGATCATTTTTCAATCATTTTACTTCCTTAGAAAACCAGATGAAAAATTTAATACTTCTATGAAAGTGATGGCACAATGGGCTGAGTCATTGTCCACCCTGAACCCAAAGCAATATTTTTTTCAGTCATTTGCTCTTTTAAAAGATATACTTAACTATGATTTATCACAATCTTTGACAGGCCTTTCCATTTTTACCGAAGGTGTATCATTGTTTATGTGGACGGGGATTTCCTTTAAAATGAGCCGGAAAATGCTCGACTATTCAAAAAATGCAGGAGCTGAAAATCACCCTGCATCACTGATTGATTACAGGTTCGTATTAAAGATGCATTACTTTCATACAGGGCAAATTGAAGAAGACCCTGACTTTTTGAATGTTTATCACGCCGGGATGAGTGTGGGAGATCACTGGCCAACTACCATTTATTCCGTGTATTCCGGACTAACTTGCGTGGAGTTAGGAAAGTACGACCGGTTGATCGAAATCGTTAAAAAAATTGAAGAAATTTCGGAATCCTTCGATAACAGCCATACCAAAGCACAAATGTATCGCCTCTCCGTAATGGCTCATTACCGTTTCCGGATGATTGATCATACGCTTGAATTATCGGAAGCAGGCATCAGCTATACGGTTAAAACAGGTCATTTTGCTATGTTACTGGTTATTTGGTGCGCAAAATCTCTTGCACATACTGCAAAGAAAGAATTGGATGCTGCTAAAAAAGCGCTGGCAGAAGCGGAAAAGCTTGTTAAGGATCGGAAGATCATCACCATTTACCATTTTCCATATCAACAGGCAAAAGCATATATTCAATTTATGGAGTTAACCCTGGCCATTGAGCGGAAGGAAAAAGTAAGTGAGAAAGCCCGTTCATTACAAAAAACCATTAATCTGCTGATTTCTTTATCAAAAAAAATGCGCAGTGCTCAACCGGAAGTTTATCGCTTGAAAGCCCTTACTTTTTGGATACTTGGAAAACAAAGAAAGGCTTATAAAAACTTTACCATTTCCATCCAGGCCGGACAAAAATACAATTGTCAGCTTGAGCTTTCACGTACCTATTTTGAAGCCGGGAAATGCCTGCGTGAAGTAAAGAGCATAAAAAGCAGCCTGCTTGGAATAAATGGCAGCGAATACCTGCTCATGGCAAAACGGATGTTTGAAGAAATGGATTTGCAATGGGATTTGAAGGAGTATGAGAAATATTTGGAGAATTAAGGGTAGTAAAAGTGATTGTGTAATTTGTACATAATTTTTTATTCCCCTTCCAAAAATCATTTAACCTGAACAATTAAGGAATATCTTTGTTTGAGAATAAAAGGCAATAACATGAACAAAAGTTTTCTATATACAGTTATCATCATGCTCCTGAGCATGGGCAGCAAAGCGCAGATAAACCTTGTAGGGGCGGCCAATAATCTTCAAACGAATAAGATAGATATTGTTAAATGGCAGGCGTTGGATCCTGAATCAGTAATTGTTTATCCTTCAATTCTTGATGGATATTATTTTGGTTCCTCAGCATTCGATTCGTACAACAGCAATTATTACCTTACCGGAATATCAGGTAATAGCGCAGGATTGTATTCTTTCAATACGATTACAAACCAGGAGAATCTGGTTGGGGGATCATTGTACACCAATATCTCCGAGTTTGATATGAGCACGGGAAAAATGTACAACCTTCAAATGGAAAATGAGGAATACATCAGCATTTATGAATATGATATTAATACAAACCAGGACAGCCTGATCGGTGTAATCTTTGAACCGGGTGCGAATGGGCTGATTGCGGATGCCATCGGTTTTGATGCCAACAACGGCATTTTGTATTATGTGGGTTTCACTAACGATCCAGCCTTATGTTTGTATGCAATCCCCGTCAGGGAAAATCAGTTTTCGTTCACCAAAACGATACTCAACCCAACGGCAGCGCCTTTTAATATTATCACCAGTGTAAATTTTGACAATGTCAACGAAATTATTTATGCCCGCAATGCAACTTATGATTCCACCTTTAATTACACAGGAAGCAGTGTTGTAGAGATTAACAAAAACACAGGAGATATTATTACAAGGGGTGAACTAACAGAGTTTCCCTATTTCGTTGGGGGTTCCTCTTCATTTGATCAAAATACCGGAAGCTTTTTGCTGGTTGGCATCGACACGAGCAATATGGCTAAAATGATTGTTTTTAATACGTATGATAATACCTATGTTACTGGGTTTGTTCCGGGTAATGTTTCTGAAATTGTTTGTGACAATACCAATTTCGTGCTCGCTTATTACATCACTACCGGGGTAAATGAAAAGCAGGAATTTGGCTTAAACCTTTACCCTAACCCGGTTTCTGAAATACTGACCATTGATCACCACTTTTCAGGTGAAGTCAGTGTTCAACTCCTTTCTACGCTGGGTATAATTGTATTGGAACAGGATTTTACAAACAGCAAAATTGAATTGAACCTGGCATCAACTCCTCACGGAATGTACCTGGTAAATCTGACATCGGAGGGTAAGACTGTATCTGAAAAAATCATGGTACGTTAAAAAACAGATTTTCATTCTGGCTTTTCATTGCACAGTACATATCAGTGCTTTTATTATCTATGTCGGTATGGTGATTTATCCCCCATACGATACTCCATACAACTTTAATCGTCTCAGCAACAAAGAATGATTTTGCTGAGGGCTACCTGCTCCTGGCAAAACGGATGTTCGAAGAATTGGACATGAAGTGGGATTTAGCAGCGTATGAAAATTACATGAATTCCCGCTAACGAAGAAAATACAGGTGAACCGGAATGTGTATTCGGGATGGTTTTTTTAATAAAATTTACTAACTGTTATTCAGTAAATTAGGGTTTAAAACAAACCGGCTCGCCCTTGCTTTTTAATCTGGTTTGGCGTACCTTTGCTGAACTTGATTTTTTAGAATTCTGAAAGTAGCAATGCAATGATGAAAGCGGATTTCCTGAATACGATCATTGGTTTCAAATGCGGTGGAATAGCTCACGCTGCATCTCTATCTCAGCCCGGCGGCATCGCTGTTACCGGTTGGGTTGCATCTGAAAAGTTCACTCCTGCTGTACCAACGGAATTCCCGGCTTTCTGGATTGGATCTGAGAAAATTAAAACTGCACCTTATAACCTGTTAAATATCAAAATCTTAAAATCCTGCTGTTATGAAAACAACCGTTGTTTACCTGATGGTATTGATGGCAGCTACCATCCTGCAAGCGCAAACAAGCAAACTGCCTGAAACTGAACTCAAAACGCTTGATGGAACTACGGTTTCGTCGAAAGTTGTGCTGTTAACCGGAAGCCCAACCATACTCGTCTTCTGGAAATCAACCAGCGGCAAGTGTTGCGAAAACCTGGATGAGATGCAGAATGCCTGGACGGAATCACTTCGCGATAAAGGTGTAAAAATCATTGCAATTTGTACGGATTGCAAGGGGTCGTGGGGTCACATCAAACCTATTGTGAATGCCAAAGGATGGGATTTTGATACCTACATTGATGTTAATGGAGATTTTATGCGGGCAATGGCCGTAAACTCTATGCCCTGCACCATTCTGTTCGACGAAAACCTTAATCTGGTATGTCGTTATAATGGCTACTGCTCGGGAGGTGGAGAAATGATCTGTACAAAGGTGCTCGAGCATCTTGGGAAATAGGCTGAAGTTGCCAGAAGATGCCCAAATTGGTATTCTATTAGAGAAGTCATGATTCTGACCCTTTAAAAAAACCCTGACATTAACAAATTAACATCAGGGTATGAATTTTAAAGTTATGGTCTGATTGCCTTATTGCCCGGCCTTGAAGCCTTCGATTCCCTGGTCAAGGAAAGCGATAAACTCATCAATATTCGTGTTGAAGCTGTAAGGTTTGGCCAGTTGATTCCCCTCATTGTCCAGCAAAACATAATAGGGTTGTGAATTTACCCCGTAATTGCGTGCCTGAAAATCGCTCCATTTGGCGCCCACGGTTTTTATCTTTTTTTCTTTTCCACCAAAATCCGAAATATATTGTTCATCAGCAGGCAAAGCTGTTCTTTCATCTACATACAACGAAATAATGACAAACTCGCCGACCAGCCTTTGCAGTACCCGCTCATCTCCCCAAACCGCCTGATGCATTTTTTTGCAATTGGCGCATCCATGTCCGGTGAAATCAAGAAATATTGGTTTTCCGATGGATTTGGCATACTCCATTCCCTGGCTGTAATCGAGGAACATGGTCAGCCCATGAACTCCCTGCTTGGTTTTGTATTCACTGTAATCTTCGGTTAAGGCCGTAGCAACCGGAGCCGAACTGCGACCTGCGCTCTTGAGGTTAAATTCCTGGGTTGTCATCGAAGGTGCGAAAGAGCTGATCGCATTGAGCGGAGCGCCCCACATGCCGGGGATCAGGTAAACCACAAAACTGAAAGTTACCACCACAAAAAAGAGACGGGTTACCGAAATGTAAGGAACATCATCGTCGTGGTGGAATTTGATTTTACCCAAAAGATAGAAACCCATCAGTGTGAAAATGGTGATCCAGATGGCAAGGAAAGTTTCACGGTCGAGCAATCCCCACTGGCCAACTGCATCTGCTACCCCGAAAAATTTAAGCGAAAAGGCAACAAGGATGAAGGCCAGGACTACTTTTACAGAATTGAGCCATCCACCCGATTTTGGCATATTTCCGAGCATAGACGGGAAGATGGCCAACAGGGTGAAAGGTACTGCAAGCGCTGTAGCAAATCCCGCCATGCCGAGCATCGGCGCAAGCCAGCTGCCACTCACTGCTGCCTGAACAAGCAAAGTTCCGATGATAGGTCCGGTACAGGAGAATGAAACCAGAACCAACACAAATGCCATTAGAAAAACCCCAAGCAAACCGCCGCTTTTTTCGGCCTGGCTGTCCATCTTATTTACCCAACTCGAAGGTAGAGTAAGCTCAAATGCGCCAAAAAATGCTGCGGCAAAAACCAGAAGCAACACAAAGAAGAATATGTTGAAAATCGGGCTGGTAGCCATAAGATTAAGTGTGTCCGAGCCAAATATGAGAGAGATTCCCATTCCCAGGGCTACATAGATGATGATGATCGAAATTCCGTAGAAAATACCATCTCTCCGGCCTTTTGCCTTACTGCCCGAACTCCGCAGAAAATAACTCACGGTCATCGGAATCATCGGAAAAACGCACGGAGTTATCAGCGCAAGTAAGCCACCTATCAACCCAACAATAAACATATACCAGACACTGTCACCGGTATCGTCTTTAGGTTCATCATTTGCCGTCACAGCATCATTTGACTGCGAATTACCTTCTGCCGTTACTCCTTCAGCCTGTAATGAAAAGGTAAAATCAATACTTGTAGGCGGCAGGCACTTCTCATTGTCACAGCACATAAACTCCAGAAAGCCGGTAATGGTAAGGGGTTCGCCGGTCAGAATCCTGATTTCACGGGTGAAGTCTGCATGTTTCTTTAGTAATTTTAATACCATCCCAAAATTGGGGTCTTCCTTTTCTTCCGGAACCGGCTCATTGAAAACCACCCGGTAAATCTTGCTGCCATCTCCCTCAAAACTATCTTCTTCCGTGATTTCAACATCGCTGTCAACAAACTCAAAACCCTTAATTTCATTGAAATAGAATGAGGTTTTGATGGGGCCGCCATCAGCAATATTCTGCGAATACAAATACCATCCGTCATCAATTGTGGCAGTAAATTTCAGCAATGCTTTGCTGGCGCCGGTCATTTCGCTGTTGTAGCTCCATTTTACCGGTTCCAGAACCTGAGCATTGCTTTCGAACGAAAAACCCGACAGGAGGGTTAACAGCAGGAGGCTTTTAATTGCCAAAGCTTTGAAAAGAGAAGGATTAACCATAAGTAAATGTTATTGATTATCAATAAAGGCCGCAAAACTAATACTTTGAATTTTAAAGATGCCCCTTGAAAAAGTGAAAAAATGCTAAATCGCTTTAGTATCACTTTTTGAAAAAGCTAACGAGTTGATAAACAATTTATTGGTTTCTGTGGAACGTAATCTCATAAATTGTTTTTGTTTCCGTTGTAATCTTAAAGTGGTCATCTTGCCGGTAACCAATTATCCAGATAATTTCATTTCCGGAGGTAATTAACCGGGTTTTGGATTTTTCGATAGCAGAGATTTTCAGATCAGTGAAGAAATCCGAAAGTTTTTTTCTTCCTCCAAGTCCGATCGGGTAAAAATAATCTCCAATTTTTGGTTGCCTGATTTCCAGTGGAAACCGAAGTTTTTCCATATCAAACTGCCCTACATCCGGATTCCTGTCGGGCTTCCAATCTTCCGGCTTCGCTTTTCTTTCGAACGAAAGTTTCAGTGGCTTTTCGATCTCTTTGTCATCAACGTTAATCAGCGCTTTCGACTCCTTTTCAGCGGTTTCCGCTCTGGATTCGGGAAAAATGAACAGAAATTCCCTGTCAATGACTGCCCGGTGAGTTGGCGAAAAAAAGACTTTTCCACTGATGCCCGGAATCGCATCTGCTATCATTTGAGCATTCTCGCTATTAAAGTCAAAATCCTTCAGCAGTTCGAACAAAATCAAAGCAATGGGTTGATGCTGCTGTAGTTTTTTCAGATCAATTTTCAGGAAATTATCTTCCTGAAACAGTAATTCCTTAGCTAACCGTTTGATATTCGAATTTAAAAATGACTCAGTTAAAGCCAGGTTTTTAAAGGTTCGCCTGAAGCCCGACCTGAAATCCGGCCTCGCTGCAGCCATTGCAGGCAGAATATGATGACGTATGGAATTTCGCAGGTAATCGTCTTTCAGGTTGGAACTGTCCTCCCTGTAATCAAGTTGCTGCTCAATGGCAAAAGCTTCAATCTCAGGCCTGGTAGCAAAAAGCAATGGCCGGATGCAGTTCTTGCTTTTCGGCAGAATTCCTCTTAATCCTGAAACCCCCGTCCCCCTCAGAAGGTTGATAATGAATGTTTCTATCTGGTCATCAAAATGGTGCGCAATTGCGTAGCTTGCGTAACCCTCGCCTGCAACTAAGTTTTCAAACCAGTTGTATCTTAACTCTCTCGCGGCCTGTTGAATGGAGATTTTTTCCTTTTCTGCAAAAGTTACGGTGTCAAAATCAGCCATGAAAAATGGAACATTCAATCGCTCAGCCAGTTGACGGACAAAAATTGCATCCTGATCGCTTTCGCTGCCTCTCAGGTGAAAATTGCAATGCGCAATGCCAAATTTGTATCGCGACAATGCGAAAAGCCTGGCCAGCACAATGGAGTCAATTCCGCCGCTTACAGCAACTAAAACGCGCTGTTTTGGCTCAATTAGATGGTTTTTTTCGATGAACTGACGAAAATTCTTTCTCATTGCGGCAAAATTAAAAGGAAATCACCAGCAAGATTGAAAAATTTTACTGTTTTCATCAGGATTTTGGAAGATAATTTTAGACAAATAATATTTAGTTAAGTTACTGTTATATTGAGTATTAGATTCAATTTTTATTTTCGGATAGTCTCAATTTAACCTCCGATTAATAAAATTTAACCTCTTTTTTCGAAAATGTTTTGGATTGAAAAGCTAATTGGCTTAAGTTTGCAAAACGTATCGCTTTAATAAATCCAAACGTTTAGACCATTATTGCATTGGCGCCTTCAAAATTTCTATCATTTGAGTGTTTGTTAAAGTGTTCGATTTCAGTTCTTTGTCATATTTTCCTGTTTTTCGGCATAGTTCCATCAGTTCACTCTCAAACTCAACCTGACCTTGAAAAAATTCAGGCAGAACTGGTATTCGCTGGATTTGAAAACGTTTTTGCCACTACCGTAGACAATGTTTTAGTAGTTGGCTACGAAAACCGCCGGTTTCGTTTTGAACCGCGGGGTTGCAGCGAAGTAATGCATATTCTGGGGAAAAATGTAGATCAGGATTTATCTCTACTTCTCATTCTTTACCGAAATCAAATTCCAATGTTGTTTTTTAAGTATGAATCAAATCATTACCGTGATTTTGTTTCAGAAAAATTTACCCCGGATGAATTTCTTGAAGTATTGGAAGTATCTGCAGATAATCCTGAATTCGAAAAATTTAAGGCTCCTTTGAGGAATAAATCTCAATTCAAGGCCGACATTGCTATTGGGCCACAAGTAAAAGCACAATTCGGGAATTTTGATCGCCCCGTGCAGGCCAATATCAACCTGGTTCCGGAATTGAATTCTTTGCTGGCTAAAGGGCTCTTCCTCAAAACGCAGATGATTTTACCAGTTTACAATAACTATCTTATTCCCGAACAGGCTGAAACTGAAGTAAGACCCGGAATACTGGCATTGAACCAGATCATCAGGCTCGAAGACCAGGTTTTTTTCAGTGCATCCGCCGGTTTTTTTACTCAGGATCGGGCTGGAATTGACCTCGAACTTAAAAAGTACTTTAGCGACGGCAGATTTGCGATAGGTCTGAATACCGGTTACACGGTTTATCACGCTTTTGTTCCCAGGCAGATCGAATATTTTGAGGATGACAGTTATTTCACCGGGGTTTTCTCAGCAGAATACCGGTTCAGTAATTACGATCTTACAACCAGGATTCTGGCCGGTAATTTTCTTTACAATGATATCGCAGCCCGGTTCGACATCCTCAGGCAGTTCGGAGAGGTTAACATAGGTTTCTTTGCCTCGGTATCAAAATCGTCGGAAGTTAACGGTGGATTCAACTTTGCAATCCCTTTGCCACCAGGTAAATTTATGAAATTCAGATATTTGAGACTTCGACAGACAAAATATTTTTCCTGGGAGTACAGAGCGAAGGGTTTTGTAAAAAGCGCAACTACCTACGATACGGGGAATGAACTTTATGAAGTTATGCTGGAATACAATCCGGTTTTTTTTAAAAAAAGGTTAATAAAAGAATTACAGTAATCAAAATTAATTACTTTTGTCAACAGTTTGCTCATGAAATTAACAATTTAAAATAAAGGAGTAAAAATGAAAATCAAGAACTACACTCGTTTTCTGGTCCTCCCTCTGCTTGCTTTTGCAATGCTGTTTGCATTTAATCAATGTAAAAATGTAGGACCTTCAGAGATGCCCGATCCTGACGCCTCAGTGCTCAATCAATTGAAGGTGAGCGTTGTAAACAGCGAAAATGGCACCGCTTTACAGGCTTATGACATTAAAGTTGTTCTGCCAAACGGTTCAACCCGGGAGTTCAATGGAAACACCGGTGCTTTTACCTACGATGGAACCACCGAAGGAACTTATGTAATCACGGCTTCGTCAGAAGGATTCCTTGCTGAAAGCACAGTAATCGAGGTCACTGAGCAGGTTGAGGCCGTCTCAACAGTTACCCAGCACGTTTTCTTTCTGAACAAAAGAGGTAGCACCACTATCGTTCCTCAGCAGGGTACCGTTCTTTATGTCGAAAGTGATCAGCCACAGCAGACGGTTATTAATTTCCCTCCGGGAGCGCTGTCATCAGATAACAATGTAACCGTTACGTTTATTCAGCCTTCTGCCAAATATGAAGAACTGAATATTTTGGGTGAAAGAGCCGTTCTGCACGGATACAATTTCGCACCTGATTTGACATTCCCTGATAATGCACGGCCGATCATTACCATCCCGATCAATATCCCAAGTGTTACCAACGGGCAGGCTGATGTATGGTTTGGTACTTACAATGAAACCACAGGAACATGGGAGAAAGTTCTAGGAACACTCAATGCAGATCGCACAACCGCATCGTTTGAAATGCCACATTTTTCAACCTGGTTTGTATTTACAGGTTTCAGGCTCATCAAAGATGTTGAAACATGGAGTCCGTGGTCATTCGTTGCAGAATCAGATGTTTGCAGCGCCGGTGTTTGTGGAACCTTCATTTATGCTGTTTCGCCAAATGCTTTGGTTAATCAGTTGATTTCACTGGGTTACAATATCAACCTGAAAGCAAAAGATACAAGGTGCGTTGGACCGCATTACAAATATGCTCAACAACTTTTTGCCCGTGTTTTGGTAGTAACCTATAAAGTTTATGATTACACAGGAGCGTATGTTGGATCTATCCAGGTTCCTACAAAGAAATTCCAGTGGAAAGTTGAAGAATACTATTGCCACGATCAGGGAGGTGGAAAATAATACTTGAAGATCAATCAGATGATCAATATGGCATGAAATCCTGAAGAGGGTTTCATGCCTTTTTTTTGACATTATCAATCTCAAACTAAAATTATGGTAAGCAGAAAAATCGTTTTTTTTATGGCAATGGCACTTATGGTTCAGACCACCTTTGCCCAGGATGAACCAAAAGCAGGGTTCAGAAGTCTTGGATTAAACATTGGCTGGTACAATCCCTCGCTCGATTACTGGGTTGACGAATCAGAATTTAAAGATGCTGACTATTCAGGCGCTATCAACTTTGAAGCAATTGCAGCTTTTACGCTGAAGCAAAATCTTTCAGCAAGAGCAAGCTTTGGAGTTTGGCAAACCAGCCTTGAGGATGATCTTCAGGGATTTGGCCTTACCACCTGGACACTTACCGGATTGCCGGCATCGGCGGATCTGATGTATCACATTAAGAAGCTCAGGTTTTTTGGAATTGTTCCTTATGCTGGTGTTGGTGGTGAGTTTGTATTCCTTCAGCAGAAAATGAGATTTGAGGATAAGGAGAATCCTGATCCTGTAAGTGGTTCTACTGCATTATTAAAAGGTATAGCAGGGCTTGAGTATGCTTTGTCAGACCATTGGACAATGGACCTGGAGTTTAACTACAAGATCGGAACTTACAATCAGGACTTTATTACTTACGAAATCAATCCTGATGATCCAGAGAATCCTGTGAAGAATGAGGTTTTTGAAGAAATCTCCTTAAATGGGCCAAAGATTGGGATAACATTAAAATACCTTTTCAGATAAAAAAGCAAGAGCCGGCTATAAAAACCGGCTCTTTTTTTTTATGGTTTTGGACTAAAAAAGCTATACTTTCCAGGTATTGCCGCTCATCAGAAGATCGTCCATATTTTTAATCTTTGAGTTCTTCTGGATGTATTCGATCTGCCTGTCCATCTTAACATCATAAGGGTCTTCTTCCACCGATCTGATTACTCCGAAGGCAACCGGGAAATCAGGGAAGTTCATATTTGCTATAAGCCAATGCAACAGCGGGCTTTTCATGCGTGCATCATGCACGAGGATATCCTTTTCGGTGACGCCGTTTTCGCCAAGTTTGACAACCTTTAACTGCATGTTATCCATCACGATCCCCTTATCACGGTCTTTCCCGAAGATCATTGGCTCTCCGTGAGTAAGGATAAGTTGCCGATCTTCCTTGAAGACTTTATCAGTCAGATAGCTGTAAGCATTATCATTGTATATGACACAGTTCTGAAGTACTTCAACCACTGATGCACCTTTGAATCCAGCTGCTTCTGCAAGAATGTCCGTAGTGAGTTTGACATTATTATCAATCGAACGGGCAAAGAATTTACCCTGAGCTCCAAGTGTAAGTTCACCGGGATGAAATGGCGGCTCGATGGTGCCATAAGGCGAAGTTTTGGTAATTTGACCTTCGAAAGAAGTAGGTGAGTACTGCCCTTTCGTCAGACCATAAATCTGATTGTTCAATAAAACGATGTTCAGGTCAATATTTCGTCTTACCACGTGAATAAAGTGATTACCACCAATAGCCAGTGAATCGCCATCGCCGGTTACCACCCAGACGCTGAGTTCGGGATTGGCCAGTTTAACACCGGAAGCGATTACGGCTGCACGCCCATGAATCCCATGAAAAGCATAGGTGTTCATGTAATATGGAAACCTTGACGAACATCCTATACCTGAGATCAGTGCAATTTTTTCGCGGGGGACACCAACCTGAGCCATTGCTCTGTGTACTGATGCCAGTACTGCATGATCACCGCAGCCGGCGCACCAGCGTACCTCCTGGTCGCTTTTAAAATCTTTGGGTTGCAAATTCAATTCTTCAGTCATCGCTTATTTTCCTCCCAACACTTTTTTGATTTGTTCTTTCAGTTCAACCACCGTAAAAGGCAGCCCCTGAACCTTATTATATTGAATGAACTCCAGCCCCTCGAAACTCATTCTGAGATAGTTTGCCATTTGTCCGAGGTTAAGTTCACAAACAAGCCGTTTATTGAAACTTTGCAGCACCTGCAAAGTGTTTTTTGGAAGGGGCTTGATGTAATTAAAATGAATGTAGCTAAGCTTAAAGCCCTCTTTTCTTAATTCACGGAATGCAGTATAAAGGTGGCCGTAGGTTCCTCCCCATCCTATCAGCAGTAATTCTCCCTTATCTTCGCCAAGAATTTTAATGTCAGGGATATCATTAACTACACGTTCGATTTTCTTTTCCCTTTCGTTGGTCATTACCTGATGATTCTCAGGCACATAAGAAACAGTGCCGGTTACGGCCATCTTTTCCAATCCACCAAGTCTGTGCTCCAGACCTTTTGTTCCGGGAACAGCCCAGCCTCTTATCATATCATCATTTAGTCTTCGGTAAGGCTGATAGCCCTCGGCTCCCTCTGTTACAACCGGTGGATTGATGACCGGTAATTCTTTCATTGAAGGGATTTTCCATGGTTCGGAGCCGTTGGCAAGAAAACCATCTGTAAGCAAAATAACAGGTGTCATGTGCTCAAGGGCTATTTTGGCGGCTTCGAAAGCGTATTGGAAACAATTGGATGGCGAGCTGGCAGCAATGACCACCAGTGGACTCTCACCGTGACGTCCGTACAAAGCTTGCAGAAGGTCCGATTGTTCTGTTTTGGTCGGGAGTCCGGTTGAGGGGCCGCCGCGCTGTACGTTAACAATCACTAGCGGTAGTTCTGTAATTACTGCCAGTCCCGTTGCTTCGGTTTTCAACGAAAGACCGGGGCCGGAAGTGGTGGTCACAGCCAGATGTCCGGCAAAACTTGCTCCGATTGCAGAGCAGATTCCGGCAATTTCGTCCTCAGCCTGGAAAGATTTTACCCCAAGATCTTTACGTTTAGCTAATTCCTGCAATATCTCCGTGGCAGGTGTGATGGGATAAGAACCAAGGAACAACGGCAGGTTTGCTTTCTCTGCAGCTGCGATCAGTCCCCAGGCTGTAGCCACGTTTCCATTTATGTTTCTGTAATAACCTTCTTCAATTTTGGCTGGCGCAACACTGTAGGACGATTGAAGCGCTTCAATGGTTTCGGCGTAGTAAAAACCTGCTTTGAGGACAATTTTATTGGCCTCCATGATGAGCGGGATTTTCTTGAATTTATCCTCAAAAAACTTCTCTGTAAATTCAAGCGGACGGTGGAAAAGCCAATAAACCATTCCCAGGGCAAACATATTCTTACTACGCAGGACGCTCTTTATATCAAGGTTGAGTTCTTTGAGCGATTCCTGAGTGAGTGTGGTGATTGGGGCTTTGATGAGGTTATAATCGCGGAACATGGGTTGATTCAGAGGATCTTCGTTGCATCCAGCTTTTTGCAGGTTCTTCTCATTGAAGCTGTCAATGTCAACGATGATGGTTCCGCCTGGCTTCACCCACTTCGTATTGGCTTTCAAGGCTGCCGGGTTCATCGCTACAAGCACATCTGCATAGTCGCCTGGAGTGTTTACTTCGCCGTGCCCGAAATGTACCTGGAAACCCGAAACTCCACCTACAGTTCCCTGTGGAGCTCTGATTTCGGCGGGATAATCCGGGAACGTGGCAAGGTAATTTCCGAACAGTGCTGATGTATCAGAAAACAGTGTGCCGGTCAATTGCATCCCGTCGCCGGAATCGCCGGAAAATCTGATTACTACACGTTCTAATTCCTTGATTGGTTTCTTTGTATTGTCTGCCATGACTTAACATTGTTGTTTGCGCAACAAAAGTACACACAATCTTTTGCATAAAAACAGGGTTTTGATCCAAAACAAAACCAGATACCATAATACGTTGATATACAGTAAAATACGAACAATAAATATAAACGTTTTAAATTATCCTCCCGCTTCCGATTACACTCATCTGTTAAAGCCAAAACAAGTAAATTTGCAAAATATTAACTATTAATACTTATTTAACTAACATTCAATTACTTAACCATGAAGGCTATTCTGAGAAAATCACCTTTTGCACTGTTTTTAATTGCAATTGGCTTTCATCTGATCTTTACGTACCAACTTTCCGGTCAGTCGTTTTCCGGGGTTTCACCTGAAACCAATCCGACATCACAATTAGTCTTTTTCTGGCTTTTTGATACTTCGATTCCCAACGATACTCCACTCGAATCAATCAATCCGATTTTTAAAATCAATTCCGGAGCCATGATGGCTTTTCATTCTGCGCTTGCCGGTTATCCTTTCAACCCTGACGATCCAAACTGGCGCAAAGCCTCAATGGAGCGGCGAAATGCACCTACTCCCTTAAACTACCGACCAGAAGGCAACCAGGGAATTACCTATGAAGCTTCCAATATGCGCGGAATACAGATTAAACAGCCTTTTACCGGGGATGCTGGTGAGAACACTCTCTTTTTCAACCTTCCGACTACTGGTTTTAAAGATATTGTTTTCAGGCTTGCAGCCAAGGATGAAGGCGCTGCCAACAAATTGTCCGTTGATTATTCAATCGTTGCAGGGAATCCAGTTTGGATGACAGCCGGTATGACCAATCCGACACCCGATCTGGGCAGTGATTTTTTGCTTTATGAGTTTGATTTCAGTCAGATCGGAGGAATCAGCAATAATCCGGATTTTAAGATCAGGGTTCGTTTTATTGGAGATAACATGTCAGGCGATGATGGTAACAGGGTTACATTCAATAATATAACAGTTGATGCAACAGCCATTACCGGAAACAACCTGCCACCGGTGATTGTTAACAGTATTAGTTTGCAGGAGTTGATAGAACTGGGTAACGGACTGGAATTCAACCTGAACAATATTTTCAGCGACCCTGAAAATGACCCGATGGTTTTTAACGCGGCAAGCGACCGGCCTACGATGGTGCAGGTTCAGCTGAACAACTCAGTAGTTACGATTACCCCGCTGAAAAGAGGGGATGCAACCGTTCAAATCACTGCCAGCGATGGGAACAACCCGGCTGTGGTTGCTACTTTCAGGGTGTTGGTTTACCCTAAAGCTTTTCCTTTGTCCAGCGGACAGTTTTCGTTTACGAGCTGGAGCCCCGAAGAGCCGGAATACAGCTATCCGCAGCATGTTCTTTTTCTGCAATCAGACAAGGATGATCCTGAACTGAATGATCCTTTGCTTTATCCCTACTTTATCCCCCACGAAGATTATCACGATGACGATCTGGCCAACATCGGATTCCCTTACAAGAACCTGCGCCGGACAAGGATAAACGGAATGGGTGATAATGGCATTTCCATTATCAACACAGGTCGTGACCGTGACCTGGGAGGCGTTTTGGTGGCACTGGATACCCGCAATGTGGAGGGAATTCAATTGGATTGGCTGGCCGGTACAATTTTGAAAAATGAGCGCCAGTATGCCATCCGGCTTCTCTATCGGACTGATTTATTCTCACCTTTCGCCGACCTTACCTCTAATGGCCAGGTGATCGAATACCTGACCGCTACTGATGGTGATGTTCAGCAATTTACTGATATAGGACTTCCTGCCGGTGCGTTGAATAAAGAATATGTTCAGGTTCTCTGGAAATATTACCTGGTGGAGGGCGACGCCGGCACCAGGGCACAACTGCGGTTGGATGATATCGTTTTTAAGGATGTTACAGGGATTGATGACTATCAACCTGAAAATTTCCTCGTGCAGGTGGTTGATGGTGCGATTATTGTTGAAAATAAGGGTTCTCTGGATGGAACTCTTTTTGTGTACGATCTTTTGGGCAGAGTGATTGCTGTTCAGGAAATCAGCAAAACCGGGAAAGCCAGAATTGATACCGGCCAACATAACGGAGTTTTGATTGTAAGAATGGCGACTTCAGAAAGTAGCTGGTCTCGAAAAATTATGCTGAATTGATGTACCAACGTGGTTAGTTTCCATCTCGAGTTTTGGTTTTAGATATTGATAAATGTTTGTAAATCAATTAAATAAAAAAGTATTACTTTTTAGTATCCTTCTCGTAATTTCCAGGATAGCAGTTAATGGTCAGTTCGTGGTAATTAATGAATTCATGTCGTCCAACAGCTATCAAATTGCTGACGAGGATGGTGATTATTCCGACTGGCTCGAGTTGCACTACGTTGGAAAATCTCCTTTGAATCTCGGGGGATATGGCATTTCGGATGACAAATCAGAACCATTTCGCTGGATATTTCCCGATATAACTCTGCTTCCGGGAGATTATCTTTTACTATGGGCTTCAGGCAAAAACAAAGCAGATCCTGCAATGCCGCTGCACACCAATTTCAGCATCAAAGCCGAAGGTGAACCACTCTTGCTTACACACCCTGATGGTACAACGATAAGTGAAGTGGATCCGGTGAAACTTAGCAGCGATTTGTCATACGGCCGGAAGCCGGATGGAACGGGCGACTGGTTTTACTTCGATGAACCCACACCCGGCGCTTCCAACCAAACCCAGGGCTACACAGGTTTTCTCGATCCACCTCAATTTTCGCAGCCAGGTGGGTTTTACACCGATGAATTCTGGCTCAACATCTCTCACACCGACCCCGATGCCCTGATTTATTACACCCTCGACGGGTCGGAGCCCTATCCGGACAGAGTGGGTACCGTTACCTTTTCTTACAAAAATCAGTATCCCTATAACCCCGGAGATCCTTTCGGCGATTTTCTTACCACATCTTATCAAACTTACCCTTACGCTGATTCAATTTTTATCAGAGACCTTACCGGAGAAGCCGACAGCATAACGCACATCTCCACCACTTTTCACTACGAACCCTATTACTTCCCGATACTTCCGGTTTTCAAAGGAACCGTGATCCGGGTTGCAGCCTTTAAAGAAGGGATGTTGAAAAGCCCGACCATCACACATACCTATTTCATAACTGAATCAGAAAGAGAGCGTTACAGTCTTCCGGTTTTCTCGCTAAGTCTTGATAAGAGCGATCTGTTTGATTATTACGACGGCATTTACACTGCTGGAATTGATTACGATACCTGGAGGACTGAAAATCCGGAAGCGCTTCATAACTGGGAAACTTTAGCAAATTTTCACCGAAATGGCGATGAATGGGAGAAACGATCCAATATTGAGTTTTTTATCCCCGAAAGCAATCGGTCGGTGTTTTCCCAGGAAATCGGTTTCAGGATTAATGGAAATGAGAGTCGCCGCCGGCCTATGAAATCTCTGCGACTATATGCCCGAAGCAATTATGGCGAACCCTATTTCAACTACAAATTCTTCGAAAATGTTGATGATGATCAATTTAAGACATTGATCCTTAGGAACTCAGGGCAGGATTACTATTTCACAATGCTTCGCGACGCCACCATTCAGGAAATGGTGAAAGACCTCAAGCCAGATACTCAGGACAACCTGCCTTCTATAGTTTTTATTAACGGGGAGTATTGGGGCATCCATAATTTGAGGGAGCGTTATGACAAGTATTATTTTGAGCGGGTTTATGGAATAGACCCTGACAACATTGATTATCTCGTCAACTTCAACGAAATCCAGGAAGGCGACCGCGGGCATTACGACGAAACCATCGGATACATCGAACAGAACGGCCTGGTGGAGGATGAGCATTATCAATACATTCAAACCCGCATGGATGTTGACAATTTCAGGGATTATCAGATCATCAATATTTTTGTTGATAATCACGACTGGCCGGGTAACAACCTCGAGTACTGGAGGATGAAAACTCCCTACAATCCTGATGCTCCGGCCGGTCAGGATGGGCGTTGGAGATGGCTCGTGAAAGACCTTGATTTCGGGTTTGGGCTTTTTGGGCTGGAAGCGGCCTTGCAGCATAATATGCTCGAATTTGCCTCAGCAGTTGGAGGTCCGGAGTACCCCAACCCGGAATGGTCAACTTTTTTATTCAGAAAATTGCTTGAAAATGAGGATTTTAAAATCAGTTTTATCAATCGCTTTGCTGATCTGCTGAATACAACTTTTTTACCATCGGTGATCGAAGACGCGATTTATCAGGCTGAAAAGGAGATAGAAAAGGAAATTGACGAGCATATTCTCCGGTGGAAAAATCTATATCACCACGATCACTGGCTGTCTAATCTGGACGTAATGTACCAGTTTGCTGAGAAGCGGCCTGCATATCAAAATCAGCATATTCTTGATTTTTTTCAACTCAACGGCCAGTATACCATCAATCTGGATGTATCCAACCACTGGCACGGTATGGTAAGGATCAACAGCATTGTGGTTAACGAAAATACACCAGGTGCAAGAGTCAATCCCTATCCCTGGAGCGGACATTATTATTTAGGTGTGCCCGTGGAGCTGGAGGCCATGCCAATTCAGGGATATATTTTCACTCACTGGTCAGGAGATACTACATCCACGGAGAAGGTTATCAAGCTGAATCCCACAACCGATTATTACATTAAGGCCAATTTCAAGCGTGTGGATGTTCCACGGCTGGTTGATTTCTGGCTTTTCAATACCGATTTGCCCAACGACACCCCGATGGAAGAGGTCAATCCAATTTATCAGTTGAAGGATGATGCTGTGCTCACTTTTCAATCTGCACTGGAAGGATATCCTTTTTATCCCGGTCATCCCAACTGGAGAAAAGCTTCGATGGAACGGCGGAATGCACCGACCCCGATCAACTACAGGCCTGAGGGTAATCAGAACATCCCGTACGAATCGAGCAACATGAGAGGCTTACAGGTGAAGCAGCCGTTCACAGGTGATGGCGGTGAAAATACTTTGATCTTTCACCTTCCGACTAACGGGATCAGGGATGTGGTTTTCCGGTTTGCTGCAAAAGATGAGGGCGCAGCCGACAACCTTGTGGTAAGCTATTCTGTTGATGAAACACCAGATCAATGGACTTCAGAGGGAATTGCTGACCCGATTCCTTTGCTTGGTGCTGATTACCAGCTTTATACATTCGATTTCGAAGGATTGCCATCCACTGATGATAACCCGAATTTTAAAATCCGGATACGTTTCGATGGTGAAAATATGACAGCTGATGATGGAAACCGGGTAACCTTCAATAACTTCAGCCTTGATGGTACTTTGCTCACTCCACCTAATGTTCCTCCGGAATTTGTAGAACAAATCGCTTTACAGCATCTCATCGAAGATGGGGAAGAAATAGTATTCGATCTGGGTGATTTGGTGAATGAACCGGATAACGACACCCTTTATTACTCGGTAAACAGTTCCCAACCTCAACATGCATACGCAACTGTGGTGGGCAGGTTTCTAACGGTTTACCCCATTCAACGAGGCATATCCACTATTTCGCTTACCGTAACCGACAGCATTGCAGTCCCGGTAACGGCTTCATTTGAGGTAATCATCTATCCAGGAGCCTTTTCGTTGCACGAAAACAAAATAACCTTCGAAACATGGGATGAGACGGCGCCCGAAAACGCTTTCCCCGAATACATGCTGTTTATGCAAAGCAACATGAGCGATCCGGGTCTGACCGATTCCATATTTTACCCCTATTTTATTCCACACGATGACTATGCGCCCGAAGATCAGCAAAACATTGGTTTTCCATATAAAAATACCCAAAGAACCCGCATTAACGGATTAAAAGACAATGGAATATCCCTCATCAACACCGGAACCAACCGCGATCTCGGCGGGCTTCTGGTTGCACTAAACACCCGCGATGTTCCCTTTGCCCACATCAACTGGACAGCAGCACTGCTTGAGCCGAATGACATGAAATACGCCGTTAGGCTGCAATACCGGACTGACATTAATCAGCCTTTTGAAGATCTTCTGGTGGATAACCAGGCCGTTGAGTACAATCCTGATGTTCATGGTGATCTGATGGATTTCAGTGAAATACCACTGCCGGTGGAATGCCTGGATTTGGATTACTTACAACTGTTCTGGAGATATTATCACGTTTCAGGAGTCACCGGTGGAAGGCCACAATTGCGTCTGGATGGAATCAGCATCAGCGACATTACGTATGTGCCGGAATTTGAAGAGGATGAGGTGCTTATTTATTACTTTGGAAATCAGATTAATGTCTCCTTTACTGAAAAATCAGATGCAACATGCGAAATTTTTGACATATCAGGCCGCCGGCTCAAAACAGTCAGCTTTACCGGAGAACAAAATTTCGAAATCAACACCTATCCGCTCACCGGCATTTACATAATCAGAATCATTACCAGCAAGCAGGTTTTTGTAAAAAAGCTCTTTTTTAACTGATCCTGATGGCCACACCGGCTGGTTGCTCAGGGATCCAATTTCCTGAAATTCCGTATTTTCGCTCCCGTATTGCCAAATCAATTCAACATTATGAAAGCAAAGTATCTACTATCACCTTTAATTATTGGCCTAATTTTATTCGCATCCGAACTTCGCGGGCAGGTAAAAGAGTATTTCATCACCTGCGACCCGGTTGACTTTGCCTACATCTACGAACATTTTGAGGAGGACATTTATATCCCGATCACCATTGCGCATGAAGGGACAACCTGGACAAACGTAAAGATGCGGATTCGGGGAGATGGGTCGCGGTACCTGCCAAAGAAGTCGCTGAAAGTCAAATTCTACGGAACCCCTTTTTCCAATGGCCGCAATGAGCTGAATTTTAATGCCGAATATGAAGACAAAAGCTACATCCGCGCCACGCTGTCCAGCATGATATTCAACATGAGCGGGCAAAAATGCTTCACTACCGAACATGCCCGCCTCTACCTGAACGGCGAGTTTCTTGGATTGTATAACCGCACCGAAAATATGGACGAATTTTTCCTTGAGGCGCATGGACTTGATCCTGACGGAAATCTCTACAAAGCAAGCAAAGACGGCGCTTGCCTGAATATTTATGACGATGTGGTAAATTTTTGGGAACAAAAAACCGGCTCTGGAAATAAGGAAGACCTGATACAACTGATTGCCGGGCTCGACCAGGTGAGCGTGGAGGATTTTCCGCAGTTTATCCAGCAAACAATGGATTACAACCAGGCCGTGAATATCATCGCCTGCAACATGGTTACCTGCAACCAAAGCACCTATTATCATAACTACTACATGTACCGCGATGCCAATGGCAACGGCCGCTGGGAAATGATGCCCTGGGATCTCGATAAAACGCTGTCGGTTTATTCGTGGAGAAATCACACTTATAGCTCGGCGCCCTGGGTTCCCGACAACCCTTTCCTCGAAAAAGCCATCCTCAATGAGGCTATGATGGCGGATATCAAAGCGAGAGCAAACCAGATTTTTGATGAAATTTTTACCACAGCCGCTTTCTGGCCGATGATTGACAGCCTTGTAACGGTACTCGAAGCATCTGTGGCACAGGACACAACCGACAACATCCAAAGTGTTCAGGAATGGCTTAACCAGGTGCAGGTGGAGAAGAACTACATCCTCAATTTTCCTTGGATGTTGAACTGGTATTTCGATAATGTGCAATCGTCGTTCACCTGCGTAGCTACTCCGGGCGTCCATCAGCCGGATATGACCTTCAACTGGACTGAATCGGTTGACCCTAACGGATTGCCGATTACCTATCGTTTTCTGCTCACCACAGGCAGCCAGTTCCAGCCTGGAGTAACCGAAGTTTATGACGGCCTTCAGGGGACTTCATTGACCATCGAAAATATTCCTGAAGGGGACTATTTCTGGAAAGTGATCTCCATTGGCGCAGGGCAACAGGAGGTGGAAGCCTTCGATTCGAAAAATCCATTGAAAATTAAATCTTTCGAAGTCCTCCCTTGTGAAATTACTTCTGATATGACCCTGACTGCCGCAAATTCGCCTTATCTGGTCAATTGTAATGTTACAGTATCGCAACAGGCAACACTCACAATCAACGAAGGGGTAAAAGTGTTGTTTGAAACCGGCACACATATAAAAGTTCGCGGGGGTTTTACCATCAATGGAACCAAAAAAAATCCGGTTCATATCAAACCGGCCGACCCTCAGGGAACATTCGACAGCATTGCTTTTGTGCAACCGCAGAAGAATATTGTGATCAACCACATGATCATGACCGATGGCGTCATTCATGCCCATACGGCCAACGTTACTTTAAGCAACTCCGAAATGATCCTGCTCAATAAAAACCTGGTGTACCAGAATGTGATCTATGGCCAATACTATGGTCATGGTGTTTTTTTCAACAACAGGGTGATCGGTAATGGAACCGGGCAGGGACTCGAATACGGATGGTGCCAGTCGGTGATCATCGAAAACAGCTACTTCACCGATATTGACGACCCGATGGAGTTTATCTCGGTTTACAGCGGTTATGTAAAGAACAATTATGCCCAGAACTCCAACGACGACGGCATTGATTTCAACAACTGCAAAAACATGGTTATTGAGGGGAACATCATTTACAACTGCAGCGACAATGGAATCACCATTGGCAATGAGAACAACGGACCAAGCGAAAATATCATCATCAGGAACAACCTGATCGTAAATTGCGCCATCGGGATTACGGTGAAGGATGGAAGCTCGGCCGTCAGCGATAGAAATACGCTGTACAATAACCACAAAGGCTTCAAACTATTCGAATTAAATGCCGGTTATGGCGGCGGTACCATTGATATTGTAAACACTATTATTTCAGGAACAACAGGACAGGTTTTTGATGCTGACCCGCTTTCATCCTATTCAATAACTTACTCATTGTGCGACACGGATATGATTTTGGGTAATGGAAATATTTTTGCCGACCCAATGTTTGGATCTTCTGCCGATACCAATTTTCAGTTGCAGCCCGGCTCTCCCTGCATTGATGCCGGCGATCCTGCCACCGCTAGCGATCCTGACGGAACCATTGCCGATATGGGCGCATTCTTTTTTAATCAGGGAGATTTCTTTGTCATCTTCAATGAAATCAATTATAAATCAGCCAGTTCTTTTGATACGGGCGATTGGGTTGAGTTGTACAATGTGGATACCATTCCGGCTAATATTTCAGGCTGGATGTTTAAAGATGAAAAAGACGACCACGTGTTTTCGATCCCATTCGGAACAGTGTTACAGCCGGGCGGGTATCTGGTGCTGTGCGAAAATTCGGTAGCATTCTCACAAAGGCATCCCGGTGTTGATAATTTTTTTGGCGATTTTAATTTTGGCCTCAGCAGCAACGGCGAACTGATCCGTCTTTTCAACCAGGCCGGAACGCTGATTGACCACGTTTTGTATGGAACCAGCTCTCCCTGGCCTACAGAACCCAATGGGCAAGGGGCAACGCTTGAGCTGAAAAGTCCCTGGCTCGACAAATCATTACCCGACAGTTGGTGCGCATCCTCAAACTACGGAACCCCGGGAGCAGTGAACAGTTGCAATGTTTTTACGGTGATCGAAAAGCCCGGATTGCCTTTGCAGATTTCTGTTTTTCCCAATCCGACCACCGGCGCCACCTACGTCAGGCTGAATGTAAATACAGGCGGCGAGCTGACAATACGGGGGTTTGATTCCGGGGGTAAGCAGATTTTTATCAATGAAATCGCTGTGAAAGGAACCACAGAAATTTTCGATCAGCTACCGCACATTACCGGAAAAGGGATTTTCCTGGTGCTTTTCACTTTCTTTGATGGCGAGCAAAGCTATTCGGAATCTGTGAAACTGGTGGTTTACTAACGAGGGCTTGAGCTGAATAATTCTCAGCAAGAAAACTATCCATGTTGAACCCCAGCCCAAATGGGAGCAATGATTTTCAACGATTTACACCCAATTGGGACGGGGTCATTAAATCGTTGAAAATCAAATTTATTGGTTTTCTTGCTGAGGCAAATCAGTTTCAGAATCTGACTTTCAATCCCGTATTGGTGCGATTTTCGAGAATCTCAGCAAGATTGCCAGAAACCCGCACAGTCTGGCTATTCTGCGAAAGACCGGCCTTTTTTCCGGAAACCGATTTTGCCGGGCGCGGCAGATTTATCTCAGTAGTATAATTGATTAACGAAGGCGAAAACTTCAGTTGCTCTTCCTTTACAACCAGCTCGATCAACTTGGTCATGTTG
>Ga0116204_1000416_pt1 | contig 24219 bp, 22 predicted proteins | sample LakKivwa52mmetaG_FD_94481 | JGI IMG/M metagenome (GOLD analysis project Ga0116204, IMG submission 94481) | Anoxic lake water microbial communities from Lake Kivu, Rwanda to study Microbial Dark Matter (Phase II) - Lake Kivu water 52m metaG | ecosystem: Environmental > Aquatic > Freshwater > Lake... | reverse complement strand
CGTGCGTCCTCGACTTCAACGAGCGCGTATTCGTCTCGCTAGTCGTGGGCGGGCTGAGCTGTGTATACGAAGATGGGGGTTGCCTCTGCGGCGGCGAATGCATCCATGCGTGCCCGACGGGGGGCAATGGGGAAAAAGAGGAGATCGACCACGTCGAGGAACTCCTCCAATCCGGGGAATACTACGTTGTCGCCCAAACCGCACCGTCCGTGCGCTGCGCGCTCGGCGAGGAGTTCGGGTATCCGATCGGAACAAACGTCGAAGGTAAAATGTATGCAGCCCTCAAGGAACTCGGATTCTCCGACATCACCGACACCAACTTCGCCGCCGACCTCACGATCATGGAAGAGGGCACGGAATTTTTGGGCCGCATCAAGAAGTTGCTAAACCGTCAAGCGGCGAATCTACCGATGTTTTCTTCGTGTTCACCGGGATGGATTCGTTACATCGAGCGTTATTATCCGGACTTCATTCCAAACCTCTCCTCCTGCAAATCCCCCCAACAAATGCAAGGGGCGATCATCAAGCACTATTATTCCGAAAAAATCAACGTTCCGAAAGAAAAAATCAAAGTCGTCTCGATCATGCCGTGCATCGCCAAAAAATACGAGGCGAGACGCCCCGAGATGGAAGTCGACGGAATTCGCGACGTGGATTACGTCTTGACGACCCGCGAATTCGCGCGTCTCATCAAACGGGCGAGCATCGATTTTGAAGGACTTGAAAACCATGTGCCGGAAAGTCCGCTTGCGACATACACCGGCGCAGCGGCGATCTTCGGAGCGACCGGAGGCGTCATGGAGGCTGCGCTTCGGACGGTTGCGGAAACGCTTGAAGGAAAACCGCTCGAATCGGTCGATTTCACCGTCGCGCGCGGCACCATTTCCGGAATCAAGGAAGCGACCTTTCACATCGCAGGACTTGAAGTCAATGTTGCCATTGTCCACGGAACCGCCCATGTTCCTGAAATGATGAAACGGATCGCCAAACGCGAGAAACAATATCATTTCATCGAAGTGATGGCGTGCACGGGCGGATGCGTCAACGGCGGCGGTCAACCGATCATCCCGGCCCACATCGCCGAATCGATCGACGTCCGCGCCGAACGAGCGAAGGCACTTTACAAAATCGATTCCACGCTTTCAATGCGAAAATCCCACGTCAATCCGGAGATTGCGAAGTTGTATGGGGAGTTTTTGCATGAACCCAACGGCCACACCGCCCACCACTATCTCCACACGACATACACGCAAAAAGCGTTTTTCTCGATCAAATAAACGAGAAAGCCGCCTCACGGAATACTCCGGAGGCGGCTTGTTTATTTTTTAAGCAAGGTGATGTATTTTCCGTTGATGAAAATGATGCCGTCTTCTTCCATGTGGATTAGTTCACGGGACAAAGAAGGACGCGGAATGCCAAGGTGAAGGGCGAGCGTTTCTTTGGTTTGGGCGATGTAGACGACGTGATTGTTTTGAATTTTGGATTCTTGGGTCAGATGGTAGATGATTCGGTCGCGGATGTTTTTATTGGCGAGAAGCTTGTTTCGTTGTTGGATCAAGTAGGCGCGGTCGGACGTCAGTTCGAGGTAGTTTTTCAAAATCGACTCATCGAGTCGAAACAACATCAAAAGCATGTCCTTCGGGATCAAGACGACTTTGCTTGGTTTGATGGCGATGCCGGTACCGAGAAAGTGCGGGTATCTTGAAAACAGCACGATTTCGCCAAACAGCGATTTCGCCCCCGCTTTGTAGATCAAGTACTCGCGTTCCAAAAAGGTGTAGGACTTGATGTCGATTTCGCCTTCGACGACGACGCCGAGGAAATTGCAGACGGTGTCTTCGTTGAACAAAACGTCGCCTTTTTTGAATTCGGTCACTTTCAAGTACTTCGACAAATCAATTTTGCTATTGGAAAACAAAGGATGCGTGTACAAAAAAATCCCTCCCAGTAACATTTGTTACATCAAAATCAGTATATCACAAGTATAATGATATAACAAGAGGTCTTAGGAAAAAAATGATGAGAAACAGGAGAAAAACCATGAAAAAAATCTTTGTCTTATGGCTTGTTTTCGTAACAGCTGTTACACTTACCGGATGTGGTGGATCGCAAACGGATGCGCTTAGGATTCTCGTTCCATCCGGGTCCCCGTCGCTCATTTTGGCGCAATCGATGGTTGAGGCAAGCCAAGCGGAGGGAATGGTTCAAAACATCCGATGGGATGTCGAAATTGTAAACGGAGCCGACCCCTTGGTCGCTGCGTTCACCTCAAATTCCCATGATATAATTTTCGCCCCGACCAATCTGGGGGCTTCGATGTACAACAACAATCAACACTATCAATTGGCTGCGGTCGTCGTTTGGGGGAACAATTTCATCCTCGCGCGCGAAGAAGAAGGAATTTCCACGATATCGGATTTGTCCGGGAAAAAAATCATCGCTTACGGTCGGAACTCAACGCCCGACATCGTGTTGAAGACGGTGTTGGAGGCAAACGGAATGTTGTCCACGGTTGAAATCGAGTACGTGATGGACGTCACGACGGCCGGATCTCATCTTCTTGCCGGATTGAATCCAATCGCACTCGGGGCGGAACCGAGCGCATCGAAACTGGAGTCTTCCGTATCGTTGACCCGGATCGATCTTCAAAACGCATGGAATGAAGCGACCCAACTAGACGGCATTCCCCAAGTCGGTGTTTTTATGCGGAAGGATGCATCAAACGGACTGAGCGTGAAATTTGAGGCCTTTTTGGGCGTGCTGGAAGCGGAAATCCAATTTTTGATCGAAGAACCGTATCGCTTCGCCCAACTCGCCGTTTTGGCGGATAAAAGCTTTGAACTCCTTGGGGTCCAAGCCATCGTCCGCTCCGTTGCTCACTCGAACTACCGGTATCAAAGCGCTTTGGAAGCAAAGGTTGCCGTCGATGGCTATTTCGCCGTGTTGCTTTCCGGCAACCCCAATTTGATTGGAGGAGGGATGCCCAATGATGAGTTCTATCGTGAAACGCAAAACCCGTAGAAGTTTTTATGGCGTGCTTGGCACGTTTTTGATGGTATTGGGTTGGATTGCAATCGAAAGGCTCGTTGACAATCCGTTTCTCATCCCATCCGTATCGGCGGTGTTGACATCGTTGATCGAGATCTTCACGCAAATCGAAGCCTGGGTTGTTGTTTGGAACACCGTGGCACGTCTTCTAGTAAGCGTCGGCATTGCCTTTTCGCTCGGTATGGTTTTTCTTGTATTGACGATTTTGAAGGAGGAAACCGCCTTGTTGCTACGCCCGTTGGTGACCGTGTTCAAAACCGTTCCGGTCGCATCGATCATCATAGTCTTGCTTGTATGGTTTGGTTCGGATAGAAGTCCGCTCGTCATCACGACGCTCGTCATTTTCCCGATTATGTTCGAGTCGTTTTTGACCGGTCTTCAAAACATTCGTAAATCATATTTGGAGGAATTGAAGATGAACGGAGGCATCACGCCGTATGCCATCGCCCGTGTGTACATTCCGATCATCCGTCCGTTTTTGTTCATGGGGTTGATTCAGTCGATGGGGCTCGGCATCAAAGTCATGGTCATGGCCGAACTGATCAGCCAAACGCGCGATTCGATTGGAAACATGTTGTATCTTCAAAAAATTCATTTCAACATGGCCGGGGTTTTCGCATGGACGATTGTTCTCGTCTTGATCGTCGTATTGATCGAACACCTCATCCACCGGATCAAGAACAAACTCACCCCCTAAGAAAACGATTGTCAAATCAAACTCATCGGTGGTATAATGACCGTGAAAACCAAAGGAAAAGGGAAAAGAACATGCAAAAAGAAGAGTTGAAGTCGTACTACGAACAAAGAGGCCTTTCAAAGAAGGATTTGGATTTCGCCTTTGAAATTTTGGAATGCTTTCAAAGCGACATCAATCCCACAAACATCGATGAGGCAAAAACAAAAGACATCGATCGGGCGATCGAAGGATCCTTGGGTGGACGATTCGACGCTTTTTCGATTCTTCTTGCGCTCGGACGGTATTTCAAGGTCGCAAAAAAGAACAATTTATACGTTCACATCACCAAATATTTGGGAAAAATCGGCGTATTGGAAAGCATCAAAGAGCGTCTTTGTTCGCTCGAGGGAAAATCCTCCGTCGATTTGGTCTTTTCCGAATGGGAGATTCCTCCCCTTGGGACGTCCCCTGAATCGATGCCTGGCCATTTGGAGCGCTTTATGGATCGCCTTGAAGCCGTGCTTCCCGATGAAAAATTGAAACGCGTGCTCGCATACAACCATCACCGGATTCCCAAAGAAGCCTTTGAGGAAGAAAAAAGACGATACGACGAATCCTCAACGCTTGAGGAATATTTGCTCGACCTTCACAAACGAAGCGTGAAAGAACTTCAACAACATTGTGATGAGGACAAAGTATGGTACGAACAAATCATCACGCAACGGGTTGTCGATTATGTCGATGCCCATCCTGACATCCAATCAGCCATTTTGAAAGACGACAAATTATATGTGAGAAAAATACCGTATGACACCGAAGCGTTCCTAAACGCATCCACGCCAAGGGAAAAAGCTTATCACGCCTGCCACTGTCCGTTTGCGAAGGAAGCGATTTTGAACGATAGCGTCCGAATTTCTTCGAATTGGTGCCATTGCAGCGGCGGATTCACCAAACACCAATTTGAGGTGCTGTTCGGTCAAGAACTTCCGGTGAAAAGCCTTGAACTCGCTTTGCGGGGAGACCTATTTTGCCGTTTTGAAATATCGCTGGAGGGAGTCGATTACAAACGATGAAAAAAGTGCTGCGTTTTTTTTCGATTCTAACCCTCCTCCTCTACGGATTCGTGATCGCAGGGTGCGAGGAAACGTTTGAAAACAACCAAGTATGGCCAGATGCCAATTTTTCCGTGGAAGAGGGGAAGACGATGCGATTTCGCGAGGATGGGACGTTTAAAATATTGCAATTTACCGACCTTCATCTGACGTACGGCTTCGATCACAACGACCAAGCGACACTGCGGTTGATCAAACTCGCGGCGATGGCGGAATCCCCGGATTTGATCGTCTTCACGGGTGACCAGACGATGTCGCCTTCGAACCGAAGACTCTACAGCCGTTGGATCAAACATGTCGACGCCCTCGGCATTCCATGGGCGTTCGTGTTTGGAAACCACGATGCCGAATCCGGAGCATCCAAGGAATCGCTTTCGAAGATGGCGTTGAAAAACGGAAAACACACCGTCTTCGAACTCGGACCATCGACCATCGAAGGAATCGGCAACTACTTCATCCGTCTTCTTCCCCAGGAATCGGATGAAACGAGATACGTCTTGTTTTTCCTCGATTCGAACGAACACCGGGTGTATGACCTCCAAGAAGACAAAAAGTTTTGGTACGATTATATATATGAAAACCAAATCGCATGGTATGAGGATATGGTTTTAAAGGTGAACGACCACGCAGGTAGCATCGTTCCTTCGCTTGCGTTTTTCCATATTCCGCTTCCCGAATACCACGATGTGGTGGACAACCCCGCCCTCATAAAAACGGGATCGCGATTCGAACTTCCATGCACCCCGTATGTGAATACCGGCATGTTTGAAAAGATGAAGGAACTCGGAAGCACCAAAGGCGTGTTCGTCGGACACGATCACATCAACGATTACACCTATGAAAAAGACGGAATCCTCCTTGCCTACGGACGTGCGAGTGGATTCAACGCCTATGGAAAAAGCGATATGGCCAAAGGAGCGAGGGTCATCGTCTTGTACGAAGAAACCCAAACGTTTGAGACCAGTGTCATAACCACGGAAGATTTGGGGGGATGGTGAAATGAAAACACCGACAATGAGCATTTGGATCGTCCATTTCACTTTGGTCGTTTTGACGTTTTACATGTTTTTCTTTTGGTGGTTCATGAATGGATCCATGATGTTTTCTTGGTTTTTTGGCGCAGCCGTCATCAACTTTTTATTGACACCCCTTACTTTTCGGAACAAAGGGGGTAAATCATGATCGTCATCGCCAACATCTTGATCGTATTGACACAAATCACCCTTTTCCTCGTCCCCGTTGTCTTGATGACGGTGATCGTGTCGTATGTGATGGCCGATTCGATCGTGAAAGACTTGTCAAAGCACGAGCGAACGCATCACATCGTCCTCACCTTGATCGTACCGTTTGGACTTGGGTTTTGGCGTTATGTTCTTCAAACCAGACAATCGCCCGATGTCACTCAATCGCCGCGATGGGTCCGCTTGAGAGCGATATCCATACGTGCTCTTCTTATATCCGGCGTGTTGTTTTTCATCATGATCGCCTTGTCGCTTGTGTTGATGATCTATTTCAAATATATATAAAAAAGCGCATCTTCTTGGAAAAAACGGATTTATTTGGCTATAATGAGAGCATCCGGAAAATAAAGGAGGAAGATCATGAAAATCGTTTATGCATCCAGAACAGGAAATGTCGAATCATTCGTCATGAAACTAGGGTTGTCCGACACCTTGGAGATTGAAAAAGGAAATGAGGTCTTAGCGGAAGAATTCGTCTTGATCACTTATACCGACGGAGACGGAGAAATCCCGGTTGAAGTCGAGGCATTTTTGGGAAACAACGCCAATTGGATTCGCGGAGTTGCCGGAAGCGGTGACCGTGAATACGGCGATTCGTATTGCCTTGCGGCGACATCGATTGCCGATCAGTATGGAGTTCCGGTTCTTTTATTGTTTGAACAAGACGGATCCGACCAAGACGTCCACGCATTTTTAGAAGCACTTGAGTCGATTTGATCAAAAAAGGGGCGCGATCTGCGCCCCTTTTTTTAGGCGATGGAAAGAAAACGGAAGTTTCAAAAAGATTGACACACGATGAAAAACGAGTATAATAACTTCATACACACGGAAAAACCGAAAGGATGATTGCGTTGAATTTATTGAATTTGTACAAACGGGTTTGGGCAACGCCGGGGAGAACATCGTTCGCCCTTCTTTTGATGTTTGGCGATGTCATGATTGTCCTGACGATGCCGTTTGTGATGAGGGACATCGTCAACATCGCGATCCCCACACAAAACCTATCCCTTGTCCTTGAGCGGGGAATCATGATGGCCGGAATCGCGCTTTTGGGCATCTTTTTTGCGATCACGAACAATCTGCTCGCCCAACACATCAGTTTGAAAGTCACCGAAGAAATCCGAAACGATTTGTTTGAAAAAATCCAGGAATTCTCGATCAAAAACGTCGACCGACTGACAACGGGAAGATTGATTTCATCGGTGACAAACGACGTCTCTCAGGTACAACAAATCTTGATGATGTCGTTTCGAATATTGATCCGTGCACCTTTGTTGATGATCGGTGGGATCATCATGGCGTATGCGACCAGCAGGAATTTATTCATCGTCGTGTTGTTTGCTGTTCCGGTGATTGTCATCTTCATTCTCATCATCATGAAAAATGCATTGCCGCGATTTCAAGCGGTTCAAAGTCATCTCGATGTGCTCAACAACAATTTGCTAGAAAACGTCTCGGCTTCCCGCGAAATCAAGACGTTTGTGAGTGAAGAATACGAAAATCGACGATTCACGGGCGTCAACGACGAGTTTGCCCGATTGTCCATCTCCGCCGGAAAAGTGATTGCCCTAACCAATCCGATCATCAACATCATCAGCTCACTGACGATTGCGTTCGTGATTTATTATGGTGCCTTCTTGTGGTCAAAAGGGGCCGATACGCCTCTTATGGGCGTTGGTGACATCATGGCGTTTTTCAGTTACATCCAAACCATCTTGTTCGGACTCATCATGCTTGCGATGATGCTCATTTTCGTCTCCCGCGCCGAAGTCAGCGCGAAACGGATCATCGAGGTGTTGACGGAGACGATCGACTTGAAAAACTGCGACCAACCCTTGCGTAATTTCACCCTCAAAGGCAACATCGAGTTTCGAAACGTATCGTTTGGGTATGAGACCGAAGATACCATAAAAGGAGAAGCGTCGAACATGACGCTGAAAAACATCAATTTGACGATTCGCGAAAAAGAAGTCATCGGCATCATCGGATCAACCGGTTCCGGGAAATCCAGCCTTGTCCAACTCATTCCCAGACTTTATGACGTCAACGAAGGAACGTTGTTCATCGATGGAGTGGACATCAAAAACTATGACATTCGAGAGCTCAGAAATCAGATTTCGCTTGTGACGCAAGAGAGCATCTTGTTTTCCGGAACAATCCAATCCAACATCCTCCAAGGAAAAGCCGATGCGACAATGGATGAAATCATGGAAGCCTCCACACTATCGCTTTCAGAGGAATTCATCGAAACAAGGGAACAAAAATATTTGAGCGAAGTCGCAGCGAGCGGAACCAATTTGTCGGGAGGACAGCGTCAACGGTTAAGTCTTGCTCGTGCCTTCGTCCGGAAACCGGCCATCCTCATTTTGGATGACTCAACAAGCGCGGTCGATGCCAAAAGCGAAGTGGCGATCAAAAACAACATCAAACGGTTGTCAAAGAAAACGACGACGTTGATCGTCGCTCAAAAAATTTCAACGGTCAAGGATTTGGACCGGATCATCGTCATCAACAACCAAGGCGGAATCGACGGATTTGGAACCCACGAAGAACTCCTCAAGAAAAGCACCGTCTACCAAGAAATCCACCAATCCCAGTATGGAGGTGCGATCCATGGTTAGATTTGGTTCTGGAGGACCTCAACGAGGAAGAGGACCGATGTACAACATCGATCCCAATTACAAAGTCGACCAAAAAGCCATTTTGAAACGGTTGTGGAAATATCTTCGAATCTATCGATTCGGTTTGTTTTTCGTACTTCTCGCCGTGATTGTCTCCGCGGCGGCGATGCTTGCCACGCCGCGATTGATTCAAATTGCGATCGATCAATACATCGACATTCCTACCGTCAACATGCAAGGCGTGCTGATCATCTTCATCGCCATCCTCTTGATTGCTATCTTGAATGCCATAATGAGTTATATTCAACAATTGTCGATGACCATCATCGCAAACCGCGTCGCCAAGGATTTAAGAAAGGACGCCTTCGACAAACTACAAAACTTGCCGGTCCGTTATTACGATGCCAATCCCCACGGACAAATCATGAGTAAACTGACCAACGACATCGATGCGATCAACGGAGCGCTCTCCCAGGCCGTGCCTCAGTTCATCTCAAGCGGAATCACGATCTTCGGAGCACTCGCCATGATGTTTTTCACGAACTGGGCGTTGTCGCTTGTTGCCATATCGACAATTCCGATCATGGTCGGACTCACGATTTTCATCAGCAAGCGGACATCGAAGTTTTTCCGAACCCAACAAGAAAAAATCGGAGCCCTTAACAGCGTCGTTGAAGAAAACGTCAGCGGATTGAAAGCGATCAAATTATACAATCAAGAAGAAACCGTCCTCTCGACATTCAAAAAAACGAACCGAGAGCTTCGGAAAGTGAGTTTCAAGGCGCAATTTTACACCGGACTCATGATGCCGCTCGTCATTTTCATCAACAATTTGACGTATGCGATCATCGTCACGGTGGGAGCCGTCTTGAACATCCGTTTCGCCCTTGTCACCATCGGTCAAATCCAGGCCGTTGTGTCGTATTCGCGACAGTTCAACATGCCGATATCCAACCTCGCCCAGCTGATGAACATCGTTCAAGCCGCAATCGCGGGAGCCGACAGGGTGTTCCATTTGATCGATGAGAAAAGCGAATACGAAAACGATCCCATATCCTCGCTTGTCGAAGTCGATGGGCGCGTTGAGTTCAAGGACGTCAATTTCGGATACGAAGCGAATAAACAAGTCCTCGACAACGTCACCTTCTGGGGAAAACCCGGACAAGTGATCGCAATCGTCGGACCGACGGGATCGGGAAAAACGACAATCATCAATTTGTTGACCCGGTATTACGACATCGATTCCGGAGACATCCAAATCGACAAAAAAAGCATCTACGGATACGATAAGAAAAGCCTCCGTTCGAAAATCGGCATCGTCCTTCAACAAACCTACTTGTTCAGTGGAACTGTGCTTGAAAACATCAAGTACGGAAAAGAAGGTGCATCGATCGAAGAAGTCATCGCTGCGGCAAAACTCGCCCATGTTCACGACATCATCGAACGTCTTCCGAAAGGATACGACACGAAAGTCAAGGAAGGCGGATCAAACTTCTCGCATGGCGAGCGCCAGTTGATTTCAATCGCGCGAACGCTTCTTGCCAATCCGATGATTCTTGTGCTGGATGAGGCTACAAGCAGCGTCGATACGCGAACGGAAGCGGCCATTCAAAAAAGCATGGTCAACTTGATGAAGGGACGAACGAGTTTCGTCATCGCCCATCGCTTGCAGACGATTCGAAACGCCGATGCGATTCTCGTTGTCAAAGACGGAAAAATCATCGAACGCGGAGACCATCAGACTCTCCTTGATTTGAAAGGGTTTTATTACGAAATGTATCAAGCCCAATTCGCAGAATGAACCAATCGCCCTCGGGAAGATCCCGGGGGCTTTTTATCATTGAACTATGAGGCATCGTGTGATACAATGAGGACAAAGGAAAGGGGTGCGAGGATGAGGATATCGAAGACGTTGTTCAAAAACATGACCCGTTGCCGTCGGTATGCGGGATTGTTCGATGCGTATCTCAAACGGCTGGCCTCCTCCATCGACATCGACGATTTCGACCGGATGGAAAAACTGGAGGAATTGATGGCTCAGATGTTCGATACTGAAACAGGGGAGGACAATCTCGAGGAAAAAGATGCCCAGATGGAGGCGATGTCGCCGTATTTCACGCAGCTTGAAATCGTATCCGGGGAGAAACTTGAAAAAATCTATGGAAAAAAAATTCAATACGGAAGGACGATCCAAGAACAAAAAAGGTTTTCGTTTCAAAAAGAAGGAACAGACTATGTATGTTACTTGGATGGATATCTCGAAGACGAGGAGGAAACATGCGTCTTCGAAGTGAAAGCAACATCCGCGCGACGCTTTGTTGAACTTGGAAAAAAACTTTCCGATCAAGGCGATGTGTTCGGTCGATATGAATCGATCTTCGCCTTTGAAAAAAACGGAATCCTCCGATTGAGAGAGGAAATCCCTCTTCTTTCCGATGTGGAAAAAACATTTCCAAAAGGAAAATATCACGCATTCAAACAAAAATTGTTCGACCGTTACTCTTCTGCGGGTCGTTATGCCTACGACATCGCAATCGAACGATACTTCATCGAACAAAGTTTGGAACAAAGCGGTCGTGGAAATTTAGCGCCCTTCATCAAATATTACCTCGTCACACTTCATCCGGATTATGTGCTGTCCGAAGGAGACAGAAGCACTCCTCCAAAGTATGATGCCGATGCCGAAGGAAGAGAATTGTTTGTTTTAATCGACATGACGTTGGTGAGCAAGGAATGGCAACCGTTTCTTGAAAATGAAATGCGATTCGTTGAATCCGTTTTGAAGGAAATGTCTTCAAAACCGGTCAAGATCGGAAAACACTGCGAGCATAAAGGAACCTCGAAATGCAAATTCATTCCGATTTGTTGGCAAGATTTCTTGGTGATTGGAAGCATCCTCGAATACCGGCGGGCACGGTATGCGTTTAAACATCCAGTGGATGGGTATTTGGAACGGTTCGACCTTCTAAATAGCGGAATTGTCCGGATGGACCAAATCGATGAAGCTTTATTGACGAAACGATCCAATAAAATCCAACGCGATTGCCACGTAAACCAATCGACCTACATCAATCCATCAAAAATCGAAGCCGGACTGAAGGAAATTCGGTATCCGGTTTATCATCTCGATTTTGAAACATTCCCGTGTCCGCTTCCTCGGTTTCGCGGAGAGCGGCCCTATTCGCAATCCGTCTTTCAATTTTCCCTCCACATCGAGAAGGAACCGTCCTTGTGTGACAAGGACAAAGACCACATCGAGTTTTTGGCGAAGGACCACCAAGACCGCAGAGAGGAACTGATAAAAAAACTGATCGAAGCAATCGACCTGTCAAACGGGGGTACCGTCCTTGTGTACAACTCCTCCTTTGAAAAGTCGAGGTTGAAGGAACTTTCGATGTTGTTCCCAAGGTACCGTCAACAACTTTTGACCATTCGGGATCATGTTTTTGATTTGATGTATCTTGTCGATACGAACAAAGAGCTCTACACGATTTTAGGCTATGAAGAGGAAGAAGCATCAACGATGAATTTCTACGACTCCAAACTCCGAGGATCGTTCTCAATCAAAAAGGTGCTGCCGCTTTTTTCCGATTTGAATTACGACACGCTTGAAGTGGGCAACGGAACGGAAGCAATCTTGACCTATGCCGGATTTCCCGAAATGACAAAAAGGGAGCGTGAAAAAAAGGTTCAAGATTTGATCGAATACTGCAAACAAGACACCTGGGCGATGGTGGAGATTCTCAAAGGTCTTCGTGATTTATTGATGAAATGATTGCGTGCATCGCTTCTTGAGGCGTATAATGAAATTGAAAATGGGGATTATCCGTTTTTGAAAAAGGAAGGTGATGAAACCATGGGCATCAAACGGACGTTGCTGGATGTCGTTTGTGGTGTGATCGTCCTCTTGTTGGTAACGAGCACCTACGGTTTGTTGTTGTTGATGTTGGGTCAAAGGGTATTTTGGATTGTTCTTTATGTTGCTTCGGTTGTTGGATTGATTTTTGGACTGACGCTTTGGAATTTTCGACGCAGCGAAGAGACGATTTTGGAAACGAAGGGTTCTTTCATAAGAAGAAACCTCGGCTACTTTGTGGTGTTTTCGATTCATTTGATGTATATGGCAGCATGGTGGGTGGGTTCGTACGATCGAAGCGGAATTCCTTGGTTGGAATTTGCGTTTCTTGGAAACCTGACGCTGTGGGTGGTGCTTTATGGGAGAAAAAGAAAGAACCTTGAAAAAAACCGGTTGGTTTTGGAGACGTTCTTGATTCACTTGCTCGCCCATGCGTTGCTCGCTGCGACAATCATCTTGTTTTTTGGAAAAACAATGATGTAAAAAACTTCGATTGAATTAAAAAACGAGTGTTTCGGGGTGTTTACAAGACAAGCGCTACGTGATATAATGGTGTCATCATAAGGAGGATGCATTTCATGGATTTGAAAGGAACAAAAACAGAGAAAAACTTGTGGGCGGCTTTCGCGGGAGAATCCCAAGCCCGAAACAAATACACCTATTTCGCGGATGTTGCGAGAAAAGAAGGATACGAACAAATCGCCGCTTTTTTTGATCAAACCGCAGGCAACGAGAAAGAACATGCGAAACTGTGGTTCAAGGCGCTCGGTGAATTGAAAGGAACGTCTGAAAATCTGCTTCACGCAGCAGAAGGCGAACACTATGAGTGGACGACGATGTACGAAGATTTCGCCAAAGACGCCGAAGAAGAAGGTTTTCCAAGAATCGCCAAGCAATTCAGACAAGTTGCGGACATCGAGAAAATGCATGAGGAACGTTACCGCGCCCTCCTCAAAAACGTCAAAGAAGGACACGTCTTCGTCAAAGACGACGAAAACACGGTTTGGGAATGCCGCAACTGCGGACACATTCACATCGGATCGAAAGCTCCGAAAGTTTGTGTTGTGTGTTTGCTTCCGGAGAGTTTCTTCGAAGTTCACAAAGTCAACTATTAAAAGAAAAACCATCCGGGGTAGGCATCCCGGATGGTTTTTTTCATGCTTTGGCGATGTATTCGATTTCGATTAAAACGTCTTTGGGAAGTCGCGAGACTTCGACCGTCGAACGGGCGGGTTTGTGATTTTTGAAAAACGCTCCGTATAGGTTGTTGACTTCGGCGAAATCATTCATGTTCTTCAGGAAAATGGTTGTCTTGACGATATCGTCAATCGACATTTTGGCCGATTCAAGAACGCTTTTGATGTTTTCAAGAACTTGGTTCGTTTGTTCGGAAATCGTTTTGGCGTGAACAACCATCGTTTCCGGATCAAGCGGGATTTGGCCAGATCCGAATAAAAACCCGTTGACAACAATTGCTTGAGAATATGGACCGATTGCTTGAAGCGCCTTGGGCGTCGATATGATTTTCATGATTCGTTCCTACGCAGTGATTTCAAGGAACAAATCGATGTCTTCCTTGATGACCCGAAGGCTGCTTCGCCAAAATTCAATGTCGGTCACATCGATGCCGACGAGGTTCGCAACGTCCTCAACCGACATTTTTCCGGTTGATTGCAAGAGCGTGCGGACGTTGGGGACGAAAGCTTGGCCTTTTTCAACGAACTGGGCGTAAATGCCTTTTGCGAACAACAAACCAAACGCATACGGGAAGTTGTAGAAGCTGAGACCGCCCGAATAATAATGTGACTTGTTGACCCACATGCCCGAATTGAGATACGTATGGTCGAGACCGTCTCCGTAGGCTTCCTTTTGGGCTTCAATCATCATCTCGTTCAATTGTTTCGCCATTGGCATCGTCTTCGTTCTTGTTTCGAAGACGCGAGACTCAAACAGGAATCGGCTCAGGATGTCGACGATGACTTGGTTTGAGTCTTGGAGTTCTTGTTCGAGAATGCCGAGTTTTTCTTCTTTCGTGGCGGCTTCCAAAAAGGCTGCTTTTTTCACAATCGTCTCGCAGAAGGTCGATGCGGTTTCAGCAACCGGCATTGTGTATCTCGCATTGAGTATTTTCTCATTGAACACTTGTTCTCCGTGATAAGCATGGCCAAGTTCGTGGGCGAGCGTTGTGATGTCACTGATCGAACCTTCGAAATTGGTCAGGATGCGGCTTTGCTTGAGCGGATGCGAGTTCATACAAAAAGCACCGCCGACTTTCCCTTTTCGTGGTTTATAGTCGATCCAGTTTTCATCAAAGGCTCGTTTGGCAAGATCCGCAAGGTCCTGACTGAACGTGGCGAAGTTTTTCAAAATGAAAGCCTGGGCTTCTTCGATCGTGTAGACCTTGTCGGAATTGCCCATCGGTGCAAACATGTCAAACCAAGGCAATCCGTTTTTATGCCCGAGGAGTTCTCCTTTGCGTTGAAGGTATTTTCTAAAATAAGGCAGCGATTCCCGCATCGCCTCAAGCAAACTGTCGAGAGTTTTCTTTTGAAGGCGTGCATTCATCAAAGCTTGATCAAGCGGAGAATCGTATTTGCGCATCTTTGATAGAATGTTGACTTCTCCTTTGATGCCGCCAAGCGCAAACGCAACGGCGTCTTCGATTTTTTTATACGTCGCAAGTTCGGCCTCATAAGCCGCTTTTCGCACCTCGGGATTGGCATCATACGCGAGATTGCGCACTTCCGGCAAAGTGATCTTCTTTCCGGAATAGTCGACTTCGACGGTCGAGGTCAAATATCGTTGCAACTGGTTCCAAAGCGAGGAACTGTTTTGGACGAGTTTGGCGGCAAGCACTTCCTCGGCCTCGCTCATCATGTGCAAAGAGTGGCGTTTGGTTTCTAAGATGAAAAATTCGTATTCCTTCAACAGTTCGCTTTCTGAAATGAGTTGTTCCAAATTTGGAATCGTGGCGACCAACTTTTCAAACCGTGCTTCCGCAAGCGCGAGTTCCGAAAAGATTTGTTGGACCATCACAAAATATTTCTTGGCTTCGAGATTGGTCGTATCTGCCGAGGAATTCAAATTGATGAATCCGTATACTTTGTAGGCGAGGGCGTTGATCGATGACATTCCTTCGATGCTTTGAACGAGAAGATCGTGGTTGTTGCGACTTTCAGCGGCGAATTGTTCGGAAAGAAGTGTCGCTTCTTGGATTTTCGTCTTGATCGCCTCGATGTCCGTCAAAAAGGCGGGATCGTCGAATCCTTTGTAAAATGCATCCAAATTCCATACGTACATAGATTATCCTCCTTGTGTGATTGAACCCATTATACCACTTTTGAGGAAAAAATGAAAATAAAAAAACCTTGATAAAAAGAAAAACGCCAAAAATTTGGCGTTTCATTGGATTTTAGTGATGGTGATGATGGCTTTCCCATCGACGATTTGGACCGACAAGGAGGCAAACGGCGATTGGTTGTATAGCGCAAGCGATACCGTTTGGCCCGATTGGAACAAATCCGAATCGGTTGCGGGTTCGTCATTCAAAATGTCGTTTCCACCATCGGCCTCAAGCAAACGGACAAACTTGTAGTTGGTATCGGAATTGTCGTAGTTGAAATACGAATAGTACTCTCCTCCCGCACCACCGCTTCCAAGTTTCGCAATGACGTGGTAGATTCGAACCCCCGAGATTGAAAACACTTGATCGAAGGCGTTCAACCCTTCCGATGTGTAAAAATCAATCAAGAAGTATTCATCAAAGATGGTTCCATTCCATTGGGGGATAACGAGAAGCAAATCTCCTGTCATGGGGAAACTAGAAAGCGAAACCGTCGTCGAATGGGTTGCGACAAACGGTTGGACCCAACCAAGAAGAAGTTTTGAAATCGAGGCATGATCGCCGATCGTATCATCCATCATGTCCGCTCCGCCCAAACCGCCCTTGGGCCCACGCCTGGGGTTGTAATCGTAGTAATCGTCAAGACCAAGCACGTGACCGGTTTCATGAATGTAGGTTCTTGCGTTGATTCCGAATGCTTCATCGCGGATGAACGCGAGACTTGCGAACACGTAGTAGTTGGCTTGGACTCCGTCGTAAGTTTCAAAGCCGTCGTAGGTGTATTGATAAGCCCACCACAAATCGGAAGTATCGTCGTAATCGAGCGAGTAGATTAAGTAGATGGCGTCGATGTACCCGTCCAAATCGGAATCATAAAGCGAAAGATCGTGGGTCTTGCTGTGGTGGGTGAGCGCTTCTCGCAAAAGAAGATAATCGCCGTCTCCGTCGTATCGGTCTTCGTAATAGGCAGGGGTGCGACTTGCCCGGTACCAAGGAAGAACGTCTCCATCCAAAACGAGATTCCCGTACGAACTTTTCTCATAATAACTCTTTACCGATTCCCATCCCGTTTCTTGTGAGGTTCCGAAGAAAGCCTTTTGAAGATCGTTCAACTCTTTGCTTGTTCCCGGTCTTGAAGAAAAATCGATGGGAAGAACGAGAAGTTTCGGGCTGCCTGTTTTGGTTAAGGACCCGGAAAAATCCGCAACCGATGCGATGGTCTGATAGTGGTCCAATCGGAAATGATTGAGGGTGTCTTTGATGAAAATCTCGATTTGAATGGGAAAGACGGACTTGTTTCCCGAAGAATCATATATATGAAATTCGACATCGTATATTCCTGCTTGTTGCGAATTGAAATCATCCGAAACCATTGAATCCTCGGTGATTGTCAAAATCCCGTCGTAATTGTCGGAAGCGTTCATCCACTTTGAAAAATCAAAGGAGGTGGTCCCCAATTCGAATCGAAGAAGAAAAGACGAACTGGTCACAACGGGTGGTGTCGAATCGTGGACGTGAACCATCAACCGATGCATGGTGTTGTTGCCGAAGGAATCGGAAACAACATAATCAATGAAATAATTCCCGGTTCGATCCAAATCGACGCTCGAGACATCCACCATCGCATCGGTGATTTCGATGAGTCCGTCATGATTGTCGGTGGCCTCGATCAAGGCGGTGAGAGATGGGAAACCGTCGCCAACCTCAATCGACAACGAAGAAACACGAGGGGTGATGGCGGGGGGAGTGCGGTCCTCGACGTAAAACATCACGACATGTTCATAGTCGGACTTGTTGGAAGAATATCGGTAAAAGACGTTGAATGAGCCGATGATGTCCGTGGTTGCCTCCGAGTCGTCAATCAACAATTCTGAGGAGGGAAGAATCGCATCGTCTTGGAGGATGCGTACATAGTCGGAAAAATCGGGAAGCTCCGAACCATAGTCCAATACGAAAGGAAGGGTTTCATCTTCCAAAAAAGCAATGGTAGAATCGAGTTTTGCACATCCGGACACAACTAGGAGTGCGACAAAAAAAACGAACGATTTGAGAAATTTCGACAACAAAAAGACCCCTCCCACATCAAGTAGGTACATTATATCACAGACGAAGAAAATGACAAGAAACAAACGAGAAAAAATGCGTGAAATCATTGAAAAAGCAAAGGTCGTTTGGTATAATAAATTCAAAGCAAAGCAAACAAAAAGGAAGGCAAAAAAACCATGAACAAGAAAATACTGGTCGAAACATCGGCAAGACATGTCCATTTGAACATGAAGGATTTGAAAACATTGTTCGGAGAAAGTGGTGCCCTCACCATCCGGAAAGAATTGTCCCAACCCGGGCAATTCGCCTCCAACGAACGCATCAGCATCATCGGACCGAAGAACACGATTCAAAACGTCATCATCCTTGGTCCCGTCCGTAAGGACACACAAGTTGAAATATCGATGACCGATGCGAGAATGCTTGGAATCGTTCCGATCATCCGCGAATCTGGCGATATTGTACAATCATCCGGATGCAAGATTTCGGGTCCAAAAGGGGAAATTGAAATCACGCAAGGCGTCATCATCGCGAAACGCCACATTCATGCCCATCCCAACGAAGCAAAAGACCTTGGAATCAAAGACAAAGATGTCGTGTGGGTCAAGGTTGAAACCAAAGACCGCTCCATCATCTTTGGCGACGTCGTCGTTCGCGTTCGGGAGGACTTTTCCCTTTCGATGCACATCGACACCGATGAAGCAAACGCCGGCGCGATCGAACCGAATTCGTATGGTGAAATCATCCGATTTTGAAACATAAAAACCGGTGTTTTAAATAATTCCGGTTTTTTTTCACATTTTTCTTGATTTGCCTTCAATTCTATGATATTATTTAGCATGTCAAAATATTTGACATACTAAATAACATTTGGAGGTAAAGAATGGCAAACAAAATCGCAGTCATCGTATGTGGAAACTCTGGAATCGACTACATGAAACATGAATACAAAATCGACGTGTTCCGTTCGATCTTGTATGTGGATGACAAAGAATTCGAAGATTTCGTCGACATCACCGCGGAAAATTTTTACAAAACCTTGATCGAAAAACCTGAAACGGACGTGAAAACATCCCAAACCGCAACCGGAAGAATGCTTGAAGTGTACAAGCGATTGAAAAAAGAAGGATACACGGAAGCCATCGTCGTCACAATTTCCGAACTTCTAAGCGGAACGTATCAAAATGCCGTGCTCGCAAGCGACATGATTGAAGACTTCAAAGTCACCGTGTTCAATTCGAAAGCGGTCACCTTTCCCGAAGCCAAAATGGCGCTTCTCGCTGCTGAACTTGCTTCAAAAGGATGGTCAACCGAACAAATTTTGCCGGAACTCGAAAAAATTCGTGACAATCAAACGATTTACTTCGCCGTCGACACGCTCAAGTATTTGATCAAAAACGGAAGACTTTCCGTTGCGAAGGGATTCATCGCCAATCTCTTGAAATTGAAGCCGCTTCTATGGGTAAACAAAGCGGGAAAAATCGAATCCGTTGAAAAAATCAAGACATCGCTTGGAGCAAGACGACGCCTTCTTGAGAAATTTTTTGAAGAAACGCAAGGAATTGACATTGAACCGTTCGTCATTTATACAAACAATTTACCCATCGCTGAAGAATTCGCCGCTCAAATCAAAGAACGCTACCCTGCCATCAAAAACGTTGCCATGTATCCTTTGACTCCGGTTGTCGGTGCTCATGCGGGGCCTGGAGCAATTGCGTTGGGGTACATCAAGAAATAATCCCGTAAGGAGAACACCCTATGAACAAGTCGAAAGCGCTGATCAACGAACTGCTGGTGGAAGTATTCAACCACATTTTGAGCATCGAAGAAGACATTCTGAAAGACAGAGGCGTCAAGTTGTCGATGAACGAAATCCACATCCTGGAAGCAATTCGCAATTCAAACGATCCGATCATGACGAATCTTGCCAAAAAACTTCGGATTACAACCGGAACACTGACGGCCTCCATCGACCGTCTTGTGTCGAAAAAATTCGTCGTCCGCTACCAAGAAGAAACCGATCGGAGAAAAGTCCTTGTCAAATTGACCGAACCCGCTTTTGACGCGTTGCGAATTCACGATGAGTTCCACAACGAGATGATTGAAGCGATGTTTGAGGACATGAAAATTGATGAAGATGAAGTTCTTCTTCGATCGCTAGAAAACATCGCAACCTACTTCAAAGAGAAATATTAAAAAAAGTAAAATCAAAACTGTTGAAAAAGGGATAAAACGATTGCTTTATTTGCCGGATTGGTGTATAATTTCAACGATTCATTGAAATGCACCTTTAGCTCAGCTGGTAGAGCAATTGACTCTTAATCAATGGGTCTGGGGTTCGAGTCCCCAAAGGTGTACCATCGAAATCAAGGGGCGTTTTCGCCCGCGAAGACACGGTTTTTAAAAATCGTGTCTTTTTCTTTTTAACCAACCGTTGCATAAATGATCGCAACGGTGTACAATAAAAGGGAGGTGATGAACCATGAAACTCTACATCAAACAAAAAGTGTTCACAATTCGGGACAAATTCGATGTGACGGACGCCAACCGACAAATCGTATACAAAGTCAAGGGCGATTTTTTATCGATTCCGCCAAAGATTCGGATTTTCGATGGGAACGACAAGGAATTGTTCGTGTTGAGAAGAAAACTGCTCAGTTTGTTCCCGCAGTATTCCGTGTTCCAAAACGACCAAGAAGTCGCAACGATCAAACAAAAGTTCGCGATGATGAAAAAGGTGTTCGAAATCGAATGCAAATACGGTCGAATCGATTTGACCGGAAACATTTTCGCATTGAACTTCAAGTTGATGATCCAAGACAAGGAAGTGGCATCGATCAACAAAGCGCTCATCTCTTTTGGGGATTCGTATGAAATCAACATCGCGGAAGGATATGAAACGGGTTTGATGACGGCGATTGTCCTCGCCATCGATAATGCGCTGCACAACGAACAAAGCAGGGCAAGATGAAATGAGATGTCCTGTTTGTCACAATGACAACCACTACAACAACATCACATGCGATTTTTGCATGAGTGAGCTCCCTTTGACCGAAAAAGACAAACTTCATGCCAAAAAAATGAACAAAATCCGACGACGAAACGAATGGGAAAACACCCGTTCCCGTCTTGTCGGTCTTTTGTTGGCGCTTGGTTTGATTTTGTTGGTCACACTAGGCACCGTCTTTTTCAAACTTTGGATCCGTTGATTTCCAACAAGATAGCGATTCGGTGTAAATCATTGCGATTTGCAAGAGAAAAAAACGTGCTTTTGTGAAAGTGACGAATCATGGAATCATCGTTGTGTGGAGGTCGTTTTACGAACCGATTAAGAGCTTCGGCTCTTTTTTTTAACGTCCGATTGAAAATGAAGCATATTTGTGGTAAGATGGGAGCATCACGAGGTGAATCATGAAATACGCCAAAATAGTAATCTGGATGGGGATGCTTTTAGTCCTTTTGTTTGTTGTCTTCATCCTTGATTATTCCTACATCACGCGAAGAAAAACCATTCGTGTTCCATATTTGGAGGAAATACTTGAAATTCGTTATTTCGAAGGATCCAAGGATATCGGCATCATGGCATTCGGAGGATTGTCTTCCGATCAAACCACGATGATCAATTTCGTCCATGCCGCTTTGAACGAAGGGTTTCACGCGATGACGTTTGACCATGTCGGTCACGGCGGATCCTCCGGCGCACTCAAACCCGATTGGGCGGAGATGGAAATGCTCGCCGATGAAACGGCGCATATGATTGATGTGTTCAAGGAATTGTCCGGTTTGGAGGATGATCAAATCGTTCTCGTCGGACACAGCATGGGAGGACGTGCGATTCTTCAAATCATCGCTGAAAGTGGAAGAACATTCAAAGGGGTTCACTTGATTGCCCCCTATTTGGATTTGAAACAAGATAGTCCCGACTGGAATCACCCATGGGTGATTGGCCTCGATGAAACGACACTCGAGTCGACGCCTTTTCTCATCACAACCGGTGGATTGGACGATCACATCAATCAAACGGAAGTTTCGTTGTTGTTTGAACGATTGACGAACACAACCGTTCCCGCGGGGGATGTCCGTGCACAAGATGGAAATAGAAAAATGGAGATTCATCCATTTCTTACACATAACTACGAAGTGTTGTCGGTCCGAACGATCAATGCGTTTTCGATGTGGGCCGAACCCCTCCTCGCAACAACAATTCCAACGACTTCCGCCTTGGTTCGCATCATCATGATTCCATCCTCAACATTTCTTCTAATCCTCGTTTTATTGGAGACGAGGAAAAAATTCAAGCGCACCCCCTTTGTTTGTTCGCAGCCTTTTTTGGACAAAACAGAACATGCGCGTTTGAAACGAACCCACTTGGGACTCACTCTTCCGATCGCACTCGGGGCCATCCTTGTTCTATTTTTGTTTGAAGCGCCTTTGTTTTCTTTGTTGCTTGCTTGTTTATGGTTCGGATACGGATTTGCCGGAGTGATGCTTTACCACAAGCGAACGTTGTTGGTTGAATCGAGGGAGAAAACGGTGCGTGGTTTTGTGATGGGGATTGGAATGTTCCTCGGTGTGATGTTGATAACGTTGTTCATCAACGCGCGCGGCATTGGTTCGGTCGTATCGTTGAACGGACGGTTTGCGTGGTTGATCGTGTTCATCGGGATGACTGCGTTTTTCTACCCGGTGGTCAAATCCGATGAATGCATTCTCGCATCGAACAATTCCACCTCTTTTTCGAAGGGACGGATGATGCTTGTGCATCATATGCCTCTTGTTTTGATGATGCTTTTGAGTTTGATGTTGTTCATCACGACCGGCATCGCCATCAGCCTTCAAGTTTTCGTTGTCGCCTTCTTGGCGAAATTGCTCGCAGACAACGTATTCGAACTTTCCAAAAACATCGTTCTCGCTTCTCTTTCTTATGCTTGCCTTTTTCCGAGCCTTCTCATTATGTATTCTGTTGCCATCCGGTTGTTTTGACGGATGGATGAGAAACAGGGGATTGATATGAAAAAAAGAAACGACAAATTTCCAATTGCCGTTGTCATCACGATCCTTGTTTCGTGGATGATTGTCACGACCTCGACGCTTCGGATTTTGCTTCCAGATACCATCACCACGATGGAAACCGTCTTTTATATGAACATCACCAGTTCGTTGGCCTTCTTTGTTTTTTGTTTGATCAAAAAGCAAAAAGTCCATATCCATAGCCCCATCCTCGTTCTCTTGCGATCAACGCTTGGTTTGGTTGGCGTGTTTTTGTTTTTTCTAGCCTACCAAATGTCGCTTTCTTTATCGGCGGGAATTGTCATCGGTCAACTCGCTCCGATTTTCGCGGTGTTCGCAATGGTGATATTGATGAGGGAACGAATCCAAAAAAAACACGCGATCGTGCTTACGCTCACCTTGATCGGTTCTTTCATCGGGATTTTGATCATCGCCAACCCTTTTTCCGATTCTTCCGGTGAAAACTGGATGGCGGTCGCTTTGTCGCTCACATCAAGTCTTTTGGCCGGAATCAGCATGTCCGTCATCCGGAAACTGATGGAAAAAGACAGTCCCGAACAAGTCGGATTGTTCAATGCTTTGTTTTCCGTCGTTGTCTTGTCCATTGTATTGTTGGTGACGCAAAATTTTCGAGTCCTTGAATTCAGGAGCTATCTTCTTTTGTTTTTCATGGGGGTCACAAACGCATTGGTCGTCTTTGGAATGGGGCTTGCCTCCCATTTCGCCTCCCCGACACGGACGGGTCCTTACTCCTACTCCTCGGTCGTGTTCGCTCCGATCATGCAACTTTTGGTTTTCGGTACGGTCATTTCGATTAATGTCGTCTTCGGCGGCATCTTGATTGTCGGCGTCAACATTTTCAATTTTCTATATCATAAAAAACAACACCGAAAGGATTGAAAACGATCATGAACAACAAAAATCTCATCTTGCTTGAATGCATCAAAAAGGAAAAAGGCTACGTCAAACGATATCTTAGCGAGGAAATTGTCAAGATTCCCTCGGATTACCGAAAACAAGAAACGGAATTGAGAGGGGCTTGGATTGCCACTGTAGCCAACATCGACCTGCCCTTTTGTTTGGAGGAAGAACAGTTCAAAAAAGCGTACACGGACGCTTTGGATGTCATGAGAAATTATCATATGAATGCTTGTTTCGTTCAAATTCGACCGATGAACGATGCCTACTACGAATCGCGGTTGAATCCTTTTTCGCGCTACTTGTGCGGAGGAACGGACGGATTCGTCGAAGGGACCGACCCCGGAT
>Ga0116204_1000415_pt1 | contig 24224 bp, 29 predicted proteins | sample LakKivwa52mmetaG_FD_94481 | JGI IMG/M metagenome (GOLD analysis project Ga0116204, IMG submission 94481) | Anoxic lake water microbial communities from Lake Kivu, Rwanda to study Microbial Dark Matter (Phase II) - Lake Kivu water 52m metaG | ecosystem: Environmental > Aquatic > Freshwater > Lake... | reverse complement strand
GGGTGGGCCTACTCTCCCCAATCCAGTTGACTCTCCGGGATGTTGAGCGCGCGCCCGAAGCGGATGGCCTGCTGGTGGACGCGCTGGTTGCCGCGAAGGTATTTGAACACTTTCCTGGGAAAAATCACATACAACTGGTCGTCGAAGGAAAAATTCAAATACCAGCCTTCTGGTTTCAGGGCATGACTGAAAGCGGCTGCAATTTCATCCGCGCGCTGCTCCTCAGCCTCGAAAATGAGCGCCGTCCAGACTTCGGGCTGGCTGGGCGCGGCGTTGGTCACATCCCAAACTTCGGTTTTGGTGACACGCACCAAATCGAGGTCGTTTTCGTCTTGCAGGCTTTCTTTGAGCAGCAAACCCGTGAGCATGACAGTTCCTCCAAAGTCAGGAGACTTTGGACTCCAATTTCGCTTTCACGCTGGCAACCTTATCGGCCATGCGCTGGACTTTATCGGTGCGCGTGCCAAGTTTGATATCCGTGTGGATGCGCGGCACGCCCATCTCGTGCAGGGTCTCGTGACAGCGGCGGATGGCGGCAAAAACGGCCTCCCACTCGCCCTCGATGTTTGTCCCGTTGGCGTGCATTTCGTAGCGCAGTCCCGATTCAGCCAGGATGCGCTCACAGGCAGCGATATATTCCGAGAGCGATACCCCAACCCCAATCGGGACAATGGTGAAATCAATAATTGTGTGCATTTCTCTCTCAACTGCTCACTGTTTACTGGTTACTGATTACTGTTAGGCCGTGCCAAACTGCCGGTCGCCCGCATCACCCAGGCCAGGGACGATGTAACCCTTCTCGTTCAGGTGGTCGTCAATGGCCGCGAGATAAATCGGCACATCTGGATGTTCCTTTTGCATCCGGGCGATGCCCTCCGGCGCGCCAATCAGCCCGACAAACTTGATTTTCTTGACCCCCCAGCGTTTGAGCACTTCCACGGTGGCGGTCGCCGAGCCGCCGGTCGCCAGCATCGGGTCCAGGATCAGGCAAACCGATACAGTCGGCTCGGTCGGCAGCTTGTTGTAATATTCCACCGGGCGCAGGGTTTGTTCGTCGCGATACAGACCGATGTGCCAGACCTCCGCCTGGGGCATCAACTCCCAAATCCCCTCCACCATGCCCAGCCCGGCCCGCAGGATCGGCACCAGGCCTATTTTTTCCTGCAACTCATAGGCGGTCATGGCCTTGAGCGGGGTCTCGATTTCGCGCGGCACGACGGCCAGGTCGGCGGTCGCCTCGTAGACCATCAGGGCGGCGATTTCCTGCACCAGTTCGCGGAACTTCTTAGGATCGGTGTTCTTGTCGCGCAGGCGGCTGAGTTTATGCAGAACCAGCGGGTGTTTGGATGCGAAAACGTTTGACATGGAGACTCCTGGAAAACAAGTTACTTTATTATATCTGCAAGATGATGTTTGTCCCATGACATATAAGCCGCTTTTTATTACACTGATAGTGAAAAGGAAAACGCGATGAAACTGACTGGCTTGCACATCCTGTTGACGTATCAATGCACCTTCGAGTGCGACCATTGCTTTGTGTGGGGCAGCCCGCGCCAGAGCGGCGTGCTGACCATCGAACAAATCCATGAGGTGCTGCGCCAGGCGCATGAAATCGACAGCATGGAATGGGTCTTTTTCGAGGGCGGCGAGCCATTCCTGTATTACCCGGTGCTGCTGCGCGGCGTGCAAATCGCCACGGCAGCCGGTTTCCGGGTCGGCATCGTCACCAACGCCTATTGGGCCACCACGCCCGAGGATGCGCTGACTTGGCTGAAACCCTTCGCCAACCTGGTCGAGGAATTGACCGTCAGCAGCGACCTGTACCACTACAACGAAGCCGACAGCCTGCACGCCCGCAATGCCGTTGCCGCCGCCGAACAATTGGACATTCACATTGGGCGCATCTGCGTCGCCCAGCCCGAACAGACCAACGCGCCCGATGTCGTTGGTCAGCATCCAGGAGGCGAATCGGGCGTCATGTACCGGGGCCGGGCAGTGAGCAAACTGGTTCCCCGCGCCACCTTGCGGCCCAGGGAGCAATTTACTGCCTGCCCGCACGAGGATTTGCGCGAGCCGGGGCGCGTTCATCTCGACCCATTGGGGAATTTACACATCTGCCAGGGCATTTCGATTGGGAACATTTTCCGGCGCCCCCTGCGCGAGATTTGCGACTCCTACGACCCGGATGCGCATCCCATTTGCGGGCCGCTCCTGGCTGGAGGGCCGGTGGCCCTGGTCGAAACATACTCGTTACCCCACGCGCCAGCCTACGCCGATGCCTGTCACCTGTGCTACGAAGCTCGCCTGGCCCTGCGCGAACGCTTTCCCGAAATCCTGTGTCCTGACCAGATGTACGGCGAATAAATTATGGAGCGCGGAAGCTTGCTTCCGCAATAAGGTTTGCTTCCTGCTGCAAAAGCAGGGCTTTTGCGCTCCAAAAATGGAGGAGGTCTCTGATGGAATATCGCCATCTCGGAAAATCGGGCGTCAAAGTCTCGGTCATAGGCCTTGGCGCCAATCGTTTCGGCGCGGAACACGTCCCCCAGGCCGCCGTCAACAATATGATAGACGCCGCCCTCGACCTGGGCATCAACTTCATCGACTCGGCCGATATTTACACCAAAGGCCAGTCCGAAATCACGCTCGGCAACGCCCTCAAAGGCCGCTGGGATAAAGTGGTGCTGGCGACCAAATTTTGCATGGAAACCGGCCCTGGCCCCAACGACCGGGGCGGCTCCCGTTATCATTTGACGAATGCCATCGAGAACAGTCTCACCCGCCTGCAAAGCGACCACCTCGACCTGTACTATCTCCACCGCTGGGATGCCGCCACCCCGCTCGAGGAAACCTTGCGCGGGCTGGACGATTTGATTCGAATGGGCAAGGTGCGCTACCTCGGCGCATCGAACTTCGCGGCCTGGCAGCTGGCCAAGGCCAACCTGCTGGCCGATTTCCGCGGCTGGACAGCCTTCGCCGCGCTGCAATCGCACTATCACCTGCTCGAACGCGAAGTCGAAAAGGAAGTCTTGCCCTACTGCGCCGAGCACGGCGTCGGCTTTGTGCCCTACTTCCCGCTGGCGGGCGGATTTTTAACCGGCAAATATCGGCGCGGACAGCCCGCTCCTGCCGGTTCGCGCGGCGAGAGCAGCGACTATGTCAAAGGCTACATGACCGAGGCCAACTACACCACAATCGAGAAACTGGAAGCCTGGGCAAGCGAACGCGGCCAGACCCTGGGCGAACTGGCCCATGCCTGGCTGTTGGCGCAACCTTCAGTTTGCTCCGTCATCTCCGGCGCGACGAAGCTGGAGCAAATCCAGGCCAACGTCAGGGCCGTCGATTGGCAGTTGAACGTGGAGGATGTCAAGGCGATAAACGGAGTACTGGAAGGGTAGAATAAGAAACGGGCTGGAGAGAAATCCATGCGACAGACGGCGTACAGGTCCCTGCTCCAGTGAGTATCCCAATCTTCGGGGCAGCACAGAATTTTTTATAATAAAGGTAAAAAAAGGGGACATTGGGGGTTCAGATTCAGCAAAGGAGATTGACTCATGAACCCAAACCTGAATCCGCGCCTTATTGTTGTCCTGTTGCTGACAGCCCTGATCCTGTCTGCCTGTTCCCCCGGCCAGCCTCCGCTTCCCAAACCATCCCCTACGCCAGGGCAAGCCGCTGAAGCGGACACATTCCCCTCAGCCGAGCCACCCACGCTGCTCGAAGCCAATGAGCCGCCGCCCGCCGGGTCCGAATCCCAGTTTCGCACCGACTTTAGCAAGCATACCGTACCTTACAGCGATATTCTCTCCGGCGGCCCGCCCAAAGACGGGATTCCGTCTATTGACAACCCCCAATTTATCAACGTAAATAAAGCCAATGAGTGGCTGGCCGCCGTCGAGCCGGTCGTGCTGGTGCGGGTCGGCGACGAAGCGCGCGCCTATCCCATCCAGATTTTGATGTGGCATGAAATCGTTAACGATACCCTGGGCGGTTTGCCGCTCTTGGTTACGTTCTGCCCGCTCTGTAATACCGCCATCGCCTTCGAGCGAGACTTCGACGGCCAGGTTCTCGACTTCGGCACGACAGGCCGCCTGCGCTACAGCAACCTGATCATGTACGATCGCCAGACCGAAACCTGGTGGCAGCAAGCCACCGGCGACGCGATTGCCGGGCAGTATGCCGGGGCGCAACTGGCGTTTTACCCGGCCTCCATTGTCTCGTGGGCCGATTTCAAGGCGGCTTATCCCAGCGGCACGGTGCTTTCGCGCGAGACTGGTTTCAACCGCAACTACGGGCAGAACCCGTATCTTGGCTACGATGATGTCAACGAATCGCCTTTCCTGTATCGCGGCAAAGAAACGCCAGGTCAGCTCGTGCCGATGGCGCGCGTGTTAACCCTCGACCTGGGTGGGGAGGCAGTCGCTTACCCGTATGAAACCCTTTCCAGCCTGGGAGCGGTCAATGACACGGTAGGCAGCCAGCGGGTGGTGGTGTTCTGGGCGCAAGGAACCGCCTCAGCGTTGGATTCATCCCAAATCCCCGAAGGCCGTGATGTCGGTGCTGCCATCGCCTATTCCGCCGAAGTAGATGGGCAACCCCTGACCTTTGAAGTTGCCAACGGTGTTTTCAAAGATAAAGAAACCGGCAGCGAGTGGGACATTTTGGGCCGGGCAGTTGCGGGTGCGCTGGCAGGAAAGCAACTAACCGAACTGCCAGCCATCAATCATTTCTGGTTTTCGTGGGCGGCCTTCCGGCCTGAAACGCGAGTGTACCAACCCTAAACAAAAACTTCCGAAGCCTGATGAACTTCGGAAGTTTTCTACTCCGCTCGCAGCACCCGCTCGAGTGCCTCGTAATGCTCCCGGCAGTTGGGACACATGTCGAGATGGGCAGCAACCAGCGGCATCAGGTGAGCCACATCCTCGCCGCGCGCGGCGCGTTCGGCGTACTGGTCAATCAGGTCAAAAACCTGGTCGCAGGTCAGCATGGCTTCGGACGCATCGGTCAACAGCGAAATGGAAGCCAGCGAGAGCGGCGCGGGGTGCGGCGTCTTGCGTGACAGGCGGCGAAAAAGTTTCGAGAAAATGGTCATCATTCTTTAGATAGCGCGGCAGGCACTTCCCTTACCCCGCGCCTCCCTCAAAAACGGACAGGATTTGGGCGGGCGTCAGCCCTTCGCGCTCGAGGCGCTGCTTGAGCCGGGCGCGGGCGTCGAACATCAGCTTGTAGAGAGCATTTGGCTTGACCTGCAATTGCCTGGCGGCAGCTTCGACGGAAAGCCCGTGCAGGGCGAGCAACTCCACCGCCCGGCGCTGTTTGTCGGTCAATTCCTCCGCCACCATCCGGTTGACACGCTGGAGCAGGTCATTGCGCTCAGCCTGGGCTTCGGGGCGCGGCGCCGGGTCAGCCATTTCGCGGGCGGGAGCATCGGATTCGTCGCTTTCGAGCATCTCTGGTAGCGGGACATCCCGCCAGCGGCGGCGCTTGAGTTCGCCCAATGCCTCGCGCACGGCAATTTTCTGTACCCAGGTAGTGAACAGACTGCGCCCCTCGAAGGTATCGAGATGCGCCAGCACCTTGAGCAGGGTTTCCTGGGCAATTTCATCCAACAAAAAATTAAATTGCGGATGGTCGGGGGACAGCTTCCCGGCCAGGGCAAACGGCAGCCCGCGCAGGATGACGGCGCGCAAATCGGTCAGCGCCAATTCCTGGCGGTCATCGGTTGCGCGTAAATCGTCCAGCCATTCGTCATTGTTACGGGAAGTCATGGGTGAATTATACAGGAGGGGTAAGGAAAAGTGGGATTGGATATTCTAAAGAGGTAGCGCGACAACTCGTCCCCGTAGGGGATTAATGTCGCAGTACTTTGCTACACGGAGCAAACGTTATGCCCAATCTCTCAAAATACGACGTTGCCATCATCGGTTCCGGCATCGGCGGCTCGACCCTGGCGGCGGTGCTGGCCCGCCAGGGACTCTCAGTCATCGTCTTCGAAGGCGGACAGCACCCGCGCTTTACCATTGGCGAATCGATGATTCTCGAAACATCCGAAGCCATGCGCGCCCTGGCCGAGTTTTACGATGTGCCTGAACTGGCCTATTACTCCTCCGAAAACTACTATCCGGTTATCGGAACCCAGCACGGGGTCAAACGCCACTTCAGTTTTGTCCACCACCAGCCGGGGGAACGGGTCAACGTCGAGAAAAGCCTGCAAGCTGTCATCCCGCGCCTGCCCTACGGGCACGAAATCCACATCACCCGCCAGGATTCGGACTACTTCCTGACTTCCGTCGCTGTTTCTTATGGCGCGACTGTCCTGCAAAACACCTTCATCAAGGATATCAACGTCAGCGCGGAGGGCGTGGAAATCATCACTGCCAAAGACGCCATCTTCCACGCCGAATACGTCATCGACGCGGGCGGGATGAAGTCCATCCTGGCCCAAAAGCAAAACTGGCGGCACCGCGACTGCCTGGCGCATTCGCGCACGATTTTCACCCACATGATTGACGTGCCCTGTTTCAACGAAGTCGGCCCCAACCGCGAGCAATTCCACCACCCCTACCGGCTCTCCGAAGGCACATTGCACCACATTTTCAAGGGCGGCTGGCTGTGGATTATCCCCTTCAACAACCACCCGGCCTCCACCAATCCGCTGTGCAGCGTGGGCCTGCAACTCGACCCGCGCCTCCACCCCCAGCGCAATGACCTGACCCCAGAACAGGAATTCCGCGAATTCATCCAACGCTTCCCCGACCTGGCCGCCCAACTCGAACACGCCAAACCCGTGCGCGACTTCATGCGCATCGACCGCCTGCAATACTCCGCCCATCACATCGTTGCGGACCGCTACGCCCTGCTGGCGCATGCCGCCGGGTTCATCGACCCGCTCTACTCGAAAGGCCTCTACGTCACCCACGCCAGCATCTTCCTGATGGCCGACCTGCTGCTCAAGGCCAAACAAACCGGCGACTACTCGGCTGCTGCTTTTGCCCCGCTCGAAACGATGACGCTCAATTACATCAACATGCACGACCGGCTGGTGGCGAGTTCGTTCAAATCCTGGCACAATTACAAACTCTGGCAGGTTTATTCGGTGGTCTGGCTGCAAGGCGCGTATCTCGAATACCTGCGCCTGGTAATGAACCGCTTCCGCGCCGCCGGCGACCGCGCCAAATATATTGACCTGATGAAACCCCACAAACTGGCCGGTGGCGGTTTCGACAAATTTTTCGAGATACAAGAACAAATAGACGCCCTGATGGACGCCGTCAACCCCGACGACGAAGCCGCCGTAGACCGCACCGTCGCCGAAATCCAGCGCCTGTTCGACGGCTTCCCCTGGATGCCCACCACCATCCGCGCCCTGCTGCACGGCAAAAACCACCTGCCCGACAACAAACTGCGCCTGAACCTGCTCGATAAACGCGTCGGTTTCATGGGCAGCGGCGCCTACCGCGAACATTTCTTCGGCGACGAATCCAAGCTCCACCTGCTGCTCCTGGCCGCCAGAGACGAATGGAAATATTCCATCGGCGGCATCAAACGCCAGCGCAAAAACAAATCCCGTCTGGCTTGGCAATCCAAACTGGACTCAAAAGTCTCCTGACTTTTGACCTTCGACTTTTGACTACTATGTTCGACACCTTCATGCGCCGCTTAAAGGACCGATTAATCGAGCCGCTTGCCACCCCGCTCGGTTCTGTTTCACCGGCCTTCATCACCCTCCTCGGCCTGCTGACCGGACTCACCGCCGCCTGGCTCGCCGCTATCGGGAGCGTGGTGCCCTCGCTGTTGGTCTGGTTCCTCAGCCGGGTCATCGACGGTCTCGACGGCCTGGTCGCCCGCCGCTTCAACAAACAAAGCGACTTTGGCGGCTACCTCGACATCGTCTGCGATTTCGCCGTCTACGCCGCCGTGCCGATTGGCCTGACCCTTTCCCAGCCGACAACCATCAACTTCATCGCCCTGGCCGTCATGCTGGCCTCGTTCTACATCAACGCCGCCTCGTGGATGTACCTTTCCGCCTTGCTCGAAAAACGTTCCGCCCGCGATTCTTCCACCCCAACCAGCATCATCATGCCCGCCGGGCTGATTGGCGCAACTGAATCGATCACCGCCTTTTGCCTCTTCCTGCTCTTCCCGGCCCACATCGCCCCGCTCTTTGGCATTTTCTCCGCCCTGGTCTTTATCACCGTCATCCAGCGGCTCATCTGGGCAAAACAAAACCTATAATCGTTGGTCTCGATACGCGGCAAACCCCGCCGCTACTCGACCAACCTTCAACCTTCAACCTTAAACATGAAAACCGTCCCCACCTTCACCCTGACCTCCGCCTCCGGCGAGCAAATCTCCCTCAGCGAAGTGCTGAAAAACGGCAATCACGCCCTGCTGGTATTCCTCCGTCATCTTGGCTGAATACCCTGCCGCGAGCATGTCGCACAGTTGTGCGCCCGCCAGGACGAAATCGCCGCGCTAAACACGCGCGTCTTTATTATCTCGTTCGGCACCCTGCCCGCCGTCCAGCAGTGGATGAGCGAAACCTGCACCACCTTCACCGTTTTACTCGACCGGGAGCGGACGGTTTACAACGCTTACGGTCTCGAACGTTCGCGCCTGCGCGCCTTCAGCCCGCGCACACTCTGGCTCTATGCCACCTGCCACCTGCGCGGCAAACAAATGCACTCCTCGCACGGCGACGACACCTCCCAACTCGGCGGCGACTTCATTGTCGATAAAAACGGCCTGCTGCGCCTGTCCTATCCCAGCCACGACCCGGTGGACAGACCTGCGGTAGAGGCTTTGTTGCGCGTGTTGCGCGAATTGCCATCCCAGTAACACATCGAAACGCATGCCAGGATGTTTTAACTGCTTCAATCTTTACAAAATCTTCATATATTTCTCACTTAATTGAGCCTCAGACATAAATCGAACCGCGCAAGTTCAGGGTTGAACGAGCGCGGCTGCATCCGTAAGATGGAGGTTAGCAGACCAAAATCTACGGAGGCAGTCAAATGGTACCACGTGGCTTGCTGGCGTTCTTGGAACAGCCAACGGCGGAAATGCAGTGGCTACGGAAAGAGCTCTCCCTGCCAGACGGACGCTTTGCCTGCCGACGAACTTGGAAACGACGCCTGGATGCTATCCCGGAACGCTTCCGGCATAAATTGCTTGTCTGGGCTGTTTTCTCCTCCACCTGCTTGGGATCTGGGCCCAATCAGCTTGTGCGGCGGCCATCTATATCACTACTAAAATAACAAAGCCCTCCGCAAAAAACGGGGGCTTCCTGTTTACTCCGCCACCCGTCGCGCGGACTTGGCCTTCTGCCGGTAGCGCTCCCCGCCTGGCAATTGTTTTGCCAGTTCAATCACGGACCGAAGCGCCGCATTGACCGACTCCGAATCGGGGAAATAGGCGCGCACATCCGGCTTGAATGAATTTCATAAATACAGTAAGATAAAATTGCAAAGTTCAAATGAGGTTCCTATGACTAACTACACGCTTCAATTCCTTACTGATGAAAACGGCAACAAAACCAGCGTTGTCATTCCGATTAATCTTTGGCGCGAAATCGAAGCCGAACGCGAAACCGCCTATTTGCTCAAAAGCAAAACCATGAAAAAACGCCTGACGGAAGCAAAAAAGCGAACGGACGGCCTCTCACTGGAGCAAGTTCGTGAAAAGCTTGGAATTTGACCCGGCGGCCTTCGATGACCTGGCCTGGTGGATTGAGAAAGACCGCAAAATTGCCCTGCGGATTATGAAATTAATCGAGGATGTTCAGCGCAATCCCTGTAAAAATAGTCTGTCAATCAAAAGCCCTCCGCAAAAAAACGGAGGGCTTTCTCTTATACTCCGCCGCCTGCCGCGCGGACTTGGCCTTCTGCCGGTAGCGCTCCCCGCCCGGCAAAATAATTCGACCCCCTCCAACCTCCCCCAAATTCGACTGGGGAACATCGAATTTGGGGGAGGCTTTGGCGCATGGATAGGGAGGTCACATTTTTATAGCCAGTCGTCAAAGCCTCCCCCATTTTCCGCACTTAGAAAATGGGGGAGGTGGGAGGGGGTAAGGCCAGCTCTCCGCCGCCTGCCGCGCGGACTTGTCCTTCCCCCGGTAGCGATCCCTGCCCGGCAATTGTTTTGCCAGCTCAATCAACGACCACGACGACACCACATTGACCGAATAACCTTTGTGTAAAGGCTTGTGGTTTTTGCTGCGCACAACATTGGAAAAGTCGTATTCGATATGATAATGAATGGCTTTCACTTGAAACTTGGAATATCAACCGGCAAACCAACCCTCATAATAAATCTTGCAAATGCTTGCGCAAGATGTTCTCGGTAAGGAGGTAATAACCGTAAGCGGGGATTGGTGGTTTCTGCTAGCATCCTAACTTGATGAAAGGGCAAACTGAACGTCTGGCGAAAACTTACCACACGAATCGGAGCAGTAAAATTATCCAAATCACATCCTGCCAACATGTGCAATCCTGGCACGTTTCCTTTGCGGATATCGTCCTTCCCTTTTGGAGTACGAAAATGCTCACCCCACTGTTCAGCATCACTTACAGGGAACACAGGACAGACCAACACATTTTCGACTTTTGAGGTCGACAAATCGCAAGATTGAGTGATGATAACGATATCATACTCACGAAGGTCAATATCTACCTGCTCTTGTTCATCAGCAGCAATAGTCCCTGGCAAAAATGATGGTATCCGACAGGAAAAGAAAAAATCGCCCTGCTCAAGGCCTGAATTCGTCACAATTTCATACCATAGAAAAGAGGCCATAATCTTCCACTAACGAATATCATCTTCCGCAATCAAAATTGAAGGGCGTTCAATATAGCGTACTTTCGCCTTAATTATTTTTCTGCTTTTAGGCGGCAACAAAATAACAATTTCTTTTTCTATGTTATCTGGTTCAGTTCTAATCGCAGAAATAAAATTTTGCCACTCTGCCATCATCTTTAATTGTTCCTGTAAATGATTGGCAATTTCGGAAAAGCCCGCTGAAATTCGTGCCTGTTCAGGATTGACGGAACGAGAAACAGACAAAACAACCGATGAGCCTGACCTACGGGTTTCCTGCCATGAATGCGGGGGAGAAAACGATGCGAGAGCCACAGTTATTCCTCCCGAAACAAACTACGTGCTTGGTCTGTAATGCAAGACTCGAAAGCAGTTTCTACAAATTCATGTGCTTTCTCTATCCATTCAAAATAATTCTCAAATTGGCATCCGTGTTCGCCAAAAGTTGCAAAATCAAGATCAAGAATGAAAGATGAATTATCAGGCTTTTCAGATGGATTAGAAGCGAATGTAAGTATAAGAAGCCCAGCATTCGGCCCATACGGGACTTCAGTACGCATGAAAACTGACCCGAAATTACTTGGCATTTGATCAGGTAATTTCGGCTGCACGTTGAAATATTCGCTTAAATCAAATACAGAAGCCGGTATCTCAATTTTATTAATATAGCGCAAGCCTATTCGCTTGATTGCGGCAGGATGAGCAATATCCTTATACATATCAAACATTTCGGCAATGCGTGAACGAAAAATTCTCCATTTCGGATATGGTTGCAAAAAGTTTATGGCCAACATATTCTGGCCTACTTGAACCAATTCACTTTCATTAGTGGTAAGAAATTGCATCCTGTCCGCATCGCCACGTACCCGAGGGCTAATTTCAGATGATTTCGCTTGGAGTTCAAATTCCACCATTTTCATCTGACGCTTAGTAGGATAACGCTCGCCAATTTTTTGGTAAACTAGTCCCGGAATTGTCCAATCCCAGTTTTCGCTTGAAAACTGAAATTCACACAATGCTTCGATGAGTGGTGGTTGCAAATAGTTTCGGCTCATAGCTCCTCAAACAGACTCGGTCTCTGTATGTTGAGTATAACTTAAAACACATATACTCTCCATAAATTTCCCGTTTCCTTTTTGTGCAATATTCAAATATTCATTCTGTTTGCTGTTAAAATCGGTGCATCCTGTTTTCGGAGTTTCCCCTTGCTTACCATCACTTCCCTCGCCAGCGACTTCCGCGCCCTCGGCATGACCGGCGGCGACACCATCTTTGTCCATTCGGCCTATTCGACCCTTTCGCGCGCCCCCGGCGGCGTGGAGGGCGGCCCGCAGACCGTCATCGAGGCCATTCTCGAAGTCATCGGCCCCGACGGCACGCTCATCATGCCCACCTTCAACTACGACTTCCTGCGCGGCACGCCCTGGGACATGCGCACCACCCCCTCCCAAATGGGCGCGCTGACCGAACTCGTCCGGGCAGACCCCAGGGCCAGGCGCATGTTCCACCCCATCTACTCGATGGCCGCCATCGGCAGGCACGCCGACGAACTGGCCGCGCACCGCTCAGACGACTGCTTCGGCGAAACCACCATCTTCAGCAAATTCCGCGCCTGGGACGCCAAAATCCTGATTCTCGGCCTGCCCTACAGCAAATCCATCACCTTCCTGCACCACTGCGAGCAAATGGCGGGCGTCGATTACCGCTTCCTGAAAGAATTCAGAGGCGCGGCCATCGACATGCAGGGCAAACCCCACGACGTGGCCGTCACCATGTTCGTGCGCGATGTCGAGCGCGGCGTGGTGCTGGATTTCGAACCCATCGGCGCGCTGCTCGACAGCCAGGTGGTCAGCAAACGCACCATCGGCCTGGGCGAGTGCCGCCTGATGAAGTGCAACGACGTCTTCCGCGTGGCGGTCCAGGCATTGAAGGACAATCCCGGCCCCGGCCTGACTTACGTCATCGAGACGCCCGACCGCGCCAGGGACTGGATTCCGCCCATGAAGCCGATTTCTTCCCTGAAGGATGTCCTGAGGGAGATTGTGCCGTTACACCGGACTCTCGCCAGCGACGGAATGGATACCGCTTTGGAGATAATCGGCTCGTACCTGCCTGAAACCGCTTCCTACAAAATCGAGACCTACGCCCCGCTGACGCCGGTCTGGACCTGGTACGTGCCGGAGCGCTATGTCGTCCATGAAGCCTACCTCGAAACCGAGGACGGCCAGCGCATCGTCGATTTCAAGGACAATCCCCTGCACCTGGTCTCCTACTCCCTGCCGATGGATACCGTTATGCCCTTCAACGAACTGGAGCCGCACCTGTATTACAACGAAAAACGCCCGCACGCCATCCCGTGGAAGTTCAAATACTACGACCGCTCGTGGGGCTTCTGCCTGAGCAAGAACCGGTTCGACGCCCTGCCGCGCGACGTGAACTACCGGGTCGTCATCCGCTCCGAGTTTTTAACCGACCCGGCTGAGGGTGGATTCAAAGTGGCTGAGGCCGTCGTCCACCCTCGGGGCGGGAAAAACCCCGCAGCGGGTGAAATGTTCATCATGGCCCACACCTGCCATCCCAACCAGGCCAACGACGACGCGGCGGGCGTGGTGACGGCCATCGAAGTCGCCCGGCGGCTGGCGGACAACCCGCTCCCGCCCGTCTCGATGAGCTTCCGCTGCTGGTTCGGAGCCGAGACGATTGGCACGATTGCCTACCTGGCCCACCACGAGGCCTTGATTCCCGGCTTCAAGGGCGGCATTTTCATCGAAATGACCGGCAACGACAACACCATCGCCCTGCAACACACCCGCCAGCACGATTCCGCGTTGGATAAGGTCGGGCAGTATGTGCTAAAGAAACGCGGCCAGGAATTCCGTGAGGGAACCTTTGCCGATGTCATCGCCAACGACGAGCGCGTGCTCAACGGCCCCGGCCTCAACGTGCCCTGTCTCTCCATCAGCCGCTACCCGTACCCCGAATATCACACCACCGACGACAATCTCGACATCATGCATGAAGACAAATTGCAGGAAGCGGCCGATGTCATCGAGGAGATTATCCGCGTTTATGCGACAGATTACCTGCCAAAGCACAAATTCCGCGGCCCGGTCTTTCTCTCCGGCCACGGCCTGTTCGTCGACTGGCAGGTCAACTGGAAACTCAACCGCGCCATCGAAAAAATGATGATGCGCTTCGAGGGCAAGCAGTCAGTCTTTGAAATTGCGGACGAACTGGATTTGGACTACTGGGAAACCCGCGAATACATCGAAAAATTCCGCGTGCGCGGACTGGTCGAAGCCCTGCCGCTGCCCGAAGTGGCTGAAAAGGCGTAGTTTGCGATTTTGTGATCGACCAATGCCAGATTGACGCGATCAATGGTACGCAGCAACCTTACTCAGGGTTTTGGCGCGCCATTTGCTGGCCCGGCGTGAAATTATCGGGGATGGCCTCCGCCCCATCCTGGAAAGCAGCGTGGATGCCCTCGCGGACCGCCTGCCAGTAATCGCGGGCGGCAGCGAATTTATCGGCGCGGAAGCGTTCCAGCCAGCCGAGCAAATCGGGGTCGCGCAAGCCGTCGGCTTCCCATTGTTCGAGGAAGCCCATTATCAGGTCGATCACGCGCTCGCTCTCCCAGTAGGCAATTTTTGGGGCCTCGCGCTCGTAGATTTCGCGCGATAGGCGGAACTGGTGCGCCTTGTAGTTGGTTTCCAGCCCGTAATGGGCTTGCAAAATCTCATCGGTGATGGTCTCGGCCCATTTGCGGTGGAAACGGCAAATCCCGCTGTTCTCGTTGAACAGTTCGTAAGTCATGCGCTCCACGTTCTTGCGTCCGAGCGCCGTGGGCGGCAGGAATTCCACGCCATAATGCACGAAATACTTGCCCATCATCGGCATGGGGCTGAGCATGCCGGGAACCCAATATTGGTTGGGAACCATGCAGCCCTCATCGCCGTGCGAGATGAACACGGCCCGGTCGATACTGCGGATTCCCAGGCGTTTGTCGATTTTCTTGGCCGCCACGCGGATTCCGTACTGGAAGACCTCGGCCCTCGGCTCGAACAGGATGGCGTGCAGGACATCCATCGCAGAGCGGGCATTTTTCATGCTGTCAGCGGCAATATCGAAGTTGGAAAAGTCATCGGCCCAATCGAAGCGCATTTCGCCCGCCGGGGGCAGGCCAAATTCCAGCGGGTCGATGAGTCTTTCATGCACCAGTTCCATAATCCAGGCCAGTGTCCCACCGGTTTGGATGGAGTCGAAGCCCATCGCGTCGATATAATCGGTGAGCAGTTCGGCGGCGCGTTGGTCGAAGACGCCCACCTGCGGACCGAGAACGTGATACGGTTCATAATCCTTTTTGTAACGCCCGAACATTTTCTTGCAAACCACCGGGCAGGGTTCGCCGCAGTTCTGGAACTTTTTCGGCTTGATGGTTTCCTCGTTGAACTGGGCCAGGTAATGTTTCAGGATGAAATTTTCGTGCTGGCGCAGACGCGCCTCGACCGGCTGGTAAATCGAAGTGTAGTTGAAACTCAGGATGCGCTCGTTCAAATCGCGCATGTTGACGCCGAAGGTGCCGCCGGTCTCGAACTCCGGCACATAGCGGTATTTCTCGGTCAGGCCCAGGCTGGTCTGGATGGTTTTCTTGCCGAAGTGTTCGAGGAAATAGGCGTCAATTTCGGCAGAGTCGCGCAGGTCGGGGTCTTCCCAGTCGCCGCCGAAGACAATGGCGGCCACGTTGTGGCGTCTGAACAGGCGGCTTCCCAATCCGCCGCGCCCGGCCCAATCGACGACGTGCGTCAACTGGCCGTTGCGAACCGTGCTGGAGCCGATGGCCCCTTCGCGGGTATATTTGGCCGCCGGGCCAACCGCGCAAATGCGGACTTTGTTCCCGCTATATTCGCCAGCGTAGCGGTCAAACAAGGCCTGCTGGAGAGCGTAAAAGCCAAGCAGCGGTTCGCCCTCCGGGTCGGCGTACCCGGCCCACAGCGCATCGACGTTGACCGGTTCAATACGCACCTGAATTTCTCCCGCTTTGTGATTGAGCAGTACCACGCACGGTTCGGGAGACATCCCGCGCAGGGCGACATAGTTGACGCCGACCCCGTGAAAGGTGTAGGCCGCGCCGCCCATGCTGGAGACGTAGAACCCGTCCCATTGGGTACTCCACGAGCAAAAGACCAGCCGCCGCGAGCCGGGAATCGAACTACCGGCCAGCAGTCCTTCTCCGAAGGTGAAACTGTCGGGGTAAATGTTGAAGCGATGCCAGCCATAATCGACCGGGCCAAGGATGCGTTCCTCGTCTTCAATGGGGCGCAGATACCAGTTATGATTGTGAAGGTGAACGGTTAGTTCGCGTTGGATGATGGGGTAGGTCATAAATTCAGGCCTTCAAGAATGGGCCGATACCCATAATTATCGCGCAATGATTTTATGCCTTTGGTTCCCACTTACCTTGTTTGACCAGTTCTTTGCTGCCATCTTTCCCTTCGTAAATTTCGTAGACCAATTCGATGGGAAAAACTTTGGCGAGCATGGTTTGGGCCGGACAGTATTTGGTAGCCGAGAGTTCAATGGCGCGGACGACAGCGGATTCGGCGATACTGTGTCCGGTCACGAGATAGGTAATAACAGACTTGGTGAAAACGTGCGGGTGTTCGTGCTGCTGCTCGGCGCTGACCAGCACCTCGAAGGCGGTCACATCTTGCTGTTTCTTGCGAATAATGGAGATGACATCCATTGCAGTGCAGCCCGCCAGCGAGACGGCCATCAGTTCCAGCGGGCGGAATCCGTCGTTCGCGCCGCCCACGCTGGGGTCTGCGCCGAGTGGCAGGCTGAAGCCGGTGTCGGCGCTGCCGCTGAAACTCATTCCATTTTTCCAGGTGACTTTGGCGTTCATAAATGTACAAGCTCCTTATGGAGTACAAAATCTCCCAATTTCAAACCGTCCCGAAGGCTTTATGAGAGTGCTATTATGGTGTGAGCCTCAGCCTTCGGGACGTTCATTGCTTCAATAAAGGCGTTACATATTCTTCGAGCATGGCGCGGCTGATAGCGCCGGTCCAGGTCAGGCGGACGGAGCCTTCGCGATCAATGACAAACGAGGTGGGCAGGCTGTTGGCGCGGAAGGCGGTCGTGGCTTTGTATTGCGGGTCGGGCCAGACCGGGAAGGTCAGGCGATGTTCATCCACAAAAGCGCGGACTTCTTCGATTGGTTGCCCGTCTTCGATGGCGACGATGACAAAGCCAGAATCTTTGTACGCTTCAAAGAAGGCTTGCAAAGCGGGCATTTCTTCCTTGCAAGGCGGGCACCAGGTCGCCCAGGCGTTATACAGGATGACCTGGCCGCGAAAATCGGAGAGCGCGACTGGCTTTCCGTCCAGGTCGGTCAGTTGCACATCAGGCGCGGGAAAGTTTACCGCAGCGGGGATGGCGGAGATGCCCGCCGCTTCAACCTGTTCCTGTGCCTTGGGCAACGCCAGGATGGCAGCCAGGGCTAGCAATACCAGCCCGACTCCGATGACGAGCAAGAGGATGGTCTGTTGGTTTTGGGATTTTTGGCGGGCAGGCATGGGTTATTTTCCTATGCTGCGCATCAATTCGGCCAGCATTTGCTGTTCAGGAATAGCGCCGACGACGCGCCCTGCATCGGCGTTAATGACAGTATCTGGCACGCCGCTAATCAAATAGCGGGATGAGAGTTCCTGAAACTCCATCGCTTCGACGCCTTCGGCCAGCACCATTTGCGGATTTTCCATGGCAATCTGGTAAGCGAGCACCACGGCTCGCGGGCAATAGGGTCAGGTGGGGGTGACGAAGACTTCGAGGTGCAGCGGCCTGGTGAGCGATTTAACGTATTCGCGGGTTTGGGGATTCAGGCCGGAATCGCGCCCGGAGACCAGGAGGATGGCCTGGATGAGGGTGGTAAATTCGTGGCCGGAGGGGATGCCAAGATAGCGGATGCCAAAATCGGTGATTTGGTCGCCTTCGCGGGCGGCGATGACGGTAGCCGGGGCTTTGCCTTCCACTTTGTAGAGTTTTGCCAGGTCTGGCTCTTTGTGTACATCATGGATGGAGATGCTGATTAACTCTGAAATTTCGGTTACTTCTTCAAGCAGTTGGCGGGTTTCGCTGCAATATTCGCAATGCTTTTCTGTGCCAAAGAACAAGATTTGGACCGGGTGTTTGAGTTGCTGGAAGACATCGCCGATTTGTTTGACGATGTCGGGGGGGAGTAGTTTTTCCATGGGTCTCCTGGGATGCGCTACGCTGGAACTGCCGGGGATTTACGTTTTCTCGAAACGGCGGCCAGCGCAAAGCTGGGAATTTTCTTAATAGATGCCGAAAATGCCCAAAAGTGGCAGTCTCTATGGGGTCAGGGCTTCTTTTCGAGCAGGTCATCCAGTTTAAGAACCTGGAAGAGCCTGCCCCGCACGTCTGTGGGAACTTCGGCCTCATGCGCGGATGCGTGGTAGAGGATGATGGTTTTGTTGAGGGTATCGACCACCACCCGGCAGTGTTCGCAGCCAGCCATGTGCCGTTCGATTTCCTGGCACAGGTCGGGGCTGAGGCCGCCTTCGACGTAATCGCCGATGGATGCGAGTAGTTGTTTGCAGGAAAGGTCGTGGGTATGTTCGGGCTTGGACATTTCTAAGGCTCCGACGGCAGTCGTTCCGTAAAATAAGCGGAAAGGTGTTCGCGCAAGGCCAGGCGTGCGCGCAGCAGGCGGGTCTTGACGGCGGTTTCGGTCAGGTTGAGGGCTTCGCCGGTCTCTTTGATAGAGAGACCTTCAATGTCGCGCAGGAGGAAGACGATGCGCAGTTTTTCGGGCAGTTCCTGGATCGCGCGGTCGAGTTGTTTTTTGGCTTCTGTCGTGACGAATTCTTTCTCTGGCAGGCAGCACCAGTCGGTGAACTGCTCAGGCAGGGGTAGTGTGTCATCGGTTTCATCGGCCGACTCGTCGATGGAAAGTTCGGGACGCTTGCGCCGTAGCAGCATGAGGGCTTCGTTGGCGGCGATGCGGTAGAGCCAGGTGGAGAGGCTGGAGCGGCCTTCGAATGCGCCGATGTGCTGGAGGGCTTTCAGGAAGGTGTTTTGCAGCACATCCTCGGCGTCCTGCTCATGCGCAAGCATTTTGAGCGCCAGCCGGTAGATGGGTGTATAGTAGGTTTCGACCATTCGCGCAAATTCGGCGCGGTCGCCGGCCCGCAGGGCCTCGAGCGAGAGGGGTTGTTCAGCCTGGTCTATCATTAGATGCCCTTGTCGTGGAAAAGGTTACATATTTCTGTGAAGTATACCTGATGTGTCCTGATTAACAGCGCGCTAGGCTGAAAAAATGTCATAAAGAACGGGATTAATGTCAAGCGATTCAGGAAGATTGCCACTATGTTAAGCGTGCCTTACAGATTTATCATCTAGACAATGTTGGCCGAATTGATTCGTTTTCCGTTGTTCAAAGATTTAAGTAGCGCCGATTTGAAAATCATCGCGCCGCTCTTTCATGCGCGCAAATATCCCGAAGGGGCCATCGTCATCGAGCAGGGCGAAAAGGCAGACTGCCTGTACCTGTTGACGCAGGGCGAAACCGTTATTCGCTATAAGCCTTACGATGGCGAACCCATTAACCTGAACAGGATTCGCGCAGGCGGGGTGTTTGGCTGGTCGGCGGTGCTGGGGAATCCGGTTTACAGCGCATCAGTAATCTGCAATACCCCATGCGAAGTGCTGGTGGTGTGCGGGGATGATTTGCGCGAACTCCAGGACCGGCATCCGCAGACCGGGCATCTCATCCTGGACCGGCTGGCGCGGGCGGTTTCTTCGCGCTGGGTCGATGCCCAGCAGCAGGTAAAATCGATGATTAGGAAGGGCGTCAAAGAAAACGTATCGCCGCTAAGAAATGGAGGCAGTGTTATGACAGAATCAACCATCAGTCCGAAAGAAGCGCAACTGCGAGCGCTGGTGGAGAACCTGAGCGCGTATATCGAGCAGTTTCACGGCGGGTCGGTGGAGTTCGTCTCCTTCGACGATGTCACGCTCAAGGTGCGCCTGGGTGGGGCCTGCCTGGGATGCCCGCTCTTGCCATCCACGCTGCATGGCTGGGTGGAGGGGACGATTAAGCAGTTTTTCCCCGATATTCGCATCGAAGCAGGCTGAATCCAGCCAAAGGTTATAAAAAACATCCCTGCCGAGACAGGGATGTTTTTTGTTATGCTTGTGGGTTGCGGAATAAATTCCGCGTACCATTTCACTCCCGATTGCGGAAGAAGCCAACGATGACCAGCAATCCGGCCAGGATGAGCGCGATCGGCCATACATAACCGACCAACCCGGCGGTGGCTTGCGTGCCAAGCAGGCCGCCCATCAGCACCAGCGCAATCGCCGGGATGTAGGCCCAGCGGGTTTCGCCCTGCGGGTTGGGCAGCAACGCAACCAGCAGGAAGGTGAATCCCAGCCCGATGAAGAAGATGCTGCCGGTGTTGACTGCGCTGAAGGCCTCGAACTCTGTCAAGGTGGTGACGCCCGCCAGGGTCAGTAACACGCCACCGGGGATAACGGCCCACCAGTTGGCGCGGTTGATGATGTAGACGATGAAAAAGCCCAGGCCCAGTGTTCCGAGGAAAATCCCGCCGCCCCAGCCGCTAAACGCATCGGGCAGCAACGCGGCCCCGCCCATACCGCCCAAGGCTGCCGCCGGGAAAATGGCCCACCAGCGGTTCTGTGGGTCTTGCAGCAGCACCATCAGAAAATAGGCTGCGCCGACCAGGAAAACCAATCCCCAGAACACGCCAGATGCGCCTTTGATGATGTTCAGTTTTTCGAGCAGCATCAGCCCGCCGAGCAAGATCAGCCCAGTCCCGAAAATAGTGCGAAAATCGAAACGTTTCATGGTTTAAGTCCTTCTTCTCACCTTCGAACGCGGAGTTTATTCCGCGTTACGTTAGCGGATGTTGACGGTGTTGGCTCCGCCCTCCAGGTTGATTTCGGCTTTATTTTCGGCGCTCTCGAAATCTGGAGATTGATACATGCCATCCATCACCTGCGGGAAACGCGCCAGGTCGATATTCTGGGCTGAAACGCCTTGCTCCAGGCGGATGCGGGCCGCCACGCCTTGCGGGATGGTAATGTCAATCGAGGCCGCGCCCGATTCGACGTCGACCAGCGTCCGGCCGGCGTTGGCGGGTAGTTTCAGGGTCAGCGAGGCCGCGCCCATGTCCACGCCGAGAAAATCCAGTTTTGTGCCGGTGAAGTCAAAGTCGAGCGAGGCCGCCCCGCCGTCGAATTTCATCGAGACCGGCACTTCGTTCGTCAACTGGAAGACCCACGAACCACCTTCCGGGCCGAGGAAGGGGATGAAGGAAGGCCCGGCGTCGATGTCTACCGTCAGGGTGTCGCCATTCAGGTGACTCTTGAAACTCATGGCCGTGCCCTGCGTGCCGCTGATGGCTGTCCCGTAAGGGGCGCCGCCCATCACCTTGACGGAGCCCGCGCCATGGTCAACATCCAGCGCGACCCTGGCAGCGCCTTCCAGGTTGATGGAGAAGGCTTCGCCGCCGGTCAGGCTGGGCGCGGTAAAGCGGCTGACCAGCACCGCCACACCGAGCAAAATCAGGAACAGTGGCCAGAACCAGCCGAGTACATCATCAATCATCCCAGCCGCTTGCAGGGAGAACAGGATACCAAGCAGGATGAGAATCCCGCCCCAAAAGAGAGACCCGCGCCGCATATTAGCCTTCCTTCCTGCGCCCGCGCCACAGGCCGCGCGCAATCACCCAGATGCCAAGCAAAATCAGCAGGATGGCCGGGCCGAATGAGCCGAGAATGGTCAGTTTGCCAAAAATCGCCGCGAAAATGACGAACATCACGGCACTGACCACAATCGTATTCAACCCGGAGGAAATCTCCCGCCGCCCGCTGCCGAGCAGGCCCGCAAACACCTGCCCGGCCCCGATGAAGCCGATAATCAGCGTCCACATGTATGACCAGGATTGGTAATCGTTGAAAGTTTCCTGGTAGTAGAAGATGCCTCCCAGTCCGGCCACAATCGAAGCCGGGATAGCCATGCCCGGCGCGCCGAGCAGTATCCCGACCAGGAGGATGAGACCGCCGATCGCAACCATATTAAGGGGCCAATCCATGTAAAGGGCAGCCCATTCTTTCAACGCCGGGACCTGCTGCTGGGCGATGAACCACGCGCCGAGCAAAATCAGGATAAGCCCAATCGCAAGTTGTCCACGATTTTTCATAGCATTCTCCTTTTGAATAACTTAATTTTATTATATATATTTATCAAAGATTGTCAATAATAAATCAATAATCCTAAAACCTACTTTTGTTTTTAAAATCTGGAGCAGGTCGGTATTGCGCAGAAAAACGAGACTGAGAACAGTCTCGTTTAATCATACGACTTAACTGGGTGAAAGTTTCACGCAATTTTCAAAGCAATTCTCAATATAAACTGCCATGTGACCGTCCCGAAGGCTTTTGTGGCGCAATCGGGATGATTTGGAGAAACCTTCGGGGCGGTTTGAAGCCATATTGAGAATAGCTGCAATTTTCAGGTGAGTTCCGGCAAAACCAGCCATTCCCCAGTCTGTTTCTCAAGCCTGACCCCGCTGGTAATTTGGCCGCCGTCAACCAGGCGTTTGACTGCCCGCTGCGTGACCTCGCGCCCCCACCCGAATAATTTCTCCACATCCCGCGCCTGCGCCGCCCCGACCGATTGGAAATACAACCTGATCAGTTTCTCACACGCCGCAGATTCGCTGATGCCCCGGGCTTTTTCGGGCAAATCGGGATAGTGCCAGGCCGTGATGGCGTAGATAAAGGCGTAATTCCACGAACCCGCCTGCGCCACCCCCACCGGCAGGATTTTGAAATCGGCCTGCAAGACCTCCAGCGCGCGGTTGAACTCGGTATCGCTGGACTTACTGGTCATGTGGGCGGCTTTGCGCAAGTCAATGGTGTTCAGCGGGCCATCGAGCAGGGCTTCGTAGACCTGTTTGGCCGCCGATGTCATGCGGCCTTCCTGGTAGGCGATGATGTGGTCTTCTTCGGGCGAGCCGTAGTTTTCAGAGAGCGCGTAAAAATAGGGCGCGACCTCCAGAGAGATGAGGGTTGCTTTTTTGCGCAGGACTTTGGCATAGTACCAGATGCGCTTGTCGAGGGCGTTGTCCTTCCAGCCCCAGGTGATGTGACCGGGGTCATCGTGCGCATCGGCAACGGGACGCTCCCCAGCTACCGTCACCCATAAGCTTGGGAAGGTGATTCCCTTAATCGGCCAGAAATACACGAATCCGCGCTGGTTGACCCACGCCAGGGCCTCGTCAGGGCTGGAGATGCGCCTGTTCAAACGAAACGTCTCAGCCCGAAAGGCCGCCAACCGTTCTATAGAAAGTTCCATGCGATTCCCGAATAACGAATTACGAATCACGCACGACGAAATTCTCCGGCATTTGGGCCGCCACCACTTCGCCGCGCGCGGTGACAACCTCCCCGGCATAGACGGCGGCTTCGACCAAGACTTTGCGGCCCCGAATCTCTTTCACGCGCCCGCGCACGACCAGTTCGCCGTTTAACGGGGTCGGCTTCAGATAGTCCACATGCAGCGAGGCGGTCACAAAGCGGAAGGCAGGTTCAGAGTCCATCTCGCGTCCCTCGGCGCGGTACATCGCCGCCGCGGCGGTCCCGGTACAGTGGCAGTCAATCAGCGAGGCGATTAATCCGCCATACACATAACCGGGGATGGCGGTGTGGAAGGCTTCGGGCGTGAAGCGCGTTACCGTTTCTTCACCATCCCACAAGGTTTTAATTTGGTGGCCGTGTTCATTCAGCCGCCCGCAACCGTAGCAGTGGGCCACGTTTTCGGGGTAGTAATCTTGGAAGGCTTTTTCATTCATATTCATCCATTTCTTATCCACAGATTTCGCAGATTGCACAGGTTTTTTTACTCATACAGTACTTTGAGAATTTATCATAACCGATATGATTCCATAAACGCGGTCAGGTATTGCCAGACCCGGCCCACCGAGGGGATGTGCAGCCGCTCGCTGGGCGAGTGTGGGTTTTGGATGGTCGCGCCGAGCGATATCATGTCCATGCCGCCGAAAATGCCGCCAATCACGCCACATTCCAGACCGGCGTGAATCATCTCCACTTTGGGAGCTTTGCCGAAGGTTTGGGTGTAAATTTCAACGCTGCGCTTGACGAGTTGGGAATCCGTATCGGGCTGCCAGCCAGAATAGGCTTCGCCGCTGGCGACCTCGGCCCCGGCCAGGTTGCCGATGGCAGTGATTCGGGCGGTCAGTTCGGCCAGCCGCGACATGACCGTGCTGCGCTGGCTGGTGACAACTTTGAGCGCGCCCTCAGCGATTTCAACTGTCGCCAGGTTGTTGGATGTTTCGACAAACCCT